>Ga0056128_1001853_pt1 | contig 24416 bp, 13 predicted proteins | sample WorMetLIZISLAND2_FD_71113 | JGI IMG/M metagenome (GOLD analysis project Ga0056128, IMG submission 71113) | Marine gutless worms symbiont microbial communities from Max Planck institute for Marine Microbiology, Germany - Olavius geniculatus... ... | reverse complement strand
CCATGGCCCCCCGCTTTGCCAAATCCTAAATACGCCACTGTCTGCCCTCCTCCTTGGCTGTACCACTGCTACTTCTAACGGCTGCGTTTGTAAATCGTTGTGAATTAAACTCGTGGTAGTGATTTGGAAAGCAGTTGTATAACAAGTGGAATTTTATGGCGGTAAAACGTTACAGTAATAACTTATGTCAGTAATATACAGCTGTTCGTTGTTATTTGGCTATTTACTGAGCGTCCGTTAGGGCCATTTTAAAAATAGGCCTAGTCCGTGTAGGCTTACGCATATCGGTGTTTGTGTTTCAAAATAAACAATGTTAACAAAATATTATGTGGACATGAATTTGGCATTTCTATAGAAAATTAACTGACATTAAAATAATAACTGGCAGCGAACGGGTTCTTACTAGTTTTTCCGCTAAAAGAGTCAATTGTTTAAGTAAGTAAGTAAATTGAAGCTGAAAAACCGAAACTAGAATCTTGAGAACAAACGTGTAACATATATTCTACGTGATTCTCACAGCAAATCAGTGGAACGAAGTTTTTTGGCAGTTCATAGAACTTGAGAAGGTCTAGTACCAATATGTACTCAACTATAGCAGACCGTTTCTAAGAGCAGATAGCCTGTAACACAGCTGTTTCGTGGTAAACGCTGGAAAGTGTATACGCAGTGTTTTAGTAACGGCTGGAAACTGGAAGTAGGCTTGTCAGCAGCGTCAGCAGCCGTGCAGAGGCTTCAATCTGGCTGGCTGTGAGTGAGCCGTGGCGTTGATAAGCGTTTTGACTGCTGCCTGCATTCCTGTCTGCAAAGCGCCAGGTTGCTGCAGCGAATTCTGCAGATATACTGCTGCATAGAGTTAGTCATAGACTGTGCACCGACAACAGACTGATGTAGTGCGTTGCAATTGAGCCTGCTCTGAACTGACCAGGGACCCCCCATCTGACAGATTGTTTTCATCGATGCAGCTATTATAGGAACCGGGAGAAACAGGTTTCCTCTAACTTTTGGGACTGCGGGACCAGCCAGTAGTTTATTGCCCCACCTAAACTGCTGGAAATTAGAATCAGTCAAACAGTCTACAATATGAAACCTGGGATAAAACGCAGGAAAACACTGCTATGAGCACCATATCGTTACAAGAAACCCAGCTGACGTTAAGGTACGTGGACCGACCTTACACTGAAGGCCAGCGTCCGACTTCCGGTCGCGGAAAGAAAGCGATTTCCCAGATTGAGTACAGTTTCGTATACGCTATGGTGATGCTGCTGTATAGAACGCTACAAATAACGCTAGGATACGATACGATAATTTGGCGAACGTGGATTGGCTGCAAGCAGCAATTTTGCATTCACAATTGCGACCAAACCGCTGCAGATAGAGATGGTTACTATTGATATTGTATAGAAATTCGTCGTCGCCCAATCCAATGATACCATCGCCGAACCTCTGCGACGTACGGTTTAGCCACAATACGTGCATTTCTAGGCAAACGTCAAACTGACAACAGACACGTCGTGTCAAAGACTCGACATAATGGTCGGCCCAAAAATGAATAAATATTTTTTTATAATTAATGAGTGTCAGTGCTACGAAAGGCTTTCATTCGTTTAAATGTGTAAAAATGCGTTTGTTGGCTAAGTTCCACGCGTACTCGCTGGAGGAGCTTACAGCAATATGCGTGCCTTTTTCAGATTATCTAACTGGATATTATAGGGCGAAGGAGGAAAAGTGAGAGGGTGGAAGGGTAAGAAATGGAAGAAAAGACCAAAAAGCAGCAAGGAAAGATAAAAAAGAAAGGGGGAGGAAGGGGTCTTCTAAGAACGTGGTTGCACGCATGACTGTTTCCGTCAAAGCGGAAACTACTATCTTTCCGTCATGTCGTTCTGTTTGTCTGCATATGACTGTCCAGTGAGTGATGTAGGTTCGTGTTTATGTGTGTGTGCAGTTTGTGCGTGCGCATGCTGGACTTCTTCGACTACTACGGACACATCTGCATCTCGTTCACGATGTTGGGCCTCAGTGTCTTCGACTTTCTGGTCAGTCAGTACTCAGCACTGCATGATTCTTCGTTCTTGTATTTCTCTGTGGTTCAACCGTTCATTCTGGCAGTGGCGGCGCATCAGGGGCGGAATGGGGCTCGCTCCTCTCATTTCAGGCCTGCCCTCGCCAATTTTCAAAGGGCGGGAGTTGAGCTAAGCCACCACAGAAGTTGTGGAATTATGCTTTTCCGATAATTAACCTTGCTTAGTTTTAGGCTTAAATGACGACTTCTGGCCTTTGTAAAGGATTGCATGCAGCAGTTTAACATTTCTCACTACAGAGAGCGTGAAAATTCGGCCTAATCTCTGTCACTCTGCGATTTTGATTCGTTTGCTACACAGTAGCGGTAATTCCACTTCGTATAAATGAATGTGTTTTGATTGGACTACAGTTCGTATCAAACTCAGCCTGTTACCCTCCAGAGACGAGAAGTGACTAGTAGCTTACGAGCTACGGGTGAAGGCCTATAGTGTGGCTGATTGGGGCGGTGGTATGTCTGCTTGCTGCAAACCGTAATGCGGGCAATGGATGGCCGCATACTGCGCTGCAGTGTCATTAGCTCATGCCAATCAGCTGCCCCTTCCAAGATTGTAAAGCGCTTTTGGGCTACTGTAAGAAGCGCAATAGCAAGTGTTGGACTTTCCTTTTAATTTATCATTTATTTACAATGTGTGCTGTGTAATTATCATGCGTTGCAGAAAGCAAACGATTATCAGCCGTATCCGATGGACCAAGTTCGACACATCTCGTATCAGCTCTGCAAAGCTGTTAGCTGTAAGTTGCATCATCCTTTTCATGCCAGTATTTAACAATTGACTCATAGTCAGTCCCCAAGCCAACATATTTTGTCAACTGTGTCTTGCAGTAATTGTCGTTCCGCTCGACTAACAGTACCTAGAACGTTATGAATGGATTTTGATGATTTTTTGGCGAAGTGGATTATTTTAGTGTATTAAGTCAGTTGTATTTGCCACGTGGCAGCGGTTTGAGATCTCTGATGAGTTTTACTTGTGGACTGTCTCCCAGAAATAAGAAACTAAATATTTTTAGCAGCGTTCCCAACACATTTTAAATTCAAAAACTAGTCAACAAATTTTGCCTCATAGCGTCACACCTTATCGTGTCATTAATTTCTGTGTCTTGTCAAAAGTTATTCAGTGAATTGTGTGTAACATTTGGATTGTGCTTGTGACAGTTTTACATGCCAACAAGTTATCGCACACCGACTTAAAGCCAGAAAACATTCTCTTCGTTAACTCGGAGTTCGAGATTATCGAAGTCATCCGACCTGGTAAAAGCAAAAAGGTGAATTATATGACTTTTCTGCATACATTGATGCTTTGAAATGTACATGATCTGCCTATCACGGTTGTTAAGCGCGACCGTACATAATGCTTCACGTATTTTAGCTATCGTAGAGGCGTTCCTCTGTCTGTCTGTCTGTCCCCTTCAAGCTCGGCCTTATAACGTACCGTTGTTTGTATGGACAACACCTCGGTACCTCGCCGATCACATCAAACCAGCCATCGAAGTTACATCTCGACATCGGCTGCGTTCTGCCAACCGACACCGGCTCATCGTATCACGCTGTCGACTCAACACGTACGGCCGTCGGACTTTTTCAGTTGCTGGTCCGACGGTCTGGAACTTACTGCCAGATGAATTCAGAGATCCGGCGTGTGATATTGATAGTTTCAAACAATTTGTCAAAACAATCCTTTTCAGTCAGTACTAATTGTGACCAGCGCATTTTACTTACTTACTTACACTGTTGTATTGTGTCAAAACGACGCAAGCTAAGATCACGAAATCTTTACTGTTTGCTGTCACGAAGACTCTGGTTTTATTTTTGTGTTGTTTTCCTTTGCCGGATTGTTCTGAATATTCTATTCTGCACTGTTTTAATTACGCTTGTCTGCTTTTGGACGCCGCACTTTGCATATTTAAGCTTATTTGTATCGAGTAAACAGCGCCACTGATGTGACTGTTATGGTCATTACGGTCGTTAAACATGCCATGTGGCAGACTGTAAGTCATAACCGCGAATGATGGCGATGGCGTCTGTGTGTTTGTGTTGACTGCAGAAGCAGCAGTACAAGCGGGTGAAGTGCACCGACATTCGACTCATCGACTTCGGCTCAGCGACATTCGACGACGAACATCACAGTGCCGTAGTATCCACGAGGCATTACCGGGCGCCCGAAGTCCTACTTGGTTTGTTGCTAAGTTCTTTGTCCTTCAACTCGTTCGTGTGGTCGTAACCCTTTGTCGATAAAAAAGCATGCTGCACTGCTGAGGATTTATTGTTGATTTTCTGCTTGGTCAACATTTTTGGCGCGTTAAGATGTAGGCTACAGTTCGTTGTATGATCTGTTGCTTTGAGCGTTTTGTCAGCTGTCGTTAAGCGGGCCAGCGACACCAATTCTGTGCATTGAACGAATTACGACATCTGGTCCGTATTTAAATAAAATGTCTCAAGTAATTATCTGCCTATGTGGATTGTTATTCGTGGTTTGTCTATATAAAATTAGATAGGAATAGAATTACAATATGATATTTTTATATCACGTAGTGTAAGTATTAACTTTATTCCTTTTGACGGCTTTTTGACATTGTGTAGCTTGCTTTCCGTTATTTGATTTTAATTTTCATTGACATATTTTTCCAGTTTTATTTTGAATTTTAGCCGATATTTGCCGTTTAAAAATCTAGCTGGTTGCAGCTGAAATAAGTCATGTTATTGGCGTTGTGGTTGTTAGATATTGGTTGGTCACAGCCGTGTGATATATGGAGTATTGGCTGTATGATGTTTGAACTGTATACCGGCTACACGCTCTTTCAGGTACTGTTAGATGGACCATCAGGCTATACTCAGTACGCATATGCCTTAGAGTTTACTGAATATCAGCAGATCAAAACTGTGAGTTAGAATACTTAATTCACGCACCGACTCATTCAGAAATTTAATGGCATAGTGATTTATTTAGACACATGAGCATTGAATGTTATTACTAATACGTGATAAGCAATATGCATGATCAGCTTACAGGTGCACTGCAAACTGTGTGAATGCATTTATATAAGAAGAAATCTGAGCTGATGCTCAAGAGATGCACGACATGCAGTCTATAGCTGTTCCTGTTCGCAGGTTGTCTTGGTCTATCTCCAGCCACTTCGTCGCAGTTCACTGTTGTAATGAATGAATGAATGAATGATATTGTGACTATGACGTGTTCAGACGCATGATGACAGAGAACATTTGGCGATGATGGAACGGATTCTAGGTTCACTGCCGTACCGAATGACCAAACGATCAAAGTAGGATTCTGTCTTTTTCACTGTAACTAACGTGTCTTTTAGCCTAGTAGCGCACTAGCGTGTAGAATTGTAGCGTTCATAATCGTTATTGGCCTATTGTCGTCAAAGAAAAAGTTTGCTTGTAGCCTAATTTGTTGTCCATTTTGTTTCGCAGTTACTCGACCAAGTACATTATTGTTGGCCAACCGTTAGGTCGAACCATTGGCACGATATGTCGTCTGCCGTTGCTGTCGTCGTCTGTCTGTAACGCATGTGTTGTGGCTAAACCGTGCGTCGTAGAGGGTCGGCGATATCTACCGTTGGATATGGCGATGACGAGTATTTATAGGCTGTCATTAGTAACCATGTCTCTGTCTGCAGCGGTTTGGCCGCAAGTGGAAATGCAAAGTGGCTGCTTGCAGCCAATCACCGACGTGCGCCGAATTTCCGTATCATATCCTAGCGTTAATTGTAGCGTTCGATATAGCTGCGTTACCATAGCACACGTGAGACTGTACTCAGTACTCACTATGGGAAATTGCTTTCTTTCTGCGATCGGAAGTTTCACGCTGGCCTTCGGATATAGGCGATAATGTCGATTTTCCCTAGCGACAGCTGAGCTTCTTGTCTATGAAGTTGCGAAACTGCAAGAGGTAATAGATGATTTGATTTATAGGTTGATTCTGATCGTGGTACAACATTTTGTAATAGTGGTGACATCTAGTGAATTCAAATACACAATTATTTCGTTACTCTTCAGTCTGCTATTCCCTAGATGTCAACACCGCGACCTGAGATTGTGTGCTGTTGTATATTTTGTAGAACCGAGTATTTCTGGCACGGTCGGCTTGACTGGGACTATCACAGCCTTGCAGCCAAATACGTCCGTGAAGTCTGCAAACCGCTTTATGTAAGACAGAATCTGGCGTGTATTGTACTGTTGCACTGTCTGCGGTCTTGTACCGTTTTCATTCTGCTGTAGGCCTATAGGAAAGACCTTTAGCACAGTCTGTTGCATGTGAGCTGTGGGGTTAAATTTGTACAAAACATTTTTATTAAGAACTAGAAAGCAATCGTAGCTCGCAGGTACCTCCGCCAAGGCAATGCTGTTCGCTAGTTGGCGTCACCATATTCGCTTTGCCAGCGGTTTTGCTTATGCCCCCTTTAATGCAATGGTAACGAAAATTTCAAAGTGATCCAGAATCCGGGATTTTTGCCGGATCACCCCCAAAATTGAATCACCTGTAGTTTGTGCCACGCCCGACATACCCTCAAAATTTCAGAAAGATCCGTCCATAACTTTTTGAGTTATCTTGCTAACAGACAAACAAACAAACAAACAAACAAAAACTGGCAAAAACATAACCTCCTTGGCGGAGGTAACTAACTGTAAATTTGAAACAGCTTTTATAACTCGTAGTTAACGTAATTTAACCTATTTAAGAAAAATAATACTATTCTACAACTTGGAAAGTGGTTTGGGACAGTATCGTCGTGGCAGACTGTGGGGAAACTGAATTTTAACACATCGGAAAGTTTTTTTATCTGAAAAATTTTGGGGGGGAAATACTAAATTTGGGACTGGAAAATTCGGATTTAGAACAGCCATATCTCGTCCATTGGAAATTTGCAAGTTTTTTCCAGACTTTTTGAACGGTGATCCGCTGATCAGGAAGTTGCATTTTTTGACAAACACTGCAAATTTCCGACGGAGGATGCTACGGGTGCTCAGAATTCCAATTTGGCCTCTAAATCTCTCCAAAATTGGGTTTTCAGTGCTAAATTTAGCATTTTTGGACTGGAAGAAGATTTTTGGACGTTTAAAAAATTTTTGACAGCTACAAATTTAGGGTGAGCAGTTGCCCCATCATCCCCCCTCTGCTATGTCGCCACCGCTTGTACTGATGCTGCTGCTGCTGATGCTGCTGTGTGGTGGGGATGCTGTACTGTAGAGATACATCGGCGCGGATGCGGAAGATCATCGCCAGCTGTTCGATCTCATCGAGAAGATGCTGGAGTACGAGCCGTCACAGCGCATCCACCTCGCCGACGCCGTGCGTCAGCATCCCTACTTCCAGCCGCTGGCCACGGTGGACGCCACCCCAGCGGTCTCTGACGCCGCCAAAGAGACACCGCCGAGTGGCGCCCAAGGCGCCGGGTCGCTCAAGACGACCACCAGTCACCTGGACTCGCTGTCTCCGTCGTCGCTGATCGTCCAGCTATAGCTGATAGGCTCTAGGACTGATCGTCATCATCAACGAACGTATACGCACGGTCGTCACGGACTGACATCTTGCCTTGTAGTCACACTTGTCGTGTTTCGCGCCTGTGCGTGTCATAATTTGTGTGACGTCTGTTAAACAGGCAGAATCCCTGTTGGCATGCGGTGAGGTTGTTTTGAAAAACGGCAGCAAAACGAAACACTTTGAGCTGGCATTTGAACAAGCTGGCTGATTTTTAATTACTCCATTCATATATCGTCTGGCATACCTAGGCTAAGAGTGCGGACTGTTGTTTGGTTCTCAAAAATCGCCACAAAAAAATTCTGTCGAGTTTTGATTCTGGCAGTATTATTATCTCACAGTTAATTTTTTTCAACCGACCTCTTCTTCTCGCCCCTTTCCAACGCCAGTCTTGAGTCGTCGTTCTTGCCTTGTAGTGAGTGGTATCCTAGACGTCTTTCAGGACGGCCTTATAAGTTTGATTTTGCATTTGCGAGGTACATGTAAGTTCACGCGTTATCTGTGGAACTAGAATAAGAAAAATGACAGAGGTTACTCTTAAGTGAGAAACCATGGACTTTTTGACTCTTCATTAGCACAGTCACTGCATAATACTTTCACATATTCCCAAGAAACGGTACGTGAAACAGAGAGGAAACGACTGCCATTGGAATGGATGTGATTTTTCACTGTTCAAACAGCGGCTGCTGCGTCACTAGCAGTGAAACGCGGCATGTGTGACTGGTTCCTATTAGTCGATTTGCACACAGGACAATATTTATTTGTATTCGTTGCTTTGTCAACGTTCTTCTTGTTTAGTCCTGTCCATCAGTCCTTTACTTTATGTTCGTTGGCAAAGTCTTGCTGTCAACATTTCTGTCCGCAGATGACGTTTACTCAGTAGGCTATAGGTAAAACGTGTAGGCCTACGGGGAAAGGTGTGCTGCGGTTTTCGGCCGATCGTTCTCGCGGTCGTGCCTATAGCACAATATCGTGTCGTTCTACTGTCTGTCTGTTTGTAACGTATGTATTGTGGCTAAACGGTACGTCGTAGAGGGCCGGCGATGGTACGGTTGGATAGGGCGGTGACGAGTTACTATAGGCTTTCAATAATACCATATCGCTATCTGCAGCGGTTTGGCCGCAATTTTAACGCAAAGTTGCTGCCTGCATCATCTACGTGTACCAAAAATCGGTTGATATGTGTCAAGGTTATAAGTAAAGAACGGAGTTAATTTTTTTGAGTCACTGTGTATATGAGCTTTTGCATGTGTATTTGCTTGTTAGTGACTGTAGCCTGCAGAGATGTTATTTAAATAGAGGTTTGTCCGTTTTCTGTCTGTCGCACAGGGTTTTCTAAGTCGAAAACGAAAAACTGTATAGAAAACCCCAAATTGGTCTAAAAGTATCTCAGAACAGCAGTAGCCATTGTGTCATTTTTTAACTCAAAAGGTCATAAAAATTCAGCGTTAAAGTTAGGGTTCTGCAGCCGTATAGGCAGACGGCCGTGTATTATGTCAGCATTGGGCCGACATTTTTTAAAAGCTTAGACCTATTCGTGTGTTCAGAACACGTGATAAGCGCGGTTTCCGTACTGGCTTTATGTTCTCTGTGTATGTCCTACATCTTTTTCGCTGAAATAATCTGAAATCCCGCATTAATGCCGATCTCTGATGACTGTCTGTTCGTTTGTGCGCGGCCATCTCACGTCGCTTCTGCCGCTGAAGTTGACTTCGGTGTCAGAATTAAACTTCTTGTATCACTCACACGGACTTACTGCCGACACTGAGTTGTGATTTTCCGATCTTAGTGCAATTTTACCGAGTTATGCAATTAATGCGTTGTTGAATCGCTGTTAGCGCACTTTATGCCTTGTATGTCGATCAGGCTGAGCTGAGTAACTTTCAGTGTAAGATAAAGCTACCTGTGTTAGCTCATTTAGTCTTATGAATTGTTAACAAATAAATATTAGCATACTATTTGTTTAGAAAGATATTCGATTTAGTTAGTTTAGATCTGTTGTTTATCAGTAGCACATTTTTTACTATGCTACTGACTTACTGTTACTGTTATCTACGCCAAAGGCAGGGAGTTGTGTTTTATCTGTATTTGTTTGGCTTTCCGCGAGATTTCTGAGAAATTTATGAATAAAGTTTGACGAAATGTTTTGGAGTGATGGGTCTCGGAACAATTGATTTCAGATGGCGATCTGAATAACTCTCCGGAACCACGCAGAAATGTTCTACGTGATTATTTTTTCTACTTTAACGATTTTCACCAACAGTTAAAAAAGAACACAGTTATCAGCGTAGGTTTGAACTTTTTGAGTGCTTTCTAGCTATCATTATTATTGCCATATTGTTACAATTAATCTCCATTACTTTCATTTCGAGTTACGAACGGGTAATAACAGAACAGCTGGTTTGGTCATACCGGTTGCATGGTGCGTTTTAGATTAGACACGCATTAGAGATGGGAAATGAACGGGTACTCAATCGTGCAGAACGGATTGAACCCACAAAACTCGGAATTTGTTAAGAACTGAACGGCTTTTTATTCGAACCCCAAAACTGAGCATTCGTAATAACCCAAACCGAATCCATCTGATTCACGGACCCTACCTATCTCTTAACTCCAGTATTGTAGTTTTTACGTTAATGGCATCATTGCCCTCTTATGAAAAATTTGATCACAGCCACTAAGTGTCACGTCTGAATACTGTAATGGCAAATTTAGCAGTTTGCTTTTGTTGGCAAATAGGAATTGTGAGCTATTATAAGCTTATCACACTAGTAACTTTACGAATTTACTATGCATCTGCCAACTACCCGAATTGTGAATAGGCCTATCAGAGTATAGGCCTATGGTACGGTACAGCTATACAGAACTAAACCTTTGTGCATAAAATATCAGAAACGAACCCAAACTGCGTTTCGAGTTCCTGCCCATCTCTAGTTTATACTGAGTGGTGCTATTGTAATGAGTATAATTTTACGTGAGTGTCGAACTGGCCGTTATGGCTGTTGTATAGGCCCTACATTGAATCTCGGATGGCCACTTTCGTGCTTAGTACATGTAAATATTAGGAAAAACAATAATGCAACCAATATAATGCGTGTATATATTAATTTTTGCTTAAATGCGCATTTAATCTGCTATTGTCAGTCACAGTTACTTCAGAAGTTGAAATATTTGACATCTGGTCTTGCTTGTTGTTGGACGCAATATCTATTATCAATATCAACGCAAAATACCTGCACGCGATTGGTCCAAATCGCGTCGCGTGACGTTAACAAATGGGCGTACGCACTGTTGCCCACGCGGGCAACAGTTTACCGGGCAACATTGAAATCGTCACAGCTCTTTTGTTGATATGATTTTTGTTTAAATTTTTTGTTTTGGTTTTGAAGTATAACAAAACAAATAGTGACCGGCGGCATCGATCATTATTAAAAAATTTTTTTGCCCTTGGTTTGACCTCGGGCAACATTTTACGAACCTCTAGCACAAAAATTTCAGTGATGACATCGACGCTAGTCACTATTTGTATAATGTCACTGGGTGCTTGACGAGTCTTATTATGGCGTAGTCATTGAAGTTCTGTTAGTCCAGCTGACTGTGTGTGATGTGCCACTGTGCATGGTGAACTCCCATAATACTATAGCTATAATAATTATATGTAGGCCACATAATACATACTAGATGTTAGTGTATTGGAGTCCACAATTATGCTCTGTTCGTTGTGTGTTAGTCCTGTAACGTGTAATCGACTCACGTCACACGACGCTTCACTCTGTAGACTGCCGTTAATCTGTTCCCAGTTTTATCGGATATTTGTCACGTCCGAAGCAGTATATCTCAAGCAGCCCTTAATGGCCTGTCTATCACGTGCCTTAACCTAACGTCTTGCAGGCACGCACAACCTACGCTGAAACACTTTCCCATTCTGAATGGTAATCTGTGCACTGTCGGCCTTGACGGAAACTATATAGCAAGCTTTACCGTTGTTAGCTTATATTCTAGCATAAACCGTACGCAATTCACTGCTGAATAAATTATTAATTCATATATGATTGCTTTCGCGTTTTAGCATTGTGCTTTCCTGCGTGCTTCTTTTTATAAAAAGAGAAGAAGAAGAAGAAGAAGAAGAAGATTTCGCAGAGACAGCTAGGTTCTTTGCGAGGAAGCTCATCTCCTTTTGGCGCTTTGAGCCGGCGAAGGTTAGGCCTAAACCCAATTAAGCTAGCATACAACCCAAGTCGGCCAAATGGCCAGCTCTAGTTAACAGTCATTGCCTTTAACCGACTGGGCCAGTATACCAGCAGTCCTGGCCACAGGGCCTACTGTTACGCAGAACTCGCCGTTTCTTCCCCTAGCGATGGCCGTAACCATCGCCAGTACTCATTTTACCATCCCACATAGGGTAGAAGGCTGAGTCGACCTAGTTGTCTGGGCTTCGTACAGTGGACAGTCACCCATCCAAGTACTAACCGGGCCCATCGTAGAGTAACTTCGTTGATTTGAACTATTTTGAGTCTAAAGTTCTAAACCATTTTGATCATTACCGTTAACGTAGGAGTTTTGTTTCAGTCAGTGAGTAACGACAAGCTACCGTTCGAGTATCGGACGAGTGCTTCGTTTGCGCATTTGCTACGATCGTGACCCCGCAGTAATCCATTTCTGCTGTGAAGTGGGTGGAAAGAAGGGCGCAACGAGGAGAGGAGAGTCGCCGAAATCGACTAATTATGGATCGTGATCGAACGATCGAGCTGCTTCGTCTAGCGAAAGGAAATTTTCAAGCCAGATCGAGCGCAGTCTTCAGCAGCCGAATTATTGATGACGCGGAATCTGCGAGTAGTGGGTCGTTAATAGACGATCGTAGTGTTAATGGACTGCTAGCGAGTAGCGACCCCTAGCGAGTGCACCGCGTGAGCGATTACATTGCTGAAACAATGCTAGAGTCGATTTTTATACGATCATTTATTCTACGTCATATTATTTTCCGCCTAGACCAAGATGCTTATAGTATTATACTCTATTAATAAATATCACAATGACAATACTTATTATGATGCAGCCGTTTAAAAGGCCGCATTAGGAGACTTGCCCGTCCGTTTGTCTGTACGTCTGCCTGTTCCGTGCGGTCTCCTAACTAGAAAACAAAGACGATTAAATAAAACACAAGATAATGTTCATACGAACACGGAGTCTGTCCAATGCATTTCGATAGTTTACAGTATAAGTCCGTATAAATATAATCAGTGAGCTGTTTAGACTGGCAGAAAAAATCAAACAGTTTAATTTCGAATTGTACAGCAACAATGATCCTTTCGTCTTTTTCTATTATTTTGACTAAACAATAGACATTGTCAGTCACGAAACCATTCGATTCATTATAAATGGTCCATTGTCACCATGCGTTTATCTTGCACCGTTATGGAGATATGGCGCCTCAAAGATAATGGGGTCACGAGTTTGACCTTTTTGGGGTCACGTGACGTCATCGGTCACGTGACCATTTGACTCCCGGGAGTCGACTTCCTATGGGTGGTCCATGGTGACCATTCGTGTGTATGGCACCGTTACGGAGATATGGCGCTTCAAAGATAATGGGGTCACGAGTTTGACCTTTGGGGTCACGTGACGTCATCGACATTTGGCCAACATTTGCACTTATGAGCAAAGTATTGCGGCTGGAGGAGTTTAGAACCAAAACTCAAAACAAATAAAAAGAATCATTTTTAAAAAATAATGAAAAATAACTATAATAGTGCGTTTCTGTTTTTTGTAGCTTTTTGTGGCGCTATACAAATCTGCTTTCAACTTTAGTTTGCAAGCGAAATATTTGTAGGCCTACATATTCACCGGCCTATTTTATCTCAACAGTGGCATAAACCCACATTCTGACGACCTTTGGATTACGCCGCAGTTTCATAATAATAGTAATAAGAGTGTAGTAATAGACTGTGGCGATGGCAGGGTTTATTAGTGCAGGTTCAGCGGTATCTTACTGCAGAGGCAGTGATTAAGCAATAAATTTCCACGTGCAGGCCTACCGGTCATCCGAGCGTTAGTTTGACCTTTTGGTTATGATCGCCCTCAGGCGGCTGATTTCAATTCTGTGCCGAGTTATAAATTGTGCGAGTCACGGTTTCTGATAACTGTGAAATCATAATGACGAGCGATTGGGCGCAGTAGTTGACTAGGTTGCTTAAATTTGACCACATTTGTCGACGCAATTCTAATTCGATTATTAATTAGGTCTATTGTACTTTACCATTATACCAACATTTTATACCAACATATCTTCATCTACTATAGAGTAGTAAATGACAGGTGCAGGAAATCAGACGTCTGTCCAGCAAAATTACACACTAACAGAAAATTGCATGTGAGCTTTCGATTTGCATTGATATTGATAAGCATTTTAAATCAGTGTGAATGAAAACTGCCAAACTTTGGAATATATTGAGATTGCAAACCGCCATTAGAGTTTTTGCAATATGTTCATAGTAGGCCTATTCATTGCAGAAATGATGCACAGAAAGTGTAGGAAACTTGTTTCAAAAATTTTAATTACTTTAGTTCAGAGCTGCGATTAAGCGTGTGGTATTCTGTATCTCCAATTTTTTTCAGAGCAGTTAATGTATCTGGCAAAGTTATCCATGAATAGTAAAAACACATGGACGAAAACGACTCATCAACACGTCAAAGTATTCACGATCTTTAATTATATACACGGTGTTTCATAAAAAGGACCCCTTTTTGTTTTTTTCATAATTCACTCAAATGATGATCTATTTATACAAAATTTGTATCAGTTGTATCTGAAAAAATACTAATTCAAAATGTTGCAACAAAATATGGCAGTTGATTAAATATTCTTTGCTAGTCCTGACGTAATGCTGGCGTCATAATGTGTCACGGGTACAAACTGGATAGTCTCAACTGGTGCTGTCAGTTGCTACTCTACTTCGATGGTGAGCTTAAACTGGTTCGCTAATGAAAAATGTTTATTGTGTCAGCACTAAGCAATATGAGAACATGAAATCAGGCGTCTTGCGATCTAAAAATGCATCCATTTTGCAAGCCCGGTGTGCTAGTGCACTGTTTTGCTCGAATGAGTAAAAATCTAACTATCCCCACAGACATGAAAATGCCATCGCTGTGCATGTTTTTTGTTACTGTAACTGCAAAACTTTAACAATTTGTCATGAATGAACCAGATTTTTCACCACGTACTGGAGCAGGGTAACAACTGACAGCACCAGTTGAGACTATCGAGTTTGTACCCATAACACATTATGACGTCAGCATTACGTCAGGACTAGCAAAGAATATTTAATCAACTGCCACATTTTGTTGCAATATTTTGAATTAGTATTTCTTCAGCTACAACTGCTATAAATTTTGTGTAAATTGATCATCAATTGAGTGAATTATGAAAAAAACAAAAAGGGGTCCTTTTATGAAACACCGTGTACATCAGAGCAACACACTGCTGTTGCTGTATGTTTAAAGCAGCTTGTCAGCAATATAATACAATAATAATTGCCCACTTATGTACAAACAGTCGTCGGCGTCGTTGCAGCAGTTCGATAAAATATATTGATACGTACATAAATATTAATGCAATATCCTCTGACGTATCCTTACAAGACTTGTTCGGCATACATGCCTTTTGGGTGTTTCAATCCTCTAGTGCGATTTTAAACGCTATTTTACACTGTATTTTTGTCTATGTTTACTGCGTTTTCACGATTTTAACTGTTTAATTGCTCCGGGCTATCAGACTTAAATAAAAAATGCACGGATGGAACAAGTATGTGGCACACATAAATATATTTCGACGTTGTTGCTGTTAGTGTTCAACACAGCAGTAAGTACGAATGTGGCGTGTCGCGTATTTCTGATTCCTCATAGTATGAAGTAATGGCGGCAAATTTATACCGCAACAAAACTTTTAAATAAACTTTGCGTTATTTTTGTGCCGCCGCGACACGACGGAAAACATTTTTTTTCCAGTTTTTGGCTTCTTCGCATGTTTTGCGATGATGTCAGTCGCTTGCTCGACCGCGGAAAGATGCTGTTACCAGTACCAGGTTGGTTTGCGGTCCTGACGCCAGCTAGGTCCGGCAGCTGCTATCTGTTTGAGTAACCAGTCGAAGGCGTGTTTGAGTGCGTCGCCGGTGCGCGCGCAGCTGGCAACCACTCGACAGGTGCGCTGAGTGTCACGGCACAGAACGCACGTCTCGCCCGCTAGACGGCGCTGGTTGTCAGCGGCCGCTAGCAGGTCGGACTTGTTGGCCAGGATGAGGACGGGAAGGCGAGGTCGACGCCGGATCAGCACGGGGTCGTTGAGCAGTAGCCGGAGCTCGGCCAGCGCCACCGGCAGACGAACGTCGTCACCGGCGTCGACTACGTACACGATAGCGTCACACTGACGCAGATAGTAGCGCCACAGGTTCCGATAACGACCCTGCAGGTGTCACGAACGCACAGCAACGCAACCAGTTTATTGTCGCATTTACTATATGGAACCAGCTTGCTGTACAACAGTCGTTACACAAAAAAGCAAAAACAAGCTGTTAACGAGAAAAAATGCGTGGTTGTGTAACGCGTTTACGTCACATTATAAAAGCGCGTACAGCGCGACGTATCTGAATTGAACTGAACTGACACAGTTTAGTTTTTGACGAATGGACATGCAGTAACGTATTACAGTAAGTACTGTCTAACTGCGTCGGTGACTACGTGAATACGCGCACGTATGCGTCAATTAATGACCAATGGGCTCGCCGCGCCTTGCTCGCCCATTGGTCAGTTCATCAAAAACTAAACCGTGTCAGTCTCTGTTAAGTTAAGTTCAGTTACGTCGTTCTGTACGCGCTTTAACACAACCTACGTTCGAGTATAGCGGTCGAGTTACAAATGCAGCTGCATGCGATGATCTCTGACGCTACGAACTCTAGTCGTACAATGCCGACGTATCAACTAACTGACGGCAAAAGCAAACGACAAAGAAAATCGACAAAGCACACAGTAAAGATCTGCCACAGTACTAAAGCAACAGTTCTATACTACGTGGGTTTTCGGTTTCATATGTTGCCTTTGTATTTAACATATCTCCTACAAGACGACGAGTTGGTCAACAATCAAATACAAAGCAAATTATTTTAATTTTTTACTTTTCTTTATTCGCTGTACACAGTGTGATTACTTTAAGCGAGCTGATGATAATGTAAATTTGGTAAGCAGAAAATTGACAAAAAGCTCATTTTAATGCAACGGGCATTGAGCTAAAAACCGATTGACAGATTGTGAGTGCAATGGCATATAGCGTCGCCGACCATTACTAAGGCGGATAGTTCTTGTGGCTTCACATAGCATACAGAACTATAAAATAAGAACGTATATAGGCTATTATCAGCTAAGTCGCATGCTGTACCTGGCCGGACATATCGAGCACGGTGACTGGCGTCTTTGCGAACGTGAATCGCCTGGCGCTGAAGCCGATCGTTGGGACTATTACTTCCTCATCGTTGTTGTCGATGCCGTTGGCTGCGGCGGCTGCGGTTGATCGCGCGGATTTATTAGCCATCCAGTCGACGACCGTCGTCTTACCGCTGTTGTCCAGGCCGACGACCAGCACACTGAGCGAATGTTTCGAGATGATTCCCAGTCCCATAACGTCGAGCTAGGCGACCAGTTGGAGGCCGGACGGCGCCAATCGCTCCGGCTGATCAGCGCGGCACGACAGCCGCTCTCACTCGCCGGCGCCAACGGTCGCCATAGAAACGACATCCGGTTGCCATGACGACGGCACGCGATATCCAACTAAGATGCGAATCTGACCGACCGGACGCTGCAGCTCGGCACGACGATGAGTTTACGGGCCGCGTGCCGGTCGGCCGTAACACCAACGTCCAGCGTCCGTCCGTCCGGCCAGCGGCGGCCTAACATTGCCGTCGGTGACGTAACCGACGCGTAAATAATAATGCTAGTGAAACGTCATCGCAGCCAGAGCGGGATTTACAGCAGCAGCAGCAGCCGGCAGAACGGCGCCATCTATTCGGCAGGATTATCCGTCCGTAGATGGCTCCATCGTTGGCTGCTGCTGGCAAATCCACGAGATAATCCGCCAGTTCAGCATCGTTGTTATCACACTGTCGACGTCGCGCGATGAAGGTACTTAACGATGTACGAGGCGCAATCGTATATAACAGGCGGACTTTCAACAGTGGGCAACTACAATAACTGTAGCTGCATTAGCGATGCATCAGCGACCTCTTGGCGGATTTATTGAAGATTATCTCTCAGTCCGGCTCGATCAAAAACAAAAATAGTGAACGAACTGAAAATAATCGCCGCCAACGAGAAAGAAAAAAAAATCAAACTGCGAACAAGTGGCGCACATTTCTTGACGAACATAAATATCAAGAGCAGTCATGGTCAAGTGATTATAATCTGCCGCTGTAGTATTTCAGCATACTGGCATCAGTATATCGGTTTGTTTGCCACGAATGCACGTTTGTTTAATACTTTAGGTCGTTCGTTAGCTGACGGTCGGTGTCATCGTGACCTCGCGAGATTTGTAGTGGCAGCTGTTGTTGCTGCTGCTGTGTCATTGCTGACGTCATCTCGGCGCGCACCCGCTCCATTACGTCATCGTCTGACGTCACAAACCAAACGCCTCGACCGAACGCGCGTCGAGCCACCTGGACGTCCGCCGCGCCGACGTCGCCGCCGCCTCCCGCCGACACGTAAACACACCGGCTCGCGGCGTCCCGAAGCAAACCGGAAATTGCGTCATCGTGCCGCGAGATCTCGCTTACAAGATTCGACGAGACGACGACGACGGCGAGGTGACATTCGAGCAGAAATCGTTTGAGATCCTGAACGAACTGACGACGGGTGACATCAGTCGTCTTGAGTGACAGCTGAACGACGCCAGGCATCGACGTCGACGACCGACGCAGCAGAGGAGTCAGTTTGGAACGCACCCACTCATCGTCCGCGCCACAGTACACCACCAACACCGACATCGTCCATCTACTTCCACTGTTTTCGGTTCCTCCGTCGACGGAAACGACGTCATAGATTTTCGTGCGTCGTCGCAAGCCGAACGCCGCCCATCTGGCAAGACGCAGCAGAAACCAAACGAGCGCCAGAACGACCGCAATTATCAGCACGCAAACCAGGGTGACGCCGGCCGACCACACGACGTCAGAGTGATGTTTCTTGCTTGCTGTAGGACCGGCGCACCGGTAGTCGGCAGTGGAGAACCGACTCAGCGGTCGTCCGTCGGAGCATTTGGCTTCGTGCCAGTCGGCGACGAGCGTCGACAGTCGCACGACGTTGGCGTGTCTCAGCCACGGCTGCGAGCAGTCGCACGTCAGGGGATTCTCGGCCAGCGTCAGTGACGTCAGGGACGACGAGCCGTCGATCAGCGCGACCGGAAGTGACGTCATGCGGTTGTCGTGCAGCAGGAGAACGCGCAGCGAGGGGAACAGCGCGCGGAGCAGCTGAGCGCCGATGGCGCGCAGTTGATTGTGAGACAGGTCAAGAGTCAGCACGCCGTGCTCGCTGGACGTCGACGCGCGTGTCGCAATTGTCGGGAACTCGCTCAGATGTTTGCCAGAGCAATTCACTGTCGTCAGGACGTCCTCCGATGATGCCGAGGTTGAACATGCGCCATAGCTGGTCGATGATTTCCTTAGCGTGCTGTGAAGTTGGCACATAGTCGGCGCGATGCTGTTCACAAACGTACCGACAGAAAGTCCGGCGTGTTCGATTGGTTCGCCGCACTCGAGCCGTCTCCACGACTTCGTTATCAGATCCACTTCCGGTTCCGTGCCGTTCCCGCCAATCATCTCCAGCACCGTATCGATGGTCCGCAGTTCGGACGCCAAGACGCAGTCGCAGTGGATTCTGTTTCCGGTGAGGTCGGCAGTCACGTGGCTCCAGCGCCGGAAATGACGAAGCTGCGTCTGCGCGTCTTCATCGTCGGCGGCCGCAGCGACGACTCGCCGACGGACGAACGACAGAGTCTCCGCGGTGAGGAACCGCTCGATGAGGTTGTCACGAAGATCCACCGCCACTCGACACTCGACGTCCTCGAGGTGCTCGAAGGTCGTCAGCAGCTTCCAGACGGCGTCGACGTCGAGCTGGTTAAAGCGGAGTGAAACGGTGATGGGACGACTGGCGTCGGAGCACATGCGGTAGAACGCGAACTTGTAGACGTACGATATCTTGTTGCGCGCCAGATTGACGCTGCGCAATGCTGGCAGGTAGAGAAACGTCATGCTGACGATCTTGCGCAGTTTGTTGCCGGACAGGTCAATGACTGATAAGCTGGGGTTTGTAAAAGCACCGACGTCGAGCCAGGTGAGCGCGTTGTTGGACAGATCCAAGTATGTCAGGTAGGGCAGGTGCTCCAGCAGGTAGCGTGGCAATCGGGCGACCTGATTGTTGGACAGCATGAGACGTCGCACGGCACACAGAGCTTGCTCCAGAAGTCCCTCCTTCAGAAACGTCAATTTGTTGTAACTTAAATCAACCACCTGCGCCCACAATAAAACAGTTTTACGTATTGGCAAATTACGTGATTTCAGTCATTTGTACCGGCAATTTCTTCTAACAGCACATGTGCATATACATATAACGATGTATACGTTCACAGTTTGTCGCTGACTGACTGAACAAGTAAAATAATAATGACGGATTATTCTATGGGCCCACGTGCCCAAATAATGCACGTAGTAAAATGGAAATCATTGGACTTAAACAGAAATTAGAAGAAAAACTTCGAAGATAAAAACATACGACGGACTACACATGAAGAAAAAACTGCACTTGACAGAAAGCACTTGGTAATATTTAGCATAAAACTTAACAAAATAAGAAAAGCAGATAAATAAATGATAAATGGTGACGATATGTCAGCAGATGGTATGTCGTGAAAGAAAAGATATGTCTGAGGTAATAGCATTAGCAGCAGCAACAGAAGTAGTGATAGGATACCTGAATGCTGAGCCATCCACGCGTGCATGACGCCAGACTAATGTAGTACTGTTCTTCGCGCTGTTTACCGGTTGCTTGGTAACCAACATCAGTAGCCGAGTCATGATGAGCAAGCTCATCGTCTGACGTCATCGTAAACGCGTCGACCTCTATGTCGCTGATGACGTTGTGTGATAGGTTCAAAGTACGCAGCTTGTACAGGTCAACGAACGTCTGGTTGTCGATCCTACTCAGCCGGTTGTACGACAAATCGAGCACCTCCAACTTTCGGCCCGACTTCCGGTCGAACAACCCGACGTCGATCATGTCAATCTTGTTCCGGTTTGCGTTGAGCACGCGTACAGACGACAATCGGTTTGACCCTCCGTTGAATTGCCGACACATCTCCGCAGTCGATTCGGTCGTCATCGGCGACACCAAACCGGAAGTAGAATTCAAACCGAAAACGGAAGTAGTGCTCTCTTCGTCGTAGAAGGCGCAAGCGGAACGGTTTACGGCAGTCAGCCGCGTCAACGAGTTTCCAGAAACGTCCAAAACTTCGAGGTCGCGTAGCTGTTGCAGGGACCTCAGATCGACGTCGATGGCGCTGGATGTGGACAAATCGAGCATGCGGAGGTTGGACAGACTTCGAACACCGGCGGACAGAACCATCGCCACCGCCGCCGCCGCTGTGCTGCTGTTGCGAATCGTCAGATCGCCGAGTCGACCTGCGAGCGCGGAGAAGAACCGCGACCAGTCGGCGACGCCTCCGCGACCGTCGACGACCTGCAGGCTACGAACTCGCGACAGTCGTCGCGCCACGATGCCCTGCAAACTGGACGACGACCGACCGACGACCGACAGACGCTTCACAGCTGCCAGCCGCGACGCCGACAACTGACCCACTTCCGCCGTACGAACGCACAGCTCGCCGGCACGTGACCCCGTGACGTCATCACCGAGGCACACGCAGTCCGGCACTCCACAGGACCACCCACGGCGAGGTAGCGTCGTCTGTGGTCGGTCAGCAACGGCACCAAACGACAAACTCAGACGATTAGCAGCACTCAAAGCAACGACCAGCATCACCCAGCTCAGCGGCCGCCGGCGCATTGCTGAATATTTTATCTTATCCGACCATAAACCTAAACACACACACACACACACAATGACGGCGTCGCAAAGTGCTGAAATAATTACATTTGTGCTAGAGTGGTGGCAGCAAAAATGTCAAAGCTCGCTTTTAAGACTGAGTAGAGCTCGTCGCTTAAGGCGACGATTCGACACAAATAACTACGCCAACAACACGCCTACTACTACAACTATTTTCGTTCGATTGGCAATTTTTCCGAAGTTATTTCTAATTAGGTCACGTCAGTTTCTGAACACTCGTGACAGCCACAAACAACGATGCTGGCGCAAAGAATAATTTTATTCACAATAAATTTATAATACGTTAGGACATAAGTTCTGTTTTTGTTATCTTAAGTAAAACGTGGCCTACTGGCTTAACAGCTATACTATAAAGACAATCTTATCCAAAATCTAAGATGAAAGTGCCTATACAAATGCTAAGCGACGTCATAAAAACAGATTGTGAAAGAACACGAAGAAAGAAGCAAAAGATAGGAGCAGCTGGTAGAAGAGATTAACGTAAACATGCAAAAGACCGGAAAAGAGTGCTAGCGTTATGCCGAGATATTTAACCAGTGACTACGCTTTAGCGTATTAAATGTACGAGTAACTCATGTGAGAAAAAAACTTAGATTGTTCGACCTCCGAACCATTACATTTTTTCTGAATACAAACTGCAGCAAAAAACGCTACATGGCCTATACGTTCTACCAAAAGCAATGTCAATTTGAAGTCTCTAGGAAATCTCTCCAAATTTCAAAATAAAGTGAATAAGAAATAAAGTATTATTAAAAAGCAAGCAATTACTATGCAGTGGTATTTTGTCTCAAAGTGTCTCAAAACTGAATAATTAATATCGTATTTTTGAAGGTCATTGGACCGACACTAGCATTTTTCGAAAGCCAATGACGTCACAATATCTGAACATGGCCGTATATGAAAGCTGCTGCAGCTGCTGCTGTTTAGCTGCTCAGCTGCTTCGACGAGTTATGTTCGACATCGTTCTGTGCCTTTCGTCGTTTATTTCTTCCGACAGCGTGAGCCTGACTGATATGCGGTGTCGCCTTATATCAACCAAGAGCTCTCAGCGCTGGACCAAGTGAATTATGATTCAGCGCACAACGTGACAACTCCGTACGACTGCAATAAGCTTCCAATAACACTGGCGCAGCCGGTAAAATTTTCGAGGAGCAGATATAGTGGTGCGGTGACGTTTTTCCACGTCAGTCAAAAAGTTTCGTGCAAATAGCTGCTTTACAAAACTGTCTGGAATTTTAGTTTCTGCATGCAGACGCGTACCGTTAATGTTTGTAACGGTTTAACTATCATTATCGACTAACTTAATGTTTCTGCAAGACGGATTTCCTTAACGGCCTTATATCGCTTGCAATTGCATCTCGAGCAAATAAAGGTGATCTATATTTGGTGAACAAGGTTTGTTCATCGCTGTTATCAGACCAGTTGATCAATATCAAATGATAACGTTGGTGTCCGCTCAGCTCCATCGGGAGACTAAATTTTAGACCACCGCGACGTCCGTATGGGATCAACGCAACTCAACAGTACTTAGTAGTGAAGTGAGCGTTGTAGCAAAATTGCCTCATTTCGCTGATCAATCAGTTTTACTTTCAGTTTTCTCCACGTTTTCATCTCGATGTATAATACATAATACGCGCAAACTGGCAGCAAATCTGCCACTTAAATCTAACACGTTAACTAAAAGAACCGAAACTGTTTTAAACGAAATTAAAATAAAAAAACAAATACTGGTGTGTAAAAAGTCAAGAAATGGACAGGTTATGGGAGCGTGCAAAACGAGAGCCTAAAATCAGAAAACTAAAAAAGGAGGAAAAATAATGAGAAGTCGAACGAAACAAAACTTAAACGACCTAAGGGGAAAGCCGTAAGCAAGTAAGCAATTAAGCGGCGTTCAGGCATCACGGGACGACGCCAGCCGCCTATTGTCGTGTGTCGCCGTCGGTTGTCGGTCTGGCGTCCGTCCCCCTCAGCACCAGGAAGCAACATTCCCCCCAAGTCGCAGCGACGTTACAAATCTAAGCATTGGAGTTCAACTGTCCATATACAGGGACAAGTACAGGGTGGTCCAGCTAAAGTGAGGCCAACTTACATTTTTGCTGGTAACATTTGAATGCATAGGTAAAATTCAATGATTTTTTGCAAATGTAAACTGCATGCAACAAGAAATGGTGTGGTGCAAATTTTAAGAAAATTTTGTCATAATAAACACTTAACGCGCTAGGTGGCGCCACATTTCCCGAGGACTCTGGTGGGTGCCAAGTGTGTCCTCCTGACTGCAGATCAGCCCCTCGACACGCGCGACATTTGCTGCAGTCCTTACTGGCCGTGGCCGGCGACGAATGCGACCAATGACTCCGTCAACAGGTAATAATCCAGCATCAATTTTTTGGATGAGTCGGTCAAGGCTTACTCTGCACCAAGCTTTGCTGGCAAATTCTTTCAGAAAGCGGCGAGAGCTCCAGTTTTTTTCCCACCCGTAACGCCTTTATAACAATTCTGTTCTCTCGTGTTATTTTGCCCATCAAAATGCAGAAACAGGTAGTTATTCCCAAAGATATTATTTTAAAAAGCAAAGTCTAACATATACCAGCAAAACCAGACGATTTTACCATAGAATTTTATTAAGTTCGTCAAAACGTAAAATTATCGGCCTATGCGAGTAAGTCAGTAAAATGAGAGATGTAA
>Ga0056128_1001850_pt1 | contig 24418 bp, 11 predicted proteins | sample WorMetLIZISLAND2_FD_71113 | JGI IMG/M metagenome (GOLD analysis project Ga0056128, IMG submission 71113) | Marine gutless worms symbiont microbial communities from Max Planck institute for Marine Microbiology, Germany - Olavius geniculatus... ... | reverse complement strand
ACTTAATTCGACTGACAAATAACGCATTTCAGAAATTTTGACCCGACCCGACCCGCCAAATTTGCCTTAAATCTGACCCGCGACCCGACCCGTCCCGACCCGCGGGTCGACCCGACCCGTGTCCATCCCTGTATAATACATGTATGTATATTTCATGCTGGGCACGTCAGTCTTATGGCTTTATGTACACCGTGTCCGGAAACAGAGTCTACGGTATTTTCGACATATCTTTGACAAACTTAAACCTATTTTTATAATTTTTGGCATGAGTCGTCCTAAATATTCACTTGATTAAACTGTAGAGATATTTTCTCTTTATATTGCCATGTCACTACGTACAGCTGACGTAATTATGACGTCATTGAAAAATGCCGTTTTTATTGTATCCGAGGTGAAAAACGCTAAGAGTGTTTCGGTTGATAACTTGAACAAATTTTGAACGTGTGTTTAGAATTTTTGATAGGCAACATTGAAAAAGTAACGTGCAACTGACAATGTACTGATAGTCTACTTTGTCCGACTACTGACGCCACTTTACCGTGTAAAATAAAACACTCTTCGTATTCTTACTTTACTGCATACCACAATAAACAGAAACGCAAAAAATAGTCTTTTGTCTGTAGCTGCCTTAGTTGTTAGCAACAGTGACAAAACTTGCTATTAACCAACTTTTGGGTCAACAACTTTTTTTTACAAATGTACACTACCACGACGCTAACGCATGCTGCAGAAATGACGCCGCTCTCTTATAAGGGCTGCTGCACAACGACGTTCCCGTTGTGCATGTAACGGCCACACTTAACATGGCAAAAGTTAAGATTAGGTTGAAAATGTTGATCAAAAAGTAACTTATTTTTATGCCAACAATGTCTCAAGCTGCTTACTGCAATTTTCTTTCAGTAGTTTTTCTGTTTTCATATTGCAGAGGCTCATTTAGACGTTATCTATTCGCGAAAATGGCATTTTCCATGACGTCACGATTACATTAACTATACTCAGTAAGTAGTAAATTTTGAACAAAAATTTTAGACGTTTTTAGTAAGGCGTATCATTATGACAATGTGTGCCAAAAATTATAAAAGTAAATTTACATTTGTTGAAATTATTCAGGAAAAAGTGTAGACTCTTTTTTTCCGGACGCGGTGTATGATATTGCCACTTGTTTCCTTTCCTGCTTTGTTAATCGACTGCATGGTCGATAGAAAAATAAGTTATGTTTATTTACTTTAAAAATTGATATTAAATCTGCCATGGTCTAAAATATCAATCGTTTTTTCAAACTTGTATTATTTTTAAGTATTTTGTTTCTAGAATCATGCCAAATATATATATATATATATATATATTTTAAATTTTTAGTTTTTATTGTGTTTATTGTATTGGCCTGGCCACGAGTAAACGCGCCATGCGTCACGGATATTTCTAAAGCCTCGATACCGTCGTCATCATATAGACTGATAGTTGTAATTTAGAAAATAATAATAAATCTACTGCAGCTCAAACCGCTATACGTGCAGTAAGCTTAAATGTGATATGTATGGGCTGACTGGGCTGCATTGATATGGATTCACGAGATTTTCTGTTATCTTTTTATGTGTGTTGCTGCTGCCTGTGTGCCGAAATGAAGATATAATTAGACTTAGTGTTTTATAGTCGCCAGTCGCTTAGGGGGCCTACTTGTTTTTAAACCGTTCGTGTCTTGTGTATGCATATTTAATTGGTAATTGAAAGTAGTATCGATAACAGGAGTCACTTATAGCGTGCATCTTATCGCTTTACTTTCACTCTTCATGGCGTCATTGTGTCCGACAATCTTAGCATATGTTAGTGCAATTTGTACACCAAACCAAAAAATAATGTTTCCGTGGTGCTTTTGTTATTTATTATACTGTCTAAATCTGCATTTTCAGCATTTGCGTGAGCTTCAACTTACTCTGAAAGCCATCAGGTTGAAATGAATTGTGCGGAAATGACAGGCACGAAACCGCATCGCCAGGAAATTGCTCGCACAACGTGCTCTATTACTGTTTACGGTCTTTCAAATCCCAGTTCGTGTTCATCTATTATGTAAATCACGTCACATCAGTGAACCGGCTTTCTTTTCTTTACGTTTCTTTTAGTAGTCCCAATAGCATCGTCCTAGATTCTCACTCCGAATCCGCAGCAATTCTTAACGTCAAGTTCTCTTACGCCAGGCAGCAAACAACATATCCTTAATGTCTGGTATGCAAGAGGCAGTTTAAGAAATTAAAAATGCTGTAAAAGAAATAAAATGTACGACGATGCTTTAAGATTAAAACACGTCGAATACAGTAAACGTAAAACGTACTGTTAAAAGTTTGACTATTTTTCTGTTTTATGCAAAAGTCCCGACATTTGCGTTAATGTTTTCCGTTTTGCATTTAGACCCAGAATAGAAACATTTCACGATGCATTCTGTCATTTCTGTGTACTATATGTGCCTGGTAAATAAAAGTGATGAACCCACGGCTTGCGCACGGCAGAAACACGCAGCGAAAGCGGTAAATGGACCTCCTAATGGAATTGGCAATTGGCGGCGCGCGTTTTATCTGAATTAAGCAGGCTGGAGTGTAGGCTAACGTCAACAAACGTTACGGCTAATTATTTTCAGTTAACGCTGAGCAACACTGACCTTTATAAGCCATCGAAATCCTTTCGAAATTACCGAATTATCTTTTACTAAAGACGTTTTGTGACGCTTAAAATACTTCAAATTCATTCTCGGTTCAGGACGACCCTTGATCCAAAGTCGGAAGTAATGGAAAATTTAGAAACTTTTAATAACATTATATAGACCTGTAATGTAATACTCTTGCGAAAATGTGTGCCGTTAATTTTGATTTCTGTCCGAGGCTCTGAACGTAATTAAACTGACCTAGCGTCGCAATCTCAATTACTGAGTGTTTATCATCTGACTTTGATATTGAAATAGCATTGATGACGATTGTTGAAAAAAGATTTTCGAAAAAAGTGTGTAGATTTTTTGCTCTAAAAAAATTGTAAAGTTTTAAATGTTTTTAAAAGTTCTAGTATACAAAGAAAACAGGACACATATTTTAAGAGCGAGGAAAAACATCTTATACAGTATACACCGTTTGCTACATGTCACATCATTTCTCGTTAAATGAATGACGTGAAGTCAAAACTCAACAATCATGATTGAAATGTGAAATTATAAATTGCAAAACAAATAAAAACCTCCAAAAACTTAAAAATTGGACTTTTGAGGTTACTTGGTTTTTTTTAAAATTAATAATCTTTATAAATAGGCTTTTCGGATCAATTTCTCAGTCCTATTGGCGACACAAAGAGACGCTGTCTCAGCAGCATTTTCGCTGAACGTCGATAGCTATTGTACGTTGACCTTGTCGTAGTCCGCGGGTCGCTCAAGCAATCATTTTCTATGCGAGAATTTCATAAATGCATCTGAAGCGGCATGTGCGGTCGTAGGTATGTGTAGGCGTACGTGAGAACATGACCAGATGTCACACTGCGTGCGTGGGCGACCACCGTGAGTTGTCTCTCACCTCAGCTCACCTCGCGGTAACACTGACTGATAACGAGCGACGTCAATCTCACACACTCGTCTTCCTGGCGAAGAAATTAGCGCCACATCTCCTAAGACGGACTGGACGGCCGTACGTTACTTAGAACAGCAACCAGCTGGGCGGGGGAGGAGGGCAAGTTGTCTCTGTTTCGGCGAACCGACCACCAATCAACTGCCCAATACTTATACGATCCACTACTGACAGCGAACATTTACGTTCGTGTTAACTTACGTAGGCCCAAATCACTTCAACTTGCGCTTTTGCTTCTGTTTTGAAAAATAACATGATTTAACATCACCAAAAGCCGTAACATTTTACACATTTTAGATAATTAGGTTACATTTTAAGGGAACTCATCTTATCTAAACTGGCTCCTGTCTTTGTAACCTTTCTTTGTATCTTTTGACTACGCATGTTTTCTTTTACAGTTTGTGAATAAATAGATGTATAGGCGTTTTTGGGCAGAAATGTATGAAGCTGTACGTGTGATAGACAATGGTGCAGCGAGGTTGCCGTCCTTCGTAAAACAATGCTGCTTATCGGATATGGTTTTCACGCCTGATTCTACTTTACAGAACTGCGTGTCCGACACCAAATCTGTGCAGATACGTCCGATCTAAGTAGATATTGGAATCTGGAGCTGCCTCATACAGATCGCTCTTGTATTATGTGTAAACTTGGGTCTCTTGTGATTTATTTGCCAATGTCGTAGCAATCCCTTCCTCTTAACAACGCAGCTCATAATCCAGTGATTACGGATGATTTTGTACATGTAACTAACCTACAGTCTATACTTAATGCAGCCTGTCTTGAGCTTGTGATAATCGCTATAAGTAGTAGTGTTATTGTCAAAGTAGGCTTTGATTTAGTTCCAACTACAGGCTAACGTAGTGCCTATAAGCCGCTTCTATCGTATGATCAAAATAGTCTTAGATCTACTGATCACATATAGAGTTGTCGATTAAGCAACTTTGTTAAGCTGCAGGGAAATTGTCGACTTTGGTGTCGATCTGGTCTCGAGATTTTAGTCTTATTTATTTGACATTTTTACTGACCGCTGACGATATTAATAACTTTATGACGCTAGTAATGACGCTAGTCAGCACAATGATCATGAATGTTCTTATATGTTATGACTGCCCGCAGATATCAGAAATAGGAAACACATCCAAATGATTCAAGTGGGAGTAAGCTAACGCGGAATAGACCTATAATTAAGCTTAGATTGCAAGTGCGTTGCTAGCCGGTACATCTGATACGCAATGGCGGATCCAGAAAATTTCCTCCGAAGTGGATCAAAACGTCTGACGAAATTAGTTAAGACTGCTGCATGGGGGTTCGAAGTTATGTTGAAGAAAAAATGAAATTTGTTCTACGAAGGCCGTTTTTGACAACTCATCTGTTGGATTACAGAAGTAACGTTTCCGAAATGTTGAATTGCAACTAGGCCCTATCTGTTGCGAAAAACACGATGTTGAATGACGAATGACGGCTGCTTTATTGCATCTGGGTCGGCCGCTGGTGAGATGTAGAGCTACTATCTCAGCTGACCACATGCAGTGGCGGTCTACAGCGACATGCTGCTGGTGCAACAACTTGAAACGTTTCAGTGGCGGAAATTAATTCACAGATTCAATAAATGCCGCTTGCTGCTATTGAAATGATCCACGTCCGCTTGTGTGGTGCGTTCTCCCTCAGAATAAAATCATTTGCTGAAATCGATCACTACGCCATCGTCCTATGCAAATCAAAGGCCACTGCCCATTTTCATGTGTGTAACCTCCCGCAAAGCGACAGAAAGAATGAAATCAGTAGTCCCGATTTCTGTCGAAAAAAACGATGCCGATAAAAAATGGGGCATATTATTGTCGAATGTCTTAGCTAATGGGGACAATTTAACACCATTTTCTTACGCGTTGCGCTAAATGGATCTAGTTTCAGCCTCCACTTAAAATTCTTATCATTGCCGTATTAAAGGTAACGAGGATAAGGTAACAACAGCACATGCCTCAAGCCAACCACAAGTGCCTACGTAGCAGAGCTACTTCAAGCATAAACAGTTCTAACAGCAATAAGATCTGGACAAGACTTTCTGAAGAGTCTGGCATTGAGGTGCTAACAGACGAGAGATCAGCGACTGCATAGGCTGACATCATCTACTCCGGAAGAGCATTCTTCAAGCCTCAGGGACCAGCAACCCTAAAAACTCGGATCTTAAAAATATGTTCCATTTATCAATCGTCGGGTTACCGACGACTGAATGCCTGACAGGTGGCACCACGAGCAGCTAACTGGTGTCCGGCAAAGCGCATGTCCGTCCACTCGGTAGATCGGCAGCCGGAACAAGAGACCGCATATATCATTCGCTCTGTCTATCGCTCACGATGCAGTCACAGAGTCCCGTGTAAAACTCTGCACGTCAGCACGCTGCTGGTGGTGATATATTCGATCCGCTGCCAGTGAAAGCCAATTCCCGGTTTCCATACACGATGCAACGCAACCAATGCAAGGTCCCTACGTACATTTTTGACGCAAATTACGCGGATGACGCATAAAAAGTAAGCAAGCAAGTACGCAGCAAACGTACCGGTATATAACGGACGCAGCTGATGCAAGTTACGCAAGCAAGCGAAGCAACAGCCAAAACGCATGAATAGAAACGGTGTCTATTCTTGCGTTGCACTGGGTGGAAAGCAGACTTAACAAGCGTGTAAGTGGCGTGGTCAAAGACAAGCTGTGCAACTAGCATGAGTGACGTACGTGAAGTCGTCGTACTAAGCAGGCCGACCTTTACTTCGCTTCCGTATCCAGCCCGGACGGTGGCGTATTACCAACGACTGGCAGTGACGGAAACGCACCACCGCAGGTGGCATCTGACGTAGCCGGCCGGCCGAAGGGAACGGAAAAGGTTAAAGGGTGTCCTGATGATGACCAATCTCGGGTCTACGGAGCGTCACCCGCCATACTAGATTACACTATTACCTGGCACCTAACACAGGTGAACACGCCCAGATTTGCATACCCCAAAGTAATTGAAGGCTGAGTTGACCTTGGCGTAGGTTATAGATTAGGTTCTGCCGAGATGGCAGACGCATCTAAGTAGTAACCACATGATAGTAACCCGATCAAGAGTCGAACGCACGATCTTTTTATTGTTAGTCCAACGTCTTAACCGTTAAGCCACTAAGCCAACAAAAACTTACGTTATTGTTCGTTTTGCGTGCCACGCTTGATCAACTCGGGGTTGTAGCTCCCAGTCATACGTCGCTGCTGTGGGGATGAAAGATCAGTTCCGATAATTAATTAGATACGAAAAATAAGATATGGCGGAATAAAATAATTAACCGGATAATAATTAGGAAGAAAGTGAACACTGAAAAGCTCCATCTTTCCTAGAAAATACGGATCAAATGAAACACCAGTAATGATGCTTTAGTCTTATCTACAGACGTCGCCAAGGCGATTGGCGAATAAAAAATAATTTACTGTAAAGATACTACGTTAAAGATGGCTGTAATGTTTGATGTAACACACCGTCTGTAAATATTTAAAAATTAAATCACTATAAAATTTCGTGAATGACAGCGACATTATTTTGCTAAGCTATATTATGCACCATGCAGCCTCTGTCATGGTTGCAGAACAACTCTTTCTCTGTTTTGTCACACTTCACAAAAAGGCTAGTGTCCTTATAACGAAAATTTTTAGTAGTGTATACCAGGTTTGCAAATATATCACAGAAGTCCAGTTTGTGAGACGCAGTGCAAAAAAAATCTTTGTCAATTAAAGTCGTGTCTTTGAGTAAACGTAATAAAGCAAGGAATCTTTCTAAAAATTCTTTTCGGGAATAATTGATTAAAAAGTTTCCGTCGAAGGAGTTATAGTCAGCGAAGAGGATGAATGTTCAGAGAATCAATTTCAGTAGGCTACACTATCCGGTTGAGCAGACACGACATTATGTGGCTCAAATATTGTTACTTTTGGGTATGCGGTTAGGTCATGATGTCTAAATATATTGTACAAACTGACACAACGATTCCTGTTAATATAACAGATTATTTACACGTGCACAAAATACAAATACACACTGTATACATACGTATTTATTACTAACACATTTGTTCTAATATGTTCTAATATGTTTTATGATGCCGTTAGCTAAAGTCTTAAAACACACGACTTGTGGAATCATTGAGACATCATAATTAGGTAAGTTTGCTCATTATTTCAACAGCATCTACAAGCAGTACCATCATAGCCTCGCTGTAAAAATATGATGAGTTTGAGTCTGAGCCTGAGAGTGAAAAATCCTCAACACGATAGTAACTGAGCCGAAAAGACCTTTACCCTGGCGGCCTGCGCAGGAGCTCATCTCTCGTTAGATCAACTACTCATTACGAGACAGCGCTAAACTAGACGACATTTTTGTCAGAGATACGTATCATATGCCGGTAATTATTTCGGTAGGCTATGTGCACATTGTCTGCGAAACTCGCAGCCTTAGCACAAATTTTTCTCATTACTCTAAAGGCTGGATAAAAGTTGTATGCATTTTTACAGAGCATCTCTCATTCTGTATGTGAGTAATCTATTATAGGTCGCAGGCTTTAAAATTGGGCTTTCGCTTGAAATCTTTATAGATTTTGTCGCATAAAGCCCCACGATTTGCGAAGAGACGCGTTTAAAACAATATTTAGTCTATTAAAAAACACTGACTTTGTAGTAACACGAAAATACCACGAGGACTAGAATTGCTTGGCGGGGGAAAGTGAAAAAAAGAAGCTAAAGCGAGTGACCCGCTTTACATTTAAAATTGTTTAAAGGTGCCCATGCAATTATAGCTAGAAGCAAATGAACCAATTTTTTAGAGTCTAGTTACTCTAGTTAGCGTCTACATGGTGCGGCAAAAAAGTGGACCACTAAAGTTTTCCGCCGTTTTCTCAGCAACCGTTTGGAATTTTAATATGAAATTTTAGAGCTTTATTTACTGAAACCTTCTACATTTAACTGCCAAAAAAATTTGATTCTGTTGAAAAACGACGAAGTTGTAGATTTTTTAACATGACCGCTTACCGATTTTTTAGCATTCGAAAATGTTCATGCTAAAAATGCTATTTAATTTTCAAAAACTGGTTACACGTTACTGCCGATGACATCACAGTGACGTTTTGATAAACAGCATTTTTATTGTTTACAAATTATCACTATATTATCGTTTCTTTAATATAAAGCAATCGCCGGCTGCTCACCGGATTCATCTTCCAGCAGGACAACGCGCCGGGCGCGTCAGCACACACAGGGCGCAACGCCGCGCAGCGCACATAACTGGCTGCGGGCCAGCTGTCCAGATATCATCACAAAAGACCAATGGCTTCCAAATTTGTTGAATATAAACCCAACGGACTATCACGTATAAGGTGCAATGTTGGAGGCTTACTGTAAGCTTAAAACAAAGCTGAAAACAAGCGCCGAACTCAAGGAAGCGCTTCAGGTTATCTGGAGCAACCTGCCACAGGGACCGATCGACAAAGCTGTAAAAGATTTCTCAAATAAGGCGACTGGAGGCCGGTGTTGTTGCTTGGAGCTGGTGGCGAACACTTCGAACATTTGCAGTGACAATGAAATTCTGGCATTTGATCATTATTTAGCCGTGTTGTTCAACGATGTTATTAAACTGGTGTTGTAGCCGGAACATTTTTGAATGCTGAAAAATCGGTAGACGGTCATGTTAAAAAGTCTGTAACTTCGTCGTTTTTCAACAAAAACAAATTTTACTTAGCAGTTAGATGTAATTGGTTTTATTAAATAAATCTGTAAAATGTCAAATTAAAATTCCAAACGGTTGCTGAGAAAACAGCGAAAAATTTTAAGGGTCCACTTTTTTGCCGTACCCTGTACACACGGTTTAAGCCGGAATGTGGCAATCAGGTTTACATTTAGGCTACATTACATAGTGAGTCACACCACACTCTGCAAGAGTTCTAGACACGGGACATGCTACGCAGGAGAACATAAACACATTTCTTCCGCAGCATTAGACACAGTGCATACTACACGGTGTTTCATAAAAAGGCGCCCTTTTTATTTCTTTTATAACTCAGGCAAATGGTGATCAATTTACATGAAATTTTTGCCAGCTATAGCTGAAAAAATACTATTTCAAAATATGTTAACAAAATATGGCCGTTAGTTAAATATTTTTTGCTAGTCGTAATGTAACACTGACGTCATAATGTGTCGTGAGTACAAGCTTGCTTGTCTCAAGTGGTGCTGTCAGTTGCTACCTTGCTTCAATGGTGAACTTTATTTGGTTCACTGATGTCAGCACTAAGCAACATTGGGGCATAAAATCAGGCATCACGTGAAACTGATCATTTTGGGCGTTTTGTGGCTGTAGTGATAAAAATTAATCGGTTTGTCATCAGTGAACCAGATAAAGTTTACCGTCGAAGCAGGACAGCTATTCAGCAACTGTCAGCGCCGGTTGTGACAAGCCCATGTTTGTATACTTGCGGCACATTATGATGTCAGCGTTACATCACGACTAGCAAAGAATATTTAACTAACGGCCACATTTTATCACATTTTGAATCAGTATTTCTTCAGCTACATCTGGTAAAAATTTCGTGTAAAGTGATTGTCATTTGAGGGAATTGTGAAAGAAAGAAAAAGGCGCCATATTTTATGAAACACTGCGTTCACGAAATCACAACACTATTCACAGGCGTACGCATCACACCTCACGCAGTCAGTTAATTACTAAAAACAAACGTATGTATTAACATTTAGTTTACTAGGCCTCTGCTGTCATGTTTATTACTTTTTCATTTTTTTACATTTTTGATTACGCCATCAAAAACGCTAGAAAATATTTTCCAAATACTGCACATAATGCAAATGGTGCAGTATTTTTTAATTGCATGAACATCATTAGAGTTTGTCCCAGTCTATAATCAACGATAATTTTATTGCATTGCCTTGTCTTTCTAGCAAACCCACACTATGGCGCGCCCTCTGCTGCGTTATAAACTAATTTTGCTGAAATTTTGCACCGTCGTTTGAGATCAGAAAAAGAACAAATTCTGTAGACGTCAAAATCGGACAATAAGCTATTTTTATTCTTTCAAATATAATATTTTTTGTAATTAACCTCAATTTTTGCTTATGTAATAATTTTTATCTTCCCAGCAACGAGACCTGCGTAAACAGTACAATCTCAGTGACAGATAGGTTCTTGTCCGTTAATTCACCCGCACCCGAATTAACCGCTAGATTTACGGTTAATGTTAGGTTTAGAGTTATGGTTAGCGATAGCGTTAACGACAATAATTTGGGTGCGGGTGAATTAGCGAACAAGTAGGCTTCCGGCAGATATTATCCATGCGCAGTGTTAAAAACCTACACTCAACCCAGAAGGTGTTCCACAGAAAACGCACAAACGCTATCAACATGCACTTTATTCGACAGAGTTCATTCGATAAACGAGCACCGGGATATATAATACAACGTAATCTAACACTCTTTCAGGCAATATTTGTAACAATCCAACGAATATTGTGTTTTCTGTACTGTAATAGTTTTGTCAACACTGGAAACGCAAATGCCAGTAGGCTAGAATATGTTTGCAACGTTAAATATGGCAATTTTCAAGTATCTATTTATATCGAAATAACACCTTAGCAATGAACAAGCTAATTGTCGTAAAATTTCACACAGAACAAGCAAATAAAACACGAAAGTAATAAGTATCACTCTATTCATAAAGTTATGTTGTCATGTTTAGTGCATTTTTTCAGACAGAATGCACAACCTCATGTCGTTTAACATCCGACATTTTAATCCACAACATTTTTAATAGAAATATGCTTAGCTAGACGTTTGGCACAATATTCCATTTTTAGCAACCACTCACGAAGAAACAGATACCGCGTTCCATGTAGAAAGTGCATTCGGCTAGTTAATATTTTTTGACTATGAAAACGCGTTCAACACGTTTGCTGATTTATTGTCGAGTGTTTATTACAGGCGTGACTGATGATCATAAATCATTCACTTGAGAGAAAGATGAAAAAAGTGCAGCGCTATGGCAGCAGCAGCAGCAGCAGCTCGGTCATCTTCGCAGCGCGTAAATGCGTCCACGCGACAGAGCAGTACAGCGCATGGGCGCCTCCACACGGGATGACTTCCCCACTTTTCCAGAGAGGAAGCGGAGGCGTCGTAGGTCACAAAGTAAGAAGGGCAATTTTCCGACACAGAACTGCAAATTTTCGACCCCGTATATTATGCGTACTCAAATTTTAAGTTCGCCTCTAATTTCCCCCAATATGGGGGTACTTTTAACGATAAATTTAGTATTTTAGACGAATATTTTTTGACAAAAGAATGCTGAAAACATTGTCCTTTGTCCCTTCCCTGCAAAAACGCCAGTGCTAGGAAAACAACGCGTTTTTACACTCACATGAACGCATTAATTTTTTAGCTAAAAAAATTACAAATATGCAGTAATTATGTTATTATACCACTGTATTTTGCACATATCACCGTTTTAAAGCAAAGCACAGAGCCAGGCAGTCTTCCTCCATGCAGTTCTTTCCAGGATTACCGGTATCCTTTGTTCCACGTGCTGCAAGCCGTAGCCATATTTAATCAAAGCCAGTGTGAAGCGACAGACAGACGTCAGCATTAATCACGTCATGATCGCATCATCCATAAAACAAGATGTACGATCCCCGTGGCCAGCACGTTGTGAGGCTTCTGCGTAATGGGACCTCCGGTGGGAACGATCGCTACGAAATAACAGCACAAACGTAATAGGCCTACAACGTTCATATTGTCCGCTAAAATAAGCGGCGTATTTGGGGGCTTGCACCTGGGCCTCACATTAAAGCCCTAAATGCCAAGTTTAAAAGTTAAAAAAAATAACGAAAAAGGAACACAATCACAAGAGAAACAAAGTGGGCTTGGCATAACATAAAATGTGCATCTGAAATCAATAAAACGTACACCCTGGCTAACCCTTTTTTACATGTCTGAAACTCTAAATATGCCACTGCCAGTGTTTGAATTGCCGGGGGCGTTGGGGGCCCAACTGTTTTCTCAACCCCCTAACACACTGTCAAATTATGTTCTGGGGGGTCAGCTACATACTATACACGTATGATTTATATTATAATTTTGGTTGAGCTCCGACAGTCGAAAAGTTCAACCCCCCTAGCTAATTTTTCACAATTCAAACACTGGCCACTGCTGAACTATATGTATCTGAATCATGCTGTTAAAACGACACATCACACTTGCGATAAAAGTTTCTAGGAGCGTACACGGATGACCAAGAATGAATACATGGACTATCGCAATGTTTATTTCTCAACATTAACTTATAATTCGAACGAAAACAGACAGCTACAAATTATTATACATTTGTTCGCCTGAGCTCGAGTGCTCGAATAATGAATGTAAACAAAAAATCTATACAAATTGCAAGCTGCATTGGTTCGTAAAACAATGCACGTGTTCACTTGCTGATTAGTTTTCCAATTAACCTTAAAAATACGATGCAATGGAACGCCACGAAGAATGCATTTAGTACTCACATCTGACTGGTAGGCGAATTGGTGTATCACACCATACAAATAGTAAATTAGCGAATACAAAATAAAAATGAAAAACAACGAGTGGGAAAAAATTAAAAGACGGATAGGAGGTCCTGAGTTCGCGAAAACAGTCCGATGGGCTTTAACCCGCCTGTAAATACTGGGAACTGGAACAAATCGTCTTTGAAGCATTTGTATAAAAGTCGTGGAACGTACAACATTTGGGCACTATCCAACCGGGCTGCAGCATTAAATGCAGACTTCCGAAAACAGTAGAGCTAACGTGTAAATAACGTACTCAACAAAAAATCTGAGTTAATGCTCATGAGACGCGCGAGAGTTTATGCCAGTTCTTGTTTGCAGGTAGTCTTAGACTATCTCCATCCATTTCGTCGCAGTTCACTCTTTTGCAGCCAAAAATCGTAAGAAAATCACTCAAAATCAATATTTTTAGGGTTCAATGTTATTCAAAGTCATCGATGTTGACATTCCTAAGAAGCTCGTCGTTAGTGCGTGGTATGATAAGCAGCATATCAGTGCCTATCTGCAACCATTTACACGCTAGACAAGCCAACAGCGGATAAATAACCACTTTTAGAAGAGTACCGCTCTTTGACACCGACGTGCGCAGGCCTCCTTGAATCTAGAGGGTCCGGAATTGGACGGCTAAAATCTATATTTCATGCTAAAAATTTCATACACAGGTTTTCTCGATCCATTTCCAGCCATTTTAGCGCAACTTACTCTTGAAATGCTTGTCGTAGCCCAAAATCGCGAAAAATTCACTAAAACCCCCTATTTTGGGGGTTAAAGATCATTTAAGGTCATCGATGTTGACATTTTTAAAACGCTCGTCGCTAGTGCTTGTCATGCTAAGCAGCATGTCTGTGCCTATTTGCAACCATTTTCATGTTAGAGGAGCCAATAACGGCAGAATAAAGCTTTTTAGGAGGGGTGCCCCTTTTTCCCCCTCGTTCGTGGAGACCCCCTTTATCCAGGGGCATGAAATTTTGTCACGAAATACTAGAGACTCCAGGCTATCATGCGGTGAAAACCCGAAGTTTCTATCTCACCTGGTCTTGGAACGGTACCGGGACGTGACGGACAGACAGACAAACAGACAGACGGACAGAATTACCGTAGCTAATACGCGCTATAGCTAGCTCTCGCGCATAAAGATGCACGCATGTACGACAGTACAGTACGACACGCTGATGGAACGTCTAAAATTCTGAATGTTGCTTAAGTGGGCCATCTTAATGACGTATATTCACCCACACATTTCTGACGTATAACAACGCCTCTGAGGGCTACTTCAGACAGCATAAAATATGTTTGCATTATTAAAAGTTACGTACGATAATTATCGAACACGTCTATGGCTGTAAGCGACGTGCGTAAAAATTCGCATTAACGTCGTTGTTAGTAAATTTTGTATTACCGACGCCGATACATGCAAGATGTCCGTATAGTTGTGGCCGCTTCTGTTTTTACAGTCGATTGCCAACAACAAAGCCAAATAAAATATAGAGAAGCCTACACTTCTCCGTCGTTTTCATTATGCAAATGCTTGTAGCAACCGTTGCCACGAAGCAGGTGCGTGTTTGAGCGCGAGCTCCAATATTCCGACATATCGCACACTTGTTGTACAACAAATGCACAGCCAACCGAAGCGGGTAGAGTTTGGTCGAGCCTCAGAGATGATGGCTAACAACGACTTCCGGTTCGTTGGACGCGTTGCTCGCCAGCATCGTCGTCGCTCGGTTGTTCGGCGTTCGAGTCGTCATCAGCACCGACCTCGTCGTGCCCATGTCCTGGTGACGCACGCTGTCCAGCTGTCCAGGTCGACCCAGCTGACTGTTGCCGCGACCCATCAGTCGGCGTCGACAACGGAACGCGTCGACGAACCCCTGGCGAAACTTGGCGCTCATGAAACAGTACGTGATCGGGTTGCAGCAGGACGACACGAACGCCAGCAGGTGGATGTAGTTCATGGCGATGGGTGAAACGTGCTTGACGGCGTCGTCGTAGTCGAAAACGCTCCACGTCTGCATGACACCGAATGGCACTAACTGGTAGGCCTACTGGCTGTTGTGTGAACTACTCAGGCACTCGCGCTCAGTCCACGTCTGCATGACGTACATGGGTGTCCAGCAGACGAAGAACAGCACCACCACGACGGTCAACATCTGAACGCTGCGTCGTTTGGCGCGGATGCTGCTCGCGCCGCTCGACCTCACGTAGCTGGCGCTCACCAGCTTGTCCGTCGCGCTCGTCGGACTCGACTCGCGAGTCTCGTCGTCTCGACGTCGACGAGACTGTCTCGGCTGTGTTGCCGTCGGTAGCTCGTCGGTGTTGTCTACATCCTCAGCGGCAGTGGCAGCGGAGCACGTGTGACGTCGCTGTGGTTCAGTTCTTCTGCGACGCAGCTCCGACAACCTCATCCAGTACACGCCATCTGCATCATACACTCGTGTGTGAGTAGTCTCGTACGTAAAAAAAAACACAAGCCCTTCTTGAGTCATAAGGCCCTGAGCCAATAAGGTCAGACACCAGTTTACATTGCCATACTACGGATACGACATCATACGGGGCATCATACGGGGCCAGTGCATCGCGCGGTGTGTCTTTTTACGTCCTAACTATCGCTGGTAGTCATTACGCTTACTCACGAAGGGATGGCCAGGCTGAGTTGACCTAGGTAGCTTGGTTACATATTAAGACGATATGCACGCAGTCTTACTCATCTCAGTACTAACCAGGCTCAATGTAGAGTAATTTTGTTGATGCGACTAGCGATGTTACCGCAAGACCAAGCAGTCTCGTACACCGCTACTAAATCACTGCGTGACTTCGAAACGTATTTTGAAACCCACGCCGATCGACACATTATGCTGCCGTCTGGCTAGACTTGTGCAACCCCTACCCTTGACATTTGAACTGAATTCGCATACCCATCACTTTTTTAACGATAAACGTTCACACCAATTGTGGTATTTCTATGCTCTGTCGTTTTCGCGATAGAAGCTCGTACGAGAGAAACAGACTGACAGACGGATAAGGCCCGTAATGCAACTTGGCCGCAAAAATAATCCAACAATCAATTTGTCACTGCTAATTCTAATAAAAAATCTATAGTCGCATTTTCTGTGGGAGAGAAGATGTGCGCAGAGCGTGCAGTCAAGAAAACGCGAAAAAGCGGCGCTTGACGTTAGGGATTATCTCCTATATGGACAATCCAATCTGTCAAAGCTTTTGCTTATCGAATATTCACGGACTGCACAGCAGGGAGCTGTGTTAGCTATGCGCGATATGTCCTCGTAACCATTAATTCGTTGGACGCCGCAATTGTGTTGTAGCGACAGACCAAAATAAATTCATCGGGCCAAGGCATCCGTATATCACGACAGCCAAATGGGAATGTAGGCATTTACCCGTCCCAGAAACCTAAAATGTTGTCCCATTGGAGCAGCACGTCACGCTATTTTTGCAAAAACAAAGCTGTAGGCCTATGTGCATGTACATAATACGATTATAGGCTACGCTAAAATACTAGACATGCAACTATCACCTTTTGAAACAACACATTAGAGTCAAATAACGCAATTAACGTAACGTCCTGGCAACAACAAGGTGCCACAAATAGTACTACGTCTAATTCATTTAACTTGTTATATGGGACTAGTTGTCAAATAACGCAATTAACGTATATGACAAATGTCGCCTCCTTCGTTTCAATGTGATTTTTTAATTGTTTATTTTTCAGTTACAATCATTTTATTTAATAGTTTGATTTGCCGGTTAATTTCGATCTGACGCGACTACACATTACTCTGATTTCTAGCAAACTGTATCAGACAGACGGAAATTTTTTTACAGTGCTGTGAATTAACGCTGGGCAATCGTACGCAGGATGCTTGCTTACAGGAGCGGCGCTGCAAATTGTTCTGTCGTTGAAACGGGCGGAACATGTGCACGGAGAAATTGTCTGGGGATCTGAGTGTCTTGCACTGTGTATAGATCAAAAGCTGCAGCAGAGTGTGATGCATAGGCACCACCGACTTCTAGAAAGCACCCTGGGAGCTCGCTCCTCACCGTCCTTTCCCTTTTTGTTGCAAAAACATTCCGAAATAAAATGCACATAAACCCCCGCCTCACAAGTTTTTTTTGCTGTGGGTGTGATTGTCCCCAGCGCCCCTATTGATTCGGCTGTGAGTGATAGAGTACTAACGTCTGGAAGCGTTGCTGTTGTCGTTGAGCTGACGAAATCCCTGCACCAGCTTCACAGCAATGCGTCCGTAGGCGATTATCATCAGTATGAGCGGCACGACCAGCAGCGCCAAGTCGAGAAATATCGTGTACACCTGCACATGAACCTATCATATTATGTACGCCCCGGAAAACAGCTCGTACGACACACCAGTCACGATACGTTACGCTGTAGCTACACTGTAGCACGTGTTTCGATTCTTGTCTTTGGTTTGCAGTGGCCGCTCCCGCCATTTGGAACACCACTTGCATTAGCTTTCGTTGCCAACTCAAAACTTTTCTATAACGGAGTTACAAGCCGTGAGTCAGCCAAGTCGACCAAGATCTTTTACCATCATTTAAATAAAAAAAAAAATATACGTGTGCATTATGCACTTTATGCTATATCTTCCTAACTTTCTATTCGATTTTGATCAACTTAGCTTAAGCAGCAATCAGCATCACTGACTGTCATTGACTGTCTCTTAGGTCTCCGTAGTAACCATCGTACTAGCTTGCACTGTCAGTCTGTCATCTTTCGAGCTTCATTCGGACAGTCCGGCAGCTGACAAACCTAATGCTAAATGCGATATTTTATACACCCGCGAGCCACAATAGAAACAAGACATCAAACTCTTGTTTATATCGTATCGAAAAAGTTCGAAATTTCACTGTTACATACATGTATAGCCACTGTCTTGCATGAACTGCTTCGAATCTCTGGCGGATGGCAAGCACCACCCCCTGGTGAGTGTAGCAAGTTAGATTTCGTCGATTTTGACTTAAGGATCAATGAATATACACCGTGTCCGGAAAAACATCCCGAACATTATCGATTGTCACTCGAAGAAGGGTTGACCAATTTTAATAATTTTGGTACAAATATTTCTGGCACAACTTCCATTAAATGCAAGTTATTTTTAGTTATTTTACCACCTTACCCAACGTCTGTTACTGCACTACCTGGAAAAACTAAACCAACAAAATATGCGTTGAAATGAACAAAGTACGTCAAAAACATTTCCAACATTTTCGATTGTTACTTGAAAAAGGATTGATAGAATTTGATAATTTCTGGCGCAAACATTTTTGACACAACTGCTCATCAAAACCGTTCTAGTTCCCACCTTGCCCAGTGTTTGCTTCTGCACTACATGTAAAAACCAAAACAAGCGACATGTACGCTAAAATAAACAAAAAACTTTTAAAAATTTCATATCTTCTGACCTGTGTCCCCTAACAGCCAGTCAATTGCATTGTTTGACTGTCATGCAGCAGCGTGTTTACCAGATGACCTTCAGAAATGTTGATAAATTCAAAAAGTGACTTGTGAAGTCTGGATTGTTCTGGAGTAGAACATCATTGACACTGCTGTCAACGAAAGGAGAAACCATCTCTGTGCCTTTAGTCACGTAATGGGCTGACACTTTGAAAATTTTTTACTGAAGGCAGTTGTAAAACAGACAACTGGATGAACTATCAGCCCAAGTGACAGAGATGTGGAAAATGTGTTTTAGGTCTTATTTTGATTAAGTAACAATGCTCCTTTAAATAACAATGCAATATTTTGTTGGTTCTATTTTCCCCAGATAGTGCAGAAACAGACATTTGATGTGGTAGGAAATTAAATAGTCATATAATGGCCAATTGTATCAAAAATATTCTGATCAAAAATTACTAAAATTTAACAATTCTTTTTTAAGCTACAATCAAAAATGTCCAGGATGTTTTTTCCGGACACGGTGTAGATCGAAATGTTATCGCCAAATTTCGACACGTCGGCTAGCGTGATTAGTTACTGTATGAATGTCATTCTAATGCCAAGGGCCGCGTATTTGCTTCGATGTCTTTATCCTTTGTTGCACCAGATGCGTACCGTGTGGTGAGTCATTTTTTTCTGTGAAATTAATGTGAACAGCTGTTTATTACTAAACCGAATGAGGATTACCATTCAGCGACTGCTCTAAGCAGCTGCGTTTAGCACGATTTAACTGTAGACGTCTACGTAAATGCTTCAAACTCGCACTCCATTAACAAAGATACAAAAGTACCAAATTATGGCCGATGCTCTGAACAACGATTTTGTGGCTGGTGTTATTAGTAGCATGACTACATTGTGAGGCATAAAAACACACCAAAAATTTATCGATCATAACATAAAGGCGGATTATCTGATTTTAATAATTCTTGGTAGAACTATTTTAGACACAACTTGCCATCAAACGGTTATTCAATTTTCCACTTTACCCAACATATGCTTCTGCACTACCTGAGAACACATGAAATCAGCGTTAAATGAACAAAAAACGCCAAAAAACCATCCGTGACATTACTGATAGGAACCTAAAAAAGGGTAACGAGATTTTTAAAAATAGTTTTTGGTATAAACATTTCTGACATAACTGGCCATTAAACGGCCATTCAAATTCCCAGCTAACCTAACGTCTGTTGCTGCATTATCTGGGGAAACAGAACAAGTGCAACATGAGATAAAAAAACATAAGAAAATTTAATGACTACAGATACGTAACAGCTCTGATCACAGAACATTCGACAGTATTTGCAGAGTTATGCAGCAGCAAGTTTATGTGACGCTGTTTAAAAATATCAATGAACTCAAAAAGCTACTGGTTGTAGTCTGAAGCAGAAAATTATCCACACTGCTATCAACGAATGGAGAATGCATCTCTCTGCCTGTGTTTGCACAAATGGCCGATATTTCAAATATTTACTGTCAGCAGTTGCACAACTAAACAATTAAATAAACTCTCACCCAAAGTGCTAAAAATTTTTTTAAAATGTGTCAAATGTGCATTATTTTAATTAAATAATGATATTGCATTGAATAAAAATGCAATATTTGGCTCGTTATGTTTTCCTCAGGTAGTGCAAAAACAGATGTTGGGTGAGGTGGGAAACTAAACGGCCATTTGATGGCCAGTTGTGTCATGAATATCTGTACCAAAAATTATTAAAATTGGATAACCCTTCTTCAAGTTGTGGTAAAAAATTGGTGCGTTTTTATGCCTCACAGTGTACGTTACGTTATGGAGTTGTGTGTCTTTTAGTAGCTTATCTACCGCAGTTACAGTGCGCGTGCGTTTGGTTAGTAAATAAGTGAAGTTTGCCGTTGCTGGTCGGTCAATGTGACTTGTGAAAACTTGTGTTATTTTTACATAGTGGTCCAAAGACGTTTTTGAAGTTAAATCTTTTTATTGCAGATTTGAGATCTCTCACTCAATCAAGTAGTAAACACATTTTTAAAATGGGTCTATATTTAGCGAAGACATTGACAAGAATTTGATGTCTTGCATTAAACTTAAACAGTAGCTAGAATATTCTTCAATTCTTTTGATGTCAAGTCATCTACAGTAAACGAACGAAAAAAACCTAATTTATAAAATAATCAAAACAATCGACAAAAGTAAATAAGTGGGGTTCCTCAACAACTGCAAAACGATTTTCTAGAAAAGTGGCAACATCAGCCATGCTTCTATCAGTGGTTTCCAGTGATCTTTTAAAACTAAAATTTGCTTGCACAAACGACAACGCGTCTGGACTTTGCTGCTGCTGAACCAAGTGCCGGTGTCTACATCGGCGGACATACCTTTTCCAGGTAGAGATCGTCCCAGATCTCGGCGCATTTGTGCCCGCCGGTCGGCATGCGCAGCAGCCTCTGGTAGACGGCTGTTGGCGTCATGGCGATGAGCGAGACGACCCAGGCCAGACAGATCGTGCGACAGGCGTGTCGGCGCGTCTGCCAGCGCAGAGAGGTCAGTGGGCGACAGATGGCGAAGTAGCGCTCCATCGATATGGTGACCAGAGTGAACACGGACACGCCAACTGACACGCCTTCATACATGTACACGAACGCACGACATCACCAACAGTCACTCACGACGTCAGTGAACCCACGCGGTCCTGTATAATACAGGGTAAACCAAGCTGAACCACACTGCTGGGTATAGACATCAGTGATGGGCAAAATCTCAGTTAGGGTTGGTTTTTGCTTTTTAGCCATAGTACGTAGTAAAGAAAAAGAATGTAGGTAACGTGAGCAAAGTCTAAAAAATATATTTTATTTATTTCAGTTAAATTGTTTTCAACATAGTTTAAAACATCTGATAAACGTTGAGCTAGTTTCTGAGTTGGAAAAAACTTACCAGTTTCACTGAAAATATAAAGTTTGCGACGCTCACCATTGGTGAAGACAGACGTTACAATGTTATGCCATGTCACTGCGCAGATTATACCTCCTCAAATATTATGATCCCTTTATGCGCGACAATATCCTTCACGCGCTACTTGTTCAAGAGCTAGATCTACCGTTGCGACGCTGCACTGCGTCCCAGTTGACGAATTCGCATACTCCCGCGTTTGTCACGAATAGGCCACAGTAAAAAAAATAATTTCTAGAAATTATTCATTTCTGGGTTAGTTAGTAAAAGTACTCGGGATCGATGCCAGCTTCTTACTTTAAAACCTCAATAATAGTGACTTAGAAAAGCTACAATAAACTGCAAAATATCTACCAATGTAGGCTGCTTTACTACGAGCGATTGTAGCGCCACAGCTTCACATATCAACATAATCCAGTTTAGCTTAAAGCGACTAAAATGCAAGATTAAACATATGAAACCGACATATCAGAAAAGACAATTTTAACGGAAAATGCCTCAAACAGCCTGCCATTATGCAAACGTAAAGCCAAAATAATTTAATCGTTTTGTCTCGAGCAATCTCCGTAACATTTGATCGATGGGCGTAATAAAATAAACGCAAGCTCATGTAAATATCTGCGTGCCATATGAAGCATTTGCTGATTTGGTGAACTAAAGTAGGCCTATCGATTACGGCAGCAAAGATCATGCGCCCTTTGGGATTGGCAAGCGAGGAGCAACAAAGCACGCATGGCAGCAGTCAGCAGCTGCGTCGATGTCCTACTGTCACACGGCGCTGGCTGTGCGATGCAGATATTTCAGCTCGTTGATCAACACTATCACATCCGCGCTTATTGCTTACGATACACCAAATCCAATTTGACGTCAGTGCTTCGCCGTCACTACTGGAGAAACCTATAAAGAAAAAGAAAAAAAAGAAAAAAGAGAGCACAGACTGTTTTTCCATTGCGGTCTGGCACGAATCCGCCTCTGCGAGTTATTATCAAAACGTTCGTAATTGACGAATTTATTACTGTAAGGTTCACTATTCATATTCTGCGTTTTATTCAGTACAAAAGCGTTAATAACATTGTGATTCCTGGTGACACACGTTGACACTCTCACTTTTCTAAACCAATCGTTGCCTTTGCTCTCGTTATTGGATATACTGCAGTTTGCATTAGGCCAGGTTAGCCCGGTTCGTCAGAACAAACTTTTTTCAGATCATTATCGAATTAGTGCTTTAATGCATTTCCTTGGGTTACAGGGAGAGCATCCATTTCGTCCACTAGCCTGCAATGTGCCTCGATCAGAGTGACTTCTTTTGAATATCTGGAAAAAGTGTCACAGATCCCAAGCGCAGCTTTTCATGGAGCCGTTCACTGCATACTTGGTTTTGAAAATTGATATACTCACGTGTGACAAACGCATCAGACACATCTGCCATAACTAATACAGGGCATTTGCAGATTCCGCGTAGCAACTTTGTGTTGACTCTCTCAGTCTCTCTGTAAAAATTACAGTGAATGGCATGCTTAACTTACTATCAAAAGTAAACGGAATAGACGTTACATATTGTGGCAATTTGGTTACGATTACGACAATAGTACTGCACTTTATGGTTGTCTAACTTTTCAGCCGCAGCAAGCCGTATATATCCTTCGATCTCAGCCAGTAGCACTAAATAGGAATAACATAAAATTTTCAAGAAACAAGACAGTGATGACTGTGCGATGATGCGACAGTGGGACGATGGCTATTGGCTCGTATAACGTGAAAACGGTTGCAGATAGGCACAAACATCTGTTTACCATAACAAGCACTGGTAACGAGCTTTGTAGAAAATCAATGTCGATGACCTTGAAAAACCTTAAATCCCCACCAACCCCCCCCCAAAAAAAAAAAATTGGTATTTTTGCGATTTTTGGTTGCGCAGCACACTTTAAAAATGAATTGCGGCGAAATGGACAGAGATACACCAAGAAAACCTGCAAACAGAAACTGCTATGTGGTGTCGCGCGTCTTATAAGCATTGGCTCAGATTTGTTGTTATTATTATCGTTATTAATGTCACTTTGTAAGGCGTAAATTCGCCTAGATGCAGCAAATGCGCCAAATCGGCTAGCTGCATGTAGTTTCCTACTAATGGTCTGTAAAGTAACCATATAGCTCTTTAGACGGCTTCCATTACATCGCTAGGCTCCATACGAATATTGCGGATAACTGTCCGTTTGTACGTCACTCTCTTAATGCTTGCACTTTGTCGAAGCCGTCAAATATACTAATATCAAGCTCATTTTCTACGACAATGTACTGTAATCTTCGCTGCCCAGTCCGGCTTAGCACCTCTCTGTTAACAGTCACGTGGTCCTTTCATGTAATACCCAGAATATTCCGTAAGTTGCGCTGGCGAAAGACGTCCAGCTGCTGACCTATTCTAGCTGTACTCTTTCAAGTATCGCCGGCGTATATGGCTGTAGAGACAATGAGGGAGGTGTAGATGTCCAGTTTAATCTTAAGGCTAAGCGTGCTAGATCGCCACACGTTGTCAAGTCGTCGGAAGACTGCTGCTGCTTTTGCCAGTCGAGTGTTGATATCTGCTTCAGCATCTCCATCGCTAGATATTACACTTCCCAGATAGGTGAATCTCTCTACATATTCTATGTTCCTTTGTGCAACGGCTGTTGGCCGTAACGATGAGCGCTGGGTGATTCCCATGGCCTTTGTTTTGTTCACGGCTTATATTCAGTCCAACTTGTGCACTTTGTTCGTCGAGCTTGGTAGTCATCTCTTGGCATACGTTCTCTTCGTCCGCCACTATCGCTATGTCATCAGCAAAGTCCAAATC
>Ga0056128_1001848_pt1 | contig 24427 bp, 8 predicted proteins | sample WorMetLIZISLAND2_FD_71113 | JGI IMG/M metagenome (GOLD analysis project Ga0056128, IMG submission 71113) | Marine gutless worms symbiont microbial communities from Max Planck institute for Marine Microbiology, Germany - Olavius geniculatus... ... | reverse complement strand
GTATTACACACATCGCCGTGTTGCGTTTGCTAATCAATGTCGTCGTCGTTCGTCACCTCAGCTATGACGGCGGCGCCATGTGGGCTCAGCGCGAGGAGGGGGTACCGTGGCCGTGACGAAAGGGAGGGACGGGGTTGGGTCGTGTCGCACGGTGCGGAAGGGCGTGTCGAACTGAAGGTATTCTGACGATTCCTACACTTCTTACATGTTTGCAGCGTTACACTCTATTGTATTTCGGGTGGGTGTGGGAGAGTATCATGTTCGTGGTCACCGTAGACCGGTGTTTGAATTGTGAAAAATTAGCTGGGGGTTGAACTTTTCGACGGTCGGAGGTCCAACCAAAACTGTGATGTAAATCTTATGTACATTGTATATAGTATATTTCTGACCTCTTAGTACATAATTTGACAGTGTGTTAGGGGGGGTTGGAAAAACAGTCGGGGGGTTTAACCCCCCCGGCAATTCAAACACTGCCGTAGGCGATGAGCTTTGTAAATCCGTGTTCATAGCGACAAACTCAACTCAACTCAACTCAACTGGCCAGTTGAGTTTTGTTGAGTTGAGTTGACAAAGTGATTGCGTCTGAGATAGTCCGTCGACGATTGCTGATTGATATATAACCACCAACATCATCAGTGTTTTTCTACGGCTAAATCTGCGTCGATGCTATAGTTGATTATCGATCACCCATCACAATTCACTGTTATGTCTTCTCCATAGCGGCGGTTATGCCCTTTCCCTCAGCCAAGGAGTGACATAAATCGTCAACCGGATATGGTGAGAGACAGCGACCGTCGCACAATCGAGTTTGAGCCTGGGCGCGCGGTGTTTGTTTGAGTCGGCTGCAACACATGGCGGACGATGATGACGACGACGACGACGGGCTGACGACAGATGTCCGGCATCGACGCGAGCTCCGACCGTCAACCTGGTACACAGACTGCCTGACAGCGTGGGGACTGTCAGACCTCCGGCTGTGACTGAACGGTCGTTCAAGATCATCGATCTTAATACCCCCGGAAAACTTGTTGTGATAGGCAGCAACTCTGTGCGTACTTGCAACCGTATTCACGCTAGACGAGCAAATAGAGGTAAAATGACGACTTTTTGAAGAGGGTTCCCGTCTTTGACGCTCGCTTTGAATCGTTCGAGGGGAATCCCTTAGCCCAGCGGCACGAAATTTTGTCGCAGAAAACTAGATTCTTTGTGGCAGTCTACAGTAAAGATTTCGTGATCCTTACGAGCACCGTTTTGATAGGGCTGCAGAATGTCACAGACACATGGACAAACGGACGGACGGACAACCGGACGCCTATACAATAGCTAAGACGAGCGAAGCATTACATGCAGTCGCGCGTAAAAATAAAGTTTCTGACCAATGGACAAACAGGACGAGCTCATTGGTTATTGATGCGTACGTGAGAGTAGTCACGTAGGCCACCGACGCCGTTAGACGGTGCCCACTATAATGCATTACTGCTTGCCCATTGGTTAGTTTGTCAAAAACTACATCGTGTCAGTTCACTTCAGTTCAGTTTAGTGATAGGGTGTTTACACGACCGAGCAAACATCGAGCAGCTAGCTCGACGTTCTATGGTAATTAGCATGCTAATTAGGAGGGCGGCGGGTTGTAATTGAAAGGCCTATATAACACGTGATCAGCTGTGGGCTAAGAGCCTAAGCCTGGGCTTACATTTGAGCCAGGGGGCGGGGTTCCAATGGCCTGCTTCAGCCAGCTCGATATTTGCTCGACGTTTGCTCGATCGTGTAAACACCCTATTACGTCGCTCTGTACGTGCCTTTAATAATTGACTTTAAACGATTATACATGTACTTTTTGCAACGGTAAATTTTTTGGTGAAAAACCACAAACATCCATAACCATAACAAAACTTTCTCCCTATTTGTTACTTGGCAATCAACACCTTTACAAAAGAGCCCGAAGGTGGGCTTTAGTCCGAAAATGGGGGAACCTTGCGCCCGATTTTGACTCTAGATTTGGGGTGATAGAAGCCACTGCATAATGCCGAACGTCGCACAGTCGGGCGCGCCAGAGATCTACCAGAACGTGCTGAGAGCGAGCGATTGAGTGAATGGGGGAGTGATAGGCTGAGCTCGCACTGGACGGGTGGCAGATGCCGTGCGTGCGATGAGACTAGATCGTCGTCAATCGATCTCTGCTCGTGTTCGATGACGACACACGACGACGACGAGTCAGCCTCGGCGCGCTGACGAGTGCGTCTCGATCGTCTCGTCTTGTCGAGCTCTTTTCATTGACTCCCCTGCTAAGAAGTCAGTTAAGTCATCGTCGGCGCCGCGATCTCAGCCGGGTCTCAGTTTGGCACATTTCTATAGGCCTACAACCTGTCGCCGTGAACAGTAGCTCCACGCGCCACGCACATCTTTGATCGTGCCGTCGTTCGACTTGCAACTCGACCAGTAGGCCTACGTGAGTTTATCTTTCGTCGAGAAGAAGGATTAACATTATAGTTAGCACTTAGCAAGTTATAAGAAGTAAAATGGTTACGGGTATTATTACACGTGTGTGGTTTAGAAGTGTTTCCTCTGACTGTATGGAACTTGCGTGCATTGGACTTTGTTATTAACAGATTTTTAAAGAAATTATTTTTAAAACAAATGGTAATATGGATGCGATAGAAATGTACGAAAATTATTTTAATTTTGATTTGACAAGCAACATTGTTGATAAACGGCGTCAAAATTTGTCGCTTGTTGTATAGCCTAACTACCGCAGTAGGCCTACTGCTGTTGGTTAAGTTTAGTTATTTTTTCTCGGTTCTATTTTATGGCGACTAAAGATTTTCATAAATACCCAAATTATCGCAGCGAACATAAACTGAAGTCTAACTTCGCGGTGTTATCTTCAGGGTTGTTAACAATACTTGTGAAAAGTACTGGCAATACCAATACCAATACTTCTACAGGCAATACTTTTTCTACTCATTCATCAATCACAGGTGCGTTTAAGAAGGGGCCCAGCTGGCTGCGCTTTTTTTCCTTCGTCGGTGTGGTAGTCAACTTCAACAGTGCGTAAAGATTTTGCATGCCACATATTTTCCGCTTCAAGTTAACCAAAGACCCTCCTATGTGGGACTCTATAGAACAAAGACAGCAAAGTGGTCTAATTTTTTTCGCTCGTCACGCTTGCTATAAGACTAAGTTGAGTTGGTGTCTAAATAAGAAATTCTACCTATAAACAGTGACACCCATACATAGTGGTAAAAACATTTTACCACTATAGTATATATATGACACCCATAAAACTAACGGCTGCCCTTTGTTTGTCAAGCGACAAAAGGCTGAAAGCTTTTTTCTGACTAGACGCTCTGAACCAGGACCCCACTGGGTCCCGGGGGCTCCACTGCCAGACCCCCGTTATAGGCTTGCGTTCGCCCACCGGCCATCTCTTTATAAAATTCGTGAATCCACCCTTGGCATTGTTATGTTTAGTCGCTTGCTGATGCAGTGATTTAGTAAATCTAGTTGTCGCCATGGAAGTAAGTATACAGATCTTAACGAGACTCATGAGAATCAATAGGCTTACTCGAGAAAAATCTCCATCTCGAGAATTATATTGCTCGCCTTAGAGAATTGAACAGTTTGAATAGGACGCAATAAACTGCTTCTAGTGCTCGTCAGTGAGTCGCGGTCGACAATTGACGGCAGTAATTAAGTTGAGTGAGGAGGGGGTGGTCGGGCTATCACCCGCAGAGCAAGAGCGCGGAGTGCCAGCTGGACTGTATGTAGCTCGTGGTCGGGTTTCAAAGCAAACGTTTCTGAGTCTGCTGTGAGAGTCTTGACACCTATTCTTTCGTCCGCGAGACAGACGGACCCCAGCACGTGTGTCCATCGCATGTAGTTTAGGGCCTACGTCTCCCTGCGTGCGGGCAGACACCCGCGATGTTGTGTCTCGGTCGTTGTTGTGCAGCAGCCGCAGCGGCGCTGCTTGCTGACAAAAGTATTGGTATCGAATATTGCCAAAATATAGCTGAAAAAGTATCGCCGATACCCATTTCGATACTATGGACGAAAAGTATCGGCGATAGTCATGCCAATACTCCAAAAGTATCGCCGATAGTATTGGTAGCGATACCAATACTGCGATATTAACAACCCTGGTTATATTTAGTTTGAGAACCAACGTTTACGACAATTTCCCAGATAAATACAGTATGCAAAACTGCAGTTTCTACACTTGTTAATAGCAACATTCAAGGACTAACACATCGAAACCAGCAAAAAATCATAAAAAAGTGATATAGCTCGCATCACGTTGACTTCGTTTTACTGTGCTGCTGCATAATATCACCTTTTATGTGTTTTTTTTTATTTTTCGAACGGAGTACAAAACGATTTGAAACAAACGAAAAGACTGCAATTGTACTGTTCGCCCTCCAACTAAGATATAGGCTTTTATTGTGTCCTCGATCCAGTCAGTGCCCGGACAACATATACCGTCCGCTGACTTTTGATTTCATATTTCAGAACATGTCACGTCATGTCTTCAGTTATTTTGCATCGAACGAAGCCACAGTTGCCGACGACTTGCACTGTCTAACTTTTAGCGTGCCAGCAACACCTGATATAGGCCTATCCCCCCATAAAGTATGACCACACAGTATGGCGCCATGAAAATCAGTGCACTGGCTTATTTTTTATTACATCCTTTTGAAATGTTTCACAGTTAAATGATTTGTGGTTTGCAGCAGCTTTCGCTTGCATGGCAAAGGCAGTCGACGAGAGTTTGTGTTATAATACTGGGTATCTAGGAAGTTTCAGTATTTATATCATTTGTTAATTATTGTTATCATTGCGTTTGTTTGTCACTGTTTGTCTGACTGTTATTTGCTGAAATTATAACAATTTAACCATTCACGAGAGTGGATACAGCAACTACAGTGTGCAGCAATAAAAAGACCCCCAAATAATTTTATCATTATTTTCGGTTTCGTTCAGTTATTGAACCAAAGTGATAATGATGATATTTGACTATCATATTTTTCACAAACTTTTTCGCACACCAAGCCATGAAAGGAAAATGTGTACGGTTTCGCTGGCAGCGTGCTGCCAAATTATGGAGGTGAACAGACCGATGTGGACGGACTGAAAAAACGTTTGTGAAAATACAGTCAACTCGACGGTAAAATGGGTGATTCTGGTGCGGCCGTGGCGGCGTGACGGCGGCGCCACCTAGCGAGTACAGACAGAACTATCAGAAGACGATTGTCGCGTCTGTCTGCTAGAGCTCTGCCACCAAGTACCACCCGGGCGCGAATCAACTTGACGTCCGTCCGTCGTCCTCGCTGCAGCGGCCGTAATTAATATCAACTGCATTGACTTGGGCCGCGCCCGCAGATTTCTCCGGGGCCGTGCTCTGCAGCCCCCGAGCGCACGCCGTCGGTTGAATTCAATATTGACCGGCGCACGGTCAAACGGCCCGGGTCGATCGCGAACCAACTGCGACCGGCGGCGGCGGCAGAATTTGCTACACGCCGACGGGGAATACGCGCTCTGTCGGTCGGTGGTAAGCGGTGTCTGGCGGGTCGGACACGGTCAACGCGGGACCAACGTTGGACCGCCACCATGTGTTCACTGTCGGCGGGCCGAGGACACGTCTGAGCGTGTTGAGATGACCATGAATTAGCCAGCAGCAGCAGCCACGGTCGCAGCGCACCGCATCGGCGGCACGCGCCCGCCCCATCCGTGCCCCGGCCCGGCCTGTCCCGGTTTAATCAAACGGTCTTCACCCTGATTGGCTTAAATATTTAATGTCAACGATTGATGGAACGCGCGCGGCCCGAGCGGTCCGGACATGACTGGAGGGCTGATGTGGCAGGGCAGCAGGGTCCCAGATGTCACCGGCCTCGTCGACACGACTCGACCGGGTCTCAGACCGAGCGACCGGTACGACGGTCCTCGGTGGAACAGGCCGCAGCGAGCCATCTTCACCGTGGTCGCCGCCCGGCCCCTGCCCGGCCACTCCTGCGCTTTATATGATGATGAATTGTGTTTTGGTGTCGTGGCGGCGTGGACGAATGCTGGTCAGGCGGCACACGTCAGACTGCGTCTGCGTCAGCTGCTGCTGCTGCTGTTGCTTGGCGTGACGTCATCGCCAACAACAATCCAACATGCTAACGTCACGCACAGACGCATCACTGTCCTGCACGTCTTGTCATAGAACACAATAAGCAAGCAGACAGGTTAAGTGAGTAATCAGTTATGTAAATTCATTATAATACAATCTTTTTATTTTTTATTGTTGACGTTTCGGCAGCCGCTGCTGACTTCGTCGGAACGACCGTACGCTAGGTGTCGCTGCAGCAGACAGTAAGCAATCATAGACATGTGGAAGTTGTAAGTAGTTTATTGAGTCTGTGCGATTACAAAATTGATAGGCGGATTTGTGCACCTGCAATATGTTTGACGTACGCCCAACACTCTAAGTCTACGACTGCATTGATAAAACTACCAAAGACCAAAGGAATTTGGCAAAAAGGCGGAGTCGCTAACTCCTCGTTTGTTTTCGCCACGTGGCTGCATAGATCTGACGTAATAAGTTGTCAAATTCATCAAAATACAACCTTTATATTCGTTGTTGTTGTTGACGTTTCGGCAACCGCTGTTGCCTTTGTCGGAACGACTGTCCACCAGGTGTCGCTGTAGCGGAGAGTAAGTAATCATAACAACAATGAATATAAAGTTTGTATTTTTATGAATTTGTCAACTTATTAAGTTACGTTTCGACCTACGAGTCTATTCAAAGACATAGATCTGACGGTTTGGCCGCAACGTGCAATTTTCTGTTACGCCCGAAATCTTTTCTTCCCCTGGGGTTTAAAGACCCCATCTAATACATTGCGTCATTGGATACCACAAATGTATGCCTATCTGTCAAATGGCATCTGAATCCGTCGAATGGTTAAAACAGAGTGCACGAATGTGACAAACGACAGACAAACTACACTACCAAAGAATGTTTAGGAATAAGCGGAATCGCTCGCGCTGCTAGGAGCGGCGATTCCGCCTAAAAATTATCAATAAAGAAACTAGCTATACTCAGTATTCAAGTAGCGTCTCTTTAAAATAGGTTTTTTTTATCACATAAATGGATAACGCTACGAGTTACGAAAACACCTCGGCGGCGAAGATTCATTCATGCAGTTTGATAGAAAACTATTGACGTAGACGTTAAAAGTCGGTCGGCGACAACTTGGTTCCCGTAAGTCGTCGTCGCCGAGACGAAGGGTCACAGAAACGAGAAAGGCAACAGATTACGAGCACACGCAAAGACCGAGAGAGATAGATCGATCAGACTGCGATGCATCGGAACCGGTCGACGAGACAGACGCATCCAGATATGATGACGCAATAAATTTCCCGTCGCCGATATCCGACGGATGTCGACGACCTGTGCCGGCAGAGATCATAATCCGCGCCAATTAGCTTCAGTCCCGCGTGCTGGATCATCCTGCCTAGTGAAGGGCTGTAAACCGAAAAACAATAAATACCGTCGGGTATTATCTCCCTCTAAGCTATGCTTAAATGACAGAATGAGACAATCAGGAAGACTAAGAGTAGTATGGCTTGAAGATGTTGAGAATAATAGATTGCCTGTATGCATTGGAAGCCGCCACAAGGACAGCACGATGCAGCAATAAATGATGAAAGATATTTTACGTTGCTATTGAAGGAGTCAAAGAACGGTATGACAATTAAACAAAAGGCTTGTGAAATAGTGCATCTACATGCATCTGAATGGCATACTGTATACCAATATTATATCAATAATTTAAATTTCAATATCATATAAATAATTTTATCAATTAGCAGTTAATTTCACTGATTATCATTTGCTGTGCACCGCAGAAAATGAGAATCGTTTGATGCGCGTAGCAATAACTAATTTCTAACGAGCTGCAGCGTTTTTTCTGTAATCATTTTAGGCTTACTTCAAATCCAAATCCAATAGTCCACTTCACTTTATTTGCATATTCCTAATCGAAAGTAACTGTTAGTTAATTGCAATTTTACGGAAGTTAACTTTTAAGAAATTTAATGTTACAATATCCGGTCACTTTCAATGCATTTTTTTCTATGGCGACAAAATGTTCAGCTGTTCACACGATAATTGTGCAGCGGACTTAAAATTAAATAAAACCTTTTTTGTGTGTGATGCATCGCACACGATTAAACAATCGCGCTGAGAAGGCTTCGGAAAAATTAGGCGTGACGATTCGGTTTTAGTTTTATTTTGCGCCGCCTAACTAAATGATAGCCTCCAAAACCGCCATCTTTCGATACACGATCGGTATTTTGAATGACGATATTGTCGATTCGTCATCGGCCCAGCTTTATACGCTGAGTAGATAGCTGCTGCAGCTATTGTTTGAGATGACCCAGGCTATCGGATCAGAATCAAATGTCAAGTGCAGCTTAATGCGACGACAACGACGAGCGTCCGTTATTATGACATTGCGGACCGCTAGTGGACTTAGCGGGTGACGTGACCGAGGATTATGAACGGAGGAAGTGCGCGTCATAGCAGGCCGCAAGGTCGACTAACGAGAGCTCTGTGTTACCGACCTATCGGATCGTGCGCGCATAATCTATATCCATTCGTCTATACACGCTATACTAAAATGGCACCCTTCCGAATATAAAAGGGGCATCTGCGTTATTGTCTAAATTTGACAACATTTGAAGGTATCAAATTTGAAGTTAAGCCGATCCGCTGCACCTACATCCCGGAAAAACTTAGGCTAAAAACTAGTCAAAGACAATCACTGAAAAATTTTAGTGGCAACGGTAGCAAAAGTTAAATCAATAACTTCAGTTTATCATTCATCAACTGACAATATTTTTTAGACAAAATGATTATATTTTCACAGGCATACTTTATAACATAAATGTTTTAACTTATAGGGCTTACACGCAGCAAAATGTGTTTTGATGAAAAAAGTGCAAATTTAAACTACCCATTTCGAAATCTTACTTATGCTTTGAATATACGTAGACGTATACGTTAATGTAGGTTTCAACCTGGAAAAAAATACCACAAAGCTGAAAAATTGCCTGAAACATCAGTGGCCTACAATGTCCGAAACAGAATATCGAAAGTTCGCTAAAACCCTTATCGGGCCAAAAAGTATGACCATTTTAAAAACGGAACACTTACTTTAGAAAAAAAGTGCAAAGAAAATTATTACGTGCTGGGTGCGTTTGGTTGCAGCGATGGAGAAGGCGGTGCCGATGACGTCATCGACTACGTCACCAACAGGTGAGATGATTGGCGACCAGGTGAGTGTGTCGGATGTGATGGACATTGCCGGACTGATACTGTACGAGACCGACGCGACGCCGATACGTCTGAAGGTTTTGCTGGATCGCCTGCTGAGCGCCCTCAGTCACGGGGAAGTTCTGCGAGTTCTGGCGGCGTACGGCTGGGCGTACGAAGACTTCTGTCGAGGATACAAACTTCAGGTGGGCTACAGCAGCTGACTGTTGCTGTTAAAAGGTTAAAGATAAACTTGTTCTTTCACGGGAAACCATTCACAGAGCGAAAGAGCGTCACGTGCCATATGGGATCACTCGTAATGTTATCTGCCTTCACCTGACAGTCGACACAGGTGAACGCGCCCCGACTTAACTCCAGCCAAGCAGGCCGGTACTCGATTTACCTACCCCGGAAGGATGGAAGGCTGAGCGGACCTTGGTGCTGGTTATATACGAAGGTTGTTAACGTAGTTTACTTGTCCGCAGACAGTTAGCTATTATTGGAATTAGCCAGAAAAACTTAAAACGGTTTAACCTGGAAAAGATTTGACTTAAAGTGACAGGTATAATATCCAAAAATGTTTATCAGCTAATTTATACGAATTTTTGTAGTACAAGTACATCAACATGCAAAGTTGTACCACATTATGCTACGTATTTCGTGAGCAAAATTTACCATTTACAAGTGCAATTAAGTGTAGATGACTTTGCCACTATACACGTATACAGTGTTTTTGATGAGACTGCAAAATTCGTGATATGCCGACAAAAGCGGTATACAAGTGCATATGACAAATCAGTAAAAAATTAAAAAAAAATGGGGTTGGAAAACAAAGTTTAGTTTAGTTTTTTTATCATTCGCCGGTCTAGCCTGACACCTGCGTTGACGGACCGCTTGGCACCGGCAATTTTAACTGTTGCCATTAGTTTTAATGAACACAATGTCCAGTATTGTTAAACAGTGTAGGCCTACGTGTTACCCACTGTGGTTAGACGTCCACTAGGATAGCCTTACGGAAGTCGGCTTCACTACGTGACTAGTGTTACATAATTACATGTCATACTATACGTTTCCGTTAAGAATCTACTACGCGTGTATCGTCTGTCCCCGGGTTTGTTATGAAGTGAACCTGCGAAATCATCCCGGCGACAATGAATATAAAAAAACTAGAAATTGGGGGCAGAGCCCAGCGTGAAGGCCGCCTTGAGTTCTGTATACGCTCCTCTGTAGAGACGATTTAAGGGTTTGAAATTCCGTTTCTGGCAGCGTCAAACACACACGTGCATGGCAAAGTTGATTTAAGGTGCGTACACACCCTTAAATTTTTTTGTAAGTGAACCAAAGTTTTTAGACTGCGTCAAAATACACATCCCAACTTCTTTCTTTGATGGACTAAAGTTTATCAAATTTTGACCTTGAATGTGGACTGGATTGTATAGTCAGTCTCATAGTTTTCCGATGTTCGATATCTTTATCCGTTCTAAAGATATTTGTGATCAAAGTCTCAAGCTGCTTGACATTTTGGTCATTTTGACATTATTTCTGGCGTTACCGCTATATATAATTGCTTAGATTAAATTAGGATTAGATTAATGTGCGACGGACACTGATGCCGAAGTATCCGCTGTTGACACCCGATGATCCGAATCAGTCTCATTACTGTTTCTAAGTCTGAATCAGGAATATGCCAAAGTTTAACTTTTTCCTCTCGCCAATAACACCAGCGACGCTCGCTCTGTCACAGACGCTAAGTCCGGTCAGTTTTTGTACTGCAGAGATATTTTTACCGCCGTCCTGCCGGCCGCGACATGTAAGAGGGTGTTTACATGTGCGACAAAATGTCGCTTGCAACAAAAACACGGCGAGGTATGTACAGTGCAGCTGTGAATCAACTCGGGTTTGCCAGCGCCATCGTGCCACCGTCTCGAATCGTATGCCACCAGTGGCGTCTCATGTGAACGCGCGATGGCGCTGCCAAACCCGAGTTGATTCACAGCTGCGCTGTACGTAGCCCCGTCCTGTTTTTGTCGCACGAGATTTCGTCGCACATGCATAGCGCCCTCTAAGCGCCGTTACTAAGCGCCGGTCAAGTCGGCACCGAGGAATTCTGCTTGTTACAGTCGTTGACTCCGTGAACAAAGCCCAGTGTGTACTCCTAGACAAAACCCCGCTACAAGGGGGTTTTGTGTTGAGGGTTTTTTGTCTGTGTCCGATGAACAAAGCCGAGTGTCGACTGACGACTGACCAGTCACAGACCGCCCACGCGTTGTCGTGACGGAGACACGCAGCACTGCAGACAGTCGCAGCAGCAGTGACGAATGTCGAATGTCCAACTGCTAGAGACCGTGGCCCTCAGAGTCCCTCAGTCTGGAGATGTTTTCGCAGTGCGACGACATTGCAATTGTTTCCGTTACTTGGCCGAAACATGACACGAAATTGTCGCTCTGCTCAGTTCCTGCCGTGAAGTGTGAAAATATTTTTACGATTTCAATACGTCTTCATTGAATGTCGCGTGTTTTTCCGTTGCACGTGGTCGTGCCCGTACAATACGTTTTCGTTTCTGATCTCATATACAGGGTGGGCCAAAAAATGTCACCATTTATTGTAAGCCTCATAACTTCACCAAATATTAACCGATTTTCAAAATTCTTTCACTCTCAGAATCAGGAGACAATTTGTAACTAATAAAGTAGTCGTAGCCCGCAGGTACCTCCGCCAAGGCAAAGCTATTCGCCAGGTGGCGTCACCATCTTCGCTGTGCCAGCGGTTCCCTTATGCCCCCTTTAACGCAATAGTAACGAAAATTTCAAAGTGATCCAGAATCCAGGATTCCTGCCGGATCATGCCCAAAATTTAATCACTGGTAATCTATGCCATGCCCGACATATCCTCAAAATTTCAGAAAGATCCGTCCATGACTTTTTGAGTTATCTTGCTAACAGACAGACAAACAGACAAACAAAAACCGGCAAAAATATTATTTCCTTGGCGGAGGTAATGAAACTATTACTGTAGATCCCACCACACCTCAAGTGTGTCGCTACACTACTTCGTGAAATGTCAGATGACGCACTCAAGCCGGCGACGCCACTGACCAGTTGCGTGACCAACGTTGATCAAGCCTGGCATGTGGCCCCCAAACAACCCGAAATAAATCTGGTCGATTATGCTGTTCGGGATGCCCTTCAACAGACGGCCTATCAATGTTGACGATTCATGACAGTCAACCAGCTAAAGAAAGCCGTTGTCGCTGAATAGGGCAAAGTGCCGCAGCGTTTGGTTGATCGCACCATTGGTCAATGGCGTCGCCGGCTTCGATGCGTTGTCAAGCAGCAAGGCAGACACATTGAAAATTTGATGTGAAAACTGTGAGATGTGATTTTAGACAATAACTGAGACAACAAACACGTTGTTTCTGTTGTTAATTTTTTTAAAATGTGTTGCTATAAAAGTCGTTTTGTTTTTAATTGTGATTCTTAAGACACTGACATTTCACAAAGTAGTGTAGGGATACACTTACGGTGTGGTGGGATCTATAATAATAGGTTTATTGCAAATTCTATTGATTTTAACAGTGAAAGAATTTTGAAAATAGGTTAATATATGGTGAAGTTATAAGACATACAAAAAATGATGCCATTTTTTGGTTTACCAAATTGGAAACCGTTTCGCGTTTTTTGGCTCGATTTTCTCAGCGTGATTTAGTTTCCTCAGTAGAACCAGATTGTTTGACTTTTAGGCAAATGATGGTCCTTTAGAATTTTTACCTAAATACATATATGAATTGCATATTGACTATAACTTTCGATAGGCATTTCTTATTCTTTCGTTTTACGGTGCGTTTTCTTGCATTACAATCACTTTTATTTGTATACTCAAGCTTTGTGCACAAACAAAATTGTGCGGTGTGATAAATTACTAGTCCATTTGAGTCGTAAAATTTGGGGAACTGAAGGGGACATTTGGCAATTTTGGTAAAAACTTAGGACTATGGGGCCAAGACCCCTACAGTACTTGTGCATGTACCACGATTCAGTGATCCCTCCCATGATTTCATTCAAGCTCCAAGCCGCTGCAAACAGCCACGAAGTTGAGTTGCGGGTCGGCGACAGACCCACGAACGATAGACAGCGACCGAGTGTCTTGGTCGACTAGGTCGGTGGTCTTACGCTGCGTCAATTGTCTGCGTGATCCAGTCACACGGCGTAACGACGTCAGCGTCCACATAAAGCCGGTAAATGCTATCACGCCGGCGGACTCTTTTGAACCGGCTCGGCCGCCATTATTAACGTTATCCGTCTCCAGCTCGTGACCGAATGGAATTAGTTGGACAGACGGACGGCTACGGCTTCAACGACATACATACGTCGCCGTCGTTGTTCTGTCGCCGAGAAGACATCTAGTCCGTCACCGAATGGACGAGTCTATAAAACAAAGGACAGCGCGCGCCATTCGACGACGGCGGCAGCTCGACTGCAAAAACTAGAAAGCAAGCAGCTAACGGAATATTCGTCGAAGACGGGACGGACAATGTCGGTCTTGAGAACGAGAGATTCGCGGAGGGGCTCCGCGAGTCTTTCGGGCGAGCGGGCGGACATTGTCCTGCGTTTTAGACAGCGTCGACGACGCAGGGCGGGGGCGCAACAATGTCACCGGGATTGAAGCAGAGTCGCCGCGTGGTCGGTGGTTGGATTAACCATGGAACCCTTACATGGATAGCAGCGCCGCTATCTATGGAGAGTTCCTTGGATTAGCGTTGAGTGTGATGCTGGCTGCTGTGAGATGCTGCTTGCTGATTGGCACGCTGCTATACACTCCACCGTCCTGTCTGTCTGCGAATCCGTGAAATACCGAGAACGTCGCCGGCTTGTCGATTGACCAAAAACATCTCGATGTCGTTTTGTCACTGGAGCTATTCGCGTATGGAAATGTAACGCAGTTTAGTTCAAACTGACCGCTTACGGCACTCGCACGTGCGTGATGAAATTAAATAAAAGAAGACGAGCTAAAACAACTGTAAGGCAAATTATTTTGTTTCGCTGCAGCTCATACGAAGCTCTGCAATAAAATTCAACGTCTCAGCAAGTTTGTAGCGCTAAGAGTGATTAAGGCGGAGTTTCCGATCGCACGCAACGTACCCAACACAACCGACGTATAACACAGCTGACGTAGTTGACGCAACGACCGCTTGAACGTTTCTATCACTGCGTTTTGGCCGTACAGCTGCGTCAGCTGCGTTTCTTGCGTATTTTTCTTGCATTCATTGCGTTTGCTACGTAACTTACGTTTTTTGCCGTGCGTTGCATGGCTGGATGGAAACCCTGCTTAAACGTAAAGGAGTTGACTGCGATCGTCTCTAGTTGTTTTCATTTGCTTTATTGAATAAAATCACGCCTAAAGCTGACAGAGTTAAATATAACAGCCAACTTTCGCATTACCGCACACTAGTTGATCGGGTAAATCGTCTTGAACTTTTCTGAGATGAATCTTAGAGTTTATTGCATGGTTTTATAGATTGTTTACATATATTTAAAACGTCAGGACAACAGTCTGTTTTTTTTCTTTCTGACTTAGGCCTACATTCTGTATTTTGTCGAAGCGCTGGACGTTGGATATTGGCGTGTTGGTTATTTTCTGTTGCTGCTGGTTTTGTTGCAGGATTCGTCCGGAAGGTTGCTGAGCAACTGGACAATAGCGAGCAGCGACGAAGAACGACTGGTTGTGGCTCAGTTCATGCGCTTCAACCTCACCCGCAAGGTAGCCGAGAGGTTCCTGGCCCAGCTGGTTCAGCAGCAACAGAGTACCAGCGCGACCGGTTCCTCTGAGCTCATGACGTCGTTGCTGACGTCATCAGTCGATCAGCAGCGTCAGCATCTGTATTCCAGCGGCAGCAGCACGGACGATGAGGAGACGAAGAAGAAGCAGTACTTGTTGCTGCAGGAACAGATGGCAGCCGCGGCACTGTTCGAGCGTCTGAGAGCCCGCCAGCTGGCACTGCAGGCCGCCTGCGGCTCTGATCCGACCGCAACCAGTCTACTGCTAGGGCCTTACTCGGCCGCTGCTGCTGCTGGTGGTGTTGGGTATAACCCGAGCGGTTTGACTGCTGCCGCTGCCGCCGCGGCCGCTGCGTCCGGGTATCCGTACGCTCCTCTGATGGACTTCTCTCTGAGATCGCTTCATCACCAGTCTCTGCTGGGCACCTCGTCTGGAACGGGCGGCTTCGACGTGATGAAGGAACTGAGTGACCCCAAGACGACGCCGCTCAAGACCACCTATCAGCCTCAGCAGCTGCGTGACAACTCAGTCACATCTAACGGCTCAGCTGCGCTCTTTGCTTCACCTTTTAAATCCGACAGCAGCAAACACCCGGCGTCGGCAAAGTCAACGCCGAACTACCATCACCATCACCCTGCTCCTTCTCAGAGCTATCACAGCAAAACTCAGCCACGTCACTCGACGCACAGCGCTCCCGGCGAGCAGGCGATCAACTACAGCAAGAACAGGACTACCAAGACTACCGATGACGTCAAACCGGAGCGCACTCCTCCTCCCACCACCCCTGTCGTCACGGCGTCCAAGCCGCCGTTACCGCCGGGTAGCTACAGTCGCCAAGGTCCGCCATCCAGTGCCGCTGCCAGTCGCAGACAGGCACAGCCGACACCCGGGTACGGTGGAACGCTGATATCACCGACGGGCAAGCGCCGCGTGCTGTGCACGGCCTGTCAGAAGACGTTCTGCGACAAGGGAGCGCTGAAGATCCACTACAGCGCCGTGCATCTGCGCGAGATGCATCGCTGTACGATCGCCGGCTGCGACATGGTGTTCAGCTCGCGGCGCAGTCGCAATCGACACAGCGCCAACCCGAACCCGAAGCTGCACTCGGCTGACACGGCCGGCGGCGGTCACGTTGTCGGCTCCAGAATTCTCATGGACGGCTGCGGAGGCGGCACAGTATCCAGACAGACCAGTCGATCACCGTCGCCTTCGTCTGGTGGAAGCGGCGTCGTCCAGCTGTACCGCACCTCGTCGGACCCCGCGCTTCAGTTCACAGACCACTCGACAGACGACGATGACGATGATGACATAAGGCGCTACACGGAGCATGACAACGCAAACGACGGAAACGGAAACGGAATTTCACTGCCGCTCGCCGACAGTGCTGAATTTGTCGCGGATGATCTCAGTACACATCGGCGCGTCGTCGTCCCTTCCATTGACGGCGAAGACCTGGACGCGGCTGCCGCCTGCGACGACGTTCCAGAAGGACCTCACGGTCGGCGGACCGCCGGACGAGTCGGCGGGCACAAGCGGAAACGATCGGTTCCCACACGCTGCGTGGCTGAAAACACCACAAGCGGGTCACGTGACCTGGTGATGACGAGCACCAACGGCGAGTACGAACCGCGACTGAACGACGACGAAGAAGAAGAAGAAGGAGACGTGGGTGATTTGGGTATGAAACAGCGACGAGAAGACGTCAATGACGATCCACTAGTACCATCACAGTCACAGCAGTACCCCCACGAGGCAGCGCAGAGTCAGGACCAGGAGGACATTACCGACGTCGTCGTCGAACCGTTATCCCATCATCACGGGCAGCCACCACACGCCAGCAGCAGCTGCAGGCGCAATCTCATCAACAGCTTCGATGACGTCACGTCGAGGCCCCGTGACGTCACCGATGACGTCACGCCGGGGTCCCATGACGTCATCGAGTCCAACCAGCCGCCGCTTGCCGTCGTTGCGGAAGAAGAACTAGACGAGAACTGTAACAACGGCGCCGGCGCGGACGAGCTGAAGGGAGTGCCGACTTCCGGTTGCTGCGAAGCGACGATGCTGACAACACAGAACAACATGGCGGCTGATGACGTAAGCGACTTCAAGCAGCAGCAGCAGCAGCAGCAGCCCGAGCCGTCATTCTCCCCTTATCATCATCATCATCATCATCAGACGGATAGTCAGCACGTCTGCACGGTGCCCGGCTGTAACGCTATATTTCCGTCGAAGCGCAGCCGCGATCGTCACAGCTCCAACTTGAACCTTCACCGCAAGCTGCTATCGACGACCGGCAGCTGCGAACTGCTGCTGGACGACGCGCCGCGACGTTCACCCGACATCATCCAACAGCGAGCACCGGCACCGGCGCTGCCAGCGGCAGGAGCACTGAACGGCGACCGATCACCGACCTCTCTGAGCACCACGCCCGGCGCCGACAGCGTCGTTCCAGACACTGGCGGCGTCACGACTCCAGACGCCGAGACTAGCAGCAGCTGTTCCGCGGGGTCCTCCTCGGAGTGCAGCGGCGAAGACGACCCATCGACCCAGCTGATTGCCACGTCACATTATCGTCAGCAGAACGGTGGCTGCCTCACGGACCAGACTTCGCCGTGCTCGTCGTCGTCGTCGTCGACGTTAGCGACGTGTCACCTATGTCAGCAGACGTTCCGCGATAACCTCGTTCTGAAGGAGCACGTCGAGACTGTTCACCCGCGCGAGATGTTTCCGTGCACGGTCGATGGCTGCAACAAGATCTTCTCGACGCGCAAGTCGCGCAACCGGCACAGCCAGAACGACAACTTGCACCGCAAACTGCCTCTTATTGACTGCTAGATATTGAGCCATGCTATACGTGCATTGAGTAGACCTATAGAGAGACCGACATGTGATGTTAACAGTACGCTGACCGTAATGCCATTGTCATACAGATTGGAATTCTGGAGAAATGGCTGAGGTTGGATGTTTTGACTGTTTGGAGTCCGTTAAAAATTTTGCTTTAAATCGTACGTGAGCTGTAGGTCTATTATTATAACTGACCGCCTAAACACAGAATCTCACAGTGTTTGGGGGCAGGAAAACTCTCCCCCATCAGCCTCCCGGCAGTTCAGACTTTGCGTGCGCGATATTTCTTTTGCTTTAATAAGCTTTGTATGTATCAGTACGTCGCTAGAAGAATTCACTTTTTTCGTCATCATTTATTTGCACACAAATGAACAACGTAAATGCAAAGTTTACTAATAATACAAGCAAATTGGCAAGACTGATAATAACACAAAGTTTTTTTGATAACTGAAACATTACGGCCAGAATGAGCCATCAAAGAGAAGAATCAGATATGGGTTAAAAATAAAATAATCAGATGATCGGCAGACTAACGTTATCAGCTGTTCTGATCAATGAGAGGGAGTCAGAGATGCAGAACTCTTAGGCGATGTTGGACAGTTTTAGCTTTCTACGTGTCATCGACATCTAAGCCTTTTGTCATCTAGCGATTTTTAATCTGTCATTTTTCCAAGAGCTTTTCGACTGCAATTTTTGCCTTAAATAAAGAATACATCGTCCGCAAACCTGTCTCGTGAACAGAACGATCTTTCTGGATTTTTACCACGCTATTCACTGTCTTTTAAAATATAATAAATAATCACAATAATCTAGGCTATTCGCCATCGTATTGTTGACAGTAACATTACTATGACAATTGCTGCCATTCTGTGCTTTTGTCGTCGCGTTTCGGATTTCTTGTCGTCTGACGTTTGTGACTTTATGCGCGTTGACTTCCAGTACTTTTTATCGTTTTATCGTGCATTAATAACAACAATTTCGTTGTAAAGTTCTCACGTTTTTGTTTCACTTAGGCCTCACGCAAAGATTAGCACACGCTGCGCAAAGATTTCGTGGTTACCGGGTTATAGTGTCAGCCTATTATTACACTTATCTGCAGTCGTCATTTTGTTTGCTGATTACAGTTTGCTTAGCGGGGCAATGCTCACGTGACGCGCGACAACATCGGTGCACTGTGCACCGGAATTCATGTAGGTCCTACAGCGTGCAATAACATAATACTGCGTTTTGAAAGGGATACCAAATTTGACGCCTCTGTAGTAAGAAGACTTTTTGAACGCAGGGTATTGAAACTTATTTTAAACTGTTAAAATATACACGTTTTATCCAAAAAAAACAATATGCCGGTTTTTGGTATATCTGCAGTAATTTGATCGCAATTCACTGTTGAAGTACAAGACGCCGCAGCCAAAAATCGGGAAAAAAATCACTAAAATCTGCTTTCTGGATTTCAAGGTCTTTCAAAGTCATCATTGTTGGTACCTTTGAAAACCTCGTCAGCAGTGCTTGTTGCCAAGCAGCAAGTTTGCGTCGTGACTTCATGCTGTGATGCACATTCAAAGAGTGAATTTTGGTCGAAATTACTGGAGATAGACCAAGACAACCTGTGTTGCGCGTTTCGTGAGCATTAGCTCAGATTTATTGTTCATCATGATAGACATGAGAGGCAATAGCACAGCAGTTCGGTAGGGCTGACTTTGCTACATACACCGTATAATTATTTTTACTCAGCTTCGCGTGCTCGCCGTAGGCCTATCGCCGCAGGGACCCGACGGCAGCCGAGCAACTGACGACCTCAGCCGTAGCATCACGGATCGCGAGTCGACCAACTGGCACATCAAGAATAGCAAGTTACCCTGCTATCACGGATTACCAGTCGCCACATTTCGATGATTTTCATTTTATTTGAAAGGGCATATGCCACTAGGGATTAATAGGCTACTTGGTCGTAGGCTATCTCCACCGTTTTCGAGATATGGCCACACTGCATTGCTGAAATTTTGCATGGAAGGTTTATGGCACGTACACGACTAATTATTCGTGTCAAAGTTTTCCCCTACCGTTTAGCCACAATACATCCGTGACAGACGGACGACAACCATGCCATGCCAATAACTCGACCGTTACTTATGTACGGTCGGCTAAAAACGCTAACCCTAAACAAAACCCTAACCCTAACTCTAACTTAACACTAACCCTAACCCCAATCCCAAGCTCTCAACTTAGAATGTACATCATAATATTCACGTAAATTCTAGTCAGTAGCGCGTACACTGTATTTAGTGTCATTCGCTAGGTGACAACTGCGATTTTCGTTTTGACTGGTCGTGTAGTCTACAGGCTACCTAACCGACTGCCGGTCAAATAATCAGCGCGGACTCAATAATAATTGTGATGACATGAAGCGGTCTGTGGCGTGTGTGCGTACCAGACTTAGGTTTTTTTTTTACCTGGTATCAGAGATGACAGACTGGTGGATCACTGTTGGTGAAGTGGTATTTGGTGTGCTTACAGAGTCAACAATTCAAGAACAACAACAATAATAATCTGCATTAGCTGCAAAGTCTACAACCAAATATTTGTTGGTGATGTATTAAATTCCGCAATATTCAAGCAGTTAAGTTTAAAATGTTTCACTTTAGACCGAAATGATTATGATCCAAATATTTACGTTTGGTCCGTTTCGGCGAGTTGCACCGTTGCTGAAGTGAAGATAAACAACTTTTGTTGACATTTTTAATTATGTCTATTGTTTAATAACGATTTCAACAGCAACACCGTAAGCACAGAGTTTGATATTTCTAAACTTTTTGCTGTTTGATCGGGTATAATACAATTTCCGGCGATTGGGTTTCGCATTGCTGCATCTTTATTTTCTTTCAGTTGGATTGCATTGTTGACATGGGACTGCAATAGATGAACGATAATTATACGTTCAGATCGGCGATCTGAATAAGTTCTTTTTCTTTTTTTCTCTTCCATCAGTAATGATGATGAGGCTGCTATTAGACGTCTTCATTTGACTCTATCTTGCACCATGGCCATCGCTTGTAGGCCTGTGTTCCTTTTGTCTATAGTCTTGTTTTATATTCTCTATTCACTTCTTTGGTTGTGTTCCTTGATTTCTCCGTCCAGTTGTGGAACAGTGCATTACTTTTACTGTCAGCCGTTCACTGCCCATTTTTGACACATGCTCGAACCATGTCAGTCGTCACTGTGCTACCGCAACGGGGTTGCAACAAAACCACAACGGCGGGCAACGGACTGTTTATGAAGAAATTAAAACCTAATTGCGGTTCGTTGTTTCCCTGTTCTGATCTGTTGTGGTCAGTGTCATCCATTCTGGTTTGTTGTGGTTTACCCGGTAAATTAACTGACCACAACGAAACCACAAGTGACCTATCACATATCCAACTAACATAATAATTTTAATTCATGTTAAAAGTGTTACAGAAAGCCAATATGAATAAAAACATAAAGGAGATGCAAATTAAATGAAATCCTCAAGCACATGGAAACCCTGTAAGAATGTCAGTCAGTCAGATTAGGCCTATGGTACTTCAGATTAACTAGGCATAGGCCTACTCGGTCTACAGCAAACCATATGCAACCTGGTTGTTAATTGATTGTTGTCAAAATAGTTATGTAAGTCATTTATTACTCATAATTGCATCACATATGGTTTGTTGCGGCCCCATTGCGGTCTGTTGTGGTCTGTTGCAGTAATTAGTCATACTGATTGTGATATAGCATTGTTGTAACATGGTAATTGTAGATGGGGCGCTATAACATTGCCTGATTTTTTTCAATTTCACCAAAATGTTTGTTTGTTATTATTGTTATATGTGCATATTTCATTGATATTTCACAAGGTAGTGTAGAGACGCATTTATGTTGTGGTGGGATATGTAATGATCACGTTATTGCAAATTGTCTGCAGAGTGTGCCAGTAAAAGAATTTTTGAAAATCGATCAATAATTGGCGAAGACATGGACATAAGTAAAGTGCCACGGTTTTTTGGCCCACCCTGTAGATAGGGTGCTATAACATTGATTAGTTGATTGATTGATAGCAGACAAAGCGAAGACTGGAGCTGCAGACGTGGTTGTGTTTTTAACATGAACTGTTAGTCAAGTACAGCGAGGTGGATTCGGATGGCACAAGGTGTGACTGCAAGCTCACAGATAGGTTCAGCTGTCCATGGCTCGTCCATTGTGCAAGCGAGTGCTCAGCGTGCCCTCCAGCAGGAACTCAAGAAGCTAAAGGAGGAGCCTGTGGAAGGGTTTCTTGTCAGAATTCCTGACGATGCCAACATGTTTGAGTGGGAGGTGGCTATCTTCGGGTCACCAGGGTCACTCTATGAAGGCGGCTATTTCAAAGTAAGCCATACATAGGCCTAACTAATTGACTTAATAAGTTACACTAATTCATTAGAAAACTACTTTTAATTGAAAATTTGTTGATGTTTCGGCAACCACTGCTGCCTTCTTTGGAACAACTGTCCACCATGTGTCGCTGCGGCCGACAGTAAGTAATCATAGACGTGTGGTAGATTACTTACTGTTTGCTGCAACGACACCTGGTGGACAATCGTTCTAAAACAGGCAGCAGCGGTTGCTGAAATGTCAACAAATTTTCAATTAAAGGTTATTTTTTGATGAATTTATGTAACATATTAAGTTATCATGTCAACCTATGAAATTGTATTTAAAGACTAACTAAGTTAAATTTTTGGGGTTCTGTTCATTTGTATTCAAAGCAGGTGAGTGAAGCAGAAAGTTGTTAACATCTTTTCAATTTCTAAAATAATTCGCACTCTGTTGTGTTCACCAGGTGGCAGCACCATTTTTGATGGAGGTTTGAGGACTTTGATCTTTTTTAGTTTCTCTTGTTTTTGCGTGTACTACTTTGTTCTGGCTATTTAATTTACTTGACTTTAGATGTTCAGAGTAAAAGTTTTAATTTTTATCTGGACGAGAAGATTGTGTCATCCAAGTTAATTGTTATGTTTCGTATTGTCTAAGCAAGTCTGGATACTTTTGTAAATGTGATCTAGATTCATACAGATTATTAATTGTGAGAGGAGTGTCAAGCTGACTCCATCTTGAGGAATTGTTGCATGCTTTGACCTGGCATTCGCTCAACCCACTTTTTTTGTCTAGCCGAAAAGCTATGGCCGGTCTGTGCACCAAATTTTGGCCATTTGTAGGGGGCATCGATTGCTGGTCAGGGGCGGAATTTTGGGCGAATACATCGAAGGGATTTTGAGGGGGCGTGAGTGGGAAATTTTTCTTTGACCCCGATATCTCTCCTCTCGGGGGGTCTGGGGTGATGGAAATTTTTCTGCTAAGGGGCCTCGGCGGGGGACGTGTGCAGGCAGCCCCCTAGACTAAATGGAGGACGATGGAGTAAATATTAAGTGATTTCCCTAATTTTGGTGGGTCGATTTCGGTCCTAGTTGAAGCGCAGAACGTATGGCGTTGATCAGTCTGTTTTGTTCACCTGGTTTTCAAGGAATAGTCTAACTGCGACGCTAATGTGGGGATTGAGCACAGTTTAGTGAATGTGATTGTTGGAGTCTAGTTGGTGAGTTTTGATGCCTACCCCGCAAAATTTTAGGGCATCTGAACATTCTGCACCCAATTTTTAAAAAAAATGGGCACTCCTTTTCGACTCCGATCACGCTGAGTGTGTGGGTACTTGTTTTACTATGTCGGTTTTATCGTAATAGCAGTGAATCTTTTGCAGGCTCACATGCGGTTTCCTGGCGATTATCCATATTCACCACCAACTGTGAAATTTCTCAGCAAAATGTGGCATCCAAATGTCTACGAGGTGCGTTGGCTATTCACATTCATGCAGTTTTGGTTGGATTTTACGCTTTTTGTAGTTATGGCAAGAGTGTGGACATTACTGATTCTTACATGTCACTACTTCATTTTCTTGAACCTGTATTTAGAAGACTAGTTCTGAAAAATTTGTGACTTGCTACCAAAGTGAAAAGAACTTGAAGGGAACAGAATATCTTATCCACATTTTAACATGATTATTAGGCTACTACACCGTGTCCCAGAATTAGCCACACCCTTACAGTTAGTGTAAAATCGTTAATACCTGACAGATTTTTACAAAATTTTAATCAGTCATTAAGACAATCATTCTGAACTTGTCTTTAAAGTTTTTATGCGCAAAAGCAGCTACTGCTTTCAGCGCATCTTAGCCATTGCAGTTCTGTTTGGCCGTCCGGCCGTCTATCCATAGGTCACACGGTGGATCAGTCAAAAACAGTGCAAGCTAGGATCACCAAATCTTTACCTTTGGCTGCATGAAGACTCTAGTTTCAGGAACTGTTAAGCTTTTCCATAAATTAGAAGGGGGTCACCCCAAACGAGGGTGCTAAATGAGAGGGGGTGGGAAATTTTTGCGATTTTTGGCTAATAAGTCGCTGTATCTCAATAACGGTGTGAGATAGGGCCTAGGTTACTATTAATCACTAATAGGAAGTCATACAC
>Ga0056128_1001847_pt1 | contig 24430 bp, 12 predicted proteins | sample WorMetLIZISLAND2_FD_71113 | JGI IMG/M metagenome (GOLD analysis project Ga0056128, IMG submission 71113) | Marine gutless worms symbiont microbial communities from Max Planck institute for Marine Microbiology, Germany - Olavius geniculatus... ... | reverse complement strand
AATTTGTATAGCGCATCGTCGTGTACGATGTACACCTCTAATGCGCTTTTCGTCACTAACCAGAGCCGTCGATCGCACAGCCGCCGCGTGCAGCCTGCAAACACAGGCTGGCGCACCGGCAGGCCAGGCAGCCCAGTCAGCTGTACAAAGGTCCCCACTTTCCGTAACCCATATAATGGGTTACTACTCATTTAACCGACCCCTGAAGGATGGCAGGCTGAGTTGGCCTTGTTGGTTGATTGATAGCGGACGCTGAACCCACAGAGTGGTCGAGCAGCCATCCATCAGTCTAGCGCAGGATAAGGAAAGTCCGCCGGCCATGACCGACGTTCTAACCACTATGCTACGCCACCAACTACAGCATACAGCTACTGAACTATCTCGGTATATAACTAACCGCCACGGTCAGCTTAAACTTCCATCTCTTTTGGTTGGTTAATCAAGTACCAGTCTGTCTGGCTGGGGTCAAAGTAGGGCAGGTAACATTGTGTGCTCCCATATGGCAGTTATGCTCTGTATCTGTTTGTGTCAATAAAGAGCTGTATATACCTTTAACCTGTTAACCCTTGAGGTTGGCTGCTGTATGCTGTAGGACCAGTGCGGAGATGTGGTGGAGCTTGAAGTGACATGTCGGAAGCCGACAGATTCTGATAAACCGAAGGCCTTTATCCATTGGGTCTGTGAACCACTCACCTGTGAAGTCAGACTCTACGAACGACTGTGAGTAGTTTGCTGTATACTGTATTGTCTTTACCTCTATGACTGTACAGGGTTGTAAAATTGTGGTTGTTAGAAAAGCCAAACCATGAGCTTTTTGTGGTTTTGGGGTAAAACCCATGTTTTTAAAAAGGCCCAATCTAGTGGGTTTACATGTTTATGTTTTTTAAGTTATTAGAATGAGCGCTGCTAGATACTGTTCAAATCAAGTAAATATCGAAACTTTGCAAATTGCAGTGTTTAAAGTGTTAGAAATTTAACTGTAACAAAACATTCCATTATTGGTGGAAAAAGAAACTAAAATTGGACGGGAGAGTTTTTTTGGAGTGGGTTTTGGGTGTGTTTACTGAATAAAACTCACTGGGTTTTTGGGACATGTGCCCTTTAGTCTCAGCCCTACCTATGTGAGTTCCATGACCGTATTTTTACCTCCACAATTCGCAAAGGAAGTAGTTTTTGTTACAGTATGTCTGTATGCAGAGTAACTCAAACGATTAAGAACTGATTTCTTTATGATACTGAAAAGGAAAATGCTTACATGTTTGGGAGAAATCAGTTGGCTTTGGAGAGCATCTATTTTTACATGCGAGAGCTAGCATAGCTACATGTATAGTGCATGTTAGCTATGGTAATTCTGTCTGTCTGTCTGTTTATCCATTTGTCCTGGTGTCATGTCCCGGTACCGTTCCAAGCCCAGGTGAGATAGAGTCTTTAGGTTTTCACCTATGATAGTCTAGTGTCTCTAGTATCTTGTGACAAAATTTTATGCCACTGGGTGAAGGGGGTCCCCACGAATGAGGGGGAGAAAGAGGGGCAAAAGCAAGTTTGAGCTGTAGACCAGGCATAAGCATAACTCTACAGCATTTGCATGATGGTGCCACGCAACTAACTCATTATGCGATGGAGATGAAAGATTTCGGTATTTGTATATTAACTTAGCATGAACACTCTAATTTTTTAGCTAAACTACTGAACAGATTTGGAAATGGTTTGGACCGCTAGAATCCTTATCCAACAAGCTTTCTATATCCAGATTTAGTGGAAAATGTGAATTTTGACTAAGTAGGTAAAAAAGGTGTCACCTTTCAGAAAAATATCATTTATTTCGTCAAAGTATGCGAATTAGAACAAATGGCTAGAAATACTAAATATTGCATTTATTACTGCGATATATAGGTAATTTGGTGATATATAGCTTCTGTGGAAACTAAGTGAATGAATATCAAATCGATTATCGAAGATTGATTTTTGTTGGGGCAGACGAAAAAATGGGGAGCAAAAAAGGGTAGTATTTTTTTGGTTATATCTTAATAAATACTGCACTGATTAATACGATGTTGACAGCTACTGAAAGAGGAAGGAACTGGGTATTTTAGGAATAGGTGTTATAAATTATAAAATGGAACTTACATTTTATAGGAAGGTTTGAAGTTGCGGGTACCCTATCTTAGTGGTAACCTAAGGTAAAATGGCATTGAATGACCTGGGTTTTTTGGCAAAATTTGGCTATATTATCATAACAGGCAATGGTGACGTGCTTGTTGATGGTATCAACATCGATAACCTTGCATGACCTTGAAAATAGAAGATTTTTTGTGATTTTGTGCAATTTTTGGCTACAGAAGAGTGAAGTGCGATGAAATGGATAAAGATAAATCGATATTAGCTGCGAACAGGAACTGCCATAATCTCTCATGTCTCTCATGAGCATTAGCTCAGATTTTTTGTCTGTCACTGATCCTGCATTATTTTTCAAGATACTATACAATACACAGAGTGCAAACTGCCCTTTTGCAGTATTTTAGCAATTTAGAGATGCCTGTTATCAGTCATACGTAGCCCAGAGTTAATGTCACATTAAGCAGTGAATCACTCTTGACCTTGATGGAAGTAGCTGTTTAGTTTGCAAAGTATGTAACACTTCATGTGATGTGGTTTTGCTTGGGCTGTAGGGAGTCGCTTCCAAGATCCTATGCATTGCTCACAGTATTAAGACGGATGTCTCTGTTGTAGATTTAAGCACCGCAGTCCTGAAGATCCTGGTGAAGTTCCTGGTGGATTTCTGTCCGACTGTAATCTGGTCGGTTTCATCTTCATTCTAAACGAGTCTTCTGTGCTCTTATGTGTTGCGAGTGTTATGCTTTTATGAATTTTAAAAAGTTGGTTCTTACTCTAACTGCTTCAGTACACTGGCATTTACTACCATGACTGCTACTACTACTACTACTGTTTCCGAGCTTCTATGGAACCGACATCTTCTCAGGGTAATGACTTTCGCTCCATGACTGGAAGTCGAACATTGACCTTCGCACATAGTTGGCCTTCCCTAATGACATATGGGCTTCTTGACAATTTTTCGAATGTTTTGAATCCCTCAGAGTTAACTTTTTGGGCATTGCTGAATCAAGGCACTTACAGTGTTCATTTGCATTTTGTGTCGTCCCGTTAACAATGTCACAGCACTAGTGATGATTCGATATCAGGATCTCAATTATCAGTACGATATTTTGAAAATATTGCAATATCGATATCAATATTTTTAAAAAGATAAGTACATAAATCTTATACAAGGACAAGAACAAGATGCGAACGTTCAGCAAGGCAGTTTGTTTTACATAGATACTAAAATGTGTCAGTGAACTTAAAAATTAGCTATAGACTGTTGTGTCTTTAAATTATGACGCTATAGATAGTTTGCTTCGGTTAGTTTGTCATTGTCTCTGTTTATTCTTGTTATTTTGCTTATGCAGTAATAAAAATGTAAACTTCTGGCACGAAATATCGCGATACATTGAAAATATCGTGATATTGATATTTTTCTCGACAATACGATACGATACGATACAATATATCGATATCGAAAGTGATATATCGATATTTTCGATATATCGAATCATCACTACACAGCGCTGGTAATTAATTGTAGTAATTAGTTCTTAAAAAATTAGAACTCAGTAAAATAAATGTGTAAAAATATTACTGTTCATGCGTAGGACTCTCTGAAAGTGTTGCCGAATGCGATGGTCGACATCTCGGTCCAAAAAGCCGTCGTGTACGACAAATTTCAGTTTGAGAGAAATGGATACTTCAGTGTGGATCCTGACTCTAAACCTGGACAGGTTGCACTTTTTTCTTTTTATGACCACAGTGTCTGGAGTGTTATAACTGCCTGTAATTTCACTCCTGCCAATCGTGATAGTTGAAACACATCTCACGTCTGTTTATCACATGCAGGCCCTTGCAGAATACATTGTCATGAAATACACTGTAGACCAGTGTTTTTCAACCTTTATGCTGCAGCGGAACCCTACACAAGGGTGAAGGTCACTCACGGAACTCCATTTGCATTGATTCATGAGTCCAGCAGAGTACAGGCCTATGGGCGAAGTGGAAGTTTCAGGGTGTCTGGGGACAGAGGCAGAGAATCTGTGGGGGTCTGAAAGCAAAGCCCAGAAAAGCTGATGATATTTAAAGCAGCAGGCAAAATATGTGTAAAATTTAATGACAGCAGGAGAGATGATATTGTTTAACAATTTTGTTTCACCGACAGTAGGATATTGTATTTAACCAAAAACACCCTACGAGGCGGCCCCAAAAATTAGGCCTAAAACCGGATCTTTTACGTTTTAACGCCCACAGACAGCTAAGGGGGTCTGGACGTCCCAGCCAGTTACGCTGATGCGCAAGGCTTTTTATAATTTTTAAAGAAAATGTTTCAAAAATTGATTTTTTTCAATAAATGAACACATGATTTCTTTACACTGAGACTAAGTACGTTAAGTCTAGTGTTCAGTATTCAATGCAAATATTCTAACATTGCTAACAAAAAGAAAAATATTCAGCACTGTATGCAAAAGTAAACGACTAGAAGCACAAATTTTGAACTAAGTCTTCGGTGCTTATTACTTTTATGGCTTGGTCTGACGTAATTTTTCACGCTAGGTTAATTTTATTTTTTACTAACCATGCAGCCGCGGAACCCTTGGCAGATGCTTGCGGAACCCTTGGGTTCCGCGGAACCCCGGTTGAAAATCACTGCTCTAGACTGTGACTAAAATTATACAGATTATAACACATTCTACATGTAATGTTGTGTGGCTTGGTGGGTTATGGCATTGGACCTGAAATCAGAAGGTTGCAGGTTCGATTCTGCCGCCAAGTGACGACTCTGGGCAAGTTGTTACACACATGTGCCTCTGTTCACCAAGCAGTATAATTTAGTACTGGTCAAAGATGATGCTGACTGACTGGGAGGGTAACTATGGGCCTGGTGAAAACATTGCAGCCTACCGCCAGGTTTATGACTGTGTTACCTGCAGGTCTGACTGCCTAGAGACCAGGATCAGCTCTAGACCCTACTGTTGTATCGAGTATGAGTTACCTTTACCTTTGTGTTGACATGTGATGTTGTAGCTTGTGTTCAATCGCACAGTCACACTAAAGGAAGATCCCGGCAAGTCTGCATGAATCGGCTTCAGTTGTCATCAGACAGAACAAGCTTGAACAGATTCTGCTTAGCCGTTGTTGTCAGATTTACGATTAGTTCACATCTTGTTGACATTTTGCCTTGTAGTATTGCTAGTTATAAGTTAATAATATTGGGACATGAGACATTTTGTTGTGTACAGTCAAAAACGCAGAACAGCACATGAAAGTGGACCGTACACTTTACACATTGTGACATAAGTCGAGCAATCAGCGAGTTTCGGATATGTATAGTCGTCGTGATCACTGCATTGATCACTGCAGTGAAGAGTGGTCATGTTGAACATTGTTGAAATGTTCAGTGCAACCAGTGACCGTCCTTAACTGCAGTTATCACGGCTGTTTTCAAAACTGTCTGATTGCTCAATCTATGTAAAGTACGTGCCTTCCAGTTCTTTATTTATTATCCTGTACTGTTTATACTGATGCATTAGGCTCTAGGCAGCATTGCTACACCTTGCACTTGCCTAAAACTTGCAGTGCATATTTTGACTGAGGGGTCCAACTCCAAAATCTCCCTTTCTCATAGAAGGATCTGTCCCCTTATCTAAGGCAATGTTGTTTCATAATGATCTTTTTTTCCCCATCAAATGGAATCTCATTCTGTCAAGCTTTGGGCATATTGCTGTCAGTAATGCTGCTTAATAATGTTCATTATTTGCATCGTGTTATTATTAGTATAATTAGAATTTTTACTGTTATTTCTTCTGATGTGCGTCAGTGCCAAGTAAACCTGAACCACACAGTTGTCGGAAAATCTGCCCGACGTGAATTAACTTACGAAAAATTGGTTGAATAAACAAAAGCCGATTATGTATTTACACTGTGTATTATGGTTACTAAAAGTTACTGTCACTGTTGCACAATGATCAGCTGGGATAATTTACATTTGTACCATATTAGTTGGATTGTTAATTAATTACTCGGTATGCAGTATTTAAAGAGATGCCTGCTTAACTATTTGTTTGTGCAAAAAATGTCGTATCACGTCATTGACAAACTCGATGTCCACGAAGTTCAAGTGCTGTTTTCAACCATCATAATTAATAGCTCAGCTCGCGACCTTGGAATTTCTCATTGACAGGAGGTTGACGATGTCAGATCATGTTACGTCGGTCTAACGTTCAGCGAACTACTATTTGCGACAGATAAGATCGATCGTGCAGTCACTCAGTCATTGACGGTCAATGCCGCTAGGATGCTGGTCCAGGCGCATATTGCTAGTCGTCTGGACTACTGCAATGCAGCACTGCACGGCATCACTGACAATCTTCTACAATGACTGCAGTCTGTTCAGAATGCTGCCGCGAGGCTGGTCACTCGCACAGGACGATGTGAACTTATCACACCGTTTTACATGAATTACACTGGCTGCCAGTACGATGCCATGTCGAGTTCAAGATAGCCACATTGGTGTTCAAGGTATTGAATGGCTTGGCACCTCTATACTTGGTCGACGATTGCAACTTGGTCAGCAACGACACTCGCTGACTGTAGTCCAGCCGCTTCCCTCACTTGTACTGTACCGAGGACAAGGACATGGCTCGGTGACAGATCATTTGCAGTCGCTGGCCCACGAGTCTGGTACAGTTTGCCGGCTGCATTGCGGGCTGTAGAGGACTGTGAACAGTTCAAAGCACAACTAAAGAAACATTTGTTTGATTGATTGAGACTGTGGTGCCTAGTGGCTTCTGCTTTAGGTGCCGTGCATAAATATGCTTTATTGTTATTATTATCAACTTGAAATATTACTGTGTGGCATCAACGCCCAGACTTAGACAGTATACCCAACATCTGTCACAAATTAGTATGAATAGACTAGGCGTAACACCTGGGTCTTTATTGGCATTGTTATCACAAATTTTCCACGGAATGTGCCAGTGAAAGAATTCTGAAAATACGTAGATATTTAGAGGTTGTGTGTTTTTGACTCGCAATAATTCCTGAAATGTCGATTTGATAAATCTGCCCGGATGAGTAGAAACTCGAATGTGCCCATTTTTCGTTATGTGTTTGGCATCAAAACATCTGATTAAACGACTTACAGTGCTATTTTCTGCATTACCAGTGTATGTTGCATTCACTTATCTCATTCCAGACCATGGTTTAACATACACATGTAATGATGTAGGTGTGAGCACATTGATCAGATATATACAGCATTTCATCAATAACAGTGAAATAAATACATAGGCACTGGCTGGCACTATACAACACTGTACCTTGACATCAATCGGCAGTGGGTTAAGAACTTAACAAATAATAAGTTAATAAATATGAGAGAGCAACAACCGTTAACCCACAATATTGGCCACTCCTGGTCTCAGTATGTACAACCGTGGTCAGTAAATACTCAGTCAGTGTGACATCTGCGATCAAGGCGACCACTTATCTATAAATTTTACGAACTTTCATGAAAGTTATGGAATAAGTACTACTTCTGGTGAATGGACACCGTCCTGTAAAACTTTTGCTGGAAGAGTTAGTGGTCTAATGGTCTTTAGGGCAAGAAGTTATTAACAGTTTTTAACCATGGAAAATACCAAACATATGTCAAAAATTGAAAAATGGGCATTAAACTGAAAACTCACGCAGCAAAACCTATTTAATTCAGCCATTCAGGTATTCAGTGCAAAAACTGATACTCAGGACGGTCAGGAAATATTCTGGTTTACACAGTAGTCACCCTGTGATATGACAGTAAAACTTGATGTGATTTTCAAATGGTTTTCTAGCGAAAATACTGCAAGTAGAAATCATACCTCATTGCAAAATGGAATGACAGCAAACTATATTCCCACACTTATGTCAACAAGTTTACTCAGAAACGAGAAATAAATACACAGAGCAATACAATACAATCAACATAGCAAGCAGCACTACAAAAAGTGTTAGATGCACCAGTGTCGTGTCGTAAACAGCAAACTACATTACCAATAGGGCTGTGGAAATAAATGATGAATTAATTGATTAATCGCTAAAAATTAACAGACTCCTTAGCAGGCAGAAATGACTGACGATCAACATTTGTAATCAAATTTTTTTTCTGCATCAGACGTTATCAAGATTTTTACTTCAGTGTTAGTTTAACAACTAGGCTAAGGCTACTGCATCATAATCACTTTCTATTCTGCCTTAGTTTACAAAAGATAACCAGTAGCTGAATTAAGTAATGCACAATATGCAGCTATCGTGGTCTTTCTCAACTACAAAGATTAATCGGAATTAATCTATTAACTTCGATCACATTTATAAAAATTCATCGACTATAACATTTTAAAATCAGCAGCAGCACTAATTACCACATGTCATAGTGTTACTATCTGAGGACTAAAAAACTAAAATGCTCTTTTTCCACTGGTTTTCTACAAAATGTTTTCAGGACTTCCTATGCAAAATATCAACAGTCTTTCATGATCAATGTTTGGGTCGTGATCAATACTATTGAGGCAGTGGTCTTGTACTTTTAAAAAGCAGAAAGGTAAAAGTAAAGATCTTGGGCATCTAACTAAAGATCAGCAAAGGCAGAGCACACAAGAACAATAGCATTCACAGCATATGCCAACAAACAGGACCACAGGTGCAGCATGCAGACATACTGCCACCCAGCCAGTCACACTTTCAAATTCAATGCCAACACTAGATGAGCTATGACTCATTTCTTTTCCTGCTGAGGGCAGGAGGCTGAGTTGACGCGAGCAGTAACTCTGGTGGTCTGAGACTGAAGAGCTACCAGCTCTCAATTAAAAATCCAATACTCAACCAGTAAACTAATTCACTAACATTGGCAACAAAAGACGGCATAAAACAAATGGTGCACAACCTTTTTGAGGTGTAGGTAATGGTCATGAAATAGTTGTAAGTGACTGCAAAACGCTCAAAAATGTGCAAGTGGTCTGATTTCAACTACAATCTGAGAATGTGACACTTTTTGAAAAAGTCCAAAAACAAAAGCAAGTGGTGAATGAATACCTTGAGGCATATAACTTCATATACCAGTATCAATTTTTGTTTTTTTTCTCTTTGATAACAACTTGTAATCAACTGCAAGCAGTGCATCACCGGCATGCATAAAACCATCAGAAGGCACAACACGACGTTATATACAAAACAAAAATAATTTCTGCAACAAAAATACTGCAACAACTGTAATGTCTAGTTATTCAAACGGTTGTTGTGATATGAACAAAACAAGCCAATAAACACTAGACAAAGGCTGGCTTAAAAAGCCACGAGCAATGAATTTCTCAAATTTACAAACTGATCAAATGACGACAATACTAATGAATCAGACATATCAGCAAACGAAAGACATCTGTGTGGCGTGCCACAAATGCCCACAGTATCAAAAGAGGAGGGTGAGATTGAAATTTCCGAATATATGGAAACAATTGCTGTATGCTCACAAATCACAAACAATTAGTTAATGTGTACAAACTGCTATCACGATAACTTCTTTTAATCGCCAAAGGGGTTTTAAAGCCACAGCATGCAAAAAGTGGCATTTCTTCTACTCAACGTTCATTGCCCTTACAGTAGTGTCAGCACAACTGAGCTGCATGGAGATGAGTAAAAGTGGTATCAGTGCTGAAATATAAATCCTCAGTTATCCACGTACACGGTATTTCATAAAAAAGGACCCCTTTTTGTTTTTTTCATAATTCACTCAAATGATGATCAATTTACATGAAATTTTTACCAGTTGTAGCTGAAAAAATACTAATTTAAAATATTTTAACAAAATATGGCAGTTGATTATATATTCTTTGCTAGTGATAATGTAACGCTGATGTCATAATGTGTCACGGGTACAAGCTTGCTAGTCTCAACTGGTGCTGTCAGTTGCTACCCTGCTCCGATGGTGAAAAATCTGGTTCATTGGTGACAAATTTTTGAAGTTTTACAGTTGCAGCCACAAAAAACGTGCAAAGCGATCGCATTTACATGTCTGTGGGGATAGTTGGTCTTTCACATGTTCGAGCAAAACAGTGCACTAGCACACTGAGCTTGCAAAATGGTTGATTTTTTGGATCGCGAGATGCCTGATTTCACGTCCTCATGTTGCTCAGTGCTGACATGATGAGCATTTTTCATTAGCAAACCAGATTAAGTTCACCATCAAAGCAGGGTAGCAACTGACAGCACCAGTTGAGACAAGCAAGCTTGTACTCACAACGCATTATGAAGTCAGCATTATGCCACGACTAGCAAAGAATGTTTAATCAATTTCCATATTTTGTTAAAATATTTTGAATTAGTATTTCCTCAGCTACAACTGGTAAAAATTTCATGCAAACTGATCATAATTTTAGTGAATTATGAACAAAACAAAAAGAGGTCCTTTTGATGAAACAACGTGTAGTTATTAAGAGAAAACGATTCACTGTATTAAGGACAACTGAAAATTAGTTACATGTAGACCCATAGCCAAAGGGAGTTTGATGGCTTCGATGAACCACCTTCCCCTATCAGCCGGAATCAGGAAACGTTAAATAAAAATAAAAATAACGAGCAACGTGGCCACCAGATATGATTTTCAAGCTCGAAATGCACTCTCCAGACTTTCTGGCTGGATTAACGGCCCAAAGAAGTGGAGTCAATATTTGGCTATGAGCCTGACATCAGATATGTTTTCCAATTTAAACGTTTGTCTGCTTTTTTTAAAAAAAGGTCTGTAACATACTATGACGAAACTTTTGCAGAGGCGAAAAAAGCAACAAAATTTCAGCTGAATCCATGTGCTGAAACTCATTAATAAACAATATTCATAAATACATATAATACATCAGCTGTATTAATGCAACTATATTCGCCAGGTGGCAGCATCATACTCAGCATAGGTTTGAGATTTCTGGTCGTTTCTTGTCTATGTCATGAAATGTAATGTGGCATAAGATCGCACTGGCCCTGACATCAAACACAACTACCATGAATGGAATTGGATATGTATCGGCTCATACACGGCTAAGACCCGATGATTTTTGGTTCACCTGGTGCAGACAGAACTTGTGGCACAGATATCTGCTGGCCAGCGAGCATCTCCAACCCCTTCACACACAAAACACAGATTTATCAAGTTTTTAAATCAGGTGAGATATTCAGTGAATTTAGTAATTAACGAGGAAAACAACAGGATGTTGAAGGTGACAAAAATGCCTACAAACGCTAAGCGATATCATGAGCTAGGACTACGAAAACATAAAGAGAGAAGCTGGCAGAAAAGATTGTCATAGACCTAGGCAAAAAAAGAAAAAAAAATTAACATACTGTCACAAAAAAGTAATGAAAATCACATGAATTCAAAACTTCTGATAAATGCAGTACAGCAAAAACCATGTCTATCAAAGAAGTTAATGCTGTAAAAAGATATTCGCAAGAAGCCAGAGTATTCTCATTGTTGAAATAAACCAACCATAAACCTTTCTTACGATATCATGCAGTTTCAAGACCATTAGTTGGCCTCCAGAACAGTCTCATTACCGAAATTTGTCCATCAGTCTTCATTCTCTGGCAGTTAAAAATTGGGTGCTTTAGTTTTAAACTTGAAGCTTACTGGCTAAACTGCTGCACGACTCTTGTTCTGTGCAGCAATTTACTGACGATATTGTTTAAGCTGGAATTGCTGGCCTTATAGTGATGACACACTGGCCAGTTTCAGACGCCTGTTTCTGGTACCAGAAACTGGTCAGTCTGTCATACTTTTCTGGTGCCAGATTTTTCTGGTGCTAGAAACTGGCTCCGGATAGAACGTTCCATTTCGGGCCAAAAACCGGCCGGAAAGCTGAACTGTGATTGGTCAGACTGAGCAGGCAACAACACTGCTTGTTTGTTTGTAAACAAAAATGGAGCGGCATTTAGTGTACGTTGCTTTTTTAAAATTTTTTTCAACAGCCTAAATGCTAAAACAGCAGCTATAACGTCATCGTTTTCAAAATTCTCAAAATCAAAATATATTTGTGTTTTCTTTTTTTGCCAGTATCATTTGCCGGCTAAGTGTGTCATAGTTTCTGGCACCAGACAACTGGCGCCTGTTTCGGGTGCCAGAAACAGGTGCCAGAAAATGGCCAATGTGTCATCAACTTTAGTATTGCTTCCTGAAGTCAGCGATCTTGCACTTGGTCTTGGTTTCCAGACATTGGCCTTATTAACATCGGTAAAGCTGACATGCTACAAAAGAGCACCGACCTCTCCGTTGTATGACACCAGAGGCGAGATTTCAAAACAAATCGGCACATCCTCGCTGTCTTCTTTGTGACTAACACAACAATCAGTTTGCCCGTAAAAGTTGTGCCACAGCAATTCTAGAGAATTTACTTTTAGAACTCACCTATCTTGGATAACACTAACTAGAGTACTTAATCCTGCTTAAAACATAAGTGAAATGGAGTGGCACTGCAACAAATTTTCACGTAATTGCAATAATCATTAATCAACACCGAAATCGGCTAAAAGTTCATCCATAGTAAAGTCCTTCCACCGCCATAAGGCCCATGTGATGGCACCAATCTCCATTTCATTATCCTTCAGCCAGACACCAGCTTACACTGCAAGACCACAGATATGGGGCTAATGCATCACCATTGCGCTTGTTTACATCCGGCTATTGCCGGTGTTCATAGTGCCTATCCATGGAGATGGTGAGGCATTTCCAGGCAGAATGCACAAAAACACATACCGGTAAAATAATGCAACAATAAATTTAACCTCTACAGAAAAAAAACAAACACACAAAACACAAAATATCGAACCTAAGCCTAAAACTATGAGAACTGTCAATTACAAATGTGCATATGTTAATAGGTCACGACAGTTCTATATAATCTTCCCTCATCTTCCAGACAATCACTAATCTCAGAATGGTGCCTACTGGAGGATGGCCAGGCTGAGTTGGCGTAAGTGGTTGAGTACACACCAAGATGGTTTACTCATCTGCGACAGTCACCCACCCATCCAACCAAGCCCAGCACTGATTAACTAAAGATAAAAAGGTAGAGGTCGTCAATTTGTATAGCGCATCGTCGCGAACATGCCTCTAATGCGCTTTCATCACTAACCAGAGCCGCCTGCCGCACGGCCATCGCGTGCAGCCTGCAAACACAGGCTGGTGCAGCGGCCGGCTAGGCAGCCCCAGTCAGCTGTACCAAGGTCCCCACCTTCCGTAACCCATATAATGAATTACTACTCATTTAACCGACCCCGGAGAAATGGCAGGCTGAGTTGGCCTTGTTGGATGACTGATAGCGGACGCCGTACCCACAAAGTGGTCAAACAGCCATCCATCAGTCTAGCGCAGGATGGGGAAAGTTCGCCGGCCAGGACCGACGTTCTAACCACTATGCTACGCCACCTAACTGTGACACAACCAGCAACGTTACCAACTAAGCCAAATCACCACATCTAAAGATTATGGCATAATTCTCCTTACAGAGAGAACAATAAATGAAACATAAAGCCAAAACAGCAACAGCCTGCATGCACTAATAAAATGATAGTTAAAAAACAGAACCTGTTAGTAGTGCAACTGTTTGACTGCAATTCACTACAACACACAAGCACACGAAACACAATGCTGAAACACATGCTGCAACTCTTTCCGAAACAGATGCAGACACATAATAATTAGAAACGCATGCTGCAGTTCACTGACATGCAAATAAACTATACATACATAGCAAGCGTTCATATTATAAAAACCATGCTTTATGAGACGTACAAACGCACTGCCTTAGCTGTCATTTTCCATGTAAATCTGTGAAATGCTGGCTGATTTTAATAATTTTTGGAGCACGACATCGAAAAGAAACTTGACATGAATAACTACAGTTTTGCCCACCCCACCATAACAATGTCACTACACTATCTTGTAAAATAGAAACGTCATAGTTTGGCTCAGATGGTTAAAATCTTAGTTAGTACATGCCCTTTCATTCAGACTGATCACTGTTTTTATTGCTCCCTGGCATAAGCATTACCAACTATAAGAATAACTAAGTTCTTCGAACCATCCCTGATATATATGTTGTTGTAATGGGATCTTTCAAAAGTTACTACATGTCCAGTTATTTACCAAAACTTAAACAATATGACACCAAGTTTTTGACCAACATTCAAAATTCTTTCACTGTCACTCTATGAAAAATGTTGACTGCAAAACAACATTAAACTTCTGTGGTTACAGAAATAAAAGAACAAATGATTCTAAATAACAGAAAAAGTATGGTTATTTCTAGCCACAAACAACCACGCACAACAAGAACCAAACTTTCACAGGTTGTGCCAAAAAAATCACTTTTTGGCAGATGCAGTAAAAATTAAAAACAAAAACATAAAAACTCACCAGAAGTCATCCGCAAACATTCAGCATTAATATGAATACAATGCAGCCAAAATAATCAATAAAAATAATAGCGAATACCACAGTACATAAATACCACATGGCTAGGCTGACCTTGGAATGACGGACATAATGGAACCATCTTTACGGCTAAACTGGGCACCAGCCTTCCTGGCCCAGCGCTGGTGAAGGTTGAGTAGGTCATGTCGAGAGGTCGTGGGTGTGTCCTTGGGTGCGCCGTCTGCATTTTTCAGCGGTGAAAATTCATCCTCACGCAACACTTCCCACACTGCAAAGTCCCTAGAGATGCATCATACTGCATTATGTCACTCACGCAAAAAGGGATGTGGTCTCCGTCACAAAGTCTAAATCCTGAGAATATCTAAAGTCTCGTCTCTGTCTTGGATAAAATGCTCAACGTGTTGGTCTCAAAACTGTGCAGCTCGGTCTTGGCTGCTCAGCCCCTTCCCTCCAGTCCTCCAGACAAGACATAAGTGCACATTTGCGCTCCCCCAGGCCCTCTAGCTAGATTTTAGTGGTCCTAATTCTAAGAAGAGATAGGGGGAAAGGAAAAACAGGAAATGGGGCAAAAAGAGAATAAAAAAGAAGAAAAAGGGATGAAAACAAAAAAGGGAAGAGAAAGGAAAATGAGGCCACCCTCAGTTCACATTTCTGGCTACGCCACTGCTGTCAAGCCTTGCACAAGGTTAAATCTGTCCGCGATAGCCGTCGTGGCATGCTGCAATATTTATACTAATGACGTCAGCGTTGACCAATAGCTACTGATTTAGCTGTGCCTGCCTAGCAGGAGCTACCAACAACACGATCCTATCTCACAGCGGTAAAGTACCCGAAAACTTCTGGCCTACGGCCTCGACCTTTGTTTCTTGTCTCAGGTCTCAGACCATTTCATCTCATCACGGTGTTTTCTGCTGGCCTACACCATGCATAGCTTTATTTTTCCAACGCTAATATGTGTGCCTGTGCTTCAGAGCTGCAATCAGCATCTGAATAACGGAGTGTGCATTCTACTTTGTCAAAATTAATTCACGGCAAAATGCACTTGCTAGTCTGTTTTGGGAAACCACAGCAAATACTCACTGCAATTCGCAAATGTAAATAAAAATATTTGTTCAGTCATTTAATTAATTACTACACATGTGACTCAACTAGAGTTAATGCAACAACTCTGTAATATAAATACAAACTACCGTGTGAACTGGAAAATGTCAAAGATAAATTTTTCCATTTTAATTCCATTGGGCTGCGTTGGTGTCACGATAACTCCCTCCTCATTGCAGCATGGAATCTTCTTCTTAGCAACGTGATGCTTCAACTCGTCTTCTTTATCACTACATACATATAACAGAAAATTATTTATAACTCAAATTAAATGAACAAATCTCGCAAATTTTTCATAATTTTCCACTGCTACCTAGCGAATACATCTTTATTGCACTCAGTACGGGACAAATCCAGCAAATTTTATCATCCTAATTAATAATTTGTCTTACCTCATAATGACTAGCAGTATGGTGCAAAAAAGCTTTCAACAAAAATCAAACAAAACTGAAAAGTAGCAAAAAAACTGGCATACTTGACAATGGTCTTCATGAAATCAATCGTGAAAAAGTGGTTAGCAATGCCTCCTGCGTTGAATGTTAACTTCCCGGTGGCAGGGTCCCGTCTCTCGGCCGTGGCTATAGAGATTTCACTGTACTCGACAACGTGGTACGTCCCGTCAAGTAGGCAGATCACTCCCACTGGCTCTGTGGGCACTGTCTTCTCCACCACCTTTATCAATCAGTCCACCAAAAAATAACTAAATGATTATGTTAACTTGAGACTACAGACTTTATTATATACTACACTCACATGTGCTGGTCCTGCTTTAAATTGAAAATGACATTAAAATGTGCATGCCACATAAATATGAAAGCCCTCTAATGCACACTGGTTAAACGAAAATTCAAAAAAAATAATAGCAGTAAATAAGTTAGTAAATGTTTTATCAAATTCTTCAAGCATATCATCTTTCCTATCATTTGCCAAGTGAACTAGGTAAACTCTTGCAATGGCTGTGCTATGAAGACAGCATGATAAACATCATCGTTTTAATTTTTTTTAAAACTCATTACCATCACAATCATCAATCATCGTTGCCATAATTATCGAGGAGATTTTTCTCCAGTTTCACCTTCAGAGCTCTTTTACTGTCAGACAGATAAGAGGAAAGACTTAAAACTTAGGTAAGTACCACCACAGCAGCAATCCTGGCTCATCACGAACTGTCTAAGAAAATACAGTTCGGTGAAACAAAAAAAATCAGAAGTATTAATAGCATTCTACCAACCTTAGCTCCGCAGACAGCACCCTTGCTGATACAGAATCCAATGAACACAGGATCAGCCATCTTGACCAGGATATTGTCAACACAATAGACGTGAAGATACTGCACGCCAGATTCCACCATCTGATCCAGCAACTTGCATTGTCCCAGGGCTTTGTACAGTCCTCCATTTCCATCTGTTACACAATACACAAACGTAATATACTTATCATCACATGCTTATCACACGAGTGAGTGAGTACCAAGGGGGGAAAAGCAGGGGGACGGGGTAAGGTTTAACATCCCACCCAACACAGTATAGGTCATTTCGTGGATGGCCTTTCCAGGCAGAATGCACACAAACCCATAATAACGAAACACTGAAGTCCCAGCAAATTTTAAAATCACCGCTGCTGCTGAGTGTGACATACTGTGTGTCATGACAGAATGGTCTCTCAGGGCACGTACATGTACAGGATTACCTGCAGTGGACAGGTTGCCAATATGTCCAGAGATGCATCAGTTGGGACATGATTGCAAGGCATTGTAAATGAGTAGCCATGAGCAAGTGCGTATAGCCAAACAGATGCTGCTGCTGCTGTTATAGCTATTGCTAAAATACTAAGTACTGCTGATACTTGCCATCTTGACCAGCTGCTGCTACTTCTACTGTCAGTTTTGTACAGTCGGCAAGCTTTTTCTTCGGATTTCTTCAGGAGAAGTGTAACAGTTACTAAGTATCAGACTTGTGAGATGCAACTTTCATGCTGCAGTTCATAGACTCACCACCAGGGGTCACCTCCAAGCAACCTTGAGCAAGCTCAGTGTGCTCGGTCAACTCAGCCTCCTACCCGATGATAAGGTAATGATGCCAATAGCTCATGCATGGAGCTGCGACTTACAAAATTATAAACAGCTGCTAGTTAGGAGTTAAGCAATAACCAGCAACAAATCTTTACCTTTAAACCAAGAGCTAAAGTTTTGTAAGCCCAGCACATGAAATTCTAAAGAAAAAAAAACCAAACTTTAAACATTTCTAAGAAAACTGTTTAAAAATTATAGAAAGTTAAGACATAATTACATATAACTGACTACAAAAAATCTATGCTATTCCTAAAACTCAACCAATATACACAACAACTTAGATCCCTAAGCTGCCAACTTAGCTGCCGCCGCCGCGCCGTGATTTTGCTAAGACGTCAGCACCGACATACCTCAGTCAACACATCACAGCACGCAGTGGAATTCGGTCACTGAGATCATCGAATGTTCCACTGCTTCATGTGCCCTTCAGACGGACCACCACCAGCAAACGATCGTTCAGCTGTGCTGCACCGACAACTTGGAACTCTCTGCCTGCTTTTGTCACTAACTGTGACGCTCTCTCTGTATTTAAGTCCAGGCTTAAAACTCACTTATTTAATTTCGCATACAGCTAACTGACCTGCTCTGCCAGCGCCTCTGAAGCTACGGCACTACGGCGCTATACAAATGTAATTGTTGTAGTGGACATTATTATTATTATAACAGACTGTAAGATAAAACACTGAAAGTGTGACCTGGAGCCTTAGCAATACTTGATTTAGTCTCAAGAAGTATCTTTCCACTCATGTCAACACAAGGCATCGTGTTCTGCTCAAAGAAATGCACGTTCTTCCGATCAAGTCCAAAGAAGTTGTGCTTCAAAAAGAATTGTTCAGTTGGATCGCGCGTATGCTCACTCGTCATTATATACCTGTTGGCAATAAGTCAACAAAAGCACATTCAACAAGATAATGCTGTCAATGCCTGCTAAATCAATGTCCACTACAACAATTACACTATCGAATGTGACACTAGTTTTCAAAGTTTTCTTTTGTTAGAAGTACATTTTGATCAACTGCACCTGCTGTACTGCAGCTCATCAAAGAAAACAGCAAACTTGACTTTCCAGTCAATTCTCTCCTTTTGGAGGAGTATGTGAGTCTTGTACAGATATCCTAATTTTTGTCATCAATCATTATCAGCACATAATCTACGAGTTGAACTTCTTCACTAAACAAAATGGTTTTGCAATGTTCTTTTTACCACTGAAGCTACAGCATTAAGATGCTCTAGAAATACATTGGTTTATTTAGCGATTTCACTCACGATAAATTGCCAACAATAACAGGACTCCCATACCAAGGCACAGTGGCAGATTTTCCCGTGAGCTTCATGGCCAGCTGTTGCACCTTCAATATCCTCTGAGCCTGTAGATGGTACAGAGTCTTCTGTGATGGTAGACCGACACTGTACATTCCCTTCGGATAGCTGACCCCAAGTCTTGTGCCTTGTCCACCAGCTAGTAGCAACACTGCAACTTTGCCGTCTGCAATTTGCCTCAGGCCTAAAACAGCACAAATGGATTACACTACAAAAGTGTGAAATGGCTGTTCAAAGCCATCCACGGTCACTGATCTTTGTCACAAACACCCATGCGATTCCCTATTAGCAATCAATAGCAACCTCAGCCCTAACTCACACTGTTTCTAAGAAACAGATTACCAGGTACTGAGTTACTAAATATCCATTGGTGTTGCCATGACTGTGACAGCACTAATTCATAGCAGTGCAAAAACTTTACAAAATCACATAAAACCATAATCTCTCACTGTCACTAAATTATGTGGCAATAGGCTGCACTTAAAATTTTATTCTGCGCAATATCATTTTATACTACAGATATTTTGCTGCAAATTTAATCTAGACAGAATGCTAATGTGCATAAAACAACTAATCTAAGTGTAAAACTATGGTACTGCATGTATTTTTGTGCAACAATGGGTCTCAAATTCTAGCAACGATTCAAAAACATCCATTAACTCATAACTTCACAGGAAAACACTATTTTTAACGTAGTTTAGACGACTGGTGAATGCTACAGAAGTTTCTGTTTGACTGAGACTGCAGTGCATTGTGGTTTCTATGCCTGACTGTGTTTGAATTAGCATGGCTAGAACCGGTATCGATGCCATCATATCTTTGGCCACCAAAAAACGTACCACGACTTCTGGCATGAAATAATTACATAATCACATTACAATCATAATTAATCATAATTACATAATTGAATAATTACATAATGTACACAAAAAACATCTTTAATGCACAGCATGAGATCTACAACCACATTCTGACAATTCCCATATTAAAGGCACTGAGTTTTTCCACTTCAAGCACTAAAGAAAACAAACAAAAAAGTTTCAAACCTTCCTGCTCATATCGTTTCATTGTCTCTGCATCGGTGCGTACAATGCTGCCAACAACCGACTCTGGCAATGGCTCAAGCTGACTGTCACAGTTCCCGTTTGCCCGTTTCAAGTCGCCAATACAAGCCTCATAGCATCGGTTCACATATTCCAGGTCAAGTGACAACAGTTCGACGGTCAGATGCTGTCTATCAGTCTCATCGAGGTGGTCCCAGAATCTCAGCAGATGCTCCTGACCATGTTCCACCAGCCGTGCACGTAGCATCTCTATGTCTACGTGTCCATCAACACCATCCATTGTCATGCTGGGCTAATGGCTGCTTTACCTCTCCAATGTTCCTGTAACAAACAACTACACTTTGTGGTTATTCAATTCAGATAAACCAAGTAATTAAAAAAATTCAGACAACCCAAATAATATGCAACGATGCCAAACTTAATGTCATTGACATCTTTTTTGTCACAATATTGCAGAATGTAGTAATCGTTGTAGCATCTTTTCATTACACAATCACATCCAGATATTTCAGTAGTATATGATGCAAACTATGCAGTCAAGAAAGAATATAGTCTATTTTTCAGCTGAATACCACAATGCACCCATTGGTCTGGTTGTAGTAATGGAGGAAAAACAAATTTTACTTAAGATACAATATCACGGGACACTGAAACAAAATTTCCCCACCATAAAGTTGGAAATAGTGGTCTAGGCTTATGGTTGGGATATGGTTAACCTCATGGTCAGGAGTCAAAATTAGGGTTAAGGTTAGGGATATGGTAGAGTAAGGGATAAGGTTCAAAAAGGGTTAGCATTAGAGCTAGCCTAAGAATTCCAGTGGGAGTTTTGCGATACTGCCTACGATGTTCAGTTATCATGTAACACTGTACCAACCACATTGGCATCAAATATAATATCAGACAAAATGACTAACACTAATCCTTAACCCTAACCCTCCGTAGTCGTACTTGACTTGATTATGTTTAGTGCCGGCGCAATGCATGCAGCCCGTGCGGTGTTTAGTAATGTTCTGTTTGTTATGTGCATGTGTAACCTTCCAGGCCAATGTATACACCTCTCAAGTCGACGCGCATACGCTGTCACAATGCTACAGAGGCATAATCAGTATTATCACGTCTGCACACTGCGAATAACACGGGAGAAAATCTGAAGAGAGAATCAGCGATTAGCGAACACGCCTCTTCTATCACATGCGATAAGTATTAGCAAACAAACATTAGAAACCTCCAAGATATCCTTACTACAGTAATAAACACTTCACTGCGGCGCAACTAATCTCCAAATATCTAGCGCAGACGACTCCTTAATCAATACTTGTGAACATTAACAGAATTTTTTACGCTACAACTGCCACGCCCCAAAAAAATCAACAAAATGACACGTCTAAAAGCAGGCGTGTCAAAAATATTAAATAAGTAAGAAACTGTGCTGGGAGTAAGTAGTTTATGAGATGTGTATTGTATCACGGAGCTACTTCCATGATTGTGTATTTGGAAATTTGTAGATAACTAGATACTGCTGTTCACAATGACTTAAGTCAAAACTAGCTATTTGCACTAATAACTCGCTAATTTTATTTTAAATAATTTGAAAAAAAGTTCATTAGTTGTGCAGAGATAACTATTTCAGTAAATACTACGCTAATACCCAGATGTTACCTAAAGGATGAGGCAAAAAAATAGTAGACCCCTAAAGTTTTTCGCTATTTTCTCAGCAACTGTTTGGAATTTTAATTTGAAATTTTACAGATTCATTTACTAAAAATCTGATCTACATTTGAGTGCCAAGTAAAATATGGTTCTGTTGAAAAACGACGAAGTTACAGACTTTTTACATGACCGTCTACCGATTTTTCACCATTCAAAAATGTTCTGGCCACAACATTAATTTAATAACATGGTTGAAACAACACAGTTAAATAATGATCAGATGCCAGAATTCCGTCGTCACTGTGAATGTTTGAAGTGTCCACCGCCAGCTCCAAGCTACAACACCAACCTCCAGTCGCCTTATTTAAGAAATCTTTCACAGCCTTCTCGATCGGTCCCTGTGGCAGGTGCGCCCCAAATAACCTGAAGTGCTTCCTTGAGTTCAGCGCAAAATTTTATTCAGGCCTCACCCCCGGATTAATGTCACTGTTTTTATAAGCCTAATAGGACAAGACGATAATTTGCCGAGATTGTTCTTTACTCAGTATTCACTATTATAGTAGCAGTAATAATGTCAACATGACTCAACTGTAAATACAAAGCTCGCATAAGCCTATACAATTACAACATTGTCATCACAAATGATTTGATCACAATGTAAACAGTGGACCACTGACAATACAACCATCGTGATGTATACTGTGCCATGACGTGAATATGCTACAGAAGGGATGACTTCCAGCCCAGCCCCAAAGTTTATAGTGAGTGAGTGAGTAGGGCTTAACGTCCTGCCTGACACAGTATAGGTCATTTTAGGGACAGCCTTTGCAGGCAAAACTGCACATACACATAATAATGAAACAATTAATGAAATGAAACAAAAAGTTTAACCATTACAGAAAGTTTAACCTTTATGATACACAAAACACAAAGAACAACCTAAACCTAAAATTGTAACAATTGCTGATTATACTTGTGCACATGAAACGATAATGGCAGTTCTAATAATCTTCCCTGTTATCCTCCAGACAGTCATCAATCTCATAATTCAAAGTTCGTACTTCCTGAAAAAAAATTTTCAGACAATAAAAATATTTTCCGACAGACTTAAACTTAGGAGGTAGCAATTGCCCCCTATCCCCTGCCACTAAACATGGTCTTATAGTCATAAAGCCACTGTATAGAGAGTACTCCGTATGAATTCTATGTGGTCCACATCAGTGTGATAGTCAAGTTTCTTTGGCATAACGATACATCCACAAACTACACGGTAAGCACCAGAACTGTTATTTAGCAATTAGAATTGCGCACCCCAGGAAGTGAAATAAACGTGATAATCTAATATCTTCACATAAGCATAAGACAAAATGTAATTAACTCGACCAGCATTTTGCGTCAGTCATTTTTTTCATTTGTACATCGCTAGACAACAACCATTCATGGGCTGGAAGTTACAGATCTGTAGATTAGAATTTATGCAGACAGATTTATGCAGACATGGCTTGATGTCACCGATCGAGTACGATTTAAGCTCATGCTCAGTGCTCACATATCAATGTCTCCATGGAACTGCTCCGCCGTACTTGATGGACAGTTGTACACTCACAGCAGAAGTCACCGGCCGTCAACATCTGCGTTCTGCCACTCAGCGAAAGTTGGTTGTACCGCGCTATCGACTGAACAGTTTCGGTCGTCGGCGCTTTTCTGTGGCGGGCCCGTCGACTTGTTATTCGCTGCCAGACAGTCTTCGTGACCCAGAACTGAGTCTCGATACTTTCAAACGTCAGCTGAAGACACACATTTTTGCGAAATATTGATGACAAAATGTATTCAGCGCATTAGAGATCTTTTTGAGTATGCGCTATATAAATTTACACTTTACTTTACTTTACTTTACAGAGAGAATGCACAGAAACAAACAGCTAGAAGAACCACACAAGAAATGAGCAAAGCGTTTAAACCGACAGACTGTGAAAAAGCACTGTGACTAGAAGCAAGTAAATATCATTACAACATTAACTAGCAGCACTAGAAGAGCACACACCTCTGTGACCTTCACCACAGTGGTGCCATGGAAGAAGGACAGAAAAAGACCCATTTTGGAAAAATTTATGGGCAAAATTTGAACACCCATAATCTCCTCTGTCAAAAATCTGCAGCAGCCTGTCTGTCAGAAAATTGTAACTTTGTGCCCTTTTTTATTCCACGATGCTCCACTATGACACTGGGCGACTTCACTTTTTGACTTAGACTTTCGCTGAGCCTTTTCGCTGAGCCAAAGCCAAAGCTGAATGCTAAAGTCTGTACTTAGACCACAGTTCAACTAAACTATGGTCTAAGTCTACTGACTTAGACCAAAACGATCAAAATGGCGGAAAAACAGGCAAACCTAACAGGAAATAAATCAACTATTTACGCTTGGACTTGCTTATTTAATTGCACCGCACATGCAAATAACGTAATTACGTAACATCTGACGTCAATGCATATTCATTACGGCATTTATTTTTAATACCAGACTGCTTTAATTTACTAAACTATCCGTACACATAGGACTGTAAATAGTCGCCATGTTTTCGCTCAGCTAAAGTCAAAAGTTGAAGTGGATTCAGACTCAGCGAAAGTTAAGCCCTAAGGGCTAAAGCTATCTCTTCCATGCAAATCGAA
>Ga0056128_1001846_pt1 | contig 24433 bp, 8 predicted proteins | sample WorMetLIZISLAND2_FD_71113 | JGI IMG/M metagenome (GOLD analysis project Ga0056128, IMG submission 71113) | Marine gutless worms symbiont microbial communities from Max Planck institute for Marine Microbiology, Germany - Olavius geniculatus... ... | reverse complement strand
GGCCGATGTGTATTATGGTCCCGATGGGCCGAGTCCAAGTGATATGCGATTTTCGAAACTATAACTACTGAACTGAAAATGCTATAGGCTTTCGCGCGTCTCGTGAGCTTTGCTCAAATTTCTTGGTAATTAAGTGAACAAAACTGTTTTTTTAATGCGTTCAGATTTAACACTTTTATTGTACGATGTCTAGGGGGTTACTTCTTTCGGACACAGTGTACATACATATTATGCGTTTATTAAAAAAAGTTGACACGCGCTACTTAGACAATAAATAAAATGCAAAATGGACAGTAGATGACAAATACAAAATATAAAAACAGAAAGTACGCGACTGTAAAAAGTAATCATTGTTATTTGTGTAATAATTATTTGTATAGGGCCTAACTCTTCGAGGACAGGTTACACAGTGTGACAGTGGACGGCAGACAGACCACGCTACGAAGAAAAGCATCGCAATAGGCAAAATCGCATTCAGCAATGCCGCTATAATGACAGCCGATAATTAACGCAAGGTCCGAAAGTCTGCGTTGTCAGTCCGGTCCGGTGGGTACAAAAAAGCTGTCCGTGGTAAAAGGATTTGTAGAACAAGCTAGAAAAAAATAGCGAGATGGCCTTGTAGACTACAAAGAATGTCGACGTTAGAACGTAGCTAGCAACTATATGGAACTGTCACGTGGTAAAACTCACAGTCCAGCGCATCTTGTTTGTTAACACAGTCACTCACGGCGGCTTAAGTGAGTCGCAGATGCGCTGGTGTAAGTCTATTAGACGTGCTCAGCGGCATGGCATAGAGCAAGCTCGATCTGCCTGCCGAGTTGCTAAGCGATTCGCCAGGTGGCATTAGCAGGCAGCTCGCGACGGCGGCCGGAGCTTTAATGGAGTTTTAACCCTTGGCATTCCAAAACAGAACAGCGTTTGACGCTGGGGGAATTATAAATTAATCGTGGCGTTAATGGGCTGCAGTATTTTGTGTTGAACGTCGTTGCAACATGCAAGCGGTTGAGTTGACTAGTCTACGAGATGCAGACGTGATCGCAAGCCTTGGTACGATATAAGCCTACGAATACAATCGCACGATAAATAATACATGTACGTACTAAAACGTTTTTACAACACACATAATATTGTTTATTTTGGATTCCTACAGGCTTTTCGCAAGACTGCTGTTATTCGTTATGAACATAATATCACATAACTGCGGCTATCTGAAAAACACTAAATAGACCGAATTAACCAGGCCAAACATCATTTACACTTGAGTGACGTGACGTAATTACTGGAATCTCGGTTTTTCGGTGCCCAGCCACAAATAGGTCTACTTTTTGTTCAAATGTCATTTGCGAATTGACAACATCGTATAAAAACATCGTATTGTAAAAAATCTCTTTTATATCGACATTCATGACTGCGTTTTTGAAATGCAATAGATCTAGATACTGAACCGTTTCTGGACCGCTGAATTGCTGCCCGAAACCATCATCAATGGCCTAACAGGCAAAACGTTCTACACAATGACATGAGCATTCTATATTTCATATGATATATGTAAACCTTAAATACAGAACAGATAAACCAAGCAAGCCTCATTAACATGAAGGCACTTACAAAAATCACTACGATAAGTATATAATTCCTTAAAAGACTCGATGAATTTAAAATATACCTACGCGGCCGAACTTTGGAGTATTATTCTTTCGTGCATTCAGCAGCTAGCCTATTTAACGCAGAATTTATTGGATTTATTTCTCGCAGAAATCAACACAAAAACAGTGTAGTCTATTCGACATAGCGAGCAGCAGCGAAGCAAACACTTTCGGTCCGTCCATAGCCTACACGCTAACGTCGATTTTCTACTTTCGACTTATCCATAGATAAAGAGTTAAAGACAAGCCGTTTATTATTTTGCTGTTTGCGACAATGCTTTTATCTTAGCGATTTAACCCTATACGACACCAAGCATGGTAACAGCTGCCGTAAACGATATTTTAACACCCGCTTACAATGCACTTACACGGTTTTTTTGAATTTGCGGTCCACATACTCCGTTGAAGCATGTGATTCTTCTGCTCGTTATCTGCTTCTGTCACTCTCGACCTAATCCGGTTTTACTATTTTCGTCTGTCTCTCATTCCGCGTTTTATCAGCAAATGATAAATATGCTTTTCTTTGACTAACTTATATTTTTATCATGCATGTTTTATTGGGTTTTATTTGTAGTATGTATATAGCTGTTAGAGTAGTAACTTGTTTGAGTTACTGTTCAGCGCATGCAGATGCATCATGCATAGGTATGTCTCTCTTGGTTTGTGGCTCAAGGTGGTTTGGTGGCTTAGTGGTCGTTGGATTCGAGACCGAGAGGTCCCCAGTTCAACTCCCAATAACTCCACTTCCAAGTAACAACTCTGGGCAAGTTGTTCACACCAACGTAACTGTATAGGTGCAAGTAGTCTAATGGTTAATGTCGACTCGTAACTTTTAGGTTACGATTAGATTCTCACTGCCTGTCGTTTGCAAGAAACCTTGAGCAAGTTGCTAACATACTGTGTGCTCAGGTCAACTCAGCCTCCTACCTTCCGTGAGATGGGAAATGAGTAGTAGCTTACGAGCTACGGGGCAAAGGTCTAGTGTGACTGATTGGGGCGGTGGTATGTCTGCTAGCAGTAAACCGCGGGTCTAATTGTTCGCTTAGGCGGGCAATGAATGGCCGCATAGTGTGCTGCGTTATCATTCGCTCATGCGAATTAGCTGCCACTTCCGACATTGTAAAAGCGATTTTGCATTCTGCAGCGATTTTGAGTCCGTCTCGTGTAAGAAGCGCTATGGCAAGTACCGGACTTTGCCATTTTTACCTTTATTGCTTTTATACTTTGCGCACATTTGAGCTTACCATATTGTCCAATGTCAATCACTGGTTAGGGACCAGTCCTTGTATAAGGTATTTTTTTTAGCTTCTAACTCGTTCCGGTTACATTTTATTGTCTTGTTGTTAGTGGTGATATCATACTTGCAATAAATGATGATGATGACGATGATAAAGACTAGAGGTATTACACAACAAGATCGTGCTTTTTGTTTTCTATATGTTTGTTATAAGACATACCTAGTTTTTCCCCTTTGCAGTTTATCTTCAAAAATTTCATCAGTATCCTTTTAAAACTGTATTTTCAAATTGGTATACGTTCTTAATCAAAGCCTTGCCTCTATTGCTAAATGGCATATTATTTATAATACTAGTATATCATTACTGCAGTAAAATTATTATTTATGTAGCCAAAAAAGCCGTACGGATGACATCTACGGATGAAGTCTACGGATCAAAAGGCTAATGTGCGACGGTGCACTAACATGCTACGGTGCAATAGCATGACGTAATCGTACGTGGCAGCGAGCTACGTGGCAGGCAGGCACAGTGTGTGCGCGCTAGGCACGTCGGCGCATATAAAAGTGTCGTCTCATCCGTACACCGACACTTGCCTCTCCAGTCCTCGAACTTAACGCAAGTCACCATAAACACTGATGTAAGTCCTGACAGATCGACGGATCTTCCTGAAACTGATAGGACTCATCCGTAGGGTATTGGCACCCGTAGTACCGTACCCGGAAGGTTGACGGATCGCTGGTAACTGGTAGCCAGATACGGATACCCGTCAGTATGGGAAGCGCAGAAAGTCATCAGGCAGGCAGTGAACCGTCAGTTAGATGAGACTGATCAGTGGCAGCAATAGTGAATGATCAGCCTCGAAACCATCCGCTTCGCTCGGAGCTCGACATACCGTCGACGAACCCTCGAACCCATTCTTTAATTCAGCAGTAGTGGCAGATAGCAGCCGTCAAGCTACGGATCTCATAGTAGACCGGCACCGGCAGCGATATGCCCCGGCGTAGTCACCCGTCACTCTCGTCAGCTATTCAAAGACAGTACGGATCAGAATGCAGTCCCAGTACGAATCGAGAAAGTCGGTTTACGTTACATTTACAATAATATCGTCTGCTTTTGTTTACAAACATCAGGAATGCATCTGGAACTAAGCATAATTTAATTTTTGCATAAAAATTAGTAAAAAATTTCAGAATATACTTTTGCATATGCATTATAGTGATTTTAATGATTTTCGACAATATATGTCTTACATGGTATTGTAGCAAGATAGTTAAAGTGTGGTAGAATATTTACTAATTGTTTGCGTTATCGCTAATTGTTCAGAAAATGTGCCAGTAAAGATCTAAAAATCGGTTAATTTTTGGAGGAGATAGGGACCATGACAAAGTGGGATGTTTTTTGGGGACGCAGTGTAAATTCAACTGGGCCTATACTATCACATAAACTAGCCACTGACCACATAGTTCTGGCTGCGATTTATCGTACAGGGACACAGAAACCAATTAGTAAATCAATGTAATCAGCCGAAGAGTAATTGTTATCGGTTCAGTTGTCGGTGGTCTCAGATCGATTCGACTTGCGATCCATCACTTATCCGTTCGGGCAGCGAGCGCTTTGCGGTGTTGCGAATAAAGCTGAATGTTCGTCATAACGCAAACGATAGGCCTACATATTAAATCTTCTGCCGCAACTAGTAGATCTAGCACATACATGGAGATCAGCAAATTATGCTAATCCGCAGCGTCGTAAAGATCTACACTGCCAGGAATGAGTGCAACGAAACGGCTGCAGGTATGAACTAATAAAAGCTCTATAAACGTGCTGCTAGTTTTACAACGTTCGCATACGAAGTCAGCCTTTTCCTACCGCACTTTCCTCGACTTAGCGTGAAAACTTTCGGATATATTGCAGCAAGAACAAGCAGCAGTTGTGAAAATTTACTTAACTTTTATATTATTGGATTGTAAAAAATAAGTTGCAAATTTCCGACATATTGTTATTTGTTTAGCTTACGCGATGTTGAGAACTGCTTCAATCGTTTCGTTTATCTTTTATATTGTCATGTTGTCGTATTACCCATCAACTCGCTCTGTATCGTCTCAAGTCTCAACCGCTTTCAATTCCCGGTTTAGAGATCTCTCAAGCCGATCTAGTCATTCATCGTTCGCTGGGAGATTTGCAGACCCATCCGTGCGTGGAATGGTGGACTGCTTAGAAGAGCAGCGAACCGGATTTTGAATGAGTCGCGTGCACCACGCACTGAGGGTAAGACGGCGTTGCGAGTGACCGAGACTCGTGATTATCCGGCGGGAATTTAGCGAGTCAAAGACTGTGCGCTGATGAAGCGCGCGGATTGGCTTGAGCTGGGTTCGTGAAATGATGCCGGCTCGGCCGATGTAAATAGCTGACAAATCGGTCTTAAGTGTATCTGGCTGTTTAGTCGCTGTCGCATCACTGCAGCATCCGAACAGCTATCGGATATCGATTGCGTCTCAAGTCATCAATCAGACGATACCGTTGACTGTATGCTGACGCCTGACCGCGCATGTCCAGCTCTATTTCTTCGACTTCTGTCTTTCTCCGTCTTTGTACTGTTTCGTCTGCCTATCGCTGTCCGTCTGTGCCTCTCCATGCATTTGCTTGAGGCTGGGTTAACTGACAGCAACGACTATCTATTCGTCAATCGGCATCGCGTCACTGGGCTTTAACCAATTCGTCACATCGCACATCACTAATCTGTTCGTCCTGGTTAACAAGGCGACCGTGAGATATGAACGACGGCGAATGGCCTACCGCGGCTTGGCTTTTGTTTCGCTTGCTGCTATTCGTCATATTGTTCAACGTAATGTAGGCCTATAGTTTTCACTTAGGGTAGGCCAAAAAAGTGCAGCCACTTCGGAAATTTCAGAAAACATTGAACTTGTAAGGGAACTAATCTGCAGTCACGAAAGTGCTCTGCACTTCTGTGAAACCCGTACAAAATTGAAAGGGAAACGGGCATTTCATGGTCGTCTGTTCGGCGCATTGCGAAGCACTATCTTGCAGATGAAAACCAATTCAAGTAGGCCTACAGTGTACTTGTCAATGTTATTGTGAATTGCTGAATGGTGCCATTTTATTTTCCAAAATTGTTGTAAATAAATTACGACTTAATGTTAAGAATAAAACGACACTGGTCTACACTAAATGTGCATGGCGCTGATGTCGTCAATATTTTTGAAGTTACAAGCCGTAAAACAAAGCTGTCTCACTTTTTGGTCTACAGCCGCGGAAGACCCTAGAACAGTGGACAGATTGGGTTGCACTTTCCAGCTCTTAGCACACAGCGGCCAGATCTCTTACCACTCACCATACTGCAACGGCGGCAGTGCTTCACGCTCAACTCGCCGACGCTTTAGCACGACGCAGTCTGCTGGTGCAAATCGAATAATGTCGTGGCTCGCGGTCACGGCGCGTGAACTATGTTACAACGAACGGACGCACAGCAAGATGCCGCGGGCGATCGACGCGATGAACAGCTGCGACGACTAGCGTGGTGCAGCGACGCGGAAAAACGTCCGACAAACGCGAGTGTACGGCCAATAACCGACCGCAAACACAAAGTACTGAACACCGCGATCTCATCAGTCAATAACTCAGCAAGCAACACAACAGCAGTCTGCTAGCAATCCTAGAGACTCAGTTGATGGAAGGTTATCGTCAGATTGTATAATTCATTTCAGGAATTTGCGTTCATTGGTTGCTGAGTTGTCGCAGACTTGGCAGTGCGAACAACGGTCGATCTAACCCGGCCTGACCCGACCCGTATAAAAGTATGAAATTCGTGTAAAAATTGACAAGCCGACAAAGCTACAAAGCAAAATGGGACTATATTCACAGATAGTTTGCAAAGCGGTAGATTATTTTGCAGATTTAATCAGAACATCTGCGACCACATTCTAAACATTCTCTCTTCGAGACACTTCGATGCAAGCAACGAACACGTGATAAATCGCAGTCCGACGGAGCCAAGCTGACTGAAACTTTTCAGCAAACCTGAACTTTGATGGCGTAACATGCTGCAACTCTTGTCTAATCTGACCCGACCCAGTGTGCAAGGAAAAACCTGAACCCGGACCCGACCGGTGGATAAACCCGTGTCGTCATAAGCTGTGCTAAAAAGTTAGGTTTTAAGATGACGCCGACGCAGAAAACGATAAGAATAAGTTCCAACAGTACTGTTGTCGGCAGGGCAGCGAGTTCCATGCTGCAGCGGCGCCGGTGGACAGCGAAGCCGCGTGATCTGTGTCGCGTCAGTCGAGAGTGCAGGGTTCTCATCCTCTCATGTCACGGCGTGAGCACGGCCGTATAGAGTAGACACGAGCTACAGACAGTGACACCGTTGACCCCGGAATGCAGGCTTATATGTATACACGTGCGTCGATGCCGTAACAGCAGGCGTGCAAATTTGCAAGAAGGACCGCGGTCATGAGCGCCAGAGAACAAAATTAATAATTCACTGACGACAAAACATAAAACCACCACCCAAGTACCGTTTATGGTCGCACGACATGCAGATCACGCACTGTAAGTAACACGGTAAAACATGCTAGGCCTACTATTCCCACAGAACTATACCCACAGAACGCATAGCAGATCACACAGGTTCCGCAATTCCGATTAATCGGTATAATATACTCGTAGCGCTTCATTAGTAGCTCGTAGGAAGAAAACATTATAATCAGCAACAAGAATTGACGTTGTGGGAAAAAAATAAAAAGTCGCAATGTGCAGTTAAAACTGAGAGAGAAAATGTTGCTATAAATCTGTTACGGCTAGTCTGTCGAAATTCATAATTTTAGTTGGATCTCTCTGTCAGCCATTGTCGCTTTCGATTGCATCGGCCAGCCACCGACGAGATCAGCTGGCACATCTCTGACAGTGAGTGAGTGAGTGGGTGAGTAGGGCTTACCGTCCCGCCCGACACAGTATTATGTCATTTCGGGGACGGCCTTTCCAGGCAATACACATACACGTAATAATAGAACAGAAATTTTAACCTTTACAGAAAAACCTATGGAACTCAAAACACAAAAAAACGACCTAAACGTAAAATTCTAAGAACTTGCTCGCCATTATGAGTGTGCCTGTGTAGGATAACAGTAATGGTAGTTCTACTAATTTTTCCTGTTATTTTCCAGACAGTCATTAATCTTAGAATGTTGTCTGTTGGAAGACAGGGGTGGGGACATCTCCGACATACGGAGGTTCCACACCATCCAGACACTTGTGGGGGTGATGCATAAATTGAATCAAATTTAAGGGTCACTTTCTGGTACATCCAGCCAGTGACTGATACCAACTACCATAGTTTTGACCAAAAAAATCGGTGCAGTACTGTTTGATTTGAAATGCGCATTAAACCGACGATTAAATAACGATGTAAAAATGCGAATTATGTTTATTTTTCTGGTTTTTTTTGGTGCGTAACATGACGACTAGTGTCGTCTAAGCAGAATCAGCATCATATAAAAACGGCTTGGCTGATTTACCGCTCTTTGAAGCAAACAGGCTGTGAGTTGGCGAGAGTCTCTCTCTCTCTCCCTCTCGTGTCTATAGCCAGACATTGCAGTCACACTAATGACGGCAATTTGTACGCCGAAGATAGCGTCACGTGCCACTCTGTTCTTCCGTGTTTAACCCTTTACAGGACTCATAAACGGCGACCGGCCGTGGTAGAGTTACGCGGCCACTAATGACCGCTGGGTTGTCACGTTTAGCCATATTCTAGCCATAACCTGCACACTGCATCCTATAAGCCTATAAGCATTACGTCAGAACTCACTGGCGACGTTATGCCTAGCCTACAGTATTATTTTCTTTATGTTCCTATTTCGCACAAGACGGCCGACATTAGACCGGAACAGTGCACGAATAGTCCCAATACCGGTTAGACGTCGTAGAATGAATGAAAATGAAGGTCGGACAACAAAACAGGCGCGCTCCGAGCTTATCGCATTATGAGAATGGTCTTCCGGACGTCAGGACAATGACGTAACTGGTTTTACTGCACCGCAAACAAATAGGAAGATAGCTTTGAAATGCGACAAGAATTTTGTGTACGCAGTTACGCTTATCCTGTTCAACAAAATAAACCACATGAGTCATTTTTCCAGTATACGTCTAATAACTACATTCATCAATAATTGTGCACGTATGATCAATGCTATGGAGTGTTTATATATTTAATGCTACGATTTTGCACTACAGACAGAGCCTTGTAAAGTTGTCAGTTCACAGTTCTTCTTTCCTGTCTCACAGAACCTGATAATCGATGAATTTATCACCTAGATTATTGCCAATGTGCTCATAATAAAAAGTACAACAAAACTAGAAACTCCAGAGAAAATTGACTGAAAAACAGCGAAAACAGTACACAGAAATATAACTAAGTAGGTATACCTATGTAGAAATGTACAAAAACTACATTGTAAGAAGTATGTAACACTGAACATTGTTTAAAGTATAAATTATTGTGAAGTTGCAGTTAGTTGTCACAAAACATTCGAGGCAATTAAACCTGGATGGGTCTGAAATGTTAAAAGGTTTGCTGCTGACCGACAAATTACCGGATCCTATGTAATTGCTACTGCTAGACGACTGAGCTTAAGTACGCCAGATTAAGCAAGATCACAGCAGCAGTACGTGGAGCGAGCGAGCGGCGATTGATTTCACTGGCAGCGACGCCGTCACTCAAGCATACACGTGATTCACGTATTCACTTATAACCCGTTTATACGACGAAGAAAACATTCAATGTACACGTGCACGACGTGTGTTCTAAGTTTGCTTCATGTTTTCTTCATCGTGTAAACGGGGTATTACTGAGTCGACTTTACGACAGTTTGACGCCCGTGCACAGCGTCGCACGGAGTGACCAGAGCGTTTCGGTCAACTGCATAGTCTACCCGTTAAATTTTTGAAGGCGACGACGAAGAAGATCTACGTACAGACCAATCAAGGTCCTTTGCATGGCAGCTAATCAGCTTCTAGATGCTCTGAGCCGGCGAGGATTAAACCCGATTATTAGGCTAGTGTACACCCGGATGGTTGGCGCTTTTAGTTTTAACTAACTAGGATAAGTCAGACTGCCAGCAGTACTGGTAACATGGTCTATTGCCACGCACAACTTGCTGTTTCTTCATCCATCCATTATTACTTCCATTTTAGGTCTACGCAAAAATGACCAAGTTAAGTTGACCTGAGTGGGTCAGTTAAATACCAGTAATGCACGGTGGTAAACCTATACCCGAAAAAACAGTCACCCATCTTAGCACTGACCTGTTCGCTGTTCGCTGTTCGACATAGGAATCAGTAAGCCAAACCGCCGTTTATTTCTAAAAAAAACCAGCCAGTAATTTGATAAGTGCACTGAATACTTATTTTTGTTATTTCACCACAGAATAGCTATAAAACTACTAACTGCATCATGTGTATTAAAACGTGTTGATTCGCTGTATGAACTACCGGAATTCGATTCAATTTTTAGATTATCTGTGATTTTGTTTATGCCAGTGGATTATTCTCTTTATTCGCCGTTAGACTTTGCAACCAGCACGCTGATAATTAAAGTCACATCTGCAAAGACAAAAACGAGTTCGGGCTTTGTGAGTTCTTGAGTACAACATTCAAGTAAGCTACAAGAAGCAAAATGCGATGTTGACAATTTTTGAGGTAGAAGAGGAAACAGGGTGAAAAATCAATGCAGAGGTTAAAGGAGTGAGGGATAGAGATTAGTCGGAAATCGTCGGTCGGGTGATTGCGTCTTCTTCAAAGGACGGCTTCAAACAATGACATGACTTAACGTTTAATGCTGGACACATTGAAAGAGAGGCAAAAACATTCGCATATCGACCTGCACGTCTCACTGTTGCATCAACGCAACAAAGATTTTCTCTTTTACCGCATACGTTCTCTTTTTCCTCGCCACTAATGCCATATATACGACGACTTCTTCGGACATGGAACAAAAAGACCCAAGTGATCAAAAACACCATCAAATGCACTTGTCCCGTAAACTGCACAACTTTGCTACAAATAAGTCGGTTACTTAGTAGTATTTGTTTGATTTGATCAGCTATTGAACAACTTTGAATGTCACAACTAAACCAGGAATTTTATCAGGTTTTATTCTTCAGCTTTTTGAAAAACTTTTTTGTAAAGAAAAAATGATTACGTTTTAATACTGCCTCGTTCTGTCCACCTGTAGCTCCAGTTCTGTCTACGCTCCGTGTCTCACTGCCAAGGGTCGTACTGTGCCGGTCCAAGGACCAAAAACGGCTACCAAACGGTCTCAATTCCCTGGAATCGATCCGACAGCGCCTTGTGTGGCACGACCTTTTGCCCCGCCTGCAACAGACGAAAGGAATGCCGATAAGCTGCCTAGCTCGCGTCTGCAACAGCCTTCTCTCTCCTTTCCGACCTGACATTGGCTGTCAGTCCACGTCATCTGTGACGTCACCGTGACGTCATCGTAACGTTGATAACGTCATCGCGTGCTAGACTTCCAACATCATCCATCATCGTTGCAGTACAAACGCTCGCGACAGCATGCCCGCGATTGCAATTTGTACCGCTTTTACGATGATTACTGAAACTGGAATCAATTTTCGAACTTTTTTCTAATGTACATCTCCATGGTGCGGCTGAAAGGCATCGTGTATGTTGCGGTAAAAGCTGTCTGCGGTGAATGTGCCGCCGATCTAAACATTGCTTAACGCACTGCAGAATAATGAACTGTGACATCGTTGATCTTGTCACATTGCAGACCGAGCTCATTAGTACAAAGTCAGCGGATAACCGAACCGGCGCTCAGCCTCAATCAGTCCAATCGTCATTTTATTTCCTCGTAAAACCAACGATGACGTCACGCAATTACTCCGCCACGCAATAAACTGGAAACATTTACTCTCTGCTGCCGGCATACAGAAGTGGTGCGACTAATCAGCCGCACGGAACACAAGTCGTCTATACGAAGAAATACGCCCAGAGAGCGGTCACGGACAAATCCGCCATCGAACGACCGACTTTATGCCGGCATAAAATATCCAGAACGATATAACGACGACGACGACGGAGGAGGAGGCGAAACGGCTGCACAATTGTCGCGAGAGTATTTAGGCTGACCGTCCCCGATAGAAGCTCACATCACATCGTTCTTGTATTTGTTTAGTTTATATTGTGGTCCCTGGTCCACTGTTGTATTTTTAACGGTTCTAAGTAACAAGCCTAACCAAGTGGAGCATTTTCGGATACGCGTGGTTTCCTGATAGAGTTTGGACGATAGAGTTATCTGAAATAAACAACATTATGCCAATGTATGTAAAGGAAACACCTAATAATAATAAGTGTGCGTACGGAGAATAGTCATCTTAACTCTGCCTCTTGTACGTCATTGCTCTCTGAATATTATTAGCCTACTTTTACGCTTCCGCATGCATTGCGCGTTTCTCTGGGGGACGTGTGGCGTACCTCAGCGCTTGACGCTATTTCTGTGGTATTGCTATAAGCATTGATAGATTTTTACTTGTATAGTGTTAAGGCGGGTCGGGTCCAGAAAAAGTGACCCGCGTCCAACCCTGTGTTAGATGCGTTTATGGTGTTGACAAGCTATAAATTTTACGTTCTAATTAGCTACCCTACTTAGTTATTTAGAAACCTCGGTGCTGGGAGTAAATAAAACGTAAATTTATATAGAGCAATAGCTAAACTTGCTTAACTCGACTGACAAATAACGCATTTCAGAAATTTTCACCTGACCCGACCCGCCAAATTTGCTTTAAATCTTACCTGCAACCCGACCCGACCCACATGTCCACCCGACCCGTGTCCATCTCTGGTGTATGCTGTTGCATTATCATCACTTTTTCGATGTTGCCTTAATTTGCAAAAAAATAAAACGACTAGTAGTTGAATTCTACAGTTTTCGCTGTCTTTTTGACTGACTACGGCAATTAATCGAAATAAACCAATTAATTTCAATTAATTTTTGAAGATTAATGTACTAAAAATTCTAATCGATGCCAGCCCTAATTTTTGCTAAACATTTGCTAGTAAAACCAATATGAACTAATTAGGTTTTAAGGTCAAAAGAGTGACATTTTAAGGTCAACAAGCAACAAAACTGTTTACAAATTTAAAGGCGTTGATGAACTAGCGGCACTAACAATCGCTGCTTTCCACCATCTCCTTATCATCGTACACGATCCTTGATGAAAAAAATAACGTAAAACGCAGCGTCGGATGTCCTGAATAGTAAGCAGTCAGAAGAGCAAAATTGACACTGCAGCTAAATATAATTTTGTGGTATTGTGTGGACAAAATAAAATCAATACTTCGCAGAGGTGAGGACTGGACAAATCGAGTTTCGGCGCCGTTCAAAGGTCCTTGCGACTCTAGAACCCACGAGATGCCACCAGCTTAGGACGTGTTAAATTGCGTCACTGCGGGGCGTACATTCTTAAGCGTTGTCGGAACGATTTGCAACTCGCTTGGAGAAATCAGCCAGAAGTATTAAAAATATTGTCACGTGACGTTCCAAGCCAGCTTTCCGGCCGCACTTACTGGAGTCGCTGTTGACGAAGGCGGCAAATAATATTGGCGCACATGTCACATGGGGGTGTTTCCGCTCGATATTGTTCGCGTTTATTTGCTCGCAGCGATTCGCCGAGACCATTTCAAGTAGATTAAGCAGACAGATCCAATGCCTGCGATAACGCGTGGCGACTTATAGCACGTTTTAGAACTGCCGCACAGCCGTCGTGTTGAAATTCTCCATTCTGCACGGGCAGAAAAACAAACAAAACAAAAGTAACACAAAAAAATCAAAACTACTGTTGTCACAAAATTATAATTCTACTTTTTTCTTCTATTTTGTTTTAATCAATTACTAGTTTGTAACAGATTATTTGGGTCCATGTAATTAAAAACACAGACAATAAAGCCTACAAAAAGAAAACACAGTACAAGAAACCCAAATGTTAATGATTTTTATGTTATTTGAAAAACAATATGCCACTTCCTATTAGTGATTAATAGTAATCTTAACCGTATTTCTCACCGTTTCCGAGATATGGCCAATTTTCTGTTAAAAACGCACATTTTTACCCCCCCCTCCATTCAAACCCGAATTTAAAACGTTCCCCTTAAAATAGATTGCTGAAATTTAAGTTTAAGACGCAGGGATAATTATTCGTGTAAAAACTTTTTCCCTACATCTGTCGTTCAGCCACAATACATCCGTTACAAACGACAGACAGACAGACGACGACGGACAACAACCATATCATAAGCTCGGCCGTTACTTAAGTACGATCGGCTAAAAATTCGAGTAACAAAAAAATAATTAAAAGAATAAATAAAAAGTAATATTTTTTTTTGTTTTTGCATGTTTACAGTTCACAATAATTAAATGCATTTTTTGCCGATTAGCTTCTTCTCCAGTATGAGTGTGTAGTTGTCGCAGCTCACAACATAAGTGCATGATAACCCTGTTTCATTAAATTATGTAGCTTGTTGCTTTTTTTCGTAATAATCATAAGCCTATTCCACATGAATGTCTTCTTCGTTGGAAAAACTGCAGTCGATTGTCTGTTACTGAAGCCGTATTTATAAGCTTCTTCCATGACGCATCAGTTTCAGCGCGTTCTGTACTATCTGCAGTACATACGGTTAGTGCATATCCATCGTTAAGTGGCCATGTCGTCTTCCGCGAAGAACACCTGCACAGTCGAGCTATAAACATGCAGATAGAGAGAGAGAGCATCAGTTGCAGACAACGCCAAACATTTTACGTAAGCCAGCAAGTGAGCCAGCGGGGGGCTATCATCTCCTGATCCAATCACCCTGCAGTAATGATGATCTCCAGATAATGATCACGAGACCGATGCCGCGAGAATGACTGAGCATTGGGCTCAATGGCGAGTCGCGTCGTGTCCACACGACCTTGAGAGAGACCGGATCTCAGAGTTATTCGACGTAGGTGAAGGTCGCTCGCCAGGCACATCTTAGCGTGCCGATGCTCGCAGCATTAACTATTCATATCGCGCCCGCCAGTATTTCCGTTTACGTATAGGAAAGTCTGCAGTATCGAGCGAGCGAGCGAGAGAGCGTTGCTGGGTGACAGACGGACGAAGCCTAGAAGGAAAGGACGGAGCTGCGTCTCGTGCGTATACTGCATGCCACCGCATTAGTCTCAGGGGTCGCCGACGCTCAGATTCCACCAAGCCCGTCATAAGCTTCACGCCATCTCACATTCAAACCGCTCGGCATCCAGAAATAATGCTCACGGGGATGAAACTGCACTGCCGTCGTGTAGCAGAACGTTCTGGAACCGTCGCCGGTACCCAGACCGTCTGAAAGCCGTGTGGAAATAATGAGGTCACGTGATGAGGAACTTATTAAATGTCTCAGAAACAGTCTGCTGTAACGTAGGTGGTACGCTGTTATGTGGCTGTCCTAAATCATAGGCCGCAATGCAGATCTTGTCTGTCCTTCTGTCTGCTCGTCTGTCCGTCCTGTAAACGCGGCCATAGCTTGTGAACATAAACATAGAAAAACCAAAGCTAATTTAAACGTTACCCTCGCCGTGAGCAACCGTTCACAAAGTCAAACGTCAAGCTTATCAGACGTCAAAAAACCTGCGCACATGGCACGTGTCTCGCATAAACACGGCTTGCGCGGTGACAATCTAAAAAGTCGACTTTCATCTGAATTCAAAGTGAGTAAATGCTATGTGTGCATAGCTGCGCGGACAGTAGCGTAAAATGTCGGCACTGGCCGCTGACATTTTTGTATACGGTGAATTTCCGTAGCTGACAGTGATTGATGTACTACGCCCGTATCACAAAATCCACAACGTTGTTCTGCCGCCCGCATCATAAGTCTCCCCCATATTGTCGTAGTTAATGAAAAGTGCTTGTTGCAACTGTGCCACCAGTAATGCCAAGTTACCGAGGTGCTAAAAACTCGATTTGCCCATAAGCCATTCTCTGACAGACAGTCTTGATCGACCAGCCCTCTCCCATAGCCGACGTCCGGATATCATCGTTAAATCATCTACGCTTCTGCTCTGAAATTGGATGACGGTAGGCGATGAAGCTGCGTGTCGTCCTTAGGACTTTTAATAACATTAGGGTTTATGCCGTATTCTATACTGTATTGCTTCCAAAAGCTGTACCTAAATGCACAATAAATTCTTTCGTCGACTGGAAAATTGCAGCTACAGTTTACGGTACGCGATCAGCAGAAAAACACAGAGAACGAATTTTGCTGTTTTACATTTTGCCGGATGCTTGTGCTGCATGGAGGCATAAGTCAAATCATAGCATTGCTATAGCTTAACGCATTAAGTAATATACATGTATTACAAGGCACAGAGTAGTTCACAGCATTATTATTTCACAAAGTAGTGCAGAGACGTATTTAAGGTGTGATGGAAACTTAAGCAAAAGTTTTATTATCAATTGTTTGCTGAATCGAACAGTGAAACAATTTCTAAAAAGTTGTAGTAAATAATCAAAGTTACTTTTTAGAACATGGTGTAGGCCTAAACTAGTAAGTTACCGATTGTTTAAATCCTGCCTAGACATTTGTGATTTGAAATAGACGCCTTTAAATGTGCGAACTACTTAATGTTGAGTAAATTTTTACCAAAAAAATAAAAATATGCAAAAAAATAATTAGTAAATATGTGCGATCGATTGAGTATGTGCGTTTGGTCATGACCTTTTTCAAGAAAATAGGGCTATAATGACACTGTTTTGCTACTTTCGACGTGTGCATCAGTCTTCGCTGTAGGTTGCAGCGGTGCATAAAACGCTAGTCTATAGCCGCTCTCTTTACTCGTCGACTTGCTGGCGTTTTATGAGTTTGTTTGTATACTTCATCATACGTCGTGAGACAAATGGATCGTTGTAACTTGCCCATATTCTCCGTTTGTTTTTACTTGTTGGTTGTGTTGATATGACAAGTCACTTTGGATTTTCATAGGCAGTTCACAAGAATAGGACTCTCTTTTGTTGATAGTTCATTCATTTTCGTGATATTATGCATGAACTTTGTGCATTCAGCGGACTTATTATCTTTCTTGATGACGTTGATTATTATTGTCGTTGGTTGAGAATCAGCTTAAAACTGTTTTTATCAACATGGACAATTATTTTAGGCTAAAGGCCAAGTCGCACGAAAAAAACGATATTGAATGTAATGCTAATTAATAATACGCTGCTCGTTTGAAATAAAAATATCGCTTTAAAATAATTTTAATAAAAAATGTTTTGCGAACCGCATGATGACGTCATAAACTAGGCTTTCTTGACAGCGTGTACTGCAGCATGCGAAACTAGCGAGTGGCCGTAGCGTAAATGCAGCGAGCGCTGTGCGCGGGAACTCGCTTGCATTCCGGAACTACGGAACTGGAAGTCGGACGCTGTCGGCGATTGGCGCCACAGAAAGGGCAAACAGCCGGGCTACGTCCGGTATGACAGCAACATCTTGAAATGCAAGCGAAGTTTCTTCGCCCGGTACCGCGCTCCATTGACACTTAGGGTTAAATTCGTTCGAACGCTAGCCTATGTTGACGCTAATACTGTAAGTGACGTCACAGTTCCGTCACAATTGTCCACTTTAAAGCTTATTTTTACGGATTTGTATCATATAAGACAGCCGAGATCATATTTTTTTCCTAAAAGCACTGGATATTTATCCGGCAGCAGTATCAGTAGCCTAGCGGTTGATACGGCAATCGGATAAATATTCGGTCATACCCGAATCACGGTCTGCAGATCGGCAAGTTTCGTACTTGCCTGCAGCAGCGTCAAATTTATCACCAATTTTATACGTTTAGTTATGGTGTGCATTATTCTCACATAAATCTCAAAAATACGCTAACCCTAATCCTAACCGCAATCTTACCCCTGAACCGTAAACCCTAAACTTTACACCATAATATTAACGCTAATTCTAGTCACTACGTGTAACGCAATTACGCCGAGCGACATTGGTGCCGCCACCTGGCGAGTGCGATTGAGTTTTTCGTTTTCGTTCAATGCCGGAACTATAACCTACAAGCTATTTTTATGGATGCCGGACGAATAGTCACCGCGTTTCATAATACATGGGTTTGTTTTTTTGTTTTTATGCGCGAAAGCAACTACTGCTTTCGGCGCGTCTTAGCCATCGCAATTCTGTCTGTCCGTCCGTCCGTCACACGGGTAAATCAGTCAAAAACGGTGCAAGCTAGGATCATCAAATCTTCACCGCCGGCTGCCTGAAAGACTCTAGTTTCAGGAACCGTAAAGTTTTTCCATAAATTCAAAAGGGGTCACCCCGAAGGAGGGCGCTAAATGAGAGGGGGTGGGCAAAATTTACGATTTTTGGCCAATAAGTCGCTGTAGGCTATCTCAGTAACGGTGCGAGATAGGGCCTGGGTTACTATTAATTGGCGCCGAATTCAATGACCTTGAATGACCTTGAACGCCAAAATAGGGGGTTTTATGGATTTTTTGGCGATTTCGGGCTACAACACAAGTCTATATTATTCACAAGGTGACGCCACGCTACTATCGTCATGCGACCCAAATAAAAAAATTTGGTATTTGTATATTAACTTAGCGTGAACACCCCAATTTTTAGCTAAACTACTGAACCTGAACTGCTATAAACTTTTGCGCGTCTCGTGAGCATTAGCTCAAATTTCTTGTTATTCAAGTTATTATTATTTATAATATTTCTGGTGCTGTTGTACAAAGTGGCCTTTCGTATGTTATTGTGCTGTTAAAAACTGTAGTCACTTACTTGTCATTCTGAAAGGAAATTTCACGTCAGTTTTTTGGACACAAACGCTAATGCAGTAGTCAGTCTGGGACGATGATAAGTTGCGAGGACACTCGAGTTACAGCAATAGATAAATAATGAATCCGGTATTGGCCGTATGACAGACGCAGCCACGGACACGATGACATATAAAAGAAGATGATCAAATTTTATTAGTCTGTGCTGCATTTATAACAAAACGAGGTAAGACAACAGTGAGAAAAAGTCGGTGTACTCGTATTACCCCTCTCAGAACGAGAGAGCTTGTTATTCGCTTTGCTTATATAAAATGATCTGCTGCTTGCACAGTCTACTCTATATAAAGTGTTGTGTTGTACAGTGCACTACTTCCTGTTTACTGCTTAGTTGGAAGCCGTAGGCACTTGTTGTAGTTTTTGCTAACGAGCTGCCAGTCGAGGGATTATGAATAATCCTCGCTGAAATGAGTTAGTGAGTGTCCAGACCTTTACGTTCGTCTGTGACAGGCTGGGTGCGGCAGTACGCGAAGTATAAAAAGCATCAGCAGGCTGGCCAGAGTGACGGAAGGCTGGGCGGGATGCATGGGCTGTTGCCGCTGTTTGCGTTGAGTCAGCGCCGGTCACTCCAATGCTCACTGCATGCAGTATTGCAGCACTGGTCAGTGGTCAGTGACTAAACGACGAGGGGAGTAGCGCCTCTCGTGGACTGCGACGAAGTGGAAAAATAGCTGCGACATAGATAAAATAACATTCCAGTTCCGTGACGAACGTCCATCTGCAGACTGGAGTGCAGCCACAGCACTACGGGCCGGGCACTCGTGGTCACCTCAATAGTCCATCGAGATGGTATTTACGTTTTAATTCCCTGCCACTGCCATCGTCTTGTATACTGTTGCTCGGGTTCGTTGTCTGCCTTGCGCTTTCAGCCTGCGGATTTTGTCTCGCTACATGTATATTTCACGTCAGAGGCCATTCACAAATCATCGATATATCCTCATCCAGCTTCAGACAGTGATCAACTTATTTGCATAAAAGATCGGGAAATGTGTGTTTTATTGTTCTGTAGCGCGACGGTTTATAAAAAAATAAAATACACTCTGCTAACAAACTATACAAACTTTTGAACAGGTTTAAATAGGGGCCTACACTTTTTGTCGTGTTTTTAACACGAACTAATGTTTGTCTTTTTTAAATATCGCACGTTAGCATGACTCCACATATGCTTAAGCAAATCCACATGTTAGTAAAGTGAGTTTGTAAAATATAGCACATAACATTGAAAACTTCTACCGTTAATGTTACTGTTAAAGCCAAATTGCACTTGATCTATCTGGTCAAAAAATTTTGGAGCAGAAAAAATGCATCAACGCTTGTCAGAGACCTGATTTCTATTTGTGGCTAATGGACAATATTGCCGAACGCTGCGCAATACTAGAGCTTCCTGTTAACGGCTGAGTAATACCCCGTTTACACGATGAAACAAACATGAAGCAAATTTAAAGCACATGTCGTGCACGTTTATATTCAATGCATCTGCTTCATGTTTGCTTCATCGCGAAAACATGAAAACATTCCATTAATGGGATTAGCAAAGCTACAGAAATTAACAGAGTGTGTTGTTGCTGCTGCTGCTGCTGCTGCTGATGATGATGATGTTACTAGCGTCGACGCGGCCTAACGAATGTCGTTCACTTCAAGTAAGACGGACGCACGCAAAGTCAAGTGTCATTCGGTCCCCAGACGTTCACAGACGCCGAGTCCAGTCTGTTGCCGACACAGGCTTCACTCGTCCGCTTGCTCACACGCCGTCAGAGAAATGTGATAAGACGCCTCCGCGTCCTGCACTGTATATGACATCAATTTTCTATGTGTATGCCTCGCCTGACGTCTCCCGTCGGTCCGTCGATGCAATGAGACGAAGAAAACCTGTTGTAGTGAGTGACGGATCTGTCTGCGGCCGTCCGCCTGCTGTCTACCTACCTACGTTCTGCTGCACGAACAAGACTTCGATTCCGTAGCATTTTTACTCGCCTAGCAGCAGTAGCAGCCGTGCAGCATTTGTTCTTGCAGACTAGTTTACGGTTGTACGTGGAGTGACTTGGCGGAGAGAGTTCGCACTGACGTCGATGAAGTGGTCGAGCTGACCGACGATCGTTCCCGACGCGTTGTTACTCAGTTGTCCGCCGACGTCGTAAATGCCGCTGTTAATGGCGCACTTGGCGCGCTAATTATTTTTGCGATGACGTCACACCGTTGTTCACTCGCTGCGTTAACATGTTTACACGCTATGCCTGGCGGTGGCGAAGCATGCCGTTGATTCCACCGGCGCAATGGTCGCCATGACGACGATCGCTATGGAGATATGACGTCATTGCCGCCGAGGACGCCATGTTGCCAGAGCTGTGCGTCTGAAAGATGACCATCAGTCCGCGTCGGTCGCCCCCTGATATCAAGCCAGCAGCTCACCACCAGCCATCGTCAGCAAGCTACCATCACACCTGCATGCGCACCTGTTGTTTATATCTGCTCATAATGATGACGACGTTCGTGACGTCACTCGTCGACGCCAAGCTGTTCTCGACGCAGATGAGTCAGCGAATCATCAACACGCCTCACGGACGATTGCGCGGTCTTCTCATCACCCTGCCCAACGGAACTCTGCCGTCGGTTGAGGCGTACTTGGGTCTAGAATTCGCTTCTCTGCGTGGTCGTGAGTTGCGTTTCATGCCGCCGACAGTCGGTCGCACTGGTGCATGGACCGGCGTCAAGACGGCGCTCAAGTTCCGACCTATTTGTCCGCAGCCCGTCCCGTCAGACATCACGTCCGAGCGACTCGCCAGACTTCTGCCTTTCCTAGAGCCACAGCAAGAAGACTGTCTCTATCTGAACGTCTACGTTCCACTAGGACCTTCTCCAGGCACGCGTTTCTCTGTCTTGTTTGCACAAACCGCCGTCATTTTTTTCACTCACCATTGTCATCGTCACTCACATTCAGATTTTGATTTTGATTCTCAAATTCTGATTTTGAAAAAAAAAACACTGCGTGAAACAAAATAAAGATACCGCACACATAATCGTTGCTTATATTACCAGCAGCGAAAATGTAGGCCTAATTCGTAATTTCTGCATGATGACATGAGATTTGTCATCTTTCGCGGCGTTCTCTGCCGGAGAGAGAACGTTGACTGACAACGGGGTGCTAGAATTTCAATGCTATGCTCGCGTAATATTCGTACGTTTTAGCGTAACCTAATTTTAATTATTAAGTGACCACACTGGCGTGAATAATAAATGTGCAATAATAAATGTGTTTCCCTGTAGGTTAAAATGAGAAGGTTAAATCATGATTATCGACAGTAACCGCGGGCTATAGCGAAATGCATATTTGATATGCTCCTTTCTCTGCGATATCTTAGGTTCTTGTTACAATTTTAATCTGGTTGCGAATGCCATCGTCAGTAACACATTCGCCCAGTCCGACGTATGACAGTAAACAAGAAGCCCAGCTGTCGCTAGAATAGCCGACCGTACTGGTTGTCAGCGACCTTCAAGATCATCCAAGGTCAATAATTTACATTTCGTCTGACAGGGCGTATGCCACTTCTTATTAGTGATTTATAGCAATCTTTGCCGTATCTCTTGCCGTTTCCGATATGTGACCAGTTATCCGTTGAATGACGCACATTTTTTTTCTACCCTTTTTATTTAACCGCGAATTTGAACATGTTTCTTTTGCACATTAAATCGCTGAACTTTTGCATGTTTATAGGTTTAAGGCTAATTATTTAAGGCTAATTATTTGTGTAAAAACTTTTCTCCTACGACCTAACGCTTAGCCACAATACATCCCTTACGGACGACGACGGACAGACGACAACCGTACCATAAGCTCGACCGTTACTTAAGTGCGGTCGGCTAAAAATAGGAATAGCATGTACACATAATCACAGAAAAGCCTTTCAAACTATTAAAAAGCATTTACGTGGTAAAGTAAAAATAAGTGTATAGATTGTAAACAGATAATTACGGCATTTGATGTAACAATAATGTTCGTTTTTCGGCTAGCATCGGTTCTGTGACTGACTGAAGTGTTGGACTATAATAGACAATAGGAAACTTTACTTCGCATCTGTCGTCCCATATTTCCTTATTGGTAGGCCTACTTGGCAGCATGGTATCATCTGCATGGATGTGTCTATATAATATCTACATGTAGTTGTAGGCCTGTGTTGTGTCGGAATGAATGAATTTGTGTATTCTGGAAGGTTGAGTTGATAGGACCGATAGACCGAATATTTTCCGCGATTACGAACAGAACAGGATACAAAAGCGACTCAGTTTAGTGCACATGGCAATTAACTGACTGGTATGTGGCATTAATTTAAAGCCGTTATCGAACGAAATGCGACACCGGTGCATGGATAGTGTGAACTATTAACGGGTTTAAACGGTTTTATTCAACGTCGAGCTTGCTACAACAGGACGATTTTTATGGCGCGCGCAACACAATCGAGTGTCGTAATGTTGCTTCAATTGTCGTACTGTATCTCGGCGTGACGCATGCAGAGTGCGCATTTCCGTGAGTTGGTTCGACGAGACAATTAAATGAAGATAAGTTCCCTGCACTGGCATTGTGTGCGTGCGAACGGCATTACGTCTGTCTGTCTATATTGCGTTTCATTCTGGTTTCTCCTACGCACCGATCCATCCCCACTGACCGCTAAGCGAATCCTTTCCTTCATCATTGTGCGGCCATTCTATTAAGCCGCAATGCGAGTCTTGCCCGTCCGTCCGTCTATTTGTCTGTCCGACTCCGAGCTCAAAATGAAAAAGCGCAGAAAAATCAAAATCGGCGTGAACTTTTTTTCCAAAAGAGGAGTGACCAGTGTGGCAATTTTTGTATTTGCGTTTTTTATGCGCGAAAGCAGCTACTGCTTTCAGCGCGTCTTAGCAATCGCAATTCTGTCTGTCCGTCTCTCCGTCGGTGGATCAGTCAAAAGCGGTGCAAGCTAGAATCACCAAATCTTCACCATCGGCTGCCTGGAAGACTCTAGTTTCAAAAACCGTAGAGCTTTTTCCATAAATTCAAAAAGAGCCACCTCGAACGAGGACGCTAAATGAAAAAGGGGTAAAGAAAATTTGCGATTTTAAGTCTTGTATCTCAGTAACGGTGCGAGATAGGGCCTAGGTTACTATTAATTACTAATAGGAACTTAGGAAGTCGTACACTGGTTTTCGATTAGCGCCGAATTCAATGACCTTGAATGACCTTGAACGCCAAAATAGGGGGTTTTGTGGATTTTTTGGCGATTTCAGGCTGCGACACAAGTCTATATCATTCACAAGGTGGCGCCACGGAACTATCGTTATGCGATCCGGATAGAAAATTTGGTATTTGTATATTAACTTAGCGTGAACACCCCAATTTTCAGCTAAACTACTAAACCGGAACTGCTATGGGCTTTCGCGCGTCTCGTGAGCATTAGCTCAAATTTCTTGTGTATCTTCAATACGTCAAACACCAGCTGGCTAGAGGTTAGAGTTTTTAGATAGTTAAGCAGACGGCCGCGAAATATGTCGGCAGAAGGCTGACCAATTTTCTGCGTATTTTATGTTCATCACTGCAAGTCTGCAACCTCTGAAGCTATACAGTATCACAGTGCAGCACGGTAGTGCTGACACTGTTGTAAGGGCGATGAACGTTAAGTATAGGAAATGG
>Ga0056128_1001845_pt1 | contig 24439 bp, 8 predicted proteins | sample WorMetLIZISLAND2_FD_71113 | JGI IMG/M metagenome (GOLD analysis project Ga0056128, IMG submission 71113) | Marine gutless worms symbiont microbial communities from Max Planck institute for Marine Microbiology, Germany - Olavius geniculatus... ... | reverse complement strand
AGTACGTTTAACGACAACTTTCGACTTTGAGCGCAAATATCTCTGAACTGCATAGGGATATCGACAAGCGGTAAACGGCGTTATCAAATACAGTTAATTCCACGTTGAATAAAAAAAATTTGGTAAACTTTGGTCCACTAACACCAGAGATTACGCGGCTAATGTTTACCCACCCAAATCAAATTTTTCGGAAGGCCATATTTTGGCCCCTAGGGGGGTGCTGCACCCCCAAATTTTTACAGGCGCTAGAAAATGACCAAGTCTTACTAGCGCACCCCCCAGCGGAGACGGCGGCCCCCCTTACAACTTTTTTCAAAGGGGGGTCAAAAATTGGCTTAAAATGCAATAAATTAGCGCTTATAACTTCGGAGTTAGGGGGTGTAGCCCGATGAAACTTTGGCACTTGATGTGTCTCTATGTTGGGGTGTTAATGTGAGTACAAATTTTGGGGGCACCGCCCCCTTAAAATTTGGGAGAGCAAAAAAAAGTTCAAAAATCGGTGCGATTTACGATAACTTTCGAGTTTGAGCACAAATATCTCTGGAATCGATGAAGATAACGACATAGTCTAAACGGCGTTGACGAGAGTGATCTTTTCGGCGTTCAACAAAAAAAATTTGTGAAATTACGTCCACTACGAACCAAGTTATAAGCACTAATGTTGACCTACCCTAAGTCGACAAAGCGCGTTCGGCATATGCCAATGCATTTGAGTTCGGGCCACGTAACTTTGATGCCGGGGAAATTCTCCCCCCTCTTTACCGCCCCTTTTAATTTCCCCCAATCGGACTTAGGGCGCCGGGCGGACTCACATTCCGCTTTGCCCCAAATTTCTAGTTTTGTTTGACTTTGTGTATTTACCTCTGCCAAGGAGGTAATGTTTTTGCCAGACTTTGTTTGTTTGTTTGTCTGTCTGTCTGTTAGTGTGTTAGCAAGATAACTTAAAAAGTTCTGGACAGATCTTTTTGAAATTTTGAGGGCATGTCGGGAATGGCAAAAACTACAAGTGATTCAATTTTGGGGGTGATCCGGAAGGAATCCTGGATTCTGGATCACTTTGAAATTTTCGTTACCATTGCTTTCAATGGGGCATAAGGGAAACCACTGCAGAACCGAAGATGGTGCTGCTACCTAGTGAACAACATTGCCTTGGCAGAGGTATGCGGGCTCTGACTGCTTTCTAGTTTATATTTGTGAGTACTGTAAATCATTAGCTTTTACATTAGTACAAATGGCTTTGATTTTTGGCATGCATTTGGGGCCTTGCTTTTGTTCGAGGTTTTATGACATATTATGTATTCTACTAATTGACCGGATGTTTTGTAATTATCTACATGGTGGGCCAAATTGAACCAGACTGTATTTGACAGTTGGTAACTTTTGGTAGCAGCAAGATGCAGATTTGATAATATTGTCATTCTGTACATAAATAGTGCAGAAAAAGACTGGTTACAAATAAGTAATGAATTTTTAACATGTGGTTATACATTCTGTTGCAGCATTATTTGTAGCATCACGCTGTACATTGTGGCATATGCTCTCTTATGTGCCCGAGTTCACTGAACTGAAAAACTGGCCACCAAATAGTTTGGATATAAATCTTACTGATTATTAGGTGTGGAGGCGTTGCAGCAGATAGTATATTATCACAAAATTTAAGATATTAATCATTGCTTACTTTTTAGGCTGTTGAGATTGTGATGCCCTTAGAAAACCCAACGTGTTATTTCGACAAAATTCTTTGTACTTACCTGTTTGCTGTACTCTGGTCAGTTTTATAAGTGCCATATTCAAAATGGCTAGTTTTGTAAGGGTTGGTTTGAATTTTACACATGAAAATTCAGCTTCAAGACAATTTTTGCTGTTTATGGTGATTCATGTCACCCTTGCACAGTTTATAAACTAGTGAAAGTTTCTGTAAGATAATTTTCATACTATGATTGTTTATTAGGGTGTGGTTTGCATTGCATGAAGCAAATGCAATGTCCATTCGTGTGCGTGGACATTTGTGTCAGGGCGTCATTCACTTGGTGGTTATTGAGGCACGTAATCTGCGAGCTGCTGACAGTTCGGTGATTGGAGGCTCGCGCTCTGATCCATACTGCAGCATCCAAGGTTAGCTCTTATATTTACGGATTTCCTAATCTTGCTGGAGATGTTGTTTTGATCAGTGATGTAAACAAAACCAAACTTTGGAAACCCAGATCATAAGCTCTAAACCTTAAAACCTCGAGATCAAGATGGATGATTCTGTGCTTGTTCTTCTTTGGGCTTCTGGCATATGGCAGTTTTTTGACATGCTCTTCCAGCTGCTATTGTTTTCTGCACTTCTCTTCGAAGTGACGTGAATTATTTAGTGGTTTAGCCAGTGAGCTTCAAGCTTAAAACAACACTGTGTCTCAAAACAAGCATTGCTCTTTTTATATGTATTGTAACTTAAGTCATATGTCATCAAATTTTGCCAATTTGGGGCAGAAACATACCCGAGGAAATCTAAAGACTCACAGATGAACAACCCATTACATCTCATTTTGTATGTTTGTACTGTACCTTGTAAAGTCTAGCAACGATTTTCATGGCACCCAGGAGGACTACAGCATCAAATGTGAAGTCACAAAGATAAAAAGTGACATTATTTCTGAGACATGGTGTAGAATGTAATTGCCTACAACTGTAAGACTTCCATCTGAGATCAAAAATGTGACACTGAGATCAAGATAAAAACAAGCAGACCATGCTCACTATATGTAGTCTCAAAACACATTCTGGCTTTGCTGATTATCAGTTTGCACTTGCTTGCATTAATTGACAGAGATCTGTAGCATCCAGTGTGAGAAATATAGAATCATCTGTTGTTTGTCGGTATTAGTTGGTGCAAAGGTGTTTAAGACGAACACAGTCAAGAACTCGATGTCGCCAGTGTGGAATGAACACTTTGAGGTATTCATCTCTTTTTGAGCTACAGGAGCAAGTTCACCCACCCACCTATTTTTCGTTTTTTTATTTCTTTGTTTTTTTCTAGGCCTTTTGTGAAGTGAACCTAATATGCACTTGTTTTATGGCCTTTATCCTAGGCTGATTCGGTTCAAGCTTTGGATAGAAGAAATCAATCATTTGGTGTTGCCACTTTCACAACTTGGTTACTGTTTTATTATGTTACATTTTGTCATCATTCTGTTTTATTTATTTAAATGAATTTGAGTATTCTTTTTTTTGTATCCATACTTTTACGGACTATATTCTTGTTTTTATCGAGTTTACCCAGTGAAACCTATTTTTGAGCTGGTATGTCATATCTCCAGCTAGTCACGGTGCAACTCTCTGTGATGCAGTGGCATTTGGTTGTCTGTATTTCCTTTTTGGGTTTCGTGATCTTTTTTACTTCCAGGTTTCACGTCCATGCGGAATACACAGCTTGTCACGTGATGCCAGTGTGCACTTTCTTTCTAGCCATCGGCAAAGGTGGCAGCTGTCTAAACTTATCGTGAAGCCATAATTATAGCCACGATATGGGTATTACTTGTCTCTCTGTGCATTTGTTCTATAAGGGCTTTTAACTTATGAACAAAAAGGCATAGAAAACCCAAAATTTGTGCTGATGTCCCCCTTGGCACTAATTAAAGATTTACTTTGTTACACTTCAAAACTGTTGGAAAATGATGCATAGCTCTTGCAAGCATGGCTTGTGCAGTGGCAGTGTTGAAGTAGACTTTGGTTGAAATCCAAAATAAGTAAGTGCTGTGTGTGCATAGCTAGGCAGAGGGCTGCATAATGTGTCAGTAGGGCTGATATATTTTTCTCTTCTCTGGTTTTAGCCGGTTTGTGTTTTGATCATCATAAATACGTCTATGTCACCATCCACTTGTTGCTTTTGACTGCAAAACATATCGTCATATGTCAATGGAATGATTAAAACATGTTCAGATTGGTCTGTGCTGTATGTTTGCTGTATGCGCATATTTTGTAGATAATTACTGATCAGTCGTATGGCCAGTTGATCAGCATTGATGTCAGAGATAAAGATATGTTTGACAAAGATGACTCACTCGGGATGTACGTTTCTATGTCTGCTCTAATGAATATTTGCTTTCGTGTACCTTCTGACATTCTAGGAACAGTATCTCACTATGTAGTATACGATAATAGCATGTTTAATGACTTGTCCTAGAGTTTGCTATTTTCTGCTGTGCTTTGTTAATTGGTGATGGCTTTTCATGCTGAATTTTCTTTACTTACTGATTCACTTACTGCTGTCCTGCCAACAGCCTGACAGTTGAATGATCATGAGCTGCTAAGTTTATTCTGGCAGAATATCTTGAGAAGTGCATGTACATTAGATTGAAAAATTTAGGCTAGTCCTGACAAATCGTTATTAGATTGAATTTTTTATAGAACTAACTGATCTCTACTGAATATATTATGTGTGTGTTACCGATGCTGACAGGGTGCATTTGCATGTTGAATCAATTGTGAAACATCAATTATTTGACGGGGTAATTGTTATTACTTCTACATTTTATGGAGTAGTTTGAGTGAAAAATTAATCCTGTCTTTGGGCTTATTTCGTTTTTCTTTCAGTTTACCGCTGTTAGCAGAGGCCAGAAAGAGTGCTGTATGTGTTGTTTTTAGAGCTGTCAAAGCGTTAATTTTTTTAATGCATTAATGCATTGTGTTAATATTTTTAGCACATGCGTTAAAGCGTTAATAACGCATCATTATTATTGCTGATATTGTAGGTGGACTAAAGGGTGAGTGGAATGAAGCTCACAAAGTCGTGCCTGTGTCGCAGGACCATGACGGTAGTGACGAAATGGCAACAAAACAATTTTCAATTACTTGAATATTGTTCGATCACCAAATGAACGTAGTTTAGTGGAATACTGAAACACCTGCTTCACAGAATTTTGTAAATTTACGTAGGTGCGTTAATTTTTTTTACTGCACATTAATATTTTTTATGCACGACTGTTAATTCTTTAAAACGTTGACGCGTTAACGCATCAGTTTGATAGCTCTAGTTGTTGTGTTGGTTCCAGTGGCAGCAGCTGGAGGGTGTCTCTGATGGATCTGTTCACGTTTCAGCAACATGGTTTCATCTGTGTGCTGATATAGCAGCAATGAAAAAGGTTTGTCTGCTTGTCACTGATATATTTTGTGTGCATTGTACAGACTGTTGAAATGTGTATCTAATCAAACTGATGTCCATGGTTATTGCCCTTTGGGATGTGGTGTAAGCTCGGAGTATTTTGTGCTGTAGTCTATTGGGTGTGCTGTGATGTGCACGGCTTGCGGAATTGCATCAGTTGATATCACGTCAGATAGTCAGGCACTTTCAGCAGCTGGCATAACTTCTGTGCTCGTCTTTGGAACTGCATTCACTTTGAAGCAATCGGGTGTGTGCAGCATTCTAGGACTGTGGCTTGTATCGAGACTCGTAGGATGCCAGATAGTGAAGAGACAGAACTGTGTTTGCAACAGCTTGGATCAGGTGACATGTCATTGAGTTGGTGTTGTGCTGATATGTAGAGAAGGGATGTTGCAAAGAGAACAAAGAAGACGGCCGAGGATACGCTGTCAACTGCAGTGTTGCTGGTCATGTTGGAAGAAGCCGATCACATTACAGTATGTGTTACTGATGTTTGCATAAGTTGATTGTTACACAGCTGTCTTTATAGGCCATATTATGCATCTTGCTCCTCTGGCTCTCTGTCCATCCATTTGTCCTGTATGGGCTTTCAAGTCAAAAACTAAAAATTGTAAAAACAAACAGATATGACCTCTCTTCAGAGCAGCAGTAACTGGTTTACCAGTTTTTAGTTTAAAAGGTCAAACATCAAGGTCACTGGATGTCAAAAACCTTCTGAAAGTGACCCATGTCTCTCATAATACTTGTTTGCTGGTGGCACCCTTGCTTAGCTAGGCAATGCCAAATTGGATTTTCAGTTGACATACAGAATATTTAAATGCTGTCTAATAGCTAAGTGGACAGACAGCCACATAATATGTTAGCACTGGGGTGATATAGTTTCTTGTAAGTATTCATTGTGTTACTTAAACATAGACCGTATATAGTACATGATCATCGTGAGCCACTGTTGTAGTGTTGTAATCATCAAAGTCTTGGTTGTAGGTGTAATCACATGATTTGCTGTATCGCATATTTATGCTCATAAGTTGACTGTTAGGCAGCTTAGTAAACTGCATAAAACAATATCAGGTCATATACCGAAGAACTAAAAATCCAAAACTACAAGCATGACATATTTTATAAGGTATGATAATCCGTGATGGCAGTTTTGTGTTTGTAAGCAGTTGTAGTTGAAAGGCCTTTGTGAAACAAAGAGAAGCTTTAAATAAAAAGAAGAGGTATTGTAATTGTGATAATGGAGAGAGTTGATGTGATGAATTAGCATGCTTGTTCAGTGTCTTGATTTTTGCTTCCATTTTCCACAGCTTACCATCAGGAACTTGCATTATAACTTGGAGATATTCTGGAAAATAAACCAGTTGGCAAGTAAATGTTTTAGTGCTTTGATGCTTTGACGCTGTTGGCTAGGTGATAAGAGAAAACATCCAGCCTGTGATGTAAAAAATCTGATGCAAGAATTTGATGTCCGTCTGACAATCTGATGGCTTGGAATTCATTTCCAGACAATCTCCACGGTCCATTGATCCATCATACTGCAGCTGTAGCTTTAAGCATGGTTTATAAACTACTTTTGCAAGTGTATTTAGAAATGCTTCATGATGTCGCAGTGTATAAATTTGACACTGACATTGTGACGTTGTGGCATGCTCCTAGCCGAGTGAGAAGCCGGATGCAGTGCGCAGTGTGTTTGCACGCATCACCGTCGGACAGGACACGCAGCAGAGCTCAGTCCAGTACAAGACTCAGAAGCCTCACTGGGATCAGAACTTCCAGTTCATGGTCGATGATCCTGAAACGCGCCCAGTTACTGTTGAGGTTGGTGCACTCAAGCATTCGACACTTTGCTCCCAGTCAGTGAAATTGCACCAGCTTTAACAGGTGGCATTCTGTGGCAAATATAAAATGCAGACAATTAGTTTGGAAGTCAACTGGTCTGAATAACTTAAAAAACAAACTTACTGTCTGCCACAGCCACACCTGGTGGATGGTCCTTCAGAAGAAGGCAGCGGCAGCTGCCAAAACGTCAACAATTATGCAGCTAAAAGGTTGTTCTTTCGATGAATTTACGTAATTTACTATGAATAACAAACTGTTTAGCATTGGAGCATTGTTTCAAGACATTTATTAGTGCAGTCTTCTATTCGTTATTCCCAGCATTCCCAGCATTACTGGGACGTTTGACTTTGTCACTGCTGTCTGAAATGCTGACTTTCTTATCACTATTTTTAACAAATTCAGGTTATATTATTGTATTATTGTTAATAGGTGCAATTTGTCAATTGTCATCTGAACTTTTCAGGGAGTTTGTTCCAGCGAACAATGTCATAGTGGTGGAAGAGATTTGTAATTTACGTTTGATGCTACATACAGTGAGACTGTGCTGCTGTCTGTGTTATGTTGATGAGTATGTATGTGGTATGTAATGTAGCTGTGGCATCGTGGCTCGACCAAGGACAAGAAGCTCGGCAGTGTGACGCTTCCAATCAACGTTCTACTGACGACTGACATGTCAGCTGTGAAGCAGTTAGCGATGCCCGATGTCTCGCCGTCTTGCACGCTGACTGTACATCTTACCTTGAGGGTGTGTAGTAACGTTTATTGATAGCATCAGACCAGCAGTTGTCACAGTGCTTTGAAGCTATTAGTTGAGTGAAATAATAGCCATTTCATTGCAGCAGTTTGCAAAGATTTGCATGTGCACTCACTCAGCAAAATGGGAAGGTACAGCAACTCCAAGCAAGTATGACTAGTACAAGGTTACTTAACTATGAATCACTGTATAATATCATGCCGAGATAGTGGGCACAGGTCACAGGCTTGTATCGTCGTATTATCATATCATGTTGTATTGAAGTACTAGTCTTGCTAGGACACCCTTGAGTCTGTAGCATCTGTCAGTTTGGCTGATGTTAGTCTTGTGTCAATACAAGGTAATTTCATTCTATTGCAGTTGTACCACCATTTCGTGCAGTTAACTCCATTACTGGTTATCCATTTCGGTAAAAGTTTTGTATAAATTAATTCATTGTTGTGCACACGTTGTGCCTTGTATTTCAGAACGTTGTATATTTAATATGGTGTGCTACAGATCATGTCACAGCTTGCTACGAGTGAGTGTTATTCCAAGAATGACGTGTTTACCGATGTGCCACCGGAGTTGTCGTCGACTAACGTGACCACCAACAACAACATGGAAGATGTGGCAGTAAAATCGGAGTTGACATCTCCTACTGCAGAAATCAGCACAGAGAAAGCTGAGGTGACATCGTCTAGTACAGGAGTTGATGAGCAAGGCAAGACAGGTGACCAAGCAGCATCCAGAGATGAAGCATTAGCACCAGCGCCAGCAAGTGCTGAAGAAGCCACAGAGCCAGTAGAGCCAGCTGCCGTAACCTCAGACACCCCGGCTTCTACTGAGTAATGGTTTTCGGTTGTTAAATACTCTAGTGCAGTATTTCACTAATGACTTATCATCATCATCATCAAGCGCGTGCCCCGAGCTGGAGCGTAGCGGTTTCCACGAAGTGCTTCCAGTGTTCTCGTGAAGATAATGTTGTTAACACTCATGGAAAATGACTGTATACAAAGTAGATATTCTGAATAGTTAATTTGATTAATTGATAGATTAAATTTAAATTTAGATTAGATTTAAAAGTTTAAATGATGCTCTTCATAAGAAACCCATCTTCGAGATGAAGCATTACCTGTTATGTGGGATCACTCTGTGTTGCGTGTTGCATGACACTGATGATCGTGCATCATCTTTATCCTGTCAAGACAAGACTCGATTTATCTAACCTGGAGGGATGGAAGGCTCAGTTAATCCGAGTGGTCTGTTATGTAATGAGATAGTTTACTTGCCTACAGACAGCCATCACCTATCTAAGTAGTAACTGGTCTCAGCGTAGGTCTACTATGCTAATCAAACACAGCATGTGAACCACTACACCAAGTCACCACACCATGTTCTAGTGTTTTAGTTTTGCAGATGTAAAATAGTTCGTGTTGAATAGCCATAGTCATTACAAGTTTTGTTGTTCAATCTTGTATATATGTGTTGAAGTATGTCATAGTTGCTGTTGCAGAACTGCACATCCTTATGGAGAGATTGAGATTACTGTTCGCTACTCTGTGCAGCGTGAACACCTGGTCGTCGTCGTTCATAAATGCAGGTGTGAACTAACTTGATTGCTTTCAAATGGCAGAATTTTATTAGCTGTGTATAACGTTTAATTAGTCTAGTAATAGTGCTTGGTATTTTTGAATTCCATCAATGCTTATTTTTTGTTACCAGTTTTTTTTTGTTTTAATAATTATTTCGCATTATTTCCACTTGGCTCTTGATGCAATACACCTGAAGCCATCTTTTACGTATCTTTATTTGTTAACTGTAGCTAGCAACAGAAATTTGCACTGGAGTTCAGGACCTAATTTTGATAAGTTTGTAAGTCTTACAAAGATATCAGACTAAAAAAAATTGGACGAAAAAATGTGATTTGTCAAAAAAATACTAGAAAAAACACAGGAAAAATGTGACGAACATATGAAAAACTTACACAATTAGCTGCGAACTAAGAATTCATAAGTTTGGCTTTGAAAATCAACTTGAAATTTCTAAGAATGTCTTGCAAAATCTGCAGTTGCTGACTTAATAAGAACTTACAGAGAACTTAGATAAATCTTAGGAAAACTCCTATGAAATTTAGCAAAACTAGGTCGCTGGTCATTTTCAACGATTTAGGAGTTCTTGGTCTGAATACTGTTGTGCGTTTTGCAGGGACTTGATACCGTGTGACAAGGACAGCTTGGCAGATCCCTACGTCAAAATGTACCTGCTGCCTGACCGTTCAAGTGAAACAAAAAGAAAGACTAAAGTTGCAAAAGACAGTCTGAATCCTGTGTTTGATGAGACGTAAGCATACATGATTTTATAAGCAAATTAGAGTCAAGCTGCCATATCTGTGGCTATAGACTTTTCATTTAGTCACAAAATGAGGCAGTTTTAGTGCTGATGAATACATTAGTGTATTATTACATAGATACATTTTGTCATGTTAAATTTGCTGAAGTGTTTAATGAATTTTTTTTGGAAAAAAGCATTGTTTTGATTTAGTTGCAAATATCAGTTTGCTGTACTGACGTACTATCTGCAGGCTAGAATGTGTGTGCTGCATGTGGTCCATGAAGACATTGAGCGACTGCAATGACTTACTTTAACTAGTCAAGAAATGAGCATATGGTATTGAGAAATCTAATTATAGGTTCTTATGATAATGTGTAGATCAGTCAATGTGTTTTGCTTTAACTTGTTACATTAAATAGTTGATGTGTTTTTAAAAAGTGAATGCAGTCTGTCAACAGACACAATCTTTTCAAAAAGTAAGGTTCACATATGTTGTAGATTTCCTGCTATTAGTTGAGGGTGACTTACAGTTTGTCGACAAATCACTCCCAGTGAATTGGATAGGAGTAACCCTTCAGTGCCAAAAAATCTACCGACTGTGTTTCCTCTTTATGCAGTTTGTGGTACTGAACTGAATTTGGTAGTTTTATTTGTAGTGTTGTAACTAATGTTAGTTTGTTTGTGTAGTTTTGAGTGGCCAATAGCGTTCACTGAGGCACAGTCTGCATCTCTGGACATTTTGGTCAAAAATGACGTTGGACTCTTCTCAAAAGGTCGAAAGAAGATGGGTAAAGTTGTGATCCGTTTTTTCGATCTTGGAGACATCAGCCAGCCATCAACAGCTTGGTATGATGGTTGCTGCAGTTTTATTGATATTAATTTTTATTTTCAACAGATAAGTAGTTTATTCAATGCTGTGTCTTACGTATTTATAATACTGGCAGTTTCTACTTGAGTCTGGTAAATGTTAGGCTATCATTAAACATATTTGATGAGTTACTGTTTAATTAAGCTTTAGCACTTAATTTGTAAAAAAAGTAAAGAAGTCTGGTACTGTCAGGTTTTAGCGTAAGGGGAGAGCGGATATGTAGGCAGTAATTTCTAATCACCAGCCAAGCAGAGTGCCATAACCTCCGTCGATGGCGTCTTGGGTCCAGCCCCAACCAAGAAGTTTTAGTGCATTCATGGTCGAGGGACACATTCTTGTGCATAGCCATTTGGGTATTTTTGACATTCTGAATCTTGCAAGTGCAACTGATCAAGTAAATCTAGGCTGTAGAGCACACTGGCTTAATCACCAATTAAAAGTGACTTAATTGTGTTTGTTAATTCCCGATGATTTGTCTAAATTTTTAACAAAATCATTCATAAATGCTGCACGGTGTACTGCCATGTGACAACAAGAACGGCTGCTACTGTGTTTTGCCTTTACAGTGAGTTGCAGTGTGTTGTCGTGGACAGTACGAGCCCAAATTAAGCCTTATGTGTGTTGTTGTGGAGGTATGGCTCAGGTCTTCGATTGCATCGGTGAAGTTAGTCAAGTAAGTAAAGTGAGGTAAGCAAAGTAAAGTGTAAATTTATATAGCGCATACTCAAAAAGATCTCTCTGACGAGCATAGTTAGTACTTGGATGGTTCTGCACATGAGAACCATTTCTGTATGTAACCTTTTGCCGAGGTTAACTCAGCCTGCTGATCCCTCCGTGGGTATCCGCAGTCAGTAGCAGTGAAAGCTGGAATGTAAACAGGTACAAAACACAATGCACTAGCTTTGTATTTGTGATCTTGCAGTGTAAACTGGTGTCTGGCTGAAGGCTAAGGAAATGGAGATTAGTGTCTTTGGGTCTTGTGGCTAGGGGAGGACTTTACACTGACGTTTATGTGTTAATGTGTATGTGTTAATGTAGGTATGCACTCTCAGAGGCGGAGTGAGGTCACGTTGTTGAAGTGATTGCTTTTTTGAGTAGATCTTCAGTTGCTTTTTTTGCTTTATTTAATTTTTTGCTTTGTTTTGAATAGATCTTTAGTTGCATCTGCTTAATATTTTGCAGTAAGTCATGGATATCCACCCGTGTTTTAACGTTGGATTTTTAACGGGAATGTTGTGTGGTTGATCTTTTGTGTTTTGTTTTGTTCTGATTATTTTCTGCATGATATATCACATACTGGTTGTTATATTTAGTTTGTTGTAATTTCTCATGACTGTTTTCTAATGTGATAGATATTATTTTAGTGATTTTTGAATTGACTGACACCGTTTACTAGTGGCACACCACCTTAAAGAAGTTTTATTTTTTTAGCCCCTTTGTATTGGTGTGAAGAGAAAACACTGCCTTACTTATTCAAAGGATGCGTGCACATATTCATTAATTTTTGATTTTTAAAAATTTGTTGTATTGACTGCTTATTTGGTGAGAAAACCAGTGAGTTTTTTATTGCCAGGCATTCTGTCATTTTTTTCTGGGATTACTACATACAGTCTTGTCTTTAGACTCTTATAAATATAACCATCTAGCCAAGATAAACGTAGTTTAAACGTTTAAACAATTAAAATGTTAACGTTATTGCAGTTGTGTGGGAGTGATGAACTTGCTATTTACTTACCAATAACAGTAGTTTGTAGCTTATTATGCTACATTAACCCCGCATCTGTACAAGCCATATCCACATGTGCCCGTTTTCTGTTGTTGTATGCTCTTCAATTTGGACTGAGCACAGTTGAATCTATGTGGTTTTATGTATCTCATTTGAACCTGCACTTTTACACCAGCTTAAAGCAGGGATGTATTTAGGGGCGTTCACACCTGGCCCCTTTGAAGGTGAATTTTTTTGTGGAAAACAGAAAAAAATACTAGAAATTTGGAGCAAAGCCCAACGTGAGTCCGCCCGGCGCCCTAAGTTCGATTGGGGGACAGTTTAGGGGGCTCACATTCCTTTCGTAGCAAAGTCACGTGGCCTGAACTCCAACGCATTAGCATACACAGAATGTGCAGTGTCGACTTGGGGTAGGTAGACATTAGCCAACTAAACATTGTCGTTAGTGGACCAAAGTTCACCAATTTTTTTGTTCAACACGGGAGAGATGGTAGTTGATAACGCCGTTTACCGCTTGTCATCCATCTGTTCCAGAGATATTCGCGCTCAAAGTTAAAAGTTGTCCTAAATCGTGCCAAATTTTGGACGTTTTTCGCTGTCCCAAATTTTAAGGGGCGGTGCCCCCTCAAAATTTTTATTTGTATACACGTTATCAGCCCCACTTAGGGGCTAATACATCACGTGGCAAAGTTTAGTTAGGCTGCTCCATTTGGCTTTAAAGTTATAGTGGCTAATTCGCTACAATTAAGGCCAATTTTGGACCCTCCCTTTGAAAGAAATTGTAAGGAGGACCCAGGTCCCCAGAGGGGAGAGCGCTAGCAAGACTTGATCATTCTATGGTGCATGTAAAAATTTTGGGGTGCAGCACCCCTCAGGGGCCGAAATATGGTATTTCGAAAAAGTCGATTTGGGTGGGTACAATTTTACTGCATAATCTCCGTGATTAGTGGACCAATGTTCACCCAACTTTCATCACCCAACGCTGGAGGAATCGCGGTGCAAAACCTCCTAGTCCATTTTTGAATATCTTCATCCGTTCTGGAGATATTCGCCGCCGAACTTCAAAGTCGTTCGAAATCGGGCCAAATTTTGCATGTTTTTAGCCCCTAAATGTTTGGGGAGGGCCCCTCGAAATTTTGGACCGGTATTATAAACTATGGCCTAGTACTGACCACCGTGCAAAATTTTGCGCTGATCGGCCGACGCATCTCGGAGATCCTATGATTGAAATAAAAAAAGGAACATCTGCAGTCCTCCCGAAAACTATTGTTTCTGGGCGGACTAATAAGAAAAAAAGCATTCATCAGGCCTTACATAAAATTTTTCTGCTGTAGGCACATCCTTGGGCTTTCTTTTCACATTTTTATATATGACTCTGGTATGAAATAGTTCTGAAAGCATTTTTCTTATCAGTATATAAAGCATTTGATGCAGTCTTTAAATGTGTGCCTGAATTGATATCATTTTATGTGAGTTTGATAAAGTGCATTACTTTAAACTGTGATATATGTAATGGATCTGAGATTAAAACTTCTGCTAAAAAGACAGTTATATGATAGCTTCATAATTTATGTGAAGGTATGTACTGTATATATTGCATTATATCATATACGTTATATATACAACAATGCATGTATTGTGAAATATCTCGCACATTGTTTTAACTACACAGCAATAATATCTCCTCATATATGTACATATATCTGCAGTCAGTTAGCACAGTTACCAGTGATCCTGACTTGTTTACCCACCTCTACTAATACAGTCATTTTAAGTTATGTATTTAGCAAATGATAATGTGTTGAACACCGTTGTTGAACAGTTATACATATCTGTGCGTTATGCAACGAATTTAAATGGAGTATTTTTGCAGTACTGCTCAGAAGCATGGTTGCACATGAAAAGTTTAATATTGTATTATATTTTCAGCACGTCACGGCCAATTTGGTGATGGATATGTGTCAGAAACATGTGCTAATGATACTGGCTGTTACGTCATTACCCACCCACTTATGTGTGCTATAGGCCTGCTGCATGATATAACAACACATGAAGCATTGTGATATGCTGTTCTGATTTTGTGTTGTGTGCTAGCTAGCACTTTGTTTACGTTATTAGCTTGTGTTTAATTGCATAGTTTTGCAACTGAGTACAATTGGCACATCGATCTTCAGAAACTCATAATTTGCAGTCTTTCATTTATCTCTTGCATTTTGTTGCTGGTCCAGATTTCTGTCAGCATGTTAGATATGTGATTCGTTTGTCAGCGCAAGATGCTCGCGTTATTACTCACATTTATTGTGCTTGGCATATCAGAGTGGCTTTGTCTGCACATGTTAGAATGCTCAATGTTTCTTTAAATGATGATTTTCATCTTTAGTTGTTATGCGTATTCTTGACGCCTAGCAGAAATGCTCACATTTCATAGCTGTTTCTCGTTATTGAACAGTTTATTTGTTGTTGATATCAGAGCTGCATTAATGCTACTGAGGGCCCAAGTGCTGTGATCATATATGCACATACCCGATGCTTAACTGTTTGAAGAGGCTTCATTGCTTTTGAAGTATTCAATGATACTATAAATGATGTACATGGAAAATAGGTCAGTATTTTTGTTGCATTTTAGCTAGATCATTATAAGCTGTAGTTTTAGCTGTTTTACAGTGCAGTGTGTGAATTTTCCATTATCCACAATTGTGGGCCCTGGTGCTGCAGCCCCCCCATTAATGCAGCCCTGATTATTCTTAGTGTGAAGATTATAGCAGTTTATGTTTATAGATATGGACTCATTTGGATGCATATGTGAACATTTGCTTTTGAGTGCTTGGTGATTGCTACGGTTGCTTTGATTTCATATGCACATGGTGATGGTGCTTTAGTCTAGACTGTTTGTTGGCTTGCGTTCCTCCGTTGTGGTGTTGCCCATGTTTCACGTGCTAATTAACGGAGGTTTTTATGTAGTTGAATCTGTCAAGAGTTGTGCATGATATTAGCTATTTAACTTGCGGTTATTTGACATGTATATTTTGGGAAATATGCAGAAATATACTGTTTTGAACTTTTTTGCTATACGTGTCTAAAAGAGTAAGATTATAAAATGCTAGGTGCAGATTAGCAGTTTTTGTCTAACATAGTGCACACTTAAATGTTAAGTTATTTGATATGATTTTTAATGTCTTTATATTACATATTATGATTTCAGGTTTAAGTGCTTTTGCAAAGTCGCATCATTTTAAGGTTATTGCGTAGAAAGTTAAGGTCATGAGTGTTTCGTGCTTGATGTCATGTCACTGAAACCATTGTTAAACCAGACCAAACATGATTAATTGACTAACAGTTGAGCTTTGCAATGGCTAAAAAAGTGAATATTGCAGATGGCTTGCATAACATAAGTCTTGAGCTGAGAAATTAGCAAATTAGTGATATATTGCAGAAATAATGAGAGTGAAAATGGTGAAATGTTATCCGAAAGTGGTTCAAACATAGTATTGAGCTGAAAACTGATAAAGAGAAATACTGCTAAGGTAGGGCAAAATAACTCATGAAACTGATTTCAAGGATGGAGTAAAAAGTAACTGTCAATTGGCAGAACACTGTTTTCGTCATAAAATATGCGACAATAACAATTGGCGTACTAATTTGTATATTTATATATAAATATCAGTGGCTCCAGTGTTATCATTAGTTTTTAGTTGCAGCATTTTCAGTAAACGTGCTTGTATAAGATTTGAATACTTTCTTTACAAAAAATATTGTTATCCCATCGATATCGATATCGCGATATATTTATATCGATAACGCGATCTTTTGCAAATATCGTATCGAATCATCGATTATCGAATTGAAATTGAAATCTTGATAACGAGTCATCACTAATTTGTTTTTGATTTAAATATTCTTCCTCATCATGTTGTTGTTTATTTTTTAGTTTTATTTTTATAATGCTATAGTTTGTGGTAATCTGAGAGTAATATTTCTGAATATGTAATTCAACAGTATTGCATGTTTTCTTTTTATTCTGGAACGAAAATGAAAGGGTTATATAGACTAACGAATTATATTGTTCGAAGTGGTGTTACGTCACGTCACTGGGCACCACATGTATCTTTTCGTTTTTCTCGATTTCCAAATTGGACGAAGAAAAATGCGCTGTTTGTGTTGTGTTCATGGCCTATATTGAATGGCTGCAGACGTTTGTTGAGTAAAGCAGAAATGAGCTCGCAAGTGAAGTTTTTCAGTTCTGCCTTACATACTCATACCTCTGATGAGATAGCTGATACGTCATTGAGTGCAGTTACCAATGATGGAATAGAACCATTAAATGCGTCAGAACGAGAGCAACGCCAAACTGAGCTCAATGTTTCTGGCATTGTTCCTGCTCTTCCTAAGAAGTCATTTAGCTTAGCTGCATATGTTAATGAATCAAAAACACTCCGCAATTTAGTTATGCTTGGAGTTAATCTGTCAAAGATTGAGGAACGTGATATCAGTTTAGCAGAGAAGCTTGTAAAGTTAGACTTTGAGCGTGATGTAAAGCCTGTTTTGTTATTTCTGCATCACTGTGATGTGAAAGAATGTGATATTGGCGAATGTATTACACGGAATCCACTCTTGCTGACTGAATCCATAGATGACATGCAGGTACGTGTAAACTACCTTGAATCAAAGAGGTTTTCCAAAGAGTCCATTGCTAAGATTGTGTCGAGAGCGCCACTTGTTCTTACGACGGCAACAAAAGAAATTGATACTCAGCTGGGATATTTACAACAGGATTTCATGCTTTCAGGTCTGTTGTTATGTACTTTGTGAAGTATTCTGTCTGCCAGTGTCTGGCATGGTAACAAGAACTTATCTTATAGGGTTGTTAAACAAAGTTTGGATTTACGAACTTTGAATTTCAAGTTCGAATTTATATTCGTTTGTCAACCCTTCGATATTCGAATCCAAGCATCACTAATTAGACGCAGACAGTTTCCCTGGTTTTGCCTTGAAAGTGGAGCGCTTCAGCGGTGCACTGTGTGACGATCTTTGTTCTCTGCCGGTGGTCACTTCAAGCGACGCCCGCGTTCAATTACTTTCCATCTTGCACTGCGCCCCTGGCGCCTGTTGTATACTGATGCAAGCTATCAAAGTGACAAATCTTGGTGGCCCAGACACAGAGCAGACGTCAATCGACGGTAATAGAGCGCAGTAGACATGGCTTGATGTCCTGGCTGATTGCACTGTTGATAGACTGCTTCCCGGCATGTGGCGTGCATGCTATGACCTTCATCCGCTCCACAATGCAGACATCAAACGCAAATTGCTTAAGCTTCTTTACAAATATATAAACGAAGTTCGAATTTTATCCTAATTTTAGCGATCAAAATTTGAATTTGGAAAAAAATGAATTTAACATCCTTATTATCTTATGAAGAACAGCTGCTCTTTTCAGTGAAGTGTCATAGAATTTTTCATTCCGGGGAGGAGGTAAAATGTAATTGTTGTCTTTAGTTATAAAAGTATCCACAAGTACACCTACGTTTTTATTGTTGAACCACTATCGCTGATGCAAACCTTGCAAGCACATGCCAAGTACTTCTACATGTACATGCGCATATGTGATTCATACTCAATCTTACAGTACAGTCGTCAGTTACAGTGGTGATCTCAGTGATCTGTCAAACTTTTGTTGTGTTTAGGAGCAGAAGTTCGTTCAGTTGTCACAAAATATCCAAAGATTATTGTTTACGAAAAACGTGCAATACAGGTACGTATAGGTTTTTTAATTACTTTTTTATTATATTTTTCTCAGTAAGGTATTTAATATTCAGGATGGCATTTATACACGCTTTACATCGGTCATGCAGTTGGACAGTTTTTGAAATGATTAGCCTCGAGCATTGTAGTGAAGGCAGTAATGGTAAACATTGTGTTTCCTTTTTTATGTACCTCTCGGTACTAGTGGCGTCATGGGTTAAGAAGTAGGCGAGGCCAGAAGTTGCAATTTTATGACAGATGCTGCAAATTTCTGATAGAATTTTGGCAGACAGCTGCAAATTTTCTACTGCATGCTCAGAATTTTAATTTTGCCCTTTTATTTCTTCAAGATGTGCATCTTTAAGACCCAAAGTTTACTGACAGAAATGGTCTGACAAGAAGATGATGTTCCAACAATTTTTTGATTGCCCAAGATTTAGAGGTGGGGCAAGTGCCTCTATCCCTTCTGCACCCCACCCCCTAGCCATGACACCACTGCTCGGTACATATTTATACATGTCCAGAAAAACCAAGCAACTCTTCTTTTTTGAATAGCTCCATGAAACATTGGCTGATTTTAATAATTTTTGGCATGCAACGTTAGGAAGAACTTTGACATGAATGTCTGCAAGTGCATTTCGTCCACCTCACCTTAATACTGTTGCTACCCTATTTTGTGAAACGCAGAAGTCGTAGTGTGGTTGTAACAACAATGAATACGTACTGGGTACATGGGTAGTGCATGCATCGGCTCAGAAAATTACTGAGACCGATGAATATCTGTTACTTTTTTAACATTAATCATATTTATTTTAAGATTGTATGTCAACAAAGTGAAATGATGCAACATACATCAACAGCAAGTGGGCTGCTTTGAGTCAATCGCTTATTAATATTAAACGTGCTGGTGGCAAGTGGCGTCAACATTGATTGCTTGCACTTGTGCTGGATGAGCACCTATTATGATGTAATAATGTGATGTAACATGTTTAACTTTTTGAGAGACAGTTATTGCTACCTGTATTCGTGTTTGTCACTATTCATTTAATCATTTCTGAGCCAACGCATGCGCTATCCAGTATGAATAATTCATAGTTGCAAACGGCCAAACTACAGCTAGTGCTTTTCACAAGGTAGTGTAGTGACAGCATTAAGGTGAAGTAGGCGAAACTGTAGGTGTATTATGCCATGTTTTTTATTGATTTTGCATGCCAAAATTTATTAAAATTGGATGATGTTTCATGGAGCTATACAGAAAAGGGGCTTGTTTTTTGGTTGCGGATTATGTAGCTTTGTATTCTTTCACTTTGTTGTAATAAAACATAGGACTATGTTTGTTGTTGCAGTAACGTAGTCAAATGTAACCAGTTTATAGCTGACATTACTTTGGTAAAGGTCGAGCTATTGGTATGAGTTGTTGTCCGTCCGTCTGTCATGGATGTATTGTGGTTAAACAGTGCAAGGTAGAGCCTAGGTTGCTATTGATCACTAATAGGAAGTCGCATACTGGCTTTCAAATGAGATGGAAATTACTGATTTTGGATGACCTTGAATGGTAATAACGCACTATGGTAAGCCAATTGTGTGGTATTGTGGGTGAACGGTAAGTTGTAGAGAGTACCAGCGGATAGGGTGGTGGCGACTTCCTATTGCTGTCAATAGTGACCATGTGTACATCTGCAGTGGTTTGGCTGCAATTTTGAATAGAATGTTTAAAGCTATAAGTGGTCATATCTTGCAAATGGTGAGAGATACAGCTTAGGTTACTATTAATCACTAATAGGAAGTGACATACGCCCTGACAGATTATATGGAAATCATTGACCTTGGATGACCTTGAAGGCCGTTATATGCTATTGCGGCTAAACAGTGAGAGATAGGGCCTACTTTGCTATTGATTACTTATAGGAAGTTGCATATTGGCTTTCAAATGACATGAAAATCATTCACCTTGAATGATTGATCTTGAAGGTCATTACTGCAACAGGAACTGTATAGGCTCTATTGTGTTTTCCCGAGCAAGGCGTTTTTATTGTGGGAAATATTTGTAAAACCTGCATTTGATATTTTCTTCTTCATTTACTCTGTAAACATTTATATCGCCTGGCGAGATGGCCACGTGCAATATCTGTTATACTAGGATTCATTTAGTTTTCAAGACAGCATTCCGTTAACATAGCGTGCATGGAACTGTCTCACTTCTGACAAATCACTTTCTCTCCATGACTGGATATTGGAGTCTGGGCTTCGGACGTAGGTGGTACTGTCGGCTTTTCCTAGTGATAGCTGGGCTCCTTGTTATAATTCTGCATATGTTAACAATCTTTTTTGGAGTGTTTTGTTTTGTGTTATTGTGCTCAGACAGCAAAGTTCACACTGACAGAGTTTCTTGGATTTTCAGAGCCTGAATTGAAACAGATTCTTCTTGCTGATCCAATGATATACATAACAGGTAAATTGGCATATTTTTTTAACTGGACTAAGAGTTACTGTTTGTGTGGTTAGATAAAAAGTGTTTTTTAATATTTTATGTCCAGAATTATTATTGGTTTGTGTTACTTGCAAATGATACATCAGCAGATTTTGTGAATTTTAAGTTATTACATCACACATCAGTTTAGCAAAGCATTTGAGGTTTGATTAAATAAAGCTTTAATGATAGGTTTGTTGTAAATGTACTGACTGTGACATTAGAAAAAGTAGAAAATTAGACTTAATTTCATGAATTTATAAAAAAACATGGTGTCTTGCTTTTTGGACTAACCTGTATAATAGCCATGACTGCCAGCATCAGTCTCTGCAACCGCATACTGTTATAACATATTGACCTTGGTTGTCATGGGATGATCAGGGTAACAGTTAGAGTTCTATAATGTTACTAGTTACTCCAAAAATACTGAGCATGTTAAATGAAGCAATATTTTAGCTCATTGTATCTGTTACAGTAGATAATAAAGTTGAGTGGCATTTGGGATGCATTTTGTGTGCTGTTTTTGTTTATAGCCAGGGAAGCAATGTTGGAGAGGTTCGATTTCATACACAATGAAATTGGGTTCAGTCATGAGCATATTCTTCATTGGCCGACTATTCTCAGGACTCGTGTAAAAGTCCTTCGTCCAAGGCATGAGTTTCTGAAATTTCTGAAAAGAGATCAGTTTGATCCGACACGTGAGAACTACGTGTCACCACAAGCACTGGCTACAACTCATGATCTGGAATTCTGCAACTCCGTGGCAAAAGTTCCAGTTAAATTTTATAATGACTTTTTGAAAACACGTTGAAACTGATACTCAAACTACTAAAGTGTTAATTCGTGCTATTAATCCTTGCTTGCTGTTATTTTGATGTCATTGAATTTTACAAAGTCATGATTTGCAAAAGAAGTACATTACATATGATAGTTGATACTCACATTTAAGCTGTACCTGATATTGTTGTCAGCGTATTTTTTGTTGACAGTGATGAACTGATTTGGGTAGTGAACTTTGCATAATCCAGAAATGAAATTTGCAATTTGTGTCATGCAGAAACTGAAATGTATCAAACTGGATGTCTTGCATTTTAGGGCGTTATTTATGCAGTATGCAGAGTGGTGCATTGGTTGTTGTTTTGTTATTTCAGTTTTCAGCGATAGCTAAGCTGCTTCACTGCAGCAGATTAATATTAATTTTATTGACATATATTCATCATTATCTAGCCATCATTTTTTCAGTCATTAAACACCAGTACCTGTATGAAGTAAAGATGGACTGTGATTGAAAGTAATGTGTAATCTTTGTAACTGATGTGTGATCACATATGGCAGTTGATGCTGCATAGTTCTTATCTGTGTAGAGCCGTGAGGAGCTATACACAGTTGTTGCACATGTTCTAACCTTTTGATAAGACTTTAGGCCTACACTGTGTTTCAAAAAATCATCCCAACATTTTTGATTGTAACTCATCTCTGTGCCTGTGTTTCCATAATTGGCTGACATTTCGAGCAAGTTTACTGTGGGCAGTTGAGTAATGGACCATTTTTAGTCCGCCCGGAAACGATAGTTTTCAGAGTGGACTTATGTTTTACTGCAGATGTGTCATTTTTTATTTATTTTTTTGCCATGGCATCTTTGAACTCTGTCAGCCAATCGGCGTAAAATTTTGAACTGTAGTCTGTACTTGACTGATTTTTGAAAATTAAATCCAAAATTTTGGGGACCTCCCCCCCAAAAAAAAATTAGAGGCCAAAAAGTATGCAAAATTTGGCCACTACTTTATACTTCGACGGCAAATATCTCCAGAACGCATGAAGATATTTGAAATCGGATGTCCTGTGAACTTTGGTCCACTAATTACGGAGAAAGGTGAAATCATACCCACCCAAATTGACTTTCTGGAGACTATTTCGGCCCGTAGGGGGTGCTGCACACCCAAATTTTTACACGCACTAGAAAATGATCAATTCTTACTAGCGCACACCTTGTCGGAGACGGGGGTTCGTTTTACAATTTTTTAGAGAGGGGTGTCAAAAATTGGCTTAGCATTTAGTGTATCTACGCATATAACTGTGTAGAGGGGGTAAGACCACATTTTCAAGGGACCCGCACCCCAAAAATTTGACAGAACAAAACGTCTCGGAATGTGGCATGGTTTCGCACAACTTTTGAGTTTGATCGCTAATGTCTCATGATCTGATTGAGATATCAAAAATTGCGAACAAACTTAATTGAGGGCGATTCATGTGGGGTTCGGCAAAAAAATTTGTTGAACTTTGGTCCACTAACAGAAAAGTTGCAGGCGTGGATGTTGACCCACCCTAAGTCAACAATGCACATTCTGCATATGCTAATGCATTTGGTTAAGGCCAAGTGACTTTACTGCCAGGGGAATTTCAACCCTCTAAATTCTTCTTTTTCTTCGGCGTATGGTCAAACTTCAACAAGTTGAAGACTGGTGACCAGTAGTGGTTGTGGACATGCCGGCAGTGCGCTGAGTGTGTAAAGAATAATCTTGAAGTATGTCCCGGTGCAAAACTAGGTGCTAATTAAAATAGAGAAGTGTCTCTGGCTCCTTACGGAAGGGTCGTGACTCTCTTTCACGAAAATCAGTGGAGTGCCGATTTCTCCAGTCTTTCTCCAATCGGACTTACGGAACCCGGCGGCCTCACGTTGGGCTTTGGCGTAAATTTCTGGTTTGCTTTGCTGAGATACACTGCAGGACCAATACTGGTGTTGGCACAGCAGGTTTTTTGGATGAAATGTCAGCCAAAGTGTCCAAAATGTGAACATTTGTGTGTTATTTTGATTACGTAATACACTGTCTGGAAAAAAGTAACCCTCTGGATATTGTACAAGATAAATGTTAAATCTGAATCAATCTAAATAGAATTTTGCACTTAATCCCCAATAAATTGCTAAAACCATTACTAAATTTTGTTTATAAATATTATCTGTTTGTGGAGTTATTAATTATAATAATTGAACATTGATAACAATATTTGCATTACCAGTATGGTGTTACATACTTTAGTCGCACGATTGGAAGTGATGATCGTTGACACAGTCAATGTAAAAAATAATTAACGAATGGTATTTTTGTAGACGATCATCTTTCATGTTTTAATTAAACCGTTGAGACAAGAAAACGAATATGGTGATAAAAAGTTTATCGCATACAGTTTGACAGTTAAGCTTACATGTCTGTGCAGTTGCTTAGTACCAGACACTTAACGTTCAGGGGTGTCGTCACAAAAGCCACTGTAATTATCGTTTGCATTGGCAGATTTGACTGAAATTTGACACTTTGATTGCTGATGGATTATGCATTGTTGACGTACAAGGGCGGCGCCACCTTAGGAGCTGGGAGGGACATGTCCCCACCACTTTTGCGGGATGTACCACGCAGGGGGTACAACCCAATTTACGTTGTACACCTGCGGGGTACTACAACAGCCGGCCGCTAAAGTTACGCAATTCACATTCGGCTTTAGCACTTGGAAATTCTGCTTCCTGTTCCTGTACAGTTTGCTACTTGTCATACAGTCTATGAAGCTAGGATCTTGAATTTTGCACTGCT
>Ga0056128_1001840_pt1 | contig 24469 bp, 9 predicted proteins | sample WorMetLIZISLAND2_FD_71113 | JGI IMG/M metagenome (GOLD analysis project Ga0056128, IMG submission 71113) | Marine gutless worms symbiont microbial communities from Max Planck institute for Marine Microbiology, Germany - Olavius geniculatus... ... | reverse complement strand
TGTGGGACAACCCTGCAGGAGTTAAGCCACGCTGCCCTAGATAGGCAGCGGTGGGCAGCGATAGTAAGAATGGCGTCAGACACCAACGGGCATTGAGCCCACGGTTGTCGATGACGATGAAGCCGCTCATCTGTATGCGCTAACGCTCCGGATGCAGCTTAATGGTTTGTTTACACGATCCAGCAAACGTCCAGCAAATGTATTCAAAATACACGTGCTAATGCTAGACGTTTGCTGGATCGTGTAAACACCCCATAACGCAGTGAAACCGAATTACTGCCCTCATGACGGATACGATATGCGGTTCTTTCTGCGATTTTACAAAGCTTTGGCATGCCATTTGTTATGCAGATGTCCTGTCCTAACTGCGGCAGAGGCGCATCTCCGCGTGTCCGTGCGTTAGCGCGCCTGTCACACTCTACGATTCTGCCAAAATGACGCAAGCTAAGTTTACTGTCAACTCTACGAATCACTAGTTTCAAGATCGGCAAAGCTTTTCCAGAAATTCAAAAAAGTCACTGAATAAGAAAGGGGTAAATCTTTCTAAAGATATCATTTCAACCAATAAGTTGTCATATCTAAAAAACGGTGCAATTTACAGCCAATTTACTACCCCAGGACGTAAAATAGAAATGTGAAATCGGAACGAATCTGAATGAAATTTTATACATTTTCCCAATAAATTGCTGAAGCGACGACCAAATTTGGTTGCAAAATATTGCTTTTAACGGAGTTATTAATTGTTAAATATCTATGACTAAATGGCGCAGGATATTTGACCAGCAGCCGGTCAAATAGTCTGTAGGCTATATGACCGGGCAAATTTTGTCGCCGGTCAAACGTGCCCGGTAAAGATCAGCCGTGCAGCTGCGTTCTACGCAGACTGAAGCCTGTCCATGAGTTGCTTAGCGCCACGTTGAGCGACTGCATCACGTCGTTGACACAGATCGACGTATGCATGAGAACGAGACCATTTAATTTGGTCTCGAAACCACATTGGTCTCGAGAACTGAACATCCCTGGTTATTATCACACTTAAATTCCTTCTAGAGCATAGAACACAATTTGCATTTTGTTTACTAAATTACCTGCATATTACTAAGTGATAACATCAATGATATTGCTGTTGTTCAAGTAGATAATCCAACGCCAGACCACTATAGTATTTCCATTTGATTACAGCATAGATGTAATAAACGTTTTTTTATTCATGCCACATTTTACATTTAAAAAAATTTTCTTAACGTTTTTTATTTTTTTTAAACGTTTATTGAAAATTCTATTAAGAACTTTAAGATACAGTTTTGAAACCACAGAATGAATTACATGTAATAAGCCATAGTGCCGGTGTCGTGGAAAATTCGTCGCGCCTGGAAAATTCTTCCCACCTCCATATTCTCATAATGTAACTAACCCTAACCCTAGCCTTAATCCTAACCGTAACCCGTACTGCACTACTGTTGCATGTGGAAATTATTTTCCGGTGCAACGAATTTTCCACTACACCAGGCTGGTCTTATGACCACACGGTTGAACTGAAATGGAATAGGCCAAAGATCTCTCTCTAGTTCTAGCTATACTGAAACTAGGCTTACAGCAATAGCCAAAAGGTTAAACAAATTAGTTCTAACATTTTTTATTCAACGTTTTAAACGTTTTTATTCATTTCACGTTTTTAAAAAATTCTGTTATGGATCGTTTTTTATATCTATGGATTATAATACGACACAGAGTGGGCAACAACTGCACAACGAACTTCGTTAGCAGAGATCCCAGCAAAACAGTGGCCCAAAATTTCCAACTTCTGTAGCAATAAGTGCAACATTTGAAAAACTGCTTAAAAATTGTACTCATATCTACGTTTCATATCTACGATTCTTTGGCCAAGGTGGCATTCTGTGATGAAACTAAAACATGCAAATAGAGTTCGAGAGTGGAAATTAATTCACAAAATTTTCCATTTCTTAAGTTTTGCTATGAGCATCCTAGCAAACAATAAAAATTCTGAAATTTTATGGAACTTTGTGGCAATCCAAATCCAGGAGCAGGCAGACGTGTAACTTGAAGTTATTTAAACGCGAGAGCTAACTATAGCACGTATTAGCTACGGTAATTCTGTTTGTCCGTACTGGTGTCTGTCACATCCCAGTACCGTTCCAAAACTAGGTGAGACAGACTTTGTGTTTTCACCATATGATAAGAACTTAAGAGTCTCTAGTATTCTGCGACAAAATTTCATGGTGCTGGGTGAGGGGGTCCTCATAAACGAAAGAGCAAAAAGGGGCATCCACTAAAAGGCATTATTTAATCGCTATTGGCTCATCTAGCGTGAAAATGGTTGCAGATAGGCAGACATGCTGCTTATCATAACAAGCACAAGTGATGAGCTTCTTAGGAATGTCAACATGTATGACCTTGAACCCCCAAAATAAAGGGTTTTAGTGAATTTCTTGCGATTTTGGGCTGCAACACAAATTTCAAGAGTGAATTGTGCAAAATGGCTGGAGATAGACCAAGACAACCGGTGTATGAAATTTTTGCCACTGAATGTAGATTTTAGCAGTCCCCACCTCCCACGTTCAACGACTGTCAAAGAGGGATGCCACAGTACATATATACGGCGTATATGTACTGTGGATACCCCTGAAAAGTGGATATTTTTCCAATACTGGCTCGTGTAGCACGAAAAAGGTTGCAGATAGGCACAGACTGCTGCTTATCATAACAAGCACTGGTGACGTGCTTTTTAATGGTATCAACATTGATGACCTTGAATGTGCACAAACTGCAAAAATAAAATTTTTTAGCAACTTTTTTGCAAATTTCAGCTGCAAGTGAGCTGCGACAAAATGGATGGAAATAGACCAAGACTACTTGCGAACAGGAACTACTATAGGCTCTCGCATGTCTCATGAGCATTTGCTCAGATTTCTTGTTTTACCTTAGTAACAGATAAAACTACAACAAGATATGAAAATGTTTCTTCAGACGAGATTATGAAATTGGAGAGGTTTAGCAGATTCAGAAAGCTGATGACCAACAGCTAAATGATTAAGCTGACCTTAGTTTTAACAAATACACCGTGGGCCATAAAAACGTGGCACTTTGCTTTTGTCCATATCTTTGCCAACTATCGACCAATTTTCAAAATTCTTTCACTGGCACACTCTGCAGACAATTTGCAATAATGTGATTATATATCCCACCACATGGTAAATGCGTGTCAACACTACCTTGTGAAATAAAAATGTAAGCAAAAACTAACGATGATAACAAAAATTTAGGTAAATGAAAAAACACTTCAGACGAACATTGCGATGAATGATCTGTATGACACTAGACTGTGTTAGACCCACACAGTCTACACAGTCAATGGTCATACAGACCATTCACTGACCATTCACTGCAATTTTGGTCTTAAGTGTTTTTTTTTCAATTTTACCAAAATTTTTGTTTGTTATTATTGTTACGTATGCTTATTTCATTGATATTTCACAAGACAGTGTAGGGACACATTTATGGTCTGGTGGGATACGTAATAATCACGTTATTGCAAATTGTGCACAGTGTGCCAGTGAAAGAATTTTGAAAATCGATCAATAATTGGCGAAGATATGGATATGTAAAGCGGCACTTATTGGGCCCACGATGTACAATGCTGGTGCAATCATGGTTCCTACTAATCTACAGAATTCATTTTCCCTGACTTTTCCTTGACTTTCCAGACAAAACGAATCGTTTTTACGCACGAGAGCTAGCTATAGCGTGTTTTACCTACGGTAATTCTGTCTGTCTGTCAATCCGTCCGTCACGACCCGGTATCGTTTCAAAACCAGTAGAGACTTCAGTCAGTGACTTCAGGTTCTCACTAAATGATAGCTCTAGTATTTCGTGACAAAATTTCATGCCACTGGGTGAAAGGGGTCCCTATGAACGAAGCTGCAAAAAAGGGGCACCCCTCCTAAAAAGATGTTATTCTACCGCTATTGGCTCGTCTAACCTGAAAATGATGGGCACAGACATGCTGCACATGCTGCTTATCATAATAAGCACTGGCAACGAGCTTCTTAGAAATGTCAACAATGATGACCTTAAATGACAATGAACTCCCAAAATAGGGGGTTTTAGTGAATTTTTTTTGCGATTTTGGGCTGGGACATGCATTTCAAGAGTGAATTGCGGTGAAATGGATGGAGACAGACCAAGATTACTTGCGAACAGGAACTGCCATGGGCTCTCGTGCGTTTCATGAGCATTAGCTCAGATTTCTTGTTTAATTTGTTCCCACAATATACCACTGTCGGTTTCAACCGCTTGCAATCACACTAAAAACAAAAGTGGCAGAACAAATTTTAAAGTGGCAGCAAAAATAATCTGCGAGCGAAGCAAGCAGGAAAAATTATGAGCTGTTGTATGAAGTCTTCGTTCAAAATGTTTTTTCTGCATCTTTGTTAACTTTTACACCCTAGTACTTTTAAATTCCCTGACTTGACCCGACCCTCTGAGTTTTCCCTGACTTTGGAATGTAAAATTCCACGACTTTCCCCGACTTCCCCTGACCATAGGAACCATGTGCAATGCAGAAATTTCGTAACAAGTGCTCTGGTGTCTAGTTCAGAATTACTGACATTATACTGGATACATTTTGATGATTTAGTCTTAGGGAGACCCGAGATAAATGCACATAATTTGCTATACAGTTTACAACAGCATGACTGCATAAACAGCTACAGACTAAACTACAAATTACATAAAACATACATTAAACACATAAAATGACAACTATAAGTGCTTAAGACCTACACAACTGCCACAGCAGTGCAAATGGCAATCAAATACATGTAGAATTATACTACAGCGAACAAGCTGAAATATAACTTGCAGAACTGCCAGCTCGATAATTAACTTAATCAAGCAAACTGTTGTACAGCGAACAACTCAGTAAGACTACTTTTAACATACAACCCACAAAGCTCTAAAGAACTACCCTATTGATCAATGCGTCACTAGGCTGTAAAATGTTATACACATCTATCGGCATAGAGCCAGTTCAGCCGCTGGACGTTTTGACAACCTGTCAATTCATCTGCGCATCAAAAGAATACTTAAGCCTATAACTAATTCATGTGACATACTTTACAAAGAAAAGCATAATAAAATGCACAGGCCTGAGTCACATTAAGCCTTGTTGTCCCCGCCGCCAAATGATCATTACGAAAGCCATCCAGAGTCCAGACCCGATTTAGGTCAATAAAACATTAACTAGAACCATTGAATGTGCTGATTTCGCAGAAATGGAAATACAACATAACAATCCTATACTCTATGTTCAACACTCGCATGAATTCTGGACACAGAAATTAAGACACTTCGGACCTAATATTTTTGGCAATTGATACGTCCTGCAGCCGAACTGTCTGTAAACCCATCTATCTGTACACAGAAGCACTTGCAGTGCATATACAAGTAAACTTTGCATAAGCAAACAAAAAACTGTCAATTACCAATGGTTTTTCAATGCCTAAGTTACATAACATTGATCTGACAACCAATATGCACTGCAGACTATTACTAAAATGGAAGCAAGCGCAATGGATACATAATGTATAAATATTGATTTTACTGTAATATACGCTAATATTTCACTCTGATCACCTTGCATTTCACCAGTGATGCAATTTCATTCACGCATACTCTCACATTCAGTCACAAACACATACAATTGCTTTAATCAACTAAACTGTTGCATAACTGACAGTCTTGTGACCTGGATTAGTTATAAATAATTCACTTACATACACACAACAAACAAACAAAGTCCTATAACACTAATCATTGATTAAAGTTTACGAATAAACAATTCCATGAAGACTTCATCATCAAAAATACTGCTAAAACCCTCACCAAATGATATGATGACAACTGTTTCGAACATTATCTATCAACAGCAATAAAAATGGGCATGCATGTTGATCAACAACAACATGACAAAAAAAGTTCGATATAAATACTAATAATGAAAGTAAAACATGTACATATACTACAACAAAAATAATCTATCAACATACTGCAGTGCTAAGCGTTAATCTTGTGGACGCGCGAGTTGTGATCCCGCAACTTGTCGGCATGATAGAACGACGTGTCGCATAAGTCACACTTGAACGTCCGATCGCTGGCATGTGTTAAAGCATGCGACTGCAATTGACTACGGTGTGCAAATCGTTGCCCACACACCTCACATGTATGCGCTAAGCTGGCGTCAGTACAAGTCCCGTCAAACGGAAATGTTGCAGCAGTGATCACACGCTCCTGACACGCATTTGCCGTGTCAAACAGTCTGCCACCGGGACCGGGACCCGTTGTTCCAGGAGTACACTGACGGTCGTTGTGGTCGATGCGTCGATGGTCAGCAACACCCGATGCAAGAGGCAGGCTGTCGGACGTTGCCGCTGCCCGAGCATCGGCATGTCTTTGCATATGCTCACGCAATTCACTCTCGACCGCGAATGAAACACCGCAGACATCGCATGAGCGCAGACGAGGCGCCGAGTCTGACTGTGCAGTTGGCACTGGGTCACGCTCAGTCGTGTACGGTATTGGTATCATGCTAACGCTGCACGGCAGTGCTGTGTGCTGACGACGCTCGTGATCACGAAGATGCTCGGCACATGCATACGTTATTCCACACGCAGCGCAGGCGTACTGTGCTGAGTTACGATCAGCAGCACTCGCAGCATCAGCGTCAGTGCAGTGCGTATTACCCGACGATTCCAAACCAGCTGCTGAAGGAGACAGACGAAAATCTTGCGCCGGAATCTGATGGAAGTCAGGTGCCGGTTGTTGTTGTTGTTGTTGTTGCTGCTGCTGCTGTTGTTGTTGCTGAGAGTTGCTGGAAGTTGATGGTACTGGTACTGGTGGCTGAAGGTCTGTACCGGCAGGAGGTAATGGGAAGTCTAGAGGCAACGACCGACAGTCAGCTCCAGGAGACAGATCGGCTGCAATGTGCTGCGGCAGTCGATGAACCAAGTGGCGATGTCTCACAAGATGGTCTTTACGAGTGAACATCTTGGCACAGATAAAGCAGCGAAAACGTTTCTCCCGCATGGTGCGCGGTTTCCTCTCTACTGGTGGAGCAGGCACGGAATGTGCTGTTACAGGTGGCACGAAGCCACCAAAGTATTCTCCGGTGCCAACATGAAGCATACGACCAAACATGTCATATGCAAATTCTACCTTTGGTGCCTGCGGCCAGACAGCAGTGGCCGGTGGTGGTACGGCTGCAGCTGTTGTTGGAGATAATCTATGAGTGCGACGATGGCGCAAAAGGTGATCGCTCCGAACAAACATTTTTGTGCAGATGTCACACTGGAATATGCGCTCAGTTGTTTGCGGCGGACCATGGAGAGCACGTCGATGCCGGATCATGTGATCATTACGACGGAACATTTTCGAGCATATGTCACATCGGAACCTTCTTTCACCGGAACCACGAACTCGCTTTTCACCCGTACCCGTGCCTCCACTAGCAGCAGCCGCACTTCCACCGGGACCATCTGTGCCAGCCACTGTAATGATACCGGACACGGGGCACGGTCGTGCAAATGCATCCGAGTCAAGTACAGCAGTTGCCCGTACACAATATCGTCGAGGCTGCTCGTCGGACACAAGAGCTGCAACGCCGGCGATGTTGTAGCGATGCTGCAGCGATCCAAATACCATTGTGGCAAATCCCCCAACACTGAACTGGCCACGAGCTGGCACTGCCTGCGGCGGCGGTGGCGGCTGCGGCTGAGGTCCTCGCACACAGTCAATGGCAGCTGGCTTCGCTTCCAGACCATCCGGCAGAACAACACCGCCTGCACCAGCATGGGGCGCTGAACTCGTAGCAGTTGACTCACCAGATTCATGAGATCGCCGATGAACGTCTAGAGTCTGCGGATGGGCAAACCGCTTAGCACACAGATCACATTTATATGGACGGTCTACGCTCGTGTCACCTGCCTCCAGCGCATTGCGGGCATGCCGCAACACGTCAAATACGCCCGAAGATGCGGCAGCAGCACCAGATGCGGCATCCACAGCCTCTTCGTGACCCGTTGTACCCCAGAATAACGGTACTTCGTATCTTGCATTGCACTGCATTAACTGTTCAAGTTTGATGTCAATGCTGAAGCTGGTTGGTTGTTTGTCCATTGCATCCATCATTCACTGCAAACACACAGCAGGTCTTCTCTTTTACATACTTATATGCAACGATTATTGAAAGGTGTCAAAGATGTCAAACCATAAAGTATTCATAAAAGTTACCGACGATAACTAAAAGATGAAGTCACCACAGTGAATTTGTGCTGGCGCTGCTTCTCAAGATACTGATCTGGATCCGGATAGTTAGTCGGCAGGGCCCCAGGACTGGGGCATCACACCGACGGGATTCCTGACGTGTCGGACAGTAGGTGCAAAACACAAAAACACAAACAAGTGGATAAAAAACGAACATATTTTATTTAAAAAATACGAAGTCGTCACGTACCAAAATAAATAATAACACAAAATTTTTCAATTTTAGACAAAGCGATACTATCCCTTATGAATCGAACAAAATTTTTATCAACATAGCTCGCCGCACAAACAAACGAATATTTGGTAACGCGATTCACTGGAAAACTTGTTGTCGATAACCATGGGTACTTAAGGCTTTGTCCGAAGCTTCGAGTCAGAGCTAAGATTACAGATACCGGTAGAAAAAATTATAAGCAATTGCACATATTTGTCGGCATATTTTAATTAAATACAAAAAAAACTAATTTACGAGATTATAACATTTTTGGCTTTAATAGGACTCGCGCTTAATCACATTTATACAAAAATAAAATACGTAATGCGTAAAGGGACTTCTTTGAGTTCGTAAATTGATGTTTGAATACAAAAATGTCGAAATCGGCGAAAAACAAGGTCACACGGTTGCTTGTTGGACATTTTCGCCAGTGTACCTCGGACTACATTACAAATGCTTGGGGCTGTGACCTCTGACCTAGGCCACTAGTGGCCTAGCTTCAGTACGTCAACATCAACAAAAGTTGCGTTCTGTTGGTTTATTTTGACGTAGTGAAGTTTTAGAATGTCTCTTCGTGTTTTAGTTGCGTGTAAAAGGGTAATCGACTACGCTGTTAAGGTATGCAACTGCTCTGAGTGCTCATCAGTGTTTTATTTTGTTTCATTGCTTAGTTGTTTTCAGCCGTTGCGTGAAGTGACCTTGTATACTCGGCCTGTACTTGTTTACGGTACTGTTTCAACTGTAACAGTGTCGTATTGCGTTATTATTTTTAACACATAGAATTGTAGTTGTAACTGTGCATGCATGTTTTATGATTATGAGTTTTTTTTGTGCCTTGTCTACTATCTAAATTCAAGTTTATGTGACTGTTTTTTTCATTTGTGATATTTCATGCATGATTGTCATGGTAACAGGAACTTTCGTTCCCACGTACTTTCGCTCCCAGGAGCGAAAGTTCCATACATGGATTTTTCACTCCCTTGAGCGAAAATGAGGTGGAACTTTTGCTCCTCGCTCAGAGTTAACATTATAGGCGTACACAATTAATAGTAGCAGATGAAATCAAAGGATGCCAGCATGCGGTGAAAATGCTCAACGTCCAAAACAAGAAAGCCCAGCTGTTGCTAGGGAACGTGCTACAGCTAGCCTATAAAGATGGGTTTAAGGTTTAGGAAAGAGACTATAATTAAAAATGATGGTAAGAACTTGACGAAAGATATAATTTAAGAAAGAATTTATAAACAAATATAAATTGAGGAAGAATTTGGAGAACTTAATAAATTTAAGATAAATTAATTAATAAAATAATTTGCTAGATCGTGCCATCTTTTACTACAATGAAGCTGTACAAAGAAACGAACAAGCTATAACGCTTTAATGTCCATTAGTTTTAGTTTATCAATTAAATAATCATAATTTGTGTTGGGGAGCGAAAACACGTTACATTAAATTGACTGTGGGAACGAAAGTTTCATAGAACAAAAGTTCCTGGGGGCGAAAATTCCATGTCACTTTCGCTCCCGGGAACGAAAGTCCTCGTGAGCGAAAGTTCCATCTGTGGAACTTTCGTTCCCGGGAGCGAAAGTACGTGGGAATGAAAGTTCCATAATTTATTGTCATGACATTTTCAGATCAGAGTAAAGCCTGACAAGACTGGTGTTGTCACCGATGGCGTGAAACATAGCATGAACCCTTTCGATGAGATCGGTATAGAGGAAGCTGTTCGTTTGAAAGAGAAGAACGTCGCAGGCGAAATCGTTGCAGTGTCTTGTGGGCCTCCACAGTGTCAGGTCGTACTTTGTGTTTATGTGTATAATGGTGTTGTTGTTGAAATGAGAAACCAAACGTTTTTATAACAATGAAATACTTTTTAATATGTACACATATGTTTAATTAATAATTAACTATTCATTAGTGTACTGTAACTTGGCATTACAGGTACATTTTAGTTGAGTGTGCATTGTAAGTTTATCCCTATAGCTAAGTTATTGGCTAACTCATATTGTCTGCATCACGGTAATGCTGTTAAAAATTTACATTTGGTTGCCTTGGCGATGTGTTTATAACAAATGTTAGGAGACGTTACGAACTGCGCTGGCAATGGGAGCTGATCGAGCGATTCACGTTGAAGTGAATCCTGCTGCATACGAGAAACTTCAAGCGTTCCATGTGTCAAAGATTCTTGCTAAGCTGGCAACTGCAGAAAAAGCTGATCTTGTTATTGTTGGCAAACAGGTTCATTTGTTTTCTCTATGGCAATAATTAACAGGATGGACCTATATTTAGTCCGGCTGGAAATGATAGTTTTCAGAAGTACTTATGTTTTACCGCAGATGTTTTTTATTTGTTTGGCAAGGTATCTTTGAGCTCTGGCAGCAGATCGCCACGAAATTCTGCATGACAATCTGAGCTAAGCCGAATTTTATAATGCCGGTTTTAAATTTTGGGAGACCCTCCCCCAAAAAATGTAGGGGCCAAAAACGTGCAAAATGTGGCATGATTTTGGACGATTTCAAACTGGTGGCAAATATCTCCGGCAGGGATAAAGATATTCAAAATCGGACAAGTAATTGATCTACCACTATTCCTCTTGTGTTCGGCGAAAAAGTCTGGTGAACTTTGGTCCAGAAACTTCGTAGGTTTAAAGGTACATTATATTATACACACCAAAATCCACTTATTCGGAAGACAATATTTTGGCCCCTAGGGGGTGCACTCCCAGATTTTTGCGCATGTTAGAGAATGACCAGATGTTACTAGTTTACACCCCACTGGCGATGGGGTCCCACTTACAATTTTTTTCAAAGGAGGTCAAAAATTGGCTTAAAATTTATCAACTGAGTGCCTATAACTTCAGTGTAAATGGAGTAGCCTTACAAAGCTTTTTCACGTGATGTCCTGCTATGTAGGCATAATAAGGTGGGTACAACTTTTGGGGGACACTGCCCCCTGAAAATTTGGGAGAGCAAAAAACGTCCAAAATTTGGTGCGACTTAGGACAACTTTCAGTTTTGACCGCGAATATCTCTTGAGCGGATGGAAATCGACAAGCAGTAAACGGCGTTATTAACTAGGATTCCTCTTGCATTGAACAAAAAAAACTTTGTGAACTTCGATTCACTCACAAGAAAGTTATAGCCAGGGGGTGCTCATGTTGGCTCACCCTTAGTTGACAATGCGCATTTGGCATATGCTAATGCATTTGAGTTTGGGCCATGTGACTTTGCTAGGAGGGGGATTTCAGCCGCCTAAATTTTATCCCCAATCATGAATCCTGCAGATTACCTATTAGCCTGGGAACAGAAATTGGTGCTATGAGCCTTGTACATGACTGCTACACTTAACAAGAAATTTGAGCTAATGCTCACGAGACGCGCAAAAGCCTATAGCAATTCCGGTTCAGTAGTTTAGCTGAAAATTGGGGTGTTCCATAAAACCCCCTATTTTGGCATTCAAGGTCATTGAATTTTGCGCCAATCAAGAGCCACTGTTTGACTTCCTATTAGTGATTAATAGTAACTTAGGCCCTATCTCGCACCGTTACTGAGATACAGCAACTTATTGGCCAAAAATCGCAAATTTCTCTCACCCCCCTTTCATTTAGTGCCCTTGTTCGAGGTGACCCCTTTCGAATTTATGGAGAAGCTTTACGGTTTTTGAAACTAGAGTCTTTCAGGCAGCTGATGGTGAAGATTTGGTGATCCTATTTTGCACCATTTTTGACTGATCCACCTGTATGATGGACAGACAGACAGAATTGCGATGGCGAAGACGCGCTGAAAGCAGTAGCTGCTTTTGTGCGTGAAAACTTTGTTATAACAGAATAAAGCAACTCTGAAGAATGATCTGTCTTACCTGGAGGTGGTGAAACCCTGGAGGTATACATTGCATTGTACAAAGTGCCTGTTTGGGAATTGTGATCCCTAAGCTTACAGACCACTGCTAACTCCGGGGCATATGTGCCTAGCTGTGTACTTGGGCTGCATATATCAAATATCTGTCAGTAGCTAAGCATGAGATAGTTGACAGTGTATCAGTATTTGTTGTTTGTAGTCGATTGATGATGACAGTAATCAGACAGGACAGATGACAGCGTCATTTTTGGATTGGCCGCAGGTCAGTGTATTTCGTTGACAGAAAATGCTGTTCAGGTTACCTTAGCCTCACACATATCATGTGTGTGAGTGATAAGCACTTCTGATTTCCTTGTGGTTTATGGTGCATTGTTGCTGGGTACAAGAGGCATTCAAAAAGTTCGTAGCTTGAGACTGTTAAGCATGACAGATATGAATCATATTGTGTTTTTAGCAGTCTCCTGCAACTGACATGCAGCCGTTGAGTGGTGTATTTAGGGGTGTGGCAACCTACCATACCCTCCTCAGCACTGAAAAGTGAAAAGTCTGCGAATTGCATAATTTTGCTTCCCGTTACAAAATGGCTTCAGCTTCTCAGGGACTTTGTTCCATCTTCTACCCCTACCTTCAGGTCTAAATATGCTCTCACTAGCACATGGTGTAGTGGCATTTATCACTCCCTGCTAGAGCATGCAATCCACTTTTTGAAAGTGTTTTATAAGTTGTGATTTTTTACTGCAGATATATGCATCTTTCTATCTGTCTAATTGCTTTTTTTGTGATAAAATAATATCCAACATTTGTGAACAGATTTTCATGGCATTTTTTTGAGTGATAGTAAGTAGGCCTATGACCAATCAGTTAGCATTCTAGGTCAATAACTAGGACTGGGGTTCATGAATTTTGTTGGTCCAAAATTTTCCCTTTTACAATTCTTTATCAGATTGTGGCATTTGTAACGCTGGCAGTTGATTTGGCTTTCTGTTACAGTGTTTTTGTCTGTTTTATTAAGCCCAGATTTGATATGTTCACAGTGTTGTGCAAGCTACTGTTACGTGATATGATACTGAATTTGCACTTGAAAAAGACAGGCTGTTAGTTTAATCTGGCACATAAACTAAAAAAAATAGCAATGTTTGAAATCAAAATGCAATGACAGAAACTGAAATAGGAGTACAGCGATGAATGATGATTTAAAACATAAAAACGAAGAAACTGATTGTAATCAGAGCAACTAAAAAGGAAAGAAATAACCATACCTATAACTGGAGAAAAACTGAAATGAGAAAGAAAAGTGAGTTTGGATAGCTGTAAAAGCAGTCCGAGAGTGGTGCCATATGTTAGGGAGGGTAGAATTTAATATTAAGTAAATGATTATACTTGTGGTGCACGTCACCTGTTTCTCTCATAATGGCATCGCCATATGTTACATCAGGCAACATTTGCATCAAAGTTAGAGAAGACTGACGCTGGTTTGACGGTGACACGTGAGATAGACGGAGGGCTGGAAACGGTGAACATCAAGTTGCCGGCTGTCGTGACGACCGACCTCCGCCTGAACGAGCCGCGATATGCTACACTGCCAAACATCATGGTCTGAAGCTGCCAATCTGAGCTGTTCATACATGGCATTTAGTTGCAATAATATATGGTCATTGCATGCTCCTTATGCTCCGCATTTAGTTAATAATAATTTATGTTTATTGTATAATTATGTGCATTGGTTTCTTGAAGTAGTTATTCTTGTTTTTGTTAGGTAATGAATTAACATTATAACTTGTTTTATTTTCATTATTTATTTATTATTATTTATTTATTGTCGTTAACAAGTGCAGACATGATACTAAACCGTCCGTCAGCTGTCCATCTATCAGTCTTCTCTGTATGGGTCATCATTGTTTTCATATTTTTTGTATTATTTACAAATTTATTTACCATAAAAATTATTGCCAAAAATTTTTTTATAATTACTTTACTGAGAACTATAAAATTCAGGATTATGATACAAGAAGTAAAAATAATTTGCACTTATCAACTGTTAATCTTGGTTACGGTCCTAGGGCAATAAATTTTAAAGATTGTAATTTCTGGAATCAACTCCCAGAAGATATTAAAAATGTACAATATGTAACTACATTTAAGTATAAACTTAAGGAATTATTTTACAATATCTTATCTTTGTGTTAAAGTTTAATATTGCTACTTTCTGGCTGGTTATATAAATTGTTCTTATCGAATTGTTTTAAACTGACGTTTTACACCTTTTTTCTGGACACTTATAATTTGATTGTTATCACTTAGTTTCTATGGGTGTCCAGCGTTGATGGGCGTTTGCTTTTCTGGCAGCCCGTCTTCAGTGCATATTATTGTGTTTTTTTGTTTGATGTGTTTGGCAAATTAATACTCTCTCTCTCTCTCATCAGCTCGAAAAAAATGTGTAGTAAAACCAAAATTTGCGTGCACACTTTCCGGGCCAGGAGTAACTGCTGTGGTGTGGTCCAACGTCATGAGGGTGATTATATTTTGCTGCTGCCACCTGGCAGACACAACGGGAAAAATTGAACTAGCGTTGGCAAAGGTTTGCATCTTCAGGATGCCTTTTAAGTTTATTTTTGCATCATTTATTTCTTTATTTGCTGTTATAATTTGTTTTTATGCTGTAATATTTAGAAAGCCAAGAAAAAGCCGCTAGCGAAGAAGACGACCGCGGAGCTGGGAGTTGACTTAACACCACGACATGAAGTGCTGTCTGTCGAGGACCCGCCAACAAGGACAGCCGGACAGAAGGTGGAAACCACGGAGGATTTGGTGAAGAAACTGAAAGAAGTAGGAGCAGTTTAATCAGTGTGAGTATTGCTATTTTTCGTTATATGAAAACGTTTATTGTTAAATTCTTCTCGTTGATGTAAATTTAATGCATGTTGGCAAATATCTGACACTTGCTTAATCTGTATAATTGTAATCATGATAATTGGAGGGTGGCAACTGATAAACGGAATGAAAAAGTATATTTTATAATTTGAAATAATTATATTATACAGTGCTGTTGATTTTCATATTCATAGGAAGTGAATGTAAAAATAATGACTAGGTGGAAAATAACCAAAGACCATATTTTTAGATGACGTGGCCATATGGATTGTACAGATCTGTCTGAAATATGTGCATAGTATAGACATGTGTGTGTGGCTCAGTTGTCTAATGGTAACGTGTCGGACTTGTAATCGTGAGGTAACTCAGGGGCGCAGGTTCGACTCCGCACCGGGACACTGCCTGGTAACGACCTTAGGCAGGTTGTTCACACGTGTGTGCCTCTGTCACCAAGCAGTATAATTTAGTACCGGCTTCACAGCTGGGACGTAAACAGATGCACTGCGTGATACACTGTCCCCGTATCCGTGGTCTCGCAGTGTAAAAACTGGTGTCTGGCTGAGGGCCTTAGGAAATGGAGATCAGCGCCGCCCTATGGTCCGTAAGGCTCGGGAAGGACTTTTGTTTTTTTATAGACATGTACTGTTATTGTGACATTTATGAGAATATAGCTTTGTATTTTACTAGGATTTTTAAACATGTGATTGACATTTTGTTTGTTGCAGAAATGAATTTGAGCTAGCTGAGATGCAGACATAGTTTCACAGCAGTTGCCGGCTAACTAGTGTATATTTTTGTAATAAAATGTATGTGCATAGAAAAACAATAAAGGACAGCTAGTATACAGTGTTGGCCAAATTAAATAAAGTAGCCATTTTAAGACAGTAGGACAATAATGGATGTAGACCCCGTACTGAACAAGGTCAAAGCAGATTTCTGCCACTCCCCAGAGGTCAAGGGCGAGCATCCCTGGGTGATGGCATTTTGTAGCGGTAGCGTGTTTCATCCAACCAACGAAGTTACTCTATGCTGGCCGAGTTACTAGTTTGATGGGTGACTGCTTGCAGGCAGTTAAACCTTCTCGGTATGTAACTAGCCACCTAGGTCAACTCAGCCTTCCATCCCTCTGGGGTTAGTAAATCGAGTATTGGACTATCTGGTTGGGGTTAAGGTGGGGTGCTTTCACCTGTGTCGGGTGGCAGGTAACAGTGTGTGATCTCATATAGCGGGTGACACTCCATAGCTCTGAGATGGGTTTTCTATGTAGAGCTATAGCATTTAGCCATTTTAATCCCTGTGTGGTTTTTGGAAGTGGGTGGAGCTCCCTTGATCACAAAGTAATAGAAATAATGCTGCATTTCGTGTGTTTTGCTGCAGTGAAAAAAAACCACAAAAGGCATTTATTATTTTGGCCAACAGTGTATACTGTTTTGTATTTTTGATAATAGTATTGCTGTTATTGTGTCACTTCTAAGCTTTCTGTTTATTAGATAGAGATGTAATAATTGTGAAATCATTCAACTGTTGTACACTGTCCCAAAAAAACATCCCCAACATTTTTGACTGATAATTTTTGGTACAAATATTCCTGACACAACTTGCCATCAAATGACTATTCCATTTCCCACCTCACCCAATGTATGCTTCTGCACTACATAGGGAAGCAGATCAAGCGAAATATGCGTTAAAAGAAACAGAAAACCTGACAAAAACATCCCCAACATTATTGATCATACCTTGAATAAAGATTAGCAGATTTTAATAATATTTGGCAGAAATATTTCTGACACAACTATCTATTAAATACGTGTTTTAGTTTTCACCTCACCCAACGTCTGCTTGATAGGCATGATATGTGTTGAAATGAATAGGAAAACGTCAATAAATTCCATCTATCCTAATTTGTGGGCCTCAACATCAGGTGTATTACAAGGTTTGACTGTCTTGCAGCAGTGTGTCCACCAGAAAAAGTTTAGGAATGTTTGTAAAGTCAGAAGTGACTGGTACAGCCTGGATTGGTCCAGAACAGAACATTATCGATACTGCTGTCAAGTGAATAGAAAAAGCGTCTCCTTGCCTGAGTTCGCATAGTGGGCCAACACTTCAAGCAATTTTACTGTAGGCAGTTGAAAAATGGACAACTGAATGAAATGTCAGCCACAGCGTCAGAAATGGGAACAAAATGTGTTTTTACGCGTTATGTTAATTAAGCAATCATATAGCATTGGATAAAAAAGTGACATTTTGCTGGTTGTGCTTTCCGCAGGTAGTGCAGAAACAAACTTTGGGTGAGGTGGGAAACTAAATGGTCATTTGATGGCAAGTTGTGTCACGAATATTTGTACCAAAAATTATCATAATCTGGTAATAGGTTTTTAAGTTACAGTCAAAAATGTCGGGGATGTTGTTTTGGGACAAAGTGTACTTTGTTGGACCGGTGCAAATTCTATGCATTGTGATTTGGTGGGCTGTTCAGCGGTTTGAACTTAAAAGCCTCTGAGTGACCTTTTTTCTGCATTAGAAGTCTTTGGTGATGTTAACTTTCTTAAATTATCTCAGATTAAGCCAAGTCATCTGGTGCACTGGTCATTAGGTGCACCAAAAGTGTTTATTTACTTGCATACTTGCTAACAGCAGATTTTTATTTGGTGACCATTTGTTTGTGGATGTGTAAGAATAGAAAACATTGCATCGGTTATTTACTCACAGGTTGTTGCAAATGATATGACTCAAAATAATGCCGCTCGCATCATTATTAAAGTAAACAAACTGCCGAGATGTGAAGACTTCTCTGGTCTGGGTTCTTTGTGTAGCCATCAAATGCAAGGCTGTCCCCTGTCTTCTGTGGTCATGGGCACCACTGAAGTGAACATACAGAACATTCTTTTGCTCAGGATGATTCGCCGTTAGCTAGTAAATGTATGTTGTTCAATCTTGGCATTTGTTGGTATCCAGTGTTTGAATTGTGAAAAATTAGCTGGTGGGATTGAAATTTTCGATGGTCGGAGACCAACCAAAATTGTGATGTACATTGTATGTATACAGTATATATCTGACCCCCTCCCCCTTATACATAATTTAACATTGTGTTAGGGGGGGTTGAAAAAACTGTTGTGTGGGTTCAACTCCCTAACCCCTGCGGCAATTCAAACATTGTTGCTATATTTTATATTTGATATGAACGCTGTTTGGTATACTGTAGCATAACTGTGTATTTGCATATATGTTAGCTGGTCGAGCCAGCTCGATGTTTGCTTGATGATTGTTTCGTGTAGGCTATGCTTTATGCATGCTTCATATTTGCTCGATGTTTGCTCGATCGTGTAAACGGGGTATTACTTTCCATGCATGATACTTCGTTATCGTTATACAGAACGACGTTACGGTATTCAGTGGAATGTTCGTTGTTTGACCTCCGGAGCGAAGCGTATCCGGCGTCGGCGTGGTTGCGAGTCGTGGGACGAGTTGGATGACGAAACGGTGACGCCAGCGGCAGTGGACGAATGGTACTTGAGACAGGATGCTAGAGGCCCGGCCGAAGCCACAGTCTCCGGAGCCGGCGGCGGCCTGCAGGTAGCCGGAGAAGTTCTCGAAAAGTATGCGTGCAGCGATGCAGGGGAGCGAGCGCGGCTGCCGTTAGCGACGACCACCTTGCGTTCGGTCTGATCAACGTCGAAATTTCCGCCGTCGCTGTCGCCGCTCTGGTCGGCTGCTGGCATCATCAGGTAGCCGAGTGGGCTACGGAATGTCCTGCTGGTCGTGTACTGGGGTACGGTCCGACAGCGTTTCGGCGTCACCGCCGATTGATGTGGTTGCTGCTGCTGGTGCTGGTGATGCGATGACAACGGATACGGCGTCGTTGGTGGTGACGTCATCCACGTCGACTCGCTGCTGTCTGCGGCTGCCGCAGCGCCCTGACCGTTGCTGTCACGAGCGTCCTCAGTCAACCAGGGTGACGTCCCGCGGCCGTACAACGGGGTGGTGCGCCGGGCCGCGACCGGAGCGGCGGCCGGATCCTCCGTCGACAACGACGACGACCGACTGACATCATCCGATGACTCCGCGCTGAGGTCACTAAGCTCCGGCGGCAGCTGTGACGGAGTGGGCCTACTGCTGATGAAGCACGGCGCTGCTATGACGTCATTTGCCGGTACTATGGCCGACGAGGATGACGTCAGGAGTCTGCTGCTATCGCAGGGCTCCGACTGCGTTTTGTACGGCTTTCTGGTAGTACATTGCGCCGCCCGCGCGCACGCTGCTATCCCCGCTTTTCTCGAAGCCTCGGATCTGACGCGCACTGTCGACTGCAAGCCGCCGCCGGCGTCGTTGTCGTCTTCTTTCTTGATATCTTCGTGTACCGTGGCGACAGCGGTGGTGGCGACAGCAGTATCGAGTTGTTTCTGTTCTGAGTTTTTTGACTTCCACGTGATTTCGATGTCTGCGCTCTGAGGTACCGTGGTGTGAGTTTGAGTTGTCGTAACCTGAACCCAGTCGTTGTTAGATGATGCCGGATCAATGATGGACGGCGCGTTCGTGACGACCGTCGACGGAGTCAGTGTTTCCTTGTCTCCTTCGGCGTTCGGCACGTCGGTCGCCAATAGATACTCGACGTCGGCCGGGTCGTATGCGACCGGACCCCTCATCAGTTGTCGTATCTGTCCGTACAGCATCGGTATCACTAGATCGTCTGACGCGTCGCTGTTCAAGTCCGACTCAGCGTCGGCGTTAGTTTCGTTGTCTTCGCCGCCGCCTTCGTTGTTAGATGATGAAGTCGGCAAGGTGGACTGACTGTCGTCGACATTACTGGAGAAGTTGTGATACCTCCGCCGAGTTCTAGACGCCTGCCTGTTCGAATTCGACATGCCGCGAATGTCATCTATGTCGTCACGAGAGGTTTCTAGTTCGGACTGCTCGGTTACGCTAGCCGATGACGTCGACTGATGTCTGGTTGGTCTTGCGTGTGATGATCGGTTCTTGTTCGACGACGACTGGGACATTCCGGAGGAAAAAGTCGACTTTCTCGACATGGAGGCGGCTTTTGTCGAGGAGCGTGTCTCTCTGCCGGGGGACATCTGTCGGGATTTTCCGGGCGACGAACGTCGACCGAAAAGTCCGGAGACACCCGATTTTTCTGAGTCCCGGTCGTCTCTTGAGTTGTCCGTTGATTTCTTGGTGCTGGTTTTCTTATTCGGGTTTAGGCCTACGTTAGCAGGCTCGCATTCTGGGTCGTCTGGCGCGCAGTCTGGAATATCGACGAAGTGGCTGACGAATTTGATGTTGAAGCGGTCGTCGTCGAAACATTGACCGTTGGCAGAAATCTTCGGAGGCCGGACGGTCACCTTCACTTGCCCAACAGTTTGCACGTCAATAACTGGCAGTATAAGAATTTTTACTACTAGTTACTAAAATTGTCGTGTACTTTAAAATGCCACTCAAAGATACAATGTTTAGCCAGAAAAAAACCAAAATACAAAATATGTGAAGTACAGGATTTGTCATCAGAATTTATATGGGTTTATTTACTTTTCCAAGTAATTTTGTGGATATTTAGTTAGTTAGAGTCTTTTCGGTTTCTTAGTCTAAAACAACGTCCTCAAATTTGGCGTCGAATAAGGGTAAAGTGATTGTTCGGCAAAACACTCGGCGAGACTGTGATATCTATGTAACCAAGCAAGATAGTTCAAAGTTCTTATTGATCGTGAATAAAAAGTCGCAACATAAATGAGACACGTTTTGATAACAGCATACTTAGCTTTAGACCCTATATGTTTTTTTTAGTTCTTGTGGGCTACCGATTAGAACTTCATGAAAATGCGACATTTATAGTTTACCTATAAAAACATATCGCTGTCTGAATCCAATTTTAGGCAGCTTTCAAACCTTTAGAAGTCTAGATATTTTTGTAAGATTTTTAAAAAGTCAACATCAAACTAAGTGTAAGTTAACGGTGTTTAGAACACGAAGAAGATTTTCGTCTGTTTACTTCCCTTTTTTATTCGTTGACACTTATAATCAGCACTTTACATCGGTATGGTTTTTGATTGTACTGGCAACTCAAAATGCCCCTCTGACCTGAAGCCATTTTACGCGCGAGAGCAGCTACTGCTACAGCGCGTCTTAGCCATCGCAATTCTGTCTGCCTCTCTGTCTGTCTGTCACACGAGTGGATCAGTCAAAAACGCTGCAAGCTAGGATCATCAAATGTGCATTGTCGGCTGCCTGGAAGACTCTAGTTTCAGGATCTGTAAAGCTTTTCCATAAATTCGAAAAAGGTCACCCCGAGCGGGGGCGCTAAATGTGAGCGGGGCTAGGGAAAATTTGCGATTTTCAACAAATAAGTCGCCATATCTCAAAAACGATGCGAGATAGGGCCTTGGTTACTATTAATCACTAATAGAAAGCCGTACACTGGCTCCCGATTGGCACTGAAATCAATGACCTTTGATAACATTGAACGACAAAATAGGGTGCTTTATGGATTTTTTGCCGACTTCGGGCTGCGAAACACATTTCAAGAGGGAATTGTGCCGAAATCAATTGAAATAGACAAGGACAAGTTGCGTATGAAATTTTCGGCATTGAACTAAGTCTCGATTTTTAGGTTCAAGGAAACCTGCGAACGAGGGCATCAAAAGTCGTTATTTTATCATTGTTGGCCAGTCTCTCGTGAAAACGGTTGCAAATCACATTGGCATGCTTCCTATCACAACAAACACTAGTGACGAGCTTTTTAGTCGTATCAACATCGATGACTATGAAAGACCCTAAACGTCCAACATAACTGGTTTTATTGATTTTTGCGATCTTCGGCTGCGGCGCACACTTCAAGAATGAATTGCGACTAAATGGCTGGAGTGATAGACTGAAAATTTGCGAACCGGAACAATTGCTACAGGTTTTCGCGCATCTTGTGAGCATTAGCTCAAATTTCTTGTTGTGAATGGCGCATTGAAAATTGTTTTGATGACGATGATTATGATAATGATGGAAAAGACAAAGTAACGAGTGGTGGCGGTGTTTGACCTTGACTTGTCCTTTGGCGAGTTGTGCCTGGGGACTGCACGTGATGAGCTCATGGCAGAGCAAGCTGCAGTCGCTGAAAGACGAGTTACAAGACATCATCTCGACTATAGCGGGTCGATCGTTGTTTACGTCTATATCAACATTCTGGTCATCCATAGGTCGCTGGAGGTCCTCTGCGTCGACGTCCGAAGTGTCCGATATCAGGCAGTGCGCCGCGTTTCGACTCTGATTCGCCAGTCGCTTCTTCGTCGTTCTGCGCGCAATGTAATTATTGTCATGATAATTTGTTAACGTGTGTTTTTAGCCGATCGTAGTTAAATAACGATCGAGCTCATGTTACGAATTGTCGTCTGTCGTCTGTCCGTCGTCGTCGTTTGTCACGAATGTATTGTGGTTAAACGGTGCGAGATAAGGCCTAGGTTGCTATTAGGCTAATCATTAGGCTTAATAGGAAGTCGCATATTGGCTTTCAAATAACATAAGAATCATTGACCTTGGATGACCTTGAAGTGTCATAACGCACTATGGTATGCCAATCGTGCGGTATTGTGACTAAACGGTAAGTCGTAAGGGGTCGGCGTGGTACCATCTGATAGGACGCTAGCGAATTCCTACAGGCTGTCAATAGTAAATATGTTTCCATCTGCAGCTGGCGTTTTGGCCGCAATTTTCAATAAAAACCTTTAAGCTATAAGTGGCCGTATCTCGGAAACGGTGAGAGATAGGGCCAAGGTTACTATTAATCACTAATAAAAAGTAGCATACGCCCTTCAAATAAAATGAAAATCATTGTCTTTGAATGACCTTGAAGTTCAGTACGCGCTATTGTAGTTAAATAATAAGAGATAGGGCCAATGTAGCCATTGATCACTAATAGGAAATCGCATACGCCTTTTCAGATGAGATAGAAATCATTAATTTTGGATGACCTTGATATCTTGATATCTTGCTATCTTAGCGACAACTGAGCTTTTGTTTCATTTGTGTCATGTCTGTGCGATATCATGTTGTGAGAAATAAAATTCATCTATTATTCGAATACTTTATGAGTAAGTAATCTTTAACAAAGCGATATGACTTTCAGCTGCAGCAAAATGCTGCCGGCAATACAATCTGCGGCGTCTAACGCCGAAAACTGACGGGTCTGAACTGAACTGAACTGAACTGAGTTTATTAAACACACTTGTAGCTCAAAAGCTGAATAGCTGAATATATCACTGACACATAAGTAGCGCAATAGGCAAAACATGCAAACATGTCCAAATAGCAAAAAAACCAATAGCTCGGCAGAAAAAAATACAAACAAAAAAACGACAACAATAGTCCAAGTAGTCTATGTGAAGTGAAACGGTATAACTATTTAGCAGTCGTAAAAATTATCCCTGTCAAAAAGTCCCCCAGACCACACAGCCCTCTCCTCTCCCGCCACAACGTCCCCCAGCTTCAACTATTTGGTAGGTATTTTTGGTGCTAGTAGTTATGTAGTTGACTGATAGTTATTAAGAGCATAATTACTAAAAGAGCAATATAGTGATTTGTACGAGTATAAACTCTAGCAAATTTAGCAGAAGTACGAATGTGTGAGATAATTGATTGTTCTGTTGGAGCTGGAAAAAAGACAATAAAAATAAGAGGAAGGCCGCGCAATATCCAGAAAGAACCCCCGAGAGAGATCATCTCTACGACTGGCGAGAGTTTCTATGTTAGCAGAATACAAAGTGGAAATACAGGGCATGCCACGGGCAAAGTTAAATATGATGTGAATGGCACGTTTTCTCTAGCGATTGAATAGAAATATTAGTTCTGATCAGCAGCGTCGTGGGGTAAAAAAGGCGATGCAACAAGTTGCAATTTTTAGACAGAACAGATATGGTTGCTTAGCATTTTAGTTTTGCTTTCAGCATTTTCTCCAAATGAAGATTTTCAGCCTTAAATTTTGCATTTTAAACCATTATTTTCCTTAAAAAAATTTCCGACAACTTTCCGACAGCCAAAAATTTACAGTGGCCCCAAACCCCCTCTTTCTGTCTCCTGGCACGACGCCACTGGTGAGGATGGCGATAAATCTGCAGGCTTATAGGGTGTTTACACGATATAGCAAACGTCCAGCAATTAGCACGCGTATTTTGAATACATTTGCTGGAAGTTTGCTGGACGTTTGCTGGAT
>Ga0056128_1001838_pt1 | contig 24472 bp, 12 predicted proteins | sample WorMetLIZISLAND2_FD_71113 | JGI IMG/M metagenome (GOLD analysis project Ga0056128, IMG submission 71113) | Marine gutless worms symbiont microbial communities from Max Planck institute for Marine Microbiology, Germany - Olavius geniculatus... ... | reverse complement strand
TGTTGATCGAGACTGGCCCAGCATGTACGCACTCTGTCTTTGAGATCCTCCAAACCCACGATCAGAACTCTGTACACATTTTGCTGCAGAGCACCCCAGACAGCATAATCGACGGGGTTTATGTCCGGACTGTTCGGCGGCCAGACAGAAGGCTCGATGAAGTTGGGTACGTTCTGCTGAGGAAACTCGACCGTTAACGGTTTTCCCCTTGTGTTTCCTGTAGAGTTGGGTTGCTTTTATTTATTTTATCCCATTACAAATTATTGAAAATATTTGCACGAAATTTGCACATATGTTACTCAGAATTGATTATATTTCAACGTGCGTTATTCACTTTAAATGTACATTACTCTTCGAAGACATAATTAGCTGACATGTAAGGGGACAGTTTTTTATGGCCCACCCTGTATAATTTTTACTCCCCACTCCTTCAGTCGTTATTATATGTATAGTTAACATGCACTCCCCTCGTATAATATGAACTCCTTGTGTGATATTACGATGTGCCGCTTAGGCTATTCAGTTTATGTTCATAGCTGAATAGGTATAAATAATGACTGGGGGAGTGTACATTATACATATAATAATGACTGGGGATTCATTATTATATGGGAATCATTATTATACATTACAGGTGTCACGGCGCTGCAGCTGAACGTGGCCGTGCACAGCCGGAGCGAGATAGCCGCACTGCTAATCTACCACGGCGCGCGCATGGACGGACGCGACCGCCACGGACGCACCCTCCTCGCCACGTGCATCCACAACCTGCGACTGGACTGCGAGAGTCTGGCCGTGCTCATGGTCCAGGCGGGCTATGATCTGAGCCACGACGTCTGGCTGGATCCGGACTATTCGCCGCAGCGATTCGCCGACCAGGAGGTCTCGTTAGAACCCAGACCGAGCGACCTGAGTTCTACGGCGACTCCTCGACAGTCGTCGCGATCGGGCGTCCGCAACAGGTCGTCGGACCCCGTACGCCTTGGGGCGCCGTCGTCGGTCGTACCCCCGGTGACTATCCCCGCCGGCAGGGTACGACGCCTGTGCGACTGGCTGCGGGCGAAGCAGGAAAGCCCGCGAAGTTTGTCGGAAGCATGTCGCGTGGTGCTCAGACGACATCTGTCCGAATGCAGCGGTGGGCGAACGATAGTGCCCTCCATCTATCGACTGCCACTGCCCACTGCCATCAAGAACTTTGTCTTGCTCAAAGATCCGTCTGGAAGCAACGTCGAGACTCCGATCCTGAGCTTTCTCGCAAGCATCGACTGTTCATCGTAGCTTCGGCTTTGCATAGATCAGTTCCATGTACCGTGACTCGTGCAGTTGAATCCGTTCTGTGATTTTGCTGTAGTAGAGTGGGTAAATTTTACTAGCCTAATTGATGCGTCGTTTTGATATATTATTGGAAATTTGATATATTATTGGAAATTATAGTCGGTAATTATTAGTGCTACGGTATTATTACTAATTGGCAATTGCATGGTGTAGTCGTTATCACCGTAATTTATAATGTTTTTTATATCATCATTTTTGTGCAAAATATTATATCGGATACAAAGTATAATATACATTTAATTTGAGTTACCGTTAATGTCAGTTACTGCTATGAACCGTGGTATTATGTGATCTGCTTTTTTTTATTTTTGCAGGAATGTTTAAACAATTTTTTTGCAAAAAGTTCATGATTGGCACCGTTGTTAAATGTCACTTTTATATTAAAGTAGCACTGACGTGTTAATTTAATAACACACGCGACTAGTGACTCATGACTTTAAAACTGATCAGTACAGCGTGAAACCGTGGTGCAAAATCAATCACTTCATTCAATTATAACGCGACAGTTAGTCGCAGAAACATTTTATGTACGCAACAATCAAAAACACTACAAAGTTCATCCCCCAAATCACAAATTATGCAGCCGTTTTCTAGGCCGCAATACACGTCATGGCCGCCCGTCGATCTGTCCGTCTCTTGGGCTGCTAATTCTAACGGAAAAAAGTATAGGTAACCCAAAATTGGTGTAAAACGTTCTTGTGCTAACCGCAGGGCTGACTTTAGCCAACTTGATGCTTACCATAACAAGCATTACTGACGAGCTTTCAGTGGGTACAAACATTGATGACCTTGAGCGACCTTGAAATCTGAAAAAGCGTTGATTGTAGTGATTTTTCACGATTTTAGTCTGCAGCACATATTTCGAGCATGGGTAATTAAATGTTGCAGGATTGACTGTTTATGCAAATAACTTTATTGTGATTGTTGCCAAATAATGATAATGTCATAAAACTTTTTATGTGCTTGCTATGTAATTTGCCTGGACATCTGAGTTTGACTATATCGTCTTTTTTATTTGAATCATAACCAGTTTGTGAATGTAAAAAATGTAACTGTTACAGTGATACTGATAGACAGACATTTGTCTGAAAAGTACTCCGCCTATGCATGACTATAGTTATTGATATAAACGCACATTAAAGTATAAAGCACATGGCAAAAAACAGTGGCAGTTAGTGTCTAGAATGACATAGGGCGGCTAGAAAAATAAGCTTAAAGCTCGTCATGTATTGTGTATGTATCTGTCGCTCAACTACTGGCGTCAAAGCATATTAGGGGCCTAAGTACCTTTTACACAAATTGTCACTTAACAAAATAGCTATTGTACGAAATAACGTCGAGGCGATTCGACACGGTCACATAGACTGCCATTACAATCGCCACGACCGCGACGACGATCGCAGCGACAGTCGCCGCGACGATCGTCCCGTGTATTCGCTACATAAAGAACGTCTTATATCAGCAGGTATACGGCGGAAACCACGCAGCCTTGCCGACAAACGCATTTTGGTCTATTTTTAGTGAGGTAATAAAACATTATATTTTACGGTGTAAAGCACACGGAAAATGACGATTCGTTGTTGAAAAGTAATTTTCTTTCATCTAAACGTCAAAGTAATTGAATTCACAACTCTTCTAAAACCTATGGGTAGGCTATGCATGCAAGAAATGTGAGCTAATGCTCACGAGACGCGAAAGCCTATAGCAGTTCCTGTTTGCAAACTGTCAGTCTATCTCCAGCCATTTCGTCACAATTCATTTTTGGAGTGTGCGCTGCAGCAAAAGATGGCAAAAAATCAATAAAACCTCTTATTTTGGAAGTTTAGGATCTTTCATATTCATTCATGTTGATACGACTGAAAAGCTCGTCACTAGTGCTTGTTGTGACAAGCAGCATGCCCATGCCTATCGGCATTCGTTTTCACAAAAGACTGGCCAACAACGGCAAAATAACGACTTTTAGGGGATACCGCTCTTTGATGCCCTCGTGCGCAGGTTTCCTTGAACCCAGAAAATCGAGAAATCTACGTTCAACGCAGTTTTCCATGTCTATTTCAATTGATTTCCGCGCAGTACGCTTTTGAAATGTGTTTCGCATACCAAAATCGCCCAAAAAATTATAAAAAATAAAAATAACCCTATTTTGACGTTCAAGGTCATCCAAGGTCATTGAATTCGGTGGCAATCGAGAGCCAGTGCATGACTTCCTATTAGTGATTAATAGTAACCTGAGCCCTATCTCACACTGCTATTGAGATACAGCAATTTACTGGCTAAAAATCACAAATTTTTCCTACCCCCTCTCATTTAGCACCCTCGTTCGGGGTGACCCCCTTTGAATTTATTTAAAAGCTTTACGGTTCCTAAAACTAGAGTTTTCAGGCAGCCGATGGAAAAGATTTGGTGATTCTAGCTTTCACCGTTTTTTGACTGATGCACCCGTGTGACAGACGGGCGGACTACGGACAGACAGACAGAATTGCGATGGCTAAGACGCGCTGAAAGCAGTAGCTGCTTTCGAGCGTAAAAACCGCACCGATTGGATTTGGCCTATTTAAGGAACGTTTGCGCATGATGGCGTCTTCGCGATTGGCGGAAGAAAACTGTTCGTTTTGAGGAAAAATATCTGGGCGGACGGAGCGGAATTTCAGTCAATAACTGCAAACGGATAAGGGAGGTGACTCCGACGGACGCCCGTATAAAACGCAATGCAACGGCAGCTAATTGGTCACCATGAATAATTAAGTTTCTGCTTCTGTTGCACTGAAGCCAGAAGCGTTCTTGCAGTTTGCACGCACTGTGCAGACCTTCCGATCGAGCGGCCAGTCACCAACCTTCAGATAGGCTACCGATAAGTGATCAGCCATTTGCGTAGATTACCAAAAATTAAAACCCGGAACACTTCATAGAACCGACTCCAAAGCGCCTATTAATAACGTATCAAAAATAACGAGATAAGGCGAAGTGAGTGTGTGGTTAATCACATGGGGTTTTAACTGCACATAAAGCTGTGTTTGAATTGTGAAAAATTAGCTGGGGTTAACTTTTCGACGGTCGGAACCCGACCAAAATTGTGATATAAATCCGATGTATATAGTATATAGCTGACCTCCCAAAACATAATTTGACAATGTGTTAGAGGGGGTTGAGAAAACAGTTGGGGGTTCAACCCCCAACCCCACGGCAATTCAAACACTGACATAAAGTAAACACACGTTTTAAGACATCCGCTTTACGGAGATAACCGAGAAACATGGACCGAAATTGCATTCTGCCTATACAGACAGTCACATTCTAAACGATAAACTTATTTATTTTTTATCTTTAGCAAAGTTACCCGTCGTTTATGACGGGTGATGTTCACAGCAGTCTCTGCATGTGCAGATTTTTACATACCGTAAGCCTATTGCTTAGAAAAAAAACATATTTTTGCAAATTATCAGCTTTTTGTTTCATTTCATATCACAATATTTTTGCAACTCGAAAGTCCCAGTTGCAGTAAGCGTAAAGGCAAACACAGAGCGACGTAACTGAACCGAACTTGCTGCTTTTCAAATTCGCCCATCTCTGCAGTTCCGGCATGTTGTTAAGTAACCATGGAATCGACAGGCTGTCTGATAGAAATGTTTTCCTGTGCAAGTCAGAATCACTGATCCGTGATCTGTGATCATGCTGCAAGCAACTGGGTGACTCTGGACATGACGTCATGGTCAGTTAAACTACAAGTAAGTCCACACTTTGCTGAGGCTTTAGTTGTGCTCTTTGCATTCGCCTTACAGTGGGCACTGGACAGTTTAGGATCTAAATGATATCTTAAACATAGGCCTGGCCTACCATTCTCTTCTTATTTCTTCTCACTCGTTAGTTATCTCCTATCCTCTTCATGCTTTTATTGGCGTCAGCTTTTTATTTATATTTTATCTTGCGCAAAACAGTGTAAATGACACGTCTGTCATATCAGCCGTATTTGTTTCGGTCATAAAACAACAGCATCACGAAACGAAACAGCGTTAGTTTTTAGTTTATTTTATTTAACTTCAAAAGTAGAGCTGTCAAATTAATGCACTGATTAACGCATTAATGCGTTAATAAATTAACGCGCGTTAAAAAAAATTAACGCGCGTTAAAAAAATTAACGCACATAACTACGTATGCCAATTGACTATTCATTAAATTAGCTCTCCTCCACATATATGGCTGCGGTCGTGCGTTTGACGGTGTAGTATGTTGCGATCTGAGCGTGGTTGAAGTACGACACCGCACTGTCTGGAGCGGTATAAACTCGTATTGCGTGCTCGCTTACCCACTGTAGCAGTGCAGTATTTAGTGCTTACAGACATCGAGTCGACACAGCGCTGCATAATGGACCTCTTATTGAACCGCTCGCCTAGCACTGTCCGCCACTTACCGTGCGACAACGGCAGGTGCGAGAATGTATGACGTCACTTAGTCTCGTACATTCGTCTGTATGCGGAATACTGCCAAAACGTAACGACGAAAATAATCGTAAACTGACCACAGCACGTTACTTGTTACTAACATCAACCTGCACAAGTATTTCGGCGTTAATTTTTGCAATAGAGAACCTTCGACCTAATCATGTATTATATCTTATCTAGCCGGCGTTGCCAGTTTAACCCTACAGGCCGGTGGATTCTGCAAGCATAACAATGCAGTGGGACTGTGCTATCTATCATGCGCTTTGTTAGTTTCGTTGTCGTGAAACACAATGTATTTCTTTGTCTTAGGTTAATTTCAATCCAGAGAATGTGCTTCCGTATTTTTTTGTAATAAAATTTACTTTTGAATAGAGATGTGCTGTCGAAGCGTTCTTAATTTTTTAACGCATTAATTAACACGTTATTAAAGCACCCAGGCCCATCGAGAGGGAGAGTAGGAAAAAAGTTACCCCGGGCCCCGCGACGTTTGGGGGCCCACCTGTAGAATATAGAAAGTTGGAAACATATTTTAAACATATAATCAACAACAACTGCCGTCATAGCTAGCATAGAAATCTACTAGCCTGTTGTCAGAATAATTTTTTATTTTAATAGTGATCGATGGAACGGCAACTACAGTTTAGTTACATGAATTCATTCGATTGTCAAATAACCGCAGTTTAACGAAATATTGGAATTTTTGCTTCACGGAATTTAGTAAATTAACATAAATCACTACATAAATCGCCTCGCTATACTAAGCCTTAGCACCAAATGACCTTTGAGAAACCTTTTCCTACAATACCAACAACCAATTGACTATTCATTAAATTAGCTCTCTTCCACATGTACGAAAACGGTGCCATTGCGAGCTCAGCGTGGTTTAGCACATTACTGCATAGCGTCCCAAATAAAGGACACCTACTTTGACGCTAGGTCATAGAATGACCTAGAATGCAGTAATTGGTTAAACAACGGATTCGCACTGTGTGCGCATGTCCGTGCGTAGGTGACGCGTAGCTTGGACGTCGTCTGGACGTCTCAGACCACCTAGGTGGTCAAAACTTTCTCGCGTGTGGCCGCCTCGGCTTGACTGGAGAGTGGTTGGACGGGTATGTCGCCGGCGGCTTACAGCGGCGTCATGACTGGCACACGCGAGCATGACGCAGGCGTGACGTCAGGCGTGACGTCATGCGCCGTACGACGACCTCTGTTGGGTTCCGCTTCCAGTCGACAGAACACCGTCGACACCAACGCGGACCCACACACACCGCGCTCTGACGGTAGCTATACAACCACTTCATGCATTTCAGCCGACCGTACTTAAGTAACGGTCGAGCTATTGGTACGAGTTGTCGTCCGTCTATCTGTCCGTATGTCTGTCTGTAACGGATGTATTATGTCTAAGCTTTAGGTCGTAGAGGAAAACTGTTTGCACGAATAATTAGCCATGTGTGTTAAACTCGAGCATGCAAAATTTCAGCCATCTAGTGCGAAGGAAACATTTCCAAATTCGAGGTTGAATAGACGGGGATAGAAAAAATGTGCGTTTTTCAACGGAAAACTGGCCATATCTTGAAAACGGTGAGAGATACGGCCACAGTTACTATCAATCACTAATAACAAGTAGCATACGCCCTTTCAAATGAAATGAAAATCATTGACCTTGGATGATTTTGAAGGTCACTGACAACTAGTACGGTCGGCTATCGAAGCGACAGCTGCGCTTCTTGTTCAGACTAACTCGCCGTCATCAGTGTTCATCCATGATACGCGAAACCGACTACAATCAGTGAATCAACCAACAGTTGCTTTAACAGCAAAGCTATTAATTTTTCAATTTTACAACACGATATTTGCACTTGAAAAAATGACGGACAAAGCTGTAGGTTTAATGTAGCACATAAACTAAAAAGAACGAAATGTTTCGAACGAAACTAAAATTAGAGAAACTAAAATAATAGCACAGGGTAGACTCTAAAACAGGCACACACAAAAACAAGAAACTGCCTGAGATCAGAGTAACGAAAAAGAGAAATAACGATAATTAAAACTCGAAAAAAACCGAAACAAGAAAAAAATCGTCAGCAAGTCCAAATAGACCAGACGTCAATAGCAAGCAACACGAGCAGATTTAGATGATAATTATATTCCCAAATGATTTTCTGAAAAACCGTCTAAGTTTCGGCATAGCAAATAATGGAAGTGGTTGTGTTTTGGCGCAGATGTGAGCCGTGATGAGCAACCTTTGTTTCGTAGACGTCGTCAGCTGTTCACGCCACTCGACTACGACCGACGACTGCCCGGCTACATGAAGCCGACGTTCGGCTCCAGTCAGAAGGCGCTGTTGAACCGTAGTAGAACGTTCAGTGCAGTGAGCGTCAGTAACTCACGTCCTCAGTCGTCCCCCGCACTGACACTGTCATCGTCCCTCAATCTTCAGCGGGTCAGTTCTTAATAGAGTGTTTACACGATCGAGCAGACATCGAGCAAACATCGAGCTGGCTCAAGCAGGCCTATTGGAACCCCGCCTCCTGGCTAAAATGTATGCCTAGGCTTAGGTTCTTAGCCCACACGTGTTATATAGGCCTTTCAATTACACTCTTTATGCTTCACTCGCCAGATGGCCAGGGCACGATTGATTTCATTGTTTTGTGACAAGATTTTTGTTTGTTATTTTTATTACTGGCGTTTAACTGAGTGATTATGTCTACATTGATGAATAAAGGCTAAATAATCAATACGCTCAAACAATGTAAGTGACTGGTGACTGCTTACATAGGCTACACTAGATTTGATGCGTTGACTAGTATTAAGACTAGACTTCGTATAACGTAATCGGTCGGGAAAATGCAGGTATGTGTACAACAGTACAATGTGAGTGTGTACACGTAGCCTTCATGTACACGCACGCCGCAAGATAATACCCCGTTCACACGATGAAGCAAACATGAAGCAAACGTATTCAATATACAAGTGCACGACGTCTGCTCTATGTTTGCTGCACGTGTGCATCATGTTTGTAAACGGGGTATAAACCGTACATTGCATGCCTTCCTATGGGCTATACATGACATAACATGAACTAGACTGTCAGAAGCATGCATGCTGGCACATGCAAGGACTGTTGGCACTGAGAATAAGAACATTAAAGAGCCTCGAGCCATGCAGTCTGCGGACAGGGCGCATGTAAATATTGATAACATTCTCATATACTGATTATTGATGTTATTGACGATACGCGGAACGCGGTTCGTACATGACACAGACACATTGACAGCGTTCGGCCGACATTTCTGCACTGCAACGAACGTCATTTCACTTTCTCTCATCTTATTTATATTTGAAACATTTTCAGTTTGTTTTAGTTTAGTTTAAGTGCTAGAATTAACTGACAGTTTGCCTGATAGTTTTTTTTTTAGCTCAAATCTATAATAATTATTCATATCGTATCGTACGACATTTGGTCAATTTCGCCATCGAAGAGTTCATACGCTGCGGCTGTAGTGGTGAAAATTTTACTCCATCACGTCGACGTTTTGCCACCTTGATGCTGTTAATGGATAACTGTTAGGCAGAATCGCTTCTTGCAGTACAAGCGATTCCGACTATGGTGACGCATTTCTCCGTAGCGTGGTCTGTCTGTCGTCTGTCGTCTGTCACATTCGTGCGCCCGGCTTGTGTAAATTCGAGTGAGGTATGAAAAAACAAAAAGGGGGTCCTTTTCTATGAAACATCGTGTATGTACGTTGTTTGTGTCGGCAGTCGATGCGGATAGCCGACAAGTCGATCAACTCGACGAGTTCGATTGGGTATCGGGCTCAGCCGCAGACGGCATCAGCACGCCATCACTTGATACAGCAGCACCGAGCCGTCCAACACGCCAACTCCGTGCCGATCACATCCGGCCAGTCAGAACTGCAGCCGACGTCGTCGTTCACTGCCGCAGGTCGAAGTGCTCTGATGCGGCCCGACTCGCGTCTGTCCAGGGACGCGTCCGACTCGCCGCGGTCGGGCGACGTGCGTCGTCGTCAGCGTCGCATCGACCTCGGCCTGCTGCCCCACGGACCTTCGACGTCCCAGCGCGTCACGGCAGCGGGGGTGCTGGGTAGAGACTCGCCTCTGAGTGCCGCCGGGGCGGACACCGCCGCCCCTCGGACCACCCAGTCGCCGGCACTGGCTCGATGTTCCACTGACGCAAACGTCCACGAGCGACTGGGCTCGGGTAACGTCACAGAACGAGTTGTGTGGTCCCACCACGACAGCTCCGACGCACCGTCGCCAACCGTCGGCCGTGCAGGGGGCGGTGACTCAGTCGACTGCCCGTCGCCGTCATTCAGACGACATCACGACGAAAACGGTGCAAGAGACTCGCCATTGACTCGACACAGCGCCAGCGGCGGCGGAGGTCCGTCGCAACGCTCACAGAGACCGACGACCGCGGGACAGCCACTCAGCACACACCAGCAACAACGACCTCCCCCCACGAGACCTTCGACCACGTCCAGGTGCGTCGCCGTCAAGGCAACCAGCGCCCTGACGACGCCCAAGTCCGTCTCGCAGCCGACGTTCCTTGCCATGCTGGTCTCCGGCACGGCGGTCACGTCACCGGCGGTGCGCTCCCGCGGCGATCACGTGGTGGTCGACAGGACTCCGAACTCTAGGCTTGGTGGCGGTGGAAACAACAACAACATCGGGGAGTCGACGTCGAACAGCGAAGAACCGAACAATAACGACGACGACGATAATTATGTTGTTGACGACGAGGAAGACGATGAAGAAGACGAGATGAAGCGGCGGAGGATCGAGAACTGGCTCCAGGACCTGGAAACGGTCGTTCTGGATCGACCTGCGTCACCGACCATCGACGAAGACGTGCCGCCGCAGACTGACACCGCCATCCATATCGTCTACGACGGAGACTAGCAGGGGCGTCATTTGGGAGGGGGGGCTGGAGGCCTCTACGGATCCCCCAAGAATTTAGAATTTTAATTTTTCTCTGTAAATCGTACCTTTGAAACAGTGTTACTGCCGCAAGAGCAATACTTTACGCAGACTGACCAAATGGCCCCCAGTGCAATGATTTACTGAAATGACGCCACTGGAGACTAGAGCCTAAAACCGAAACATCTCGAGCTTAACTGCATCGCCAGCCGTCTTATTTTCTTATTTGCAGTACTGCATCACTTGGCATCTATGTGTACACTTGAATGAACTGACCGATGTTGTTGCGTTACGTGTGCGTGCGTGTATACACAGGGTGGCTCAGAATTTTGAACTGGTGGCAAACTTTCGATTTCAGCACAAGCATTATTATGTAAATTGTGATTTTCGCAAATCATTGTTTTACGCGGTAGTGTGGCTGCATAATTAAGCAGCTTCGAGCATTTTTAAAATCGGACGACTGGTTGCGGAAAAACTGCGTATTGTCTGCTGGGGGTATTTTTGAGCCGCCCAGCTATGTGCTTACTGCAATAATTGCATTTCACTGATAATGACTGGAGTTTTGAAATGCAATCTCATGGTAGACCGAGTACTGCTAGACACGCGTCAGGTTAGCACGCTGTACCGTTTTCCTACGACTTCTACATTGAATACCGTTGACTTGTTGTCGATCTTTCATATTATTCCGTCGTTTTCTTTGACAACCTGAGTTTCTAGCCAGCACCGTAGTCTCTGTAGCGTGGTCATATTGGCTGCAGACCGTCTGTCATTGGCCGGTACTTTACTCGCCAGTGCTGCTGAAAGGCTGTGATGGTCACACGTAAAATGTAAAACAAAAAGTCCAGCTTTCGCTAGAATAGCCGACCGTACTGGTTGTCAGCGACCTTTAAGGTCATCCAAGGTCGATGATTTTCACGTCATTCAAAAGCCAATAATTATGCGACTTCTTATCAATGATCAATAGCAACATAGCACCGTTTAGCCACAATAGCGCGTGACGGCCTTCAAGGTCATCCAAGGTCAATGATTTCCATCTAATCTGACAGGGCGTATGCCACTTCCTCGTATGCTAGACCTTTACTTAAGTACGGTCGGCTAACAAAATCACAAAAGTAGTCAGTAGTCTTAAGCGTTTATATCCATCTACCCAGTTTCTCAGGCACAGCATTTTTTGGCACTACGTGGGCTATACTAAATTTTGACCATAGGAGTTTTCAAAATGTGCTGCTGTCCTGCCAGTAAATACGACCGACCGTCACCTTTAGCGGGCTCTCAAAATTCATATTATCACTTTAAATCAAAAATATTTTATGTACAATTTTTTTTCTATTTTTATGTGTATGATTAGCCTACTGCTCCTAGCTGCAACAGCCTGTCACGTGTAATGATTTCCGCTCGGTAGCTGAATTCAAGCGTTTAGTTAAAAGTTCTGATCTGATCAATTTTGCATAGTTTTAGTAGACCTAGTTTTTCGTGTATTTCTCTTACAGGGAGCGCCACATAAAATAAATAAATAGTCTGTGTGACATTAAACTGTGTAAGTCTAACACGGTCTAGCGTCATACGGATCATTCACCGCAATGTTGGTCTGAAGTGTTTTTATTCATTTACCTAAATGTTCGACATTATCGTTAAGCCTAGTTTTTTCTTACATTTATATTTCACAAGGTAGTGTACCGCATTTACGGTGTGGTGGGCTGTATAATAATCATATTATTGCAAATTGTCCGCAGAGTGTGCGAGTCAAATTTTTTTTAAAAATCAGTTAATAATTGGCAAAGACATGGACAAAAGTAAAGTGCCACGTTTTTAATGGACCACGGTGTATATACTGATTCTCTATGAGCAACAGTTTGCAAGTGCAGAAATAAAATCTGCTGGAAATTTGGAATTCAACACAAGATCAATATACCAGCAGCAAACCGCAACAACGCACCAGCCAAAGAATATCGCATACTGGCAGCACGATGCGGCAAACAGACGACAACAAACACAGCAGATTTGTTAGCTATGGTCAATGCTAATATTCTCACAAGCGTTACTTCCTGTTCCTGTGCCCATAAACGAAAGCGGAATTAACCTGTTTAATTTAATGCCGAAACAAGGTATTTATATGTGCCGTCTCAGTTTGGGCTCAGTATTACTGTTCCCCTGGTCAAAGAAAAAATGGAATGTTTTTCTCAACCCCCCTAACGCACTGTCAAATTAAGTACTGGGGGCAGCTATATACTATATACATAGGATTTACATCACAATTTTGCAGTTCAGATAACTGTAAAGGCAATACAATCAATTCTCTTATGTTCAGCGTTTCACAGCATTGTCTTATGGCCAAGTTTGAGCACTGTCTGTACAGTAATAAACTTTAACATCAGTGAATAAAAACGATTTGTATAGATGTGTCTAATATCAATTCGTATCATACAATTCAGTTGATTATTAATAAACAGTCCCATAAGTAAACAACGGCTTTATATTAAACAACATATATTAGACTAAAAATGTTAAAATATCATGCAACTAATACAACAGCAAATAACCGAAAAAGAACATGAAAATTAACTCAGTAATACGTTTTGAAACTCCTAAAACTTCCTGTATACATTAATAATATTAATATAAAATCCTGGTCACAGCTAGTAGCTTTGCCAAGTGAGATACATAGGCTGTAAATCAAATGCCATTTGATTATGGCATATTTGAACAAAATAACAGGGCGAAATAGGTAATTAATAAACTTCAGGTAATGGATTATGCTGTGGACATTTAATTTCTCTCAATATGTTTCGCGTAATCCCCTGACAACGGCAGATTAATTCACTGCCTCAGTGCACGCAAAAAAACGCACTGTTGACAAACCGTTTGTATTCGTTCAGTATCACCAGTAAACTTCTAAATCAAAACTAACGAATAAACAAAAATAAACAAAAAAGAAATTACAGAACAGTAAATGCAGATAAAAATGTCACTGGAAGAAAGCCTCGGATCCAACCGAGGCATCAGCAGTCTGTAAGGCTCTCCAAACTTACATGACTGGTACAAGACCCTCCACAGAACAGAACCTCTTAGAGCAATTTTTTTACATGTAAACTACGTGCCCACCCACTCAGACAAATCGCTCACCCACTCCAGGCACTTCGCGCAAATGGAGTAGGCGGGGCCTAAGTGGTAATGCCAGCTTGAGCTACTGCTTTAGCATTTATGACGAAGCACTAGCCTAACTTGGCCTGCTAGTTTATAACATAGAAAATAGATAATTTTCAATTTTTTTCTTAAAACGAAACCGTACAAAAAATCGATTTTACATATCTTAAAATGCGCTCAAGTACACATACAGCAATGTAGAATTTCAAAAATTTTCCCAGGCAACCCTCCAGGGCCACTTCAAGAGCAGGGGAAATGGGGCAAAAGGAGAAGGAAAAAAAGAAGAAAGGAGGAAAGGGATAGGGGAAACAGGGAGGAAGGGGAATGAAAATGGGGAGCGCCCACCCACTAGTTTTGGCTTGAAAGTTGCAGCCTCATGTATTTGTCTTTCAACTGATGTGCTGAAGATTCACGCCAGCGCTGACACAAAGACAAACACTGTCGAAGTTTACAAATACACAGATTTATAACTAACATTACGCAACCAAATAACAGCTAAAAACTACAGACAAACAGAAGAAAAATGTCAGAACAGTGGCGGCATACTGTGCGGCCATCCACCTGGACCTGTGCAATCCTTTCTGAACTGAAAAATGGCACACTACACCGTGGGCCATAAAAACGTGCCACTTCACTTTTGTCCATATCTTTGCCAATTATTTACCGATTTTCAAAATTCTTCCACTGGCACACTTTGCAGACAATTTGCAATAATGCGATTATTATATATCCCACCGCACGGTAAATGCGTTTCCACACTACCTTGTGAAATATAAATGTAAGCAAAAGCTATCGATAATAGCAAAAATTTAGGTAAATGAAAAAAACGCTTCAGACCAATATTGCGATGAATGATTCGTATGACACAATATACAGGCGTGAAGTATAACAACACGCGCCTGGTGAGTCTTATTTGGTCGCAGGGGGAGGGGAGGGCTCTGATGATGTGTTGATCATTGATGGGCATCTGTTAGCCATAAAATCAACTCACATGTATAAGTGTTATACTCAAGCACAATAAGAATGCAGAACACACCTAACAACATCTCACACACAGTGTTTGAATTGCTGGGGGGAGGGTAGGGGGTTAAACCCTTACACTGTTTTTCTCAACCCCCTAATGCACTGTGAAATTATGTACTGGGGCACAGCTATATACTATATACTGTGTCCCAAAAAACAGTCAAAATTGTTTTTGTCATAACGTTGTCAAATTTCCATCAACTTTGATAATTTTTGGCACAAAAATGGCCAAGACAACAGAGTTATGTAAGGTAAACTTATTTTCCACCTCACCTAATTTATGTTAACGCACTACTATGTGAAACACAGATGCACCAAATTGTTACATTTTGCAGTGATTATTTGTATCCGATTGCTCACTTTTGCATTATCAATTCGACAGAGGGCGCCACATGCTTTATTAATTTTGTGGTATTAAATATTTTAAGGTGAAAATACCAGACAACAAAATAGCTGACTGATGAGCTTAAAGCACGTGTAATCGATAAGTGAATGGAGTTTGATCAGTCAACCTCTGATTCTGCTATCAGCCATTGTGTCAGTGAATGCTGGGCACACTTTGAGCACAAATGCTGATAATTTATCAAGTGATTGGTTATACCTGTTTATAATTCTGCTAAATAATTCACATCTAAGTGTATTTGTGCTGAATTAAATCATTACAACGTTTACTTGAGACAACAACTCAGCGTTATGCAACAATTTGCAGCATCTATGTTTTACAAGGTACTGCATTGACAGAAATTAGGTGAGGTGGAAAATAAGTATGTCTTGCATAATTTTATCATTTTGGCCATATTTGTGCCAAAAATTATCAAAGTTAGTTGAAATTTGAGCGAGTTATGACAAAAACAATTTTGACTGTTTTTTTCTGAGACACGGTGTACATAGGATTTACACCACAATTTTGGTCGGGCTCCAGACGTAAAAAAGTTCAACCCCATCCCCCCACCAAATTTTTCCCAATTCAAACACTGCTCACACAAGGCGCACACTAACAACTAACAACGCAGCAACTCAAACAACTGGCAGAAAAATTCTGAAAAACGAACGCTGCACCCAGTGGCGTCAAAGCCAAGGAAGGAGGGGGTGGGGCTGGAGGTCAATTACCCAGCCTAAATTATTGGCTGACTGAAAACTGGCGGAAAATCTGGCAAACTGTCATCCAAAAATGCAAAATATGCTGCTGAAACTTGCAATTTTGAAGAAATTCATGGGCAGAATCAAAGTTTTTTAACGAAAAATCATAATTTTGAGCACGCTGAGCACCAAAAATCGCCTCGGATGGAAATTTGCAGTGTATTGTGGAAAACTTTATGCCCCACCAACTTTTTTTACCTGAGAATGCCGCTGACTGCATCAAACACATAAAACCATTGCAGTTCGCAATATTGATTTGGGTCCGCTATTCCGAAGGTTCACTATTCCGAAAGTCCATTATTTCCACTAACTCTAACCTAACACCAATCCTAACCCTAATCCTAACTCTAACACTAAACTTAACCCTAGCACTGTATGTAGCGCATATTTGAACATTGGACTTTCGGAATAGCTTACCTTTGGAATAGTGGGCCGGTACCACAGTATCATAAAAAAATACTCAAGCATCATGTGAATGCGACAAACAGCAGCCTTGTGGGAACACTGACGGCCGACAAACATTGATTGCACTAAAACCACTCAGTTCAGTAGTGATGACTCGATATCAGACTATCAATTTCAATACAATATCGATACAATATCTTGCAAAATATTGCAATACCGATATTTTTAAATAATAAGTATGTGAATCTTATACAAGAATAGGAACAAGATGCGAACACTGAGCAAGGCATTAGGTTCTATTTAGATAATAAAAACATGTCTCTAAACAAAATTATATTAAGACTGTAGTTAAATTATGACACCATTGATGCGCCATTTGTAATCTTTCTTTCCAGTCATGCAGTGTAGTGAAGAATCTGTAGAAAATATTGCAATATTATCAAAAATATTGCGATATATCGCCATATTAAAATTCGATATTTTTTTGATGATACGATACAATACGATATATCGATATCGAAAACGATATATCGATATTTTCGATATATCGAATCGTCACTACAGTGCTGCCTATGCATTGTCTAAACCCTCCTAACTAGTGCAGAAACAACCAAACATCATGCATAACTACAGCAATAATAACAAGCAACTGATAAATGCATAAAAGAAGCTTCTTCAATAATACAGGTCTTCAATTAACCAATTCCCCACAGCTACGTAATGAATATCTGGACAGAATACACAAAACTAAACTGCAAAACTAAAACTGTTCTTGAATAGCAGTAAGGTTGTAAAAACATCAAAAACTCTTGACAGATGTTGCAACCAAATTATATGAGAGTAAACAAACAACATGCAGATAATAAATGGTGTAATCATTCATGCAATATGCAGGCATCACAAAACAAATATATCAATAATCATGCACAACATACGGATTTCAGAAGTAGACAATGCTAAATGTTATTAAAAATAGAAAAAAAATTCTGAAATTAAATTTTCATTAATTTAATTTTTGTAAGCCAGACGTACTGCTTGATCCAATGCAATTGTTGAAGTTGGAAGTTTAAACAACCCTTTATACGTGCTAATTATCATCATCATAATCATCAAATAAAAATTAAATATTCTAACTCTAGTCATTAACATGATCAGTGTAATTCAATTGCCGTTGTGACATTAAGTGCACCATGGTGGGAAGAATTAGCAGTAATTTGATTAATCATTACACAGAAATTTAGAAAATTACTCAAGCAGCCAGTATCTGCATTCTTCCAACTAACTAGCAAAAAGACAACATTTGCAGATTTGGTTTGTAATGCACGGCCAAGTGTCTGGCTATTCTAATTAACTCCAAAACTGAAAGATTATTATATGCTCTTGATATGTGATGCACAAGCATCGAAATAAGTGGCCCTTAAACATGTTAAATGTCCAACGAGGGGCTTTACTCACAATATGCAATTTACTGCATAGTAGTTGCCTTTGACAAAACAACTGCTAATCATTAATAGTAACCTAAAGCTATAGATTTTTTGGTGTTTTTTCGCACCTGCTTTCCTATAAGCCTACTCTATCATTACAGTATGTGCTGTAGCATTGTCAGTTCCATTACCATTTGACCAATCTTTGACTGCAAATGAATACAATTAGTTAATGGCAAAGCAACAGAGTGGAAGTCAAGTTCTGAAGAATTTCATACAACAGCACTTCAGCCAGCAGTCAAAGCTCTAATAGAAACTATTGTCAAGTCCAACAGTCCAAGCTAAAAGCTACAGAAATGTGTGAGAAATGTCCACGCAATGCCTTGTGCCCAATGTTTGCTGATTCTGCGTAAATTCTATGTGGTGTGGAGCTTTCAATGCTAAATTTAGAACCAGTTAAAAAAATCTACTGGTGTAAGATGCTTATTGTTTCAGTAAAAATAAAATAATACAGCAGGAGGGTGACTTGACACCTAGAAATAAATCAACGGAAAGCGGCTAGTCACTGTTACGCGCAAGACAAAGAGGTGAAGTCAATTCTGTGCAGACTGCATGAGCAGAAAGTCTGCACAATTTTGCAGGCCCTCATCCTGGCACTGGTCGTCACAATGTGCTTAAAGTGATGTAACATACAAATTTTCAGTATATTTCTCGAATTTTGCAAACAACTATGAACAAAAACAACAAAATGTAAAAGCAAATATGCAGTTTGTAATGTATGTATTTTCTGTCACTGACATTAAAAACAAGCAAAAAGCAAATTAACATTAATATAATTTATCATACGATCGACGTTATATCAGACCCAATGCGTTGTTTGCGGACCGCCTGATATAAGCCAAACAGCGAGCTGATGCAAGTATAACGAGGGGCTGATATAAGCCCTGCCTACCAATAGATGGAAAATACTAGGTGCGAGCGTTTCCACAGAGAGACGCCTAACTTAGTTTGGAACTTCCAATTTACATGCGTCATCGTGATAATGTGTCAGCGGTGGACTTCTCTGATTGGTTAACGCTGCTATCTCGGTAAACGATTTTTCAGACGTAGAGTATGCCGTGCGTGCGTGTACGTTTTTCACGTTTTTGCAAATAATTTGTAAATAATTAAATATTGCGTTTCTAAATACCGGTACGCCTACGGCAGAAAAAGTAAGGGACCTACCTGCCGATCGAATATTGGAACTAGAAAGTGTCACTGAAAAGCACAACGCCAATCGTGACGGCCGCAACAGATTTGTTAAAGATGTAAACACCGTCGAGTTCACAGCAGTCCGCAAACGACGTATCAAGGCTGATATAATGTCGATCATATGATAAAGAGTATAAAACACGGCAGTTTTCATATCGTCTGTACATTAAGCCCCCTTGGTCAAAAATTGAGCAAGGCATTAGGCTCTATTTAGATAATAAAAACATATCTCTAAATGAAATTATATTAAGACTGTAGTTAAATTATGACACGACTGATGTGCCATTTGTAATCTTTCTTTTCAGTCACGCAGTATAGTAAAGAATCTGTAGAAAATATTGCAATATTATCAACAATATTGCAATATCAGCCTCGGGCTGATATCGACACTCGGGCTTGATATAAGAGCCGATATAAAAATTGCCATGCGATAACCTTTAAATACAGTGATGTACAATAACCAATATCTGTAACTCATCTAACATAATGTTAGACTAATGTTGTCCATGCAAGATGACTATGATAACGTAAAAGCAACATTTTCACAACTGTGTTACCCACAACGATGGACAATTATTTGGCCACATATCCACAAATGGCTTGGCATAGGTAGTGAATCGTGAATACTGATGCACTGATAGTTCATAACGCAGCATATTACAACTGAGGTATCAGCCAAAGCATTAAAAGGACTGGGCAAAAGTAAGGGGTAAAGATAAAACTCTAATAAAAATGTAATGAATACAGCACTAAATACAAGTCACTCAGATTAGCTTGAAAATCACAACAAATAAAGTTAGTAAACGAAATCTAATCAAAACTGACAACGAGCTAGGAAAGGGCCACACTTATGCTGCGTTCGGTAGTGATCGTAAATACCATAAGTAAGAGTTTCCGAGTTGGAAATTCCGCTCGATTAATCTTCCGACGTGTATTTACTACTTAGAAACTCGTCGCTTTCAACAGCATAATTCCGACTTTGCGACCTTGACCTTTGCAATGACGGCCGCAGCAGACAAATCGATCCATTTGATCCATTTTTATTTTGCAGCAAAAGATGGTTAGAAACATGCAAAAGTTTGGCAGATGCCTTACGTTCAACCAGACTGCTGATTATCTGTATGTTAGTAACATTTAACACATCGATGCGTCATTAAGGCGGTTTTAGGCCTACTTTCAGGCAGTATATAGGTCAGCATTACAGAACGCATCTCACTCGTACATACCAGTTGCACATTGGTATATACCATAATTACGAGCACTGCCGAACGCAGCATTAGACAAAAAGCACAAAAGGCTTGATACAATAATGCACATCTTATAATCAATGCAGAACAAACAGAAATACAGTAATGTCATCAAATCCTGCATCATGCACACAAAGCAAACACGAATAGCTCCGGACAGTAACACAGTAATAATATATAACATACAATAATGATAGTAACAAAGCATACATATTACTATGATAACATTTTCAAAGTTAAATCTTTACAGTATATGCATGCATATGTACAAAAAACAACTAATAGAATTACCTAACAACACTGCAAGATTACATCTAGTAAGCAGAATCATTGTTGTTCTTGTCAGTAAGAATGTTACTGTATCAAAAACCCTACTACACTGATCAGTTGTACGTTGTAAACTGGTTCCTAAGCCGGAAGTCATCTGTCAGTTGACTGAAGCTAGTAGCTAGATGAACTGGAAAGAGAACAACGTCAATGTCAGCATTGAACTTCACTGCGGAGTACCATCTCCTTCACTGCAGCAGCATCGATGTTGTTTTTTGTCTGTTCACTGTTCGCAGCATTGCATGTGTCTGATACCGAGTCACTAACATCACTGGAGGGGTTCTCCGGCACAGCACTGGACTCAGCCGATGGCAGATCTTGCTTGGCGACGGTTGCCGACGTTCGAGATTCTAGCAGCTCCAGAATGGCCTCGATGTTGTGGACAGCTTCACGTCGTGCAGTTCGAATGTCTTCGCGGCCTTCTGACTCGATCCGATCGAGCTTTAGCAAAAGGCGCATCAGCAGCTCCTCTAGGCGAAGGTACGGCTTCTCCTTCCGACCCCCAGAATACACTTCCACCTCCTCTTTCAACCGAGCACCCTCTGCGAGCACCTGCTCGATAATTTCCAGTGGCGTCATGTTGGGAGGCACTGGGGACGGGCAGCGACCACGCTGTTGTGCTGGTGCTTCAACATGCAGCGAAGAATCCGCTGCAGTGCTCTTTGCATCAGCTTCATCTGCTGGTGGTGTGGCATCCATGGCATCAGGCTCAACAACCAGTTCTGGAACAGTCTGTTTGGGCTCATCTGGTGCCGGAATAGGGCTGGGTTCAGTATCAGCAACAGGGATGGCCTCCGCTAGTGCAGGCTGCTGTGGTGCTTGTGAAGTAGCAGCAGGTGACTGAGCATGACTCGGCTCAGATGACCTGTGATCATCACCTCGTCGTGCCGAACAGTCACCCGAATGCCTGGAAAATGGTTGCTGCATTGGAGAAATGTGCTCCTCGCCACGTCGGGCAGAAAAGTCACCTGAATGCCTGGAGAATGGCTGCTGCACTGGAGAACGACGGTCACCGAGAAAATCATTTCCAACATGGGATGGAAAACCTGGAAAACCAGGCCGTGAGCGGAATCCAGAAGCAAGTGCGAATGGCTCGCTCTCAAACCTCTCCGCGTTTCGGGAGCCATGACGACTTGACCATGGATCTCCCCAGCCATGATCCGGACGTTGGAAGAAGTCTCCGAAACCCCGGCCTCCTATGCCTGTGTCTCGCTGAATCGGTATTTCCCGTCGGACTGATGATGGACAGTTTGCTGGTGACGCTGTTCTGCCGTAAGTCTGATGTGATGGGTATTGTTGCTGGTCGGTTTCTCGTAGGATTGGAATCTCACGAACCCTTGATGACAACATGTTGTCAGGCACCACATGCTGTAAACAACAACACACACCCAATCCACTCCGTTACTAATGCCATAGTCTGCTTTAACGATTATTTCTGAGAAACACATCTATATAACTGTGACACAATGTTCTGATAATTTCAGTAATTCTTGAAATAGCAGCCATTTATGACCTATCAGCCATTATACCTTACCACCTAAATAAATGATAATACGCAGCACGGAATGATTTCGGTGGAACAAAAGTATGTTAATAACATATGCCACGTGAACGAAATTATTGTGCATAGACTTCGTGATTAAAGCAGTAACAAGCTTAAATCTGGACCAGGGATTATTCATCTACTTGTCGATTCACCTGCTGAAGACCTAGATTAGCTATACAATTCCACGATAATGTTGAAAAAATATTTAGGTCAATAATTCATGTAATGTCTTTTAAGAAAATAGCATAATTAGAGGCATGGGCCTAATTCACTTCTTTTACTGTCACCAAACTCTCTTTACAGATAGATAAATTACATACAAGAAGCTCAGCTGTCACTAGAATAGCCGATCAGTGACCTTCAAGGTCATCCAAGGTCAATGATTTCAGTTTCATCTGAAAGGGCATATGCCATTTCCTAAATTAGTGACTAATAGTACTCTTGGCCATATCTCTCAATGTTTCTGAGATAAGGCCAGTTTTCAGTTAAAAAATGCAGTTTTCCTACACCCTCCATTCAACCCTGAATTTGGAAATGTTCCCCTGCACTAGATCGCTGAAATTTTACATGCCAAGATTTAAGACACATGGCTTCGTGTAAAAGTTTTCCCCTACGACCTAATGCTTAGCCACAATACATCCATTACAGACGACGACGATGATAGACAAACAGACAGATGACAACCGTACCATAAGCTCGACCGTTAGTCAAGTATGAAAAGCTAAAAATTACAGACAGTTCGACCATGAAAGTGTTACAAGCAGTTTATACTAGCTTGGATCATCACGCGGTTGAATCTACAGCATAAATATCGTCCAGTGGTTAAACCGCCTCTAAACTAAATCTGCTATATGTGCTGAACCTTGCTGATTCACTGTCATGTCCACAGCATAGCACGTGCCCTTCACGGAAAACTGAAGCGTTGCGAATGAAAGCTATGGTGCAACATAATACCAGCACCATCTTACGCTCGCAATTAATACTATAATAAAGATTTGCTGAGAATGGCAGACAAAACGACTTAAGAAAACGCAGAGGCTGACTTACCGGCATCATTTTGATTCGCGGATCCTGCCAAGTTGTCGTTTGCGTGTTGTGATCGACGAAGAATGGCCAACCCGTAGTCGCGTCAACCAGCATCTCCCAGCCGTGCGGAAGAGGTTCAGTAGAAGCTGCTGTTGTCAAATTCGTTCCGATGTTCGCGTGTTGATTCATTGTGTCGATGTCGATGGCCAGTCAGTTATATAGTGGATGTTAAACTTCCAGCAAACTCTACAAAATACCCGACCATTCCAGAAACAGTGACGTCACTCACTGAACTTTCTCACACATAGAATATCTAATCGGTACCGATTTTATTTTTAGTTTAATGATGGACTGGCGCTCGCATTTTGAAAAGGTTCTAGATGGTGCTGCCATCTGACGAATATAAATGCATAATACCTCTCTTCTCTTTCTTCGCCTTGCAAAGTTTGTAACACTAGTCTTGCTCGCCAGCTAAGGGCTGTCTGCGACTGTAAATCGTGTTGTTGACAACTTGTTGTCGACTACTTAAATGTTCAAAAGTTTAAAAAATATATCTTTTATGGGAAATATATCTCAAAGCTACGGAGCGTCATCTGCCATTTGGGATTACACAGTGCTACCTGCCACCCGACATTACCGGGTGAACGTGCCCACCTCAACCCTAGCCCAGATTTACCCACTCTAGAGGGATGGGAGACTGAGTTGACCTTGCGGTTGGTCAACTCAGCCTTCCGTCCTTACGGGGTAGGTAAATCGAGTACCGGTCTGTCTGGTTGAGATTATGGCGGGGCGCGTTCACCTGTATCGCGTGGCATGTATGATGTAATTCACGGTGTGATCCTGTATGGCAGGTGACGTTTCGTAACTCTGAGATGGTTTCTCATGAATAGCTATACCATTTAACTTTCAACCACAAACAGGTGAATCATCTCTGTAGCCTACATAACCAACCACAAAGATCAACTCAGCCTTTCGTCCCTCCAGAGTAGGTAAATCGAGTAGGCCTATCGGCCTTTTTGGCTGGGGTTGAACTGAAGCTTCTTCGCCTGAGTCGGGTGGTAGGCGAGTGACTGGTCCCATATGGTTAATGGTGAAATAGAATAGCGTGCTACGAAGAGTCACCTGCCATGGCCGTTGGAAGTGTTTGAAAGTTGGGGGAGCAAGCAGTGGCCGGGGCCATGGCGAGCGCGTGAAGCGCGAGCCTATAACGGGGGTCTGGGG
>Ga0056128_1001837_pt1 | contig 24483 bp, 17 predicted proteins | sample WorMetLIZISLAND2_FD_71113 | JGI IMG/M metagenome (GOLD analysis project Ga0056128, IMG submission 71113) | Marine gutless worms symbiont microbial communities from Max Planck institute for Marine Microbiology, Germany - Olavius geniculatus... ... | reverse complement strand
AATGACAGTGCAGTAGGACCGGACAGTGAGACTAAAAGTACTGAACACTGCCCTTAATACACAAGTACAGTCAGATAAATCCATACGTTCTAAAGTTAGAACAAACAAATACCAAAACAATGTAGTAAAAACAACGACCAGGACATGTGTAATTTTTGGCTGAAATATTCAAAAATGTTGCAGCTCAAATGTAACAGTTTTGCCGACCTCACTTGCGGAACGGTCCAGCTTATGGTATGGGTGTCGTTTGTTTGTATGTCTATCTGTAACGAATGTATTGTGGCTAAACTGTGCAAGATAAGGCCGAGGTTGCTATTGATCACTAATAGGAAATGGCATATTGGCTTTCAAATGACATGAAAATCATTGACTTTGGGTGACCTTAAAAGGTCATAACGCACTATGGTATGCCAATCGTGTGATATTGTGGCTAAACGGTAAGTCGTAGGGGGGGGGGTTGGCGATGACACCGTCGGATAGGGCGCTGGCGACTTCTCATAGGCTGACTGTCAATAATAACCATGCCTCAATCTGCAGCGATTTGTCCGCAATTTTCAGCCTATAAGTGGCCATATGTCGGAAACGGTGAGAGATACGGCCACGGTTACTATTAATCACTAATAGGAAATGGCATATTGGCTTTCAAATGACATGAAAATAATTGACTTTGGATAACCTTAAAGGTCATTGACAACCAGTACGGTCGGCTGTCCTGGAGACAGCTGGGCTTCTTGTTGGCCAACGTTTTGCTGAGACTTTTTCAACAAAGTTCGTTGTACGTTTTTTTAGCCCACCCTGTAAAACAGAAGAGCGTTGTGCGCGGCCATCTGCGTCAGTGCTATTGATTTTTTTCCCAAATATTTGAGCCTTCTTTTCTGAACTGGGCATTCTGAAAAATACTGCTAAAAAGCAAAAAAAACTAACCGTAGTTATAACTTTTTAATCATGTGTTGAAAGTATGAACACCGTCGTTGATAATGCAAACTGCCGTCACTTTGTAGAATGCCGTGCAATGCTACGCGAAGCACCGCGACTAATGTCACAAACAGCATACACGACGTAAGTGAAATACGTTTATATTCATGCGTACTAAAACCATATAAAACATTTAATATGCGGCAAAAATTGATGTGAACGTTTCCAGTAAAGTTTACTGCAAAAGTTCACATCAATTTTGATTTTCAAACGTTTTTCGTTTTTCGAGTTAGGAATTCGTATGGGTCAGACAGACGGAAAAAGGCACACTAGGTCGACCGCAATACCGCCGCATATTAAATGTTTTATATGGTTTTACTATGCCAATTAATTTCAGCTCCAGACTGAGGTCAGAAGTCTGTGTCGGGTTAGGGCTGCGCAATGCAGTGGGCGAGTATGCATAGGCGGACGGCAGCATAGGGCCCTATTATGTCGGCTCTGGACCGATAGTTTCGATCGTTTTAAATAAGCACTAATTTTTTATATTATGTATTAGCGCATAAGTGCAAAAAATAAATCGACCAATAGCAAAGTGCGAATTTTATTACATTTACAAAAATTAGCATATTTTAAATTGCCATACAAAAACAATAAATTTTAAAACTGACGTAGTGACAGCGTTTTAAAATCCAAAGCTAATAAAACAACCGAACTGCTAATGTTTGCAATTAATGAATAAACGCCATATAACGTCATTTTATTAATGGCTTAAAATTGAAATATCAGACAACCGTTGGCTAACGATGATGTTAAATTCAAAGTGTACACTTTGACGACGGGCATTCCGAAAGTTTTGGTATAAGCCTATATCTATGGCTAACACGACAATTTTTTTATTATTCTTTAACCTAGAGCCGGATTTTTAAATACGAAACCTTGTGACATGTGGTTTTATGAGAGCCTTGACAAAACGTCCATGAATTTCTTATGTGCAATATGAATACATCGTAACCGAAATCAGTACTCGGAGTGCCCGTAAATAAAGCGTCTCGTGTAGGCCTATAGCTGTATCACTGTAGGCTATACTCTATCTGTGCACGTTCACGTGCTTATTCGGCGTGATGATAAACTGATAATGATGACGGTGATGTATGCGCATCTGCTGCAGCTCGCAGAAAAGACGTTACACAAAATGCGTCTTTTGCAGAAGGCACGACGTTCACTCAGTCGCTGATTGTGACAAACTGCCTGTCGAAATTGGGCAACGCGCTTTGAGACTAAATAGTCGACCCTGTAGTTGATTTTTCAACCTTGGAGCTCATATCCTGTTGTGTCTCAATTAATTAAACGGGTCTATTTTCACATGCTACTAAAGCCAGACAAACAAGGAACAGCGGCGCGGGGTGCCTATGCTGTGCAGTATAGGCGACTTCAAGTCGTATTATTATAGGTCATACGACATAAAATTTAATTAAATTAACACTTAAATGCAGTAGGGTATACTACCGTGGTCTATTGGGCCCCTACTATGACAACTTTACTGTCAATTCCTCAATCCCAAATCCCAGGATTGAAAAAGCCGTCAAGGTCAATGAACCTAATTATTATTAGGCCTAAAAAATTCCTGTGCCTCTGGTTGCCGTCCGTCCCTAAGAAAAACCCTGCGTCACTTAAATTGTTATTAGACCTTCAAAAATATCAGTGCAGTTTTTAGCTTTCGAAGTTTTACTGAAAAATACTGCTTGTGTCTAGCCTGAAATTTTGCAGTGTTTTTTGCCACAACAGTTAGGCCTATCATACGTCACGTCGTAAAAAGCACGCTTGTTTTCTGACATTAGTGTTTCTTTTACACAGTAGGCCTAATGCGTAGCGACACATTTAAAGCGTGTGAGGGTCTACAACGACCTACCGTATTTTATTTCTTTTATCTGCTAGTGCCAATAGCTAAAGTAACTGCTCAAGTCGATCAGTATTTCGATGAAAATATGTGCACAAGTATATGGCTTGATTTTTTAAACGTAATTCTCCCTATTCCTACACATTTCTCTCTGACGAGTGGCGCTATGGAATAAGCACGCGAGTGTCTGTCTATCTGTCATCTGTCACATTCGTGCACGCTGCCTGCTTAAACCGTTCGACGGATTTTGATGCCATTTGGCAGGTAGATCACGTGGGGTCCGGTCCGGTTCAATGACACGTTGTGTTAAATGGTGGTTCCAGACCCCGGGGAAGAAAAGATTTAGGGGTCAAACCCCTCAAAAACACGCAGCTGCAGATTGCAACGAAACAATCAGTTCTATGCAGCCAGCTGAAAAATCCAAACAAGGAGGGCGATTCCGTTCTTTGCCAAATTACTTTAGCTTTGGTTGGGACGAGTCGTGGTCTACCGCGGCCCTTTGAATAGCGCCCGTATAGATGCAACGCGTGCGTGTATTGTGACAATTATGAGAATGTGTCAATATTACTTGTCTCTGTAGCAAGTGTCGAAACTACGACTGTCGTGACATGGACTCGGAGCACCGGACAACATGTGAACGACTCAGACCTTGTCAACCTGCCGCTGTCGACGACTGGAACAGCCCTGGACTACCACCCACAGCGCCAGCCCTGCGTATATAGCCAGTTACCCTGAAGCATCATGAACCACTCTGGACTACCAGTCATAGCGCCGTCGCTCAAACAGGCCTGCATCAAGGCGCACTGTACGTCAAAGCTCGGACCGACGATGGCAGTGGACCTCGTGTGCGCTGCCGCTCTGTGTTCCAGCCGACGACAACTTGCCGCCACAGAGTTGCCGGTCGTCGAGCTGGATCAGATGACGGAAGACGAGTCGACGTCGCCGGAGGCTGTGCTGGCTGCCGTGAAACGCGCTGGGTTCACGGACACGGCCGGCGCCTGCATGGCGTTCCACTGCGCCGGCAAGTCGCCGGGAACGCTCGAGTTCCTGCTGTGTGCCAGTCGCAACCGGTGCGCCGGGTGAACGAACGGAGGCTGGCGTGCTGTTTGCATGGCGCCACTCAGCAACTGTTTGTCGTCGTAGAATAATACTTAACGATTGCGTCATTCAGGTGTAAATTGTGAACGAAATGCAAGATAACGCCTGGATTGATTAATTATCACGATGCTTCAAACCCACGTACCTCAGCATCTAAAACCGCATGCCAGCTATAGCCCACAATCCGTCTATGAAGACACGAACTTAACCATAACGTCATACAAAATTCAATAGGCTTATACGCGCTTGTATCGTGACTATGGGAATGCTACAATATCAAATGGTTTGGTAGCGCAAGGGTAAATCAGGTTCGACTCCAGGTCCTGTCACCCGCTATCGTTACTGGTGACTGTCGGCAGACGGGTAGCCTAAACCATCTCTGTATGCAACAACCACTCAGTCTTCCATCCTTATAACGTAAATCAGTACCGGCGTATATGGCTGGAATTAAGGCGGGGTGCGGTCACCCGTGTCGAATGACAAGTAACACTGTGATCCCCTATGGCAGGTGACGCTCTGTAGCTCTGGCCTCTCTGATTCTATGAAGCAATAGACACATCCTTTTTTCCAAACTTTTTTTAGCCTACAATGGTACCATGTGACATTCCGTGCGCGTTGAGCACTATATTCGTATCTTCTTCACTGACGATGATGCTATGCCAATAATAAACTTCACATAATCAGCACTCTTCTAGACTGTGTGGTGTTATGGCAAAATTTATAACTTGTGTCAAAGTTACATCATGTTTTTCATCTACCATGAACATCATCACTCTGTTATCTATTAATTATATCTGTATAAAGCCTACTGCTGGTATAACACAGGCAAGGGCAGTGGCACCCTGACATTTCGCAAGGCAATCCAAGACAACGAAGCGCACAGTACGTAAGAAAAAAACTCGGTGAAAGTATCCCATTTTGTGAGGGATCCAGGGTCCCCCACGCAAAGTATGCAGCCTACAAGGTGTGGCAAAAAAGTAGCCACTTAAAGTTTTTTTGCTGTTTTCTCAGCAACTGTGTTAAATTTTAATTTAGAATTTTACAACTTTATTTAGTAAAACCTTTCACAATTCACCTCTAACTGCCAAGTAAAATTTGATTCTGTTAAAAAACGACGAAGTTTGAGACTTTTTAACATGACCGCCTACTGATTTTTCAGCATTAAAAATGTTCAAGCTACAACACCAAAGCAATAACATTGTTGAAACAACACAGTTAACTAATGATCAGATGTCAGAATTTCATTGTTACTGTGAATGATAGAAGAGTCCACCACTAGCTTCAAGCTCCAACACAAGCATCAGTCGCTTAATTTGATAAGTCTTTCATAAACTTGTCGATTGGTCCTTGTGGCAGGTTGCCGCAGATAACCGGTAGTGCTTCCTTGACTTCAACAATTGTTTTCGACTTTGTTTTAAGCTTGCAGTAAGCCTCTAGCATTGCATGCACACCACACGTGATAGTCCATTGGGTTTATATTCTGCAAACTTGAAGGCCACTGGTCCTTTGTGATGAAATCTGGACACTTGGCCCCCGCCATGTTCTGTGTGTTGCGCGCCAGTGCACCGTCCTGCTAGAAGATAAACCTGATAGGCAGTTGACGACTGCCTTAAAAGAATGATAATTTAGTAATAATTTATAAACAAAATAAATTACTGTTTGTCAAAATGTCACTGTGACGTCATTGGCAGTAACGTGGTAACCAGTTTTTGAAAATTAAATAGCATTTTTAGCTTAAACATTTTTAATGCCAAAAAATTGGTAAACGGTCATGTTAAAAAGTCTATAACTTTAACATTTTTCAACAGAATCACATTTTACTTGGCAGTTAGATGTAGAAGATTATACTTAATAAATCTGTAAAACTCTGAATTAAAATTCCAGACGGTTGCTGAGAAAACAGCGAAAAACCTTAGGGGGCTACTTTTTTTTGCTACACCCTGTATGTGAAATATGCCATTCGGACTATGTATAACAACCTAAGGCCATTTAAGATGTAAACGTTTCTTTGCAACTTTGCACTTTAAATGAGGTTTATTCAGTTCGAATTCAGCTATTTCTGTGTTTCTGTTGTTGGACGCACATAAATGATCTCATTCAAATAAGCAACTGACTGATTAACTGATAAAGGTCAACAAACAGTCTTAAAGAACTAAAGTTTCAAACTTGGATTTCAGCAGAAATTTTAATCAAGTTCTCAAGTTAACCTGAAACATACATGTAGCCAGAAAATGATTGCACTAATTACACGACTAGTCAATTTTACAATTAAACCTTACACAGAGTTCAACGAACACACTATTTTCTATGGATTTGCTCCAAATCTTAACACAATCATTGCCTAAAAGAAGCACCTACAATGTCTGTTTAATAACATTTCTTATAGCATGTCTCCCTAAAGCACATAACGGCATAGAAAATTTCAAATAAATACATATTATATACACATCTCCACAACACCAAATTCCAAGAAGCATCAAACTGAAAAATAACTATTATATACAGTAGAGTTAACCAAGAAAACCGATTCAGATTTGTCACTATGTCCTCGTGAATAAAAATTATGCGCATTTTATCCATATCTTAATACGTATCACCAAAATTACTAGCATTCCAGTTGAAAACAGACTTTATGCACTAAAATAATAATAACAAACTATTATTATTATTGACAGTAGTAATAATAATAACTCTGAAGCGAAATTTAATGACTGCAATGCAGAAGGACATTTATCAATGCCAGCAAGTCAGCTGCCCAAAGGCGCAACTGCAACAGCATCAAGAAGGCAAGTTGTGTGTTAAGACGAGCTGGAGACTGCGAGTTTCTTGAGATGATCCATGAACACTTGCAGACTCACGTCATCAGTCAGAACCATACCACCGCCGTCCTGACACATGCACACAATTGATCAATCACATAGGCAAGGCAAAATATCTGTCAGTCATTTAAACAACGCTTACACGTTAAACACTAATGTTGTAAAAAAACCATTTCATTTGCAAATCTTGCACAATATTTTAGCACCTTAAAGAGATGACGAGGACAGGATGTGGCTACATCTGCAAACATATTTTATATGCAAGCGAATCCTATCTCCAACACGTGTCCAGGATGCTAAAAATGTTCAACTATATCTGTGAAAATGTTTTATTGTACAACACAAATACAGCCTTAGCCAGTCGCTCAATCATGTGTGTCTGTAACTAACCAAACATTACACAAATAAATACAGAATGGACTAAATCTGTACAAAATTCATAATCACATTGCCAGCTAAATCGAAATCGTCAACCAGCATTGAGAAATCTGCTTATCACTTATCAGATTCAGAACCCCCTATAACATCAATAAATTCAATATCTTTCTGTATTCAAGTGTTATAATCTTGATTTCCAGGTTAAAAGAATTAATGGTAGACTTCCATGATAATAACTAAATGTCCGTCACCAAAATATTTGTGCAGAGTGTGTGCAATGCATATAAAACGATGCTGCTTTGAATTAATAAATATATAAAAAGTAAGCCACACCACACCATACTGCATATTACTACCACCGCAACACAAGACTTCCTATTACAATTTTTTTTTGCAAAACATAGCAACGCACATCACATTATCAGCACAGGTGCTAAATTTTTGGCAGAAATTCTTTTCTGTGTGTTAGTTATGCCAAACTTTGCAAAAAATAACAGTGTAACAAAGACACAGACACAAAATGAGAGTTTACTTGTAGCAATGGAAAGAATGAGCATTACCGACCACTATCAAAGAATATATAACACTGATCCAACACCGACAGCTAGCTAGCAGTGATAGAACAAACCACTGATGAAGATGGTAGTAATGGATCAAGACTTAACGATCGCTAACAGCAATATAATCCAGAATGTATATTACACTGCATCTATTTCAACAAGTAAAAGCTTACACCAATGACAGACAGTAGAAATTATGGAAACATGTGCTCACAGCATGTATTGCATATTTTGTCAAAAACCATAATTGCACATTTTCACGCAAATAATAGTATTTCCAAGCTTCCAAGCTCAATAACGTGTAAAGATCTGCATGTGTAATACTTTGCATTTGCGATCACAGTTTTTAATAATTCTGCGCATTTTGACAGCAATGCCAAAGTCCGTTAAACAGTTATTGCATGTTGCTTCGCACCAGCTATTTTTGACACAGATAAGCACCAACAGCACCAGCGTAAAAGGAACTGCCACTCTAACAATTTGTCAAAAAATTTATTTTTGTAAACCTGCCTCAACTGCAGTAACTGTGGAACAGTGAAAAGCCTGGCTTCTGTTAAGCAGAAAATGAAAGAAAAAGGTTCAACATATATTATGCAAAGAATCGAAGAAATTTGAATGAAAGGACAGAAGAAAAACTTGTATTCTCGTCTAGACAACTGGAACTGACCTGCTGTCCCCATGCCGTAGCGTACATGTTATTGTGTGTCTGTGACGGATTCACTTTCGACAACAAGAAACGTGCCTGCATCCAGATACAGCAAAACAATTGAACAAACTGTCACATACACAAAATATTCACTACACTAACTCACCCCACAGTCACACTTACACTGCCTATCACCGTAATGGTATAATTGGTTGTTAACTGTTCGGGTGCACTCAAGCATTGCCAGATGAATGACAGTGTATGCTACAAAACCAACCGTTGACGACCATGGAAAAAGCATTTTAAACCACAGACTAGAGTGTACAAAAACATTTAGCACTGACTTATCCCACTCCGGACCACGATGCAGCAAACACATATTTAACTAGAAGGTGCCTGCGAGAGTGCATATCTGAGCCGAGTGAAGTAATTTAAACATTACTACTACTACTACTATGCAAAGGAGGTAGTCCATAAATGATGTGATGCAATTTTAGGGAAAAAATAACCCCCCCTTCATCACGTTTCATCACGCTGCTCTGGACGCCCTCAAATATGATGTCACAATTTCCTAACCCCCATCTTCTTGCAGTCTATAGTGTAGCCAACAGATCTATATGAGTTTCAAACACAACGCAAATTTTTTTTGTATGATTTGACACATTTGCTACAGGGATGAGGCATGGCCGTCTGCGCTGGGGGCCGTGGGTGGGGACACCGGCTGTGGTAGGCCTACATCATTCTCTGTCGCTTGCGCCATGCATGCTGTACCAGAGTTTTGTATACTAGTGATATCATCCACAACTCCCTGGCCAGACCTTGCTGCAGATATGACGTGCGTGACACGATGCAACCTTTCACCCCTTCCCCCCTATGTCATACATCATCACGATATTGTGAACCCTCTCGGCACGTGACATCATTTATGGACGACCCCAAGATCACAGAGATATTTCTCATACAAGCCGAGTTATAACGCATTTTATCTCAAATTTCATTGCCATGGCATCAAGGGATGGTTGTGGTGGAATTAGATTAGTCTCATCTAATAGCCTGTCCTCCAAAACCCCAGGTTAGATGCAAAGATCTTAAGATATCTCTTGTAGAAGGTGTATTATAGCCTATTTTGTCCCAAATTTTATTGGCATGGCAACAGGGGTCGTTCACGACAGAGAAAAGGAAAGGACAAGTAATAACATTAAACGCCTGCATTAATTGCTGCTTGTGCTGTAGAATGACGTCATTGCTATTATGACGTCACTCTCACTCTGCACTGTGAGTCATCACGGGCACAGATCGATGGACAGAATCGCTCGATTACTTAATTTCCACCAACGATAACTATGTTCACCTTAGCAAAAATAATGAGCAGACAGAGTTATTTAATACGAAGTATGTTTAATTAACAATTACGACATGATTTTTCCCCAGCAATGCCTGACCTTTGTTTGCTTTCACTATATTTCTCCATCAACCATCAAACTGCACGACAGCTCTAGGCAGACATGTAGTCAAGCTAAGTTCTATACACATCAATATGATTGCGAGATTTCACCTGTGAGCCTCGGGCCTCGGTGTCAATGTATCGAGGCATCGGGAAGCGAGTCTGCAGTATCTCTTGAGCATCATCTACTGGCGCCTGCAGTAACTGCTTGAAGTTTTCATACTCTGGCAGATCCTGGTAGCCGGCTCGACGCCACTGTGTCATCGTCTGTACACATACCGCCACACGTTTGGTCAATTTTTCGTAAATTAATGCATCCTGAGCTAGATCAGCAGGCAAAATCCTCGTGCGATTCAAGCAGGGTGTCAGTCGTGCAGCCCACTAATAACATTCGAGGAAATACAACTCAGAGATCCACACTACTACTGTGAATATTGCTGGTACGGTCAATACTGTTGCTATTGCTACTACTACTATCACTATCACCACGCATATTGCTAATACTGAGCGCAAAAGGCAGTTTTTATTTCAACTAGTCCACTATCTGTTATTATCACGTTTTAGGACATCTGGTGCCTGATGCCCATAAAAATTCTGACAAATGCACAGAAATTTGAAATGTTTGGAGTATTTAAAGCAGCACGCAGTAACAACGAAAGTGTTCAAACAGAACTGAACGCAAGACAAAATGCACAAATCTGAATGATCGCTTAGACCTCGCCGTAGTAGATGACGATGTGGAAGAACGTATCCATGAGCAGAATACGATCGGGCAGAATACTGCTGGTGTCCAGCAGCACGGGCTGCACACGCACACATTACCAGACACTGAACATCGCATCAACTGTAACCTCCAAACAACGTCAGCAGCTCAGTGATGACATATTATGCAGTCAAGAGCTGTGCCTGAGCTTCTGAGCTGAAAATGGCACACATCAATTACTCCTGCATGGGGAAACTTTCACATCAACGTTGCTTTAACTGCACCATTTTGTTTCTGAGTCCATACAGAACAAGCAGATTAGATAGATGGACAAACATAAAAACAAATGGGCAAGACCTGCATTGCAGCCTGTATTATGATGGCCATGCAGGGTGTGCAATAACAATAACAACAAAGAACGCTCTGATAATGGCTCAATGTCAACAACAATCTCAATAAATGTTACTGTGATACACAACCAATTACCAGCATTTTGATAGCACAGACCAGATATACTGCTGCCATTTAGTCAACAGTAGTTAGTACCGCCATCTCAAAGAAATACACAAGTGAAGGAAGTCATCAATCTTGACTCCTAATAAAATAAAATTTTAAAAGTTTCATCAACATTTTGACTATTCTGATGGCCAAAAGAGACACACACAGACACGGTGTAACGGTATCGAGCCAGATTGGTGACCCAGACTCTGGCTCAGAGCACTGCCAGGTAACAGCCTTGGGTAAGTTGTTCACACATATGTGCCTCTGTTCACCAAGCAGTATACTTTGGTACCAGCCAAAGGGCGGTGATGCCACACAGCTGGGAAGGTAACCGTAGGTCTGGCGTCGCACTGGCCATGCGTCACGGACTCAGTGGTTTATCTGCTTACGGGCTCAATGACCACCGAAAGGGAGATGAGCACTCCGCCTATGCCTCAGAGAGGCACGGCATGCATTACCTTTTAACAGAGACAGGTAAAAACATTTGTCAACAAAAACAATGTGAACTACCTATATATGAAACTACACGAATTATAAAGCACTAACTATAGACATCAATACCGACCTCAGGAGGGCCATTGAAACTGTAGGCATAAAGTATCGGCTGGATCATAATGAGACTCTGTGTCAGGTCTTCCACCAGTAGCATGTGTCTAACACACAACAAACAACACAATGTTTTCTCAGCATAATTAACCAGTAACAAGAAATTTGAGCTAATGCTCACGAGATGCACGAAAGCCTATAGCAGTTACTGGACAACAACGGTAAAATAACAACTTTTACGGAGGCACTCTTTGATGCCCTCGTGCGCAAGTTTCCTTGAATCTAGAAAATCGAGACTTGGACCATCAAAATCTGCGTTTAATGCTGAAAATTTCATATGCAGCTTGTCCATGTCTATCTCAATTGGTTTCGGTGCAATTCGCTCTTTAAATGTGTCTCGCAGCCCGAAATCGCCAAAAAAATCCATAAAACCCCTTATTTTGGCGTTTAGGTCATTTCGGGGACGGCCTTTCCAGGCAAAATGCATGCACACATAAAAACAAAAAAGTTTAACCTTTACACAAAGTTTAACCTTTATGAGACACAAAACCTAAAAACAACCAAAACCAATATAAGACCAAGAATAACACAAGATCAATGTCTAAGGCAACAGCAAGTTGAAATGATGTATCTTTGGAACAAAAATGACGAATAGCAACAACAGAAACTGCAACTTAATTATCAAAACACAACCATGTGAATAACATACACTAAAAACGAACCGATAATATGACGTCTCATCGGGGCTGTTGTTAAAGACTTGCAAAAACTGCGAACGACGAAGATGAAACATAAACTGTGGGTAGAGAGAGAACTGCTCTGAGAAACGAAATGAACTTGGATCATCCTTGTTGAAGTCACCAAACTTCTGACACTGCAATAATATTAGCAGCAACTACGCCATGTCAAAATCTATGCATAAAATTTTTAATACATGCTAAGTTATTTAAGTTAGTTAAGGGATTAAATTCACAAATATGGTCATTGTTCATGTGACCCTGATCACATCCAATTAGGAGCTATCCCATATAAAGTTGAATACTGCTATACTCATCGGTCACAAACTTGGTGTAAAATCTGCTTACTCTGTAGAGTTAATGCTGCAGAAATACTGGCAGAAGTGCAAATTTAGAAATTTAGTAACACGATGCTAACCAAACCCAGTTTGGAGACTTCTTCTGCATAGGATGGGGATGTAATGTCCCAAATTTGATGAAGATCAACGCACAAATGACATCACAATCTTGTCCGCACACATGAGATGAACAGACACCGAACACTTCAGAGTGATTATGTGTTCTGCCCACTGCCAATTAGATGGCCAATATAAATGCAATAAACAGGGAGTCAAACCAGTCGAATAAGCATGCGATCAAGCCAGCGCAGCACGTCCGGGCCATCGTCAGTCTCTGCACGAAAGACGGCAACGCGAGCCATTAGCACGGCAGCTGCTTCCTGGTCAAACCCTGCCGCAATGTGTGGAATGTTCACCGATGCATCCACCCAACTGTCCACAGCCACACACCACAGCCAACATGCAGTATATGCTCAACAATTTTTTAAAATAACAAAACGTGTTTTTAAGAAAAAACAACAGAAATGTATATAGATGCTGAATAAAAATGCGGCCCTCCCTTTACTTAATGTACTAAATAAATGCACTGTTTCAAATGCAGTTTTTAATAGTTATCAATTTTTTTCATCACATATAAGAAAGTGAAGCTAACACCAAATTCACGATTAACTCATCAGTAATACTTCAGTACCAGTATACAGATATTTAAAATCATCATTATTTTCACACTGAGTGTTCAACATTCATTTTAAAAAATGGAGAGATGATAAATGTTTTCTATCTGTTTTTAGTAAAAATAACAACCCCTGTGACTTGGCACATTAAGTATAACCAAAATAATCTCTCCTAACTATCAACTTCAATCACAAAAGTTGGCTGAGAGTGAGAGGACTGACTTTCTGGCGATAGTTGTGACTCGTACTCGTCTCTGTCCACTGGAATGTTGATACTGAGTGATAAATTGCACATAACCTCGACCACCCTGTGGTATTGGTGCGTTGTGCTACAATACACACCATCACCAAAACAACTGTTATGCCTCACAAATGTCGAATTTACAAAATTCCAGCAGCATAACTTTACAAAAGATATGTTTAAACTGACATGGAATCAATACAGTTTATAATCATACTTGATTACAAGAAATATCATCTCACGAGACTGTTTTACTTTCAGCAAAACTTTGCACAATCTCAGTTAGCATTTGGAGTACCCAACTGTCTGCCATATTCCAAAGGCACACAAAGTATTGAATTAAGCGTATTATTCAGGTTTCACTCGTGCGCTTTTCTTTCTGAGTCACACACAGAATATATAAAAAGGCTGAAAAAGAATGGGTTCTTGCCTGATTGACAACTTCAAAGTAGACCGCCAGAGTGGAGTTTGGATAAAGAGAGCACGTGCGCCATTGTGTGGTGCTTCCAATACCAAGCTCTGTCTCGGACATACTTGGACCTTTCACATTTAGTGACACGCACGAACCAATGCAGCCCTGCACTTTCAGCTCTCTGGACGTCTGTTACACGCATGCAGACTAAATTTACCACACATCAGTAATCGTCTGTCAATACGACAAATACAAGAAAAGCCCAACTAACGCAAAGGGGAATGTGTGACAGCAGTGCATGTTTGAAGGCCCGTTGGGAACAAAATCCATTAAGTATCTATAGCGTTTCATTTACACTCACCAAAAGGCGTGACCAGTCTCGTGCAGACGTATCTTTGGCTAAGTATTCATAGTGTTTTATTTACACTCGCCAGAGAGCGCAAATTTTCCCTACCCCCCTCTCATTTAGCATTCTCGTTCGGGGTGACCCCCTTCGAATTTATGGAAAAGCTTTACGGTTCCTGAAACTAGAGTCTTCCGGGCAGCCGATGGTGATGATTTGGTGATCCTAGCTTGCACCATTTTTGACTGATCCACCAGTGTGACAGACAGACAAAATAGCTATGGCTAAGACGAGCTATAGTAGTACCTGCTGTCATGTGTAAAAACTAGCAGAAGCTCCATCAGGTTTTTATGCTGTTGGCTGTGAAAGCATGCGGCCTGTAAAACCTCACTAAACAGTCCCAAAAAATTATTTGAAAAACCCAGCAGAACTCAAACTACAAAAAGAAATCAATGAAATAAAAACTGACACAAAAGTAAGCAGTAGTAACAGATGAAAAAAAATTCACAAACAAAAATTTTCTGCAAAAACAATGTGCTACCGAAACACAAGTAATTAATAATGTGTACAAGATTCAAATACTGATATACAGACATTATTTACATTTCAGCAGTCAACATTATGTACCGTTATAGCTCTATCGATATTTTCAGACAATATTTTGTGCTTCATTTTCATCACAAACCTTAACTTCAATGTTGCCACTGAATGCCATGCGAAACTCATTTTTCACATCTTTAGAGAAGACTCGTTGGAACGTCTGTTTGAACAGAGACGTGTTGAATGAATCACCCATCACCATGTGGCCTCTATGCACAGTACACACAGTTGCCAGATGATACCATTAAAACCAGGCATAACAAGTGATCTAACACAAACAGAAACGTGCAACAGCCTGGATGCATGTTTGACACAGTCAAACAACATCTACGTCCTTCACCAGAGACCGGTACAACCCGCGGCTATAGTGTCTATAGTGTTTTATTTACTTGTAGTCACCAGAGGTTGCCTCTATCGCTCTGCTAACGTCGTATCGGCTGGATATAGCTGGATATCGGCTGGATATAGGGTGAAGATTTGGGAATCGTAGCTTGCACCGTTTTTGACTGATCCACCCGTGTGACAGACAGACGGATGGACAGAATTGCAATGGCTAAGACGCACTACAGCAGTAGCTGCTGTTGCATGTAAAAACAATGATTAGTACACTCAAGCCAGACTTGATTTCAAATAAAACGGCTACAAGTATACAAAATATGTAACAAAACTTACCGAGATCAACAAGCCAGCCTTAATGCATGTGACTGATTCACAGTAAATCAGGGCTGGGTTTTTGCAGCAAAAACCGGTTTCTGCCATTCAAAAGATTTAAACTTGTTTAATTGGCAAAAACTTGGTTTAAGTTGACAGGCACTGAAAAATGATCATTACAATAGTTTTTATAGTATAAGCATATTAACAGCTGAAACTCGCACCAAATTATAATATGTCGTAATCAAAATTACTCATTCACAGCACAAATGCTTTGATGTACAATTACTGCCAATAAATTAATATAAAAACAAAATAACTGTATTGCTTTGTATTTTTGTTTTTACAAAAATCTGCACAACAAATCTTGAATTGGCAGAAGATGGTAAAAAACTGTTTCTGGCACAACGATTTTAACTAGTTTAAACCATGATTTAAACCATCTTCGACAGCAACCCAAGCCCTGGCAAAAATGTGTGAATATGACCAAGTGAATAACAACAAACCCGGAAGATGATGGCAGAAATTTCATCTCATGCAGTCCAGTTTGATCGAATGCACAAGAATAAATGTCGACAACATGCCCATTGTTTGCAGCTCGATTAGCCAGCGCTTCATAGTGCTAACAGACGGACACATGCATGGTAGAATACAATAACTAAACAACTAATATTTATTTATTATAAAAGTCATACAGCAGTACACATAAAAACATTAAAAAACAGTCATAAGAGTAGACAGACAGAAAGAAAAAAGTGTTCTGTAAATAAGCTCGAATGTGCTCGCTGCTCAGTGCAAAATAAAAAGTTTAAAAATGTGCTGCTTTTGCAACTGCAAAGAACAGCAATGCAAAAACTAAAACTACATATAACTTTGACAAAGCCACATATTTGTCTGCTGTTAATATTCCGGTTAATCAAACACTACACATTTAACCTTCAAGCACCTGTACTCACTGTGAATAATGTCAAAAGAAATACCACATGCAGCATGACTGCGATCAAATGATTGAATATTTAAAACCTTTAAACATAAATTTTGGAAATCTAGTTGTAATAATTATTTTACACTAACTGCATGACTGAATGACCAATGCCAAAGTTATCGATAAAACGAAATAAACACTGCAAATTAAAAAAAACAAGTGGCAGGAACTAGTATTATTTTAATGCAATATTCTAAATGTAATACCTTCATAGCTTTCTTCATGTATTTGCAAGAATCTTTCTCGATGTCATGGTGTGATCGTATTGGATGTTTCAGTTCGTCATCAACGACCATTCCAGGACCTTGTGTACAAGCTCCACCCACAAACAACATGATGCGCGCACCAGTGTTTGGATACGTACACTGCAAAACATTCAACCAAACAATCTGTCAGAGTTGCCTTAATAGCAGTGCTGTTTAAATGTTAACAGTACCAGTATTGTCAACTGAAACAAACATTATTGAACGCCATTCTTTATTACTATCGGCATAACTATGGTAAAGATTAATAGCATTCCTACGAATAAACTTCGTTACAGGAATTTAACCACCCACCCAATTAACTTAGCCTGGCTGTCCATCCATGGGTAAGACACTAGGCATACTGAGCACCAGCAACAACTTCATGTCAGCAGACACATCATGCACTGCACTAGCTCTGTATTTGTGGTCTAGCAGTGTAAACTATTGTTCGACTGAGAACTATGAAAACGGAGTTCAGAGCCACCTATTGGCCTAATGGCTTGGGAACAACTTTATGCAACATTTTACAGGATACATTAGAACAGCCACCAAAATTATAACATTAAAACATCATTCAATCAGGCGTAAACACTGACCTCAAGAAGGCCAATGGCAATGGATAGCGCTGTGCCTGTGCAGCGTAGTGGTCGTTTGCCTTGTGCAACTGGCCAAGGATCGTGCTGCAGCTCACCCAGCAGGTCTGTCAGTATCATGTCACACTTGTGCACCGGCTGCAGAAACCTATACATACACCGCACACACTCATCACGGTGTATCGGTCATTCGATATACTGTCATACATGTCTCAGTTCATATATATGGCACAATCCCGCCACACCGAAGAAAACCTAAGTGACACAATTCAACTTCAAACTTGAAAGTGAAACAAAGTTATGAGCAGTTCAAATTAGTGCTGATACCTCGATAAATATCCTGAGTACCAACATTTCGATACCAGTATAGAAGAGGTCTCAATATATCGCGACGCCACGTATCGTGACATGATGATACTTGTTTCAGTACCATTGATGAGTGTTCTGTCGAAACAGTACATCTTTGGTTCATTGTGGCGTTTCGTGACCTAACCTGGATGCAATGAGCAAGCAATGCGCATGCACTATATGAAAAACTTTACCCTTTCTCTCCCATCTCGATGGGCCTGTGGACTAACGTTTTATATGCACTTCTGGTATCGCGGTAGTATCGCAATACTCGATATCTGAGACAGTATCGTTATAGTGGCACAACACTAGTTCAAATGACTACTAAAAAAGTTTGTGATAGACTGACGCTGCAGCTCACTGTATTTTGTAGTTTAACTGCACCGACTACAACTAACAAGTACACTTACTTACTAACTTGAGGTTCAAATTATAGTCTGTGCACAGCCAAAACACTTGTATGCTGTTCCAATGCTGCACTGTGGCGAGTTCTGTAATCTGTATATTTCAAATGATGTTGTACCTGTTAGCTGGCAGTTGCTGCTGTGGCTGAGAAACACCTCCCTGAGAATTAGTCAAATGAGTCGAGTGCACAGCGCTACCTGCTGCTGATCGACCAATGCCCAGCAACTCCTGCTCACAATCACACAGTAACTGTAATTACAACACAATTTTCTATAATATTATGTCCAAATAGTATAAACAATTACAAATGCATCCTTAAACATGTTGCAAATTAAAAACATAGAAAAATGAAGATGCTAAAATTGAACTACATGACGACGTGATATAGCTATTCTAATGTTGTTCACATAGTACACACTATACAAAATGTCTTAAGCTGCTGCCTGCATGTTGAGAATGCAGCGATTTAGCAGATAAAGCATAACAATGCAATCTGCCTCTATGCTGCCATGTCCAATACCTAGCTGCCACTACGTGACCTATGAAGCTTTCACTGTACTACTCCTCCAGCCGACCTGAATCTGTTTGGCATTGAAGTCCTTGGTGCCACGGAAGACGTAGCTCTTGGAGAACCCTTCACAGCCCAACTCATGCACTTGCACCATCTTGCCAAATGTTATCAGTCCAACGAGAGCGTTCGGTGGCAACAGACTCAGCGACATCTGCAGCGACTCCTAGACAGTGACAGAAAACAAAGTAAGTAGGCGATCTATACAGCAAGTTAACTGTAAATAAAAACACACGGTGTATTCATACAAAGAGATGTAAAAATGCTTGAAGTGGAATCCAAAAGCAGACAAAAATTCCCGGCAGATGGAGCAGCAGAAATGAAAGCACACCTGGCAGATGTTTCAACAGATGAACACAAATCACAAATACAGCATCTACATGTGGTACGGCAGACTACACGTAGTTACTTAACTGACATGAAGCAGACAAAGCAGATGCAATACAAACATCACTGTTCTGTCAGGTATCAGTTCATGTATAGTACAATAAAAAGACAAAACTGAGAATATAAATGTAATACATATTATTGCCAGATGGCCAGGATGTGCCAAACTGCCAACATAAAAGCTGAGACATTTCCTAAAACATCAGCAGAAGAATTTCAGCCTTACAACCTTCGTAATAAACTGAAATGTTTGTATATGGGTCAAAATAAACCAGTACTTCCAAAACGAAACTCTTAATCTTTTAAAACAATTCAACTGTAGCAGCATTTTGACAGCATTAAGTTTGATATCAGTTTCTGTCAATGTACGTCGCGCAGTTTTGCACAACTGGAACATTCAACAACCTTGATGGCTTGCAGGTCATCGTTGTCCAGACACGTGTCAAGAACCAGCAGGAACACTGGTGGATTATTCTGAGCTCTCTGCAACACCACGACAGCAGACAGCAAACAGTGCCGTAATGTAAATTTACTACAATTAGGGTTCCTACAGGTTTTCTGAAGCAAGATTCCCCGACTTTTCCAGTCACGGAATGAAAAATGTATGATATAAAAGTGCAACAAATAGCTGGATAAAAGCTTGAAAAGGTTGAAAAAGATGAGTTGGTACTAAAACTATCGTAAGAACTGGATGTATTTGTTTAAATTAAAGTTATTCCAGATCAGAAGGTCAACGACACACTGGCAAGTGATTCCTCCTCTCTGAATCGTCTACATTTTATTATCCATTAGTCCGACTTGCATCAATCACTACTTCACTACAGTCTATCAAGTACCATATTCATGATTTTTACTACACACACATCCGATGAATCTGGTAAATTCATGCAGTGGCTGTGGTACGACCACTGTTATACTGAAACTAAAACAACAAAAACTAAATATCTGTCACCAGGTGCATCACACCGGTGTTATCAATGTTCTTAGACTGATCAACAAGTCTTGTACACCAAATGCTACTATTAAACTGATCACGAAATCTCTATGTGCTGCCTTTGTCTTCACATCTACTTCAACAAAATATAAGCATCATAAGCCAAATTTTGTTTTTCACATGAACATCTCTGCAAAAAAATTAGCTAATATGCTGCCATACACAATCAACAAGAATGCCTACAGTGAGGGTGTACTCAAGCGTAGAAAACTGTGGAATAAGCTCTGCAGGTTGATGCTGTTCAGATATTGCAGCGTACTGTGGAGGGAACTGAAAACACAAATACATATTAATGCTTTTAATCCAGCAAGAAAATACAACAAAATGATCTAAACCATTAGATCTGGTATTTCTCAAAGTTTACATTTCTGCGAAAATGATGCCATATACGTTACAATCACAGATCTATATGCAATTTACGTACATTTCATATTCACTGATATCATAACACTTCACAGAAACAAAAAAAAACACATGACCATTTTATGGCCATCTTCCAGACCAACCTTAGGTAACTGATGATACCCTAAAATACTCTACCATTAAGGTCTTTTTACAGTCAATGATCTTCTAGACACAGAATAAAAAAATAAGCACACTAAACACACAACAAGGTGACAAAACATGACAAATTACCTGATTACGCTGAAAACAGAAGTTGCATGACCATACTTTAGCACGGTAGTCCACTTGACTAGAAATCAAACATCAGCATCACACAATACATCAGTACACTATAAGTAAGTAAGTAAGTAAGTAAATGATTTATAAAGTGCCAAAGTCTCAGAAAGAATCAGGGTGCATAGGATGATGGACGCTAGGTGGCAGAAAAGGCTGACTGAAAGCAGTGGGTCTTTAAGTGACATCTGAATGTAGCCAATTGTAGCTCACTGACGAATTTGAGAAGTTAAGGAGTTCCAAATTCTCGGAGCAGAGACGCGAAAGGAACGAGAACCAAAGGATAAGTTATGCCGGGGAATTGCAAGTAACTGACTGGTAGAAGAGCGTGTGGACACTGAGGATTTATGATACTGCAGAAGATCAGTAAGGTAAGGTGGATGGCCAGTGTGCAGTGCCTTATAAGTTGAAGTGGCAAGTTTAAATCTTATTCGCCATTCAATAGGTAGCCAGTGGAGTTGTTTGAGAAGTTCAGTCGATGAAGAAGAACGATAGGCCTGCTGCATTACGATTCTGGCAAGTGCGTGCTGTACTCGCTGAAGGCGAGATATATGCTTCTGTGGACACCAGAAAAGGATCGAGTTTGCATAATCAACCCTTGCCGACACCAAAGCAGAAGCAACAGCCATGGCCATAGAACGATCCATCGATGGACGAATTTGTCTAAAGGAACGTATGTGGCAAAAGCAGGACTTGGATATTGCCTTAACGTGAGGTCCCAAGGTGAGATTGGAATCGAGTGTAACCCCGAGAATTTTAACTGTGTCAGAAAACTGTATCACAGAATTCGTTATTTTGACAGAAGTAAGAGAAGACATGGTTTTTAGACGATACAAGCTCTTAGCATAGGAGACTGTCGCGCTCTACGCATGGCGTGATGGTTATTGCAACTTTCCGTGTAGCCACAATACTGCACGAATGGCACACCATAGTGCATTCAAGTCAATGACTTTAATGTCATATGAAAGATAGTATTCGACTTCCTATTAGTGATCAATAGCAACCTAGGCCCTATCCTGCACCATTTAGCCTCAATACACCCATTAGAGAGGATGACAAATGACGAGGAATGACAATCGTGTAAGACACCTACAGCATTGCTGTAGCATGTCAATATTATCTGTCAAAAACAGGTGGACGAATGGGCAAGATCTGTAATGCGACCTGTTGGGATGGCCGTATAAACAGACCACATAAATAAACAGCCAAATGCGATCGAAGCTCGCAGACAAAATCAATGGAGCAGTGAAACAGTCGATTCAGCATGCAACGTTAATGCTGAATACCACTTAGTTTAAGTTAGCGAGAGCATGGCACCACCAGCAACAGTAGCAGCAACCATCCAACCTAGAATGTTTGGCCAAAAAAGAAGAGGAGAGAGGGAAGGGAGAGATAGTCGCATCAGCACACTAGCTTGATCCAATGCATTGCAGAACCACACACAGCACTTTAGCTGCAAGCATGCGCCGGAAGGACAGACAGACTCTGCAGTGTCTGAGTAACTAAGAGTGCTGTCATAGCACCAGAGCGCAGCAGTCAAATAATTTCAATCAAACTGTAAACTCCATAAACAAATGACGATAAAAGTTATCTAGGCTTCCAATAAACAAGGCAACCATAAGACCAAAATTGCTGTCAGGCACTGGCATCAATTGCACAACAGTAACATGCTAGTGTCAAACAGTAACCATACAATCACACCAGAATGACTATATTCTTACCAAAATGGATTCAAGATAGCACGGCAGTTCGGACGTGTACAAGCAACCGGATCGTACATTATCGGGGGCAAATCCGGTCGGTCCTTGAGAGGAGTGTACAAGCAGCTGAGTGGAACGACCATGCGTGTCGCCTCCAGTCGGCTCGATGGCCAAACGTTCCAGCTAAACCGAACACCATCTCTGTCCTCATTCTGCTGTATAAATTCTTGATATGTTGCCATAATGCAGTCACCTGAAAAAAAACAAAAATGCATAATAACGCTGTGTGCAATAGCTATTGACCCAATTCTGTGGCCAAATTCACAAAGCATATTATGACAACTTTGCAACAATTTTATGACATTTTGCACACGTACGCCAATGTGCTAATTCACAAAACATCTTATGGCAATTTTACGACAAAAATCTTACGATCACTTTTGCGTGTCTTATGACATTCCAAATTATACAATTCCAACATCATCCAACAAGAAAAACTTCCTTGTATCGATTTATAAGACCTCTAATTCAATTATACTCGTAATCTAGAAATCTGTTTTGTGTGGTCTTTTGCTGGAGAAATTAATTAATGGATAAATAAACAGCACTTTGCATTGGCAATGGACCGTTGCTACCATACATGGTTGCTACGCTGTAGCCATGTAAACACGTATCTTGACAACGGACATAGAATAAAAAAATAATACAGTGTAGTGTTGTGTGGTGCGACAAATGAATTAATGATAATGACTCAAATATCGCGATACTTGATAGTACCACAATACCAAAATAAAACTGCATAGTCCACCGCTGTCCGTCGGTGATTAGCGCGGGCTGTTTTTCTTTCGTTGTAGGCCCTTTACTGTAGTAGCTAATGCGTATAAAAAATGCACTTATCTCTACTATTCCCTAGTAGCCAATCGCTACTACGTGCTGTCTAGAGAGTGCAGCAGAGCGTGCCACGGCCAAGAAATGCTTCAAATACTTCACCTCTCCCACCCTTATACAGCTTTCAACAGGCCTACTCTGTCTAAAAATTAGCAAATATTAATGAACTATAAAAAATAAAATCAAATCAAAACATTCAATATAAAAAAAATCTAATAAAATAAAAAATACATCAGCAACCGTGTTAACTAGCGATGATTCGATATATCGAAAATATCAACATATCGTTTTCAATATCGATATATCGTATTCTATCGTATCATCGAAAAAATACCGAATTTTTTGATATATTGCGATATCTTTTATAGATCATGATATTTTCAATATATCGCGATATTTTACGCCAGAAGTTTATATTTTTATTACTGCATTGCCAAAATAACGAAAACAAACCAAGAAAATGACTAACTAACCGAAGCAAACTAACTACAGTGTCGTAATTTAATGACACTTATGACAGTCTATAGTTAATTTTGAAGTTCACTGACACATTTTGGTATTTACGCAAAGCAAACTGCCTTGCTGAACGTTCACGTGTTGTTCTTGTGCTTGTATAAGATTTACATACTTATTATTTTAAAAATATCGATATCATGATATTTTCAAAATATTGTATCAATATCGTATCGAAATTGAAATCCTGATATCGAATCATCACTAGTGTTAACACCATGTACTCGGAATTGTGTAATCAGAATATTACAAATTTCTAAGTTAAAACATTACAAATTTAACTCTAAACAACCACTTTTGCTTACTAAGTCAGCGGCTCGCAGACGACCATAGTTACCATGACAACAAAACGCCTTCATGAAAAAGTTACCATCATTAAAAATAAATTCTGTGAATTCATTTACGACATGTCATAAGATAATCTTATGACATCTTAAATACTGAGTTATAATATCTTACGACAATGTTTGTGAATCAGGCTCCTGGATCAGACGTAGACGTAAACGTAAAGATGATCAGGGGGCACAGGTATTGGGTCGGTTTAATCTGCTGAGCTGAGCTGATCGCTGAGCTGATCTAATTTCTGTTGGTAAACTGCTGATCCAGAAATCGCTGATCTGTTCAGATGAGAATCTGCTGAGCTGATCTGGAAGTGGCTGATCTAGCTATGAAGCAG
>Ga0056128_1001836_pt1 | contig 24484 bp, 20 predicted proteins | sample WorMetLIZISLAND2_FD_71113 | JGI IMG/M metagenome (GOLD analysis project Ga0056128, IMG submission 71113) | Marine gutless worms symbiont microbial communities from Max Planck institute for Marine Microbiology, Germany - Olavius geniculatus... ... | reverse complement strand
AGGCGAGCCGACCGTACCGCCTATATCCGAAAGCCAGCGTCCGACTTCCGGCCACAGAAAGAAAGCGATTTCCCAGAGTGACTACAGTTCCATACACGCTATGGTGACGCTGCTATGTCGAACGCTACGATCAATGACAGAATACGATACGATAATTCGGCGCACGTGGGTGATGGCTTCAAGCAGCAACTATAGATTCAAAATTGTGGCCAAACCGCTGCAGATGGAGACAGGGTTACTATTGACAGCCTACAGGAGCTCGTCACCGCCCTATCCAACGGTACCATCGCCAACTCCCTATGACGTATGGTTTAGCCACAATGCATGCATCACAGAAAAACTACAGAAGACAGACAGACACATCGTACCAAGGCTGACCTAACGGTCGGCCAAAAACCCTGAATATGGCAGAAACGGCAATGTTCTTCAGCAAAGTTGAGCTGCAGTTCGTACCTATTTGGCAAGTATAATCTTCAGCAGCGAAAGGGGGCCATTTTTTCGCAGCTGAGACCTGACAGAGGGGGATTTTGTTCGTTTTCTGGCGATAGGACTTCAAACTGAGCCGACAGCGTATCAGCAGTGGCTTGACGCAGCAGCCATACAATTTCACCAGCACTCGGGCGGCGACTGACTGCGCATTAACCACAGGGGCTTCCGACCCCCCACCGTGCCCACCCAGTAACCATGGCAACGGCATCGGCGTGCCCAAATGAGGCCATCACTAAGCACTCTTCTTGCGTTCATCACACTAACGTGGCTCAATCGCCGGGCGGGCGCCAGTTGGCACGTTCATGCGCCGACTTCCGGTGGCGTTAACGATATAGAATAAACCACACAACGGCTGGCAGTCTGGTAGTCTGTCAGACCACCGTGGGCATTGCAGCCACATACACGCATGTATACACGAACATGAGAGATTCTTAATGCTGTATCATAGGAGAAAAAAAACTGCACGCGTATCGGTGATCTATACTACGGTTAGAAGATATCTTCTAACATTGACCTATACTGTATTGGAGAGGTACCATCGCCAATAACTCCGAAAAGGCACGAAGCACGGCGGCGAAATTTTGCACGCAGACCAGCGTCCTTCCTACGTGGCCGAAACAAGGGCTAGGTGAAATGGCGCTAAGGGGTTGTTCCTTTCAGAAAATTTCACTTTTTCTAAAATTTTGAAGCGACGCTTAAACCGCAGCAGAAATGCGCAGCAAGCTAGTACAGAATAAAACGCGTCGGGCGCCGCAGTCAACGAATATGTACGTTGTTTGCAGACTGCAGAGTGTCTGGCTAAAACCAGGAAACAAATGAGAGAAAAAAAATAAACAGCAGCTGGCCAGGCGTCATCCTTAAAGGCGCGTACGTACAGAGCGACGTCACTGAACTGAACTGACATGGTTTCGTTTCCGACGAACTGACCAACGGGCAAGCATTAATGCATTACAGTAGGCACCGTCTAACGGGGTCGGTGGCCTACGTGACTACGCTCACGTACGCATCAACTAATGACCAGTGGGCTCGCTCTGCTTGCCCGTTGGTCAGTTCCCCAAAATCTAAACCGTGTCAGTTCAGTTCAATTACGTCGCTGTGTACGCGCATTAATACACAGCCCACCATCGTACTGACGATGTATAAATCCTAGAAGATTTGCTTCCTCATCCGAGGTGTTGTCCGACTTCTCGGACAGGAAATGGGTGCGCGTAGCCACGGCATAACACGGGGGTAGTTCTGGGCACCAACCTAACACCAACCCTGGGAGACTGGGAGTGGTCAGTGCTATAGGCCTTAGCCGTTTGCGACGCCCTCCAACTGGCCGACCAGTACGCTTTATCGCCTTGACATACGCACACGCTGGCACCGGCAGTGAGTGGCAGTAAACTTGATTCACTGGCCATGATGGGTCTACACTCTGTAGGGCACTACACCACGGGAAACTGATTTATGCACGCCCGCACGTGACTAGATCGGATCCACTGCTTTGAGACTGACGCTGCTGCCTGCATAGCAACGGCAGGAGTGCACGAAGGTCACGTTCCATTCCAAACAGGGTTAAGAAGACCCGGGCAAAATACCGATAAAACCTAGTGTTTAGGGGAGGCAAAAAGACCTAAAAACCCGCTAAAACCTAGCCACAAACCCCACCCCAAACTTAATCCAATTTCAGTTTCTTGTTTCGCTAATAATGAAAATATGCGTTTTTATTAGGGCTACATTTTTGAAACATAGAAACCTACCAACTGACAAAATTAATATTGGCATATTAATGCTGTGGACAGCAAATGGAAACGCACATAAATCAACCAACCGAAAACTTGCAGAAATCCTAAAATGCATCAAGTTGGGCCTTTTTGCAAAAAAAACGGTTACTAAAAACCCCCAAAACCCACCAGATTCGGCTTTAAAAACGATTTTTTGCAACCCTGACTCCAACTCCAGAGAAAACTGGACAAACTAAAAGTCCTCTCTGTGGCTGCTAGAGGGAGGGGGCTGTGGGACAGTTACGTGTGAATAAATTGAAAGCATGGCCTGTTGTCGAAGCCTAGATGTCAAAGGCAGTTTTAGCTGTCTATGTGGCTTAGAGCGGTCGCAAAGTGGGATAAAATAAAGCAAGTTAAAATAGCTGGCGACGGTGAGTCCGTTGACTGCGTGTAATTTAGTTTTATTGCAGCCAGCAGTCCCTTTGCTGTGCATTAAAACAAATCGGTCTGTTTCACTGCAGTTTTTATGGCAGTGCTACGTGCGTGCGAACACCTGCGATAAAACAAGCCACAACTTCTCGGTGGTGCAAGTTTCCAGCGCTACGTTTCAGGTTTGTCGTAAACAGTAACTGAAGTCTATGGTGACAGTGACCGTCACCGTTTGTTTTATTTTATATTTGTATGTTAAATTTAACAGCAAAAAACCCGGACGCCGCCATGCACCTTTGTTCCCCTACAACGAACGCAGCTGTAGTCGTGAGGACACGGACCCAGTTCGGAAAGCGCACATTTTCTGTCTGTGGTCCAAACATCTGGAACCAGATTCCTCAACACATCAGAAACATTGATTCTGCTTCAGCTTTTCATAAAGCCCTCAAGACTCGCCCGTTTTCCAACTGACACTGTAATGCACTATCGGCCTAACTATAACATTTATATTATATTATGATGTTATCATGATATTTCACAGCATGCGTGCAAGCGCCTTTAATGCTGAAAGCATCAGCCATATTATGCAAACATGACACGTAATTGTAAACACGACAAGTTCGACAACCACTGTTGCTAAAAATAATCATAATATACGTGGCGACGTTCGCAATAACATCTTAAAAACGTCCGCCATAAAATCACACATCCGGTGCAGTACGGTGAAACGATCGATGACTGAGAGACGAACGAGATGAAAACAATGACAACAATATCAATACACCCACAGTGCGCGTGTGTTCAGACTGTCTGACTGTGAAAAAAGCAAACCGTTTGTTCACAACAACCAGCATAAATCACATTGAAAAGACGTGCAATAGTGCAACGGCCTACACAGAAATGTGAATTATAAGGCCTTGCACCCCTTCTTTTTTGATCTCTCCCGTCCTTTTCTCTTTTCTCCCCTCCCATTCCTCTTAGAAGTATGACCCCCTAAATTCCAGCTTAGGGTTTGGGGAACTAGGGGTAAAGGACGTGATTTTCAGGAGCCTCAGCTGAAATCAAATTTGGTGGAATTATAGCCTCATAATATGAGACATCTGGTGGCGACAATTTTAGTTACTTTCCTGAGTCCCGAATATCCATTTTTTTAATCCAGAAAACGAGACTGGGACCTCTTTGTCTAAACCACTGCAACAACGTCTGTCTGCACAACAACAGGCTGGTGGTAAACTGTGTGATACTGCAGGAAATTTTTTACCTATTCATTATTGTTTGGCATTGATGGAAACGACACTCATCACTATACTGATGAAACAATGATGACTAGGACGAAAAATATTCCACATGCCCACTAACAGAGTGCAAGCATAACTAGCCATAAAAGCCATAAAAGGTCGTGTCTGTGGACTAAATATATAAAATTCCCACCGACGGCACGGAGAGCCATTATAAATTTACAACACGGGTACAGTATGACGTCAGCAGACACTGTAGTGTAGAGCATTGTGTAATAAAGACTGCAGGGCGAATAATGCCCAGCGGGCAGCTACGTGAACCATGACCAAGTACATGTAAGTCGTTAATACTGAATAACGCCGCGCTGCCGCCGGTGTACACTAAAGAGCAGGTCAAGATCAGATCACATCAACGTTGTACAGCGTATGCAAGCTATACCCTACAGTTTACATGATAATGCCTTTGCACAGAGAGCTCCGAGGTAATTCCGTGAAAATAACAGGTCATCGGGACCAGGACCACGGCCGAACATGCGGCTATAGATAAGCAGGCAGGCTGCATTACTGGGCTATCTGGTAGCGTCTGGCGATTGTTATTATGTACATTAGACATGACATGACTGGCCATGCATGCACGCATTGTAGTCATTGTAATGGCCATCAAACAGCGCTGCCAAACAATAAAATAATAAGCTTTGCACACAGATCTACGCAAAGATGTGTGTTGATCACCAACGCCGGTAGTAAACGTCGGAAAAAATAGAAAGCAAAAAAGAACTTACTGTGCACGCATGTTGACGATACCAGTTAGTATATATACCGGTACCGGTAGTTTTTTTGCACAGAGGATTTTCCCTGTGCAACATATTCCCTGCAAATGTGAAATCTTCATGAAGCACATGTCTACTTTAATGCTTATGTCAATGGAAAGTGCATTCTTCAGTAAATCCGCTAAACCAGTGGCGGTTTTAGGCCAGGGTCAGGGTGGGTAGAGGCCCCCAGTTTTGCTCCAGGCTGTCCCCCCAGTTTTCGTGGCCACCCATAATCTTTTTCAAAGATAACACAAATATATGATTTCTTTGCAATTCCAAATTTTAGAAAGGTGAGAAAATTTGTGGCTTCCATTGAACGTCCAAAAACCAAAAAACCCCTGACCAAGGGCTCTGCCTCTGAACCCCACTGAGGGCTTTGCCCCAGACCCCACCTATAGGCTCACGCTACCGCGCTCGTCATGGGGCCGTGCCCCCCTACCACCCCAGATGTTCGGGACTAGAACCGCCACTGCGCTAAACACTCATAGGAAAACAAAGAAAAAATGGGACAAAAAGTTACCTATCGAGTATGCATGGCGTTAAAAACAGTCACAGCCAAAAAAACAGTTCAGTGCGCACAATACGCAATAGAGTGATACCTGAATATAATCCAAGCAGCACGGTTCTAAATCGTGGCACAACATAGAACTTCGGCATACGAAACGTCAGTTGAAATTCACAAGATGAAGGCCAATTGCAGTAGAAACTTGTTTCATACCAGACTAGTTGAGCCAAACTCGAATCCTACACCAAAAAAAATCACCATAGCAGCCATTACGCAAGTAAATATGAAATAAATCAGCAATAAACAGAAGCAACATCAAGCAAAATTGCAAACGCTAGTACAAGATTGCATGTATAAATATTATAAAAAAAATAGAATATATAAAAATAAATTAACACGGAAAACAACATTTCTAATTTTCAGTGCGAGGCATAATGAACAAAATGGCCTAGAAACAGCCAATCACAAGCTGTGAACACTGAATACATTAAAAACTATTTCATACAAGTTACAACCATAAGACGGTGGCCGGCAAAACTAGTGCCGCCATCTAGAGAGTAACTTTGAATCAACAACAGGTGATGGATTTTCATTAGTGACTGCTAAGCAGTACATGTGTCGCCACCTGGTGAATGCAAATAAAATGCTATATAACAACAGTAGAAACTGCAACCACTCGGCTTGCATTTAAGCTTCCAACGCAGTGCAATCGGTAACTTGTGAAAAGCCTGTAAATATGCATTTATCTGGAATACCTAAAAAGTTATTAGAACAAAAACAGGAACAATAGAACAGTAACGTGTGGGAACAAGAAGCAGAGACTTCTTGGGTTTAAAAAAGTAGATGGGGCAAGAAATTGCAATTTTCAGACATACACTACAAATTTCTGACGGAATTCCAACAGACAGCTGCAAATTTCTGACAGAGGTCATCATGGGTGCCCAAAATGTCAATTATGCCCTTAAATTTTACCAAAAACGAGGGGTTTTAGCCCCAAATTGTGCATTTTTAGACAAAAATTTTATGACAAGACTGTTTTCCGACAATTTTCTCACAACCCAAAATTTCCCCACTAGGACGCCACGGAGGAAATGTACCTAAGCAGTAATGTTTTCATGTTAAGTTTGGTCTACTCCCATTTTCTTATAATTAATTTTTCTCTTTCTTAAACTTTCTATGGGGAATGGCAAATGTGCATTTGTCTGGGCAGTATGGTACTATATTGTTCTCATTCTGAACAACTATCAACAGAAGGCATGTGTTTTATCAGTGCTTTGGATCAGCAGACAGTGTCAGTAGAAAGTTTTTTTCCAATAGAGATGTCAAACTTGATCATTCAATATCAATTAGAGCTGTCAAATAAAATGTGTTAATAAACTTAATAAATTAACACATGTTAAAAAAATTAACGCACATGCGTAAATTTATTTAATTTACTAAATTCTGTGAAACAAAAGTTCCAATATTATGTTAAACTGCGGTTATTTGACAATCGAATAAATTCAAGTAACTAAACTGTAGTTGCTGTTCCACCACTAATGTAAATAAATAACTATTCATATGACAGGCTAATAGATTTCAATGTCAGCGATAACGTCAAGCCGTCAAGCGGGGCTCAGGGTAACTTCCCCCCACTCTCCCTCTCGACGGGCCTGGGTGCGTTAATAATGCATTAGTTAATGCCTCGACAGCTCATGAGCAACAACTGTCAAACTTCTGTTAACAAAATCCTTCAACTTAAAATATTTTGCTTAAAAAAGTAGGCAGTCACCAATGACCATCAATTTTTGCATTACAAAAACCAGACATACCATCACTCCAATGAGTCATCTTGTAAGCTACTGAAGTGCTCAAATTCTTGTCCTGCTAAGAATAGGATGCTGAGTTGGCCTCAGCACAAAATTGGTTTGCAACTTACCAAAGGTTGCTTGCAAACGACCAGAGTGAGTGCTGAACCACCCACGTTTTGAGTTATGAGCTACATGTGAGAAATGAAAGAGAAAGAATTTAGAGTTTACAGTTGAGCATGAAATGTGAAGATATCTTGTCAACAAAAATATGAATACTGTCACAGGCAGGCTGAAGTGAATACTGGAGTGATCTGCCACGCCAAGTTCAGAGCTTAAAGTGGAAAAAATAGAGCTGTAAAATTAATGCATTAATTAACGCTTTAATGCGTTAATAAATTAATGTGTGTTAAAAAAAATTAACGCACATACGAAAATTTTTGTTAATTTACTAAATTCTGTGAAGCAAAAGTTCCAACATTCCATTATACTGCGGTTATTTAACAATCAGATGAATTCAAGTAACTAAACTGTAGTTGCTGTTCCGTCACTACTGTAAATAAATAATAATTTAAATAGTTAATGTATAGATCTGTAGTTGATTATACATTTAAAAATGTGTTTCTAACTTTCTATATTCTACAGGCAGGGCCCCCAAACGTCATTAATAAGTTAACTGAGCTCTATTCTGTTCAAAAACTTTAGTTTTAAAAGTGCGATCTGTCAAGTTATGTTTCATTTATTTACGACTGTGCCATACTGCAATAGCTATTAGTAGGGCCCACAGCTTTTAGCAGTTCAGTTTGATTTTTTCGTGATAAAAATATGTCATCAAGTCAAAAATCATGCTAATCGCCGATGAATTTTCAACCTATGCAAAACTCTGCAAAATTCTGTGGAAATATATAAATTCCACGGCAAAGGAAAAATTCCGCGGCTCGACTCGAAATTCAGTGGCCTGTGGAAAACTGTGGGCCCTAATCATCAGCGACGGGATGCAGCCTTATTGGACTCCAATGGTGACATTGAAGCTGTCGTAAATTTGCCGTACAGTGCATCACCACCTAGCAGACAAGCTGGCATCATGTGGGCTGGTGTTAGTTTATTTGATGTAGGAATTATCAATTGCTGACGCTGCGGAACACCTGATAAAAGAAAATTAAGTGCATCATTGGCAGTTTAAATGGTGTCTGGCTTTTTCACCCCTTTGCCGGTTTGCCCCCTGGCTCTTTTGCCCTCTGGCTCATTTGCCCCCTCACCTTGGACGTTTCGACGTTGAATACCGGTAATTCAACATCAAGGTTTATACGTAACATATGCATGACGATGAGAACAAACAATTGCATGAATGTTTTATGCTTTGTTCAATTATGAAATAAAATCATTAGGCAATATACATGTGTTTTATTATACAGAGTTTTAGTACCCTTTCTCGCCTTATAATGTTGCAATGATGTCTGATGCTGTCTATAGATCTAGGCGTTTGTTAAGCAGTTATTAGGCCTAGACCCAAGTATACCTGTAAGAATTCATTTCAAAGGAAGCCCGACGTTGACACAAAGCGCATCGAATACCAGCGCGTTGACTTCAAACACAAAAGCGGTCTTTTACACCTTTTAAAGTCAATCATACATTGAAGCGCCCACGTGCAGCAAACCGAAACACTGTAGACTAATGCTAACCACAAATTTCATATCAGGGTATTCAAAGCCCAACATTTCGATATGTTTAAGCTGAGTTTTAAGCGTTCTAGGTATAGGCTATATATAATAGTTGTGCTGCTGCAATGAAACCAAAGATGACTGACTTTGTGAGCTGTGTTGTCACGTATAATGTTAATTGAAGTAACTATTAATCAGTGGTGTGACACTACAATTACTTGTTGCCTTTCTGTAAAGTGAAACACAAGCCTCAATAACGAATCACCAGTATATTCCCGGGTGAGAAGGCGAATCAGCAAGGGGTGAACGAACCAGAGGGCGAATGAGCCAGGGGGCGAACAAGTCAGGGGGTGAACCGGCAAATGGACGAAAAAGCCATAATTCGTTTAACTGACCTGAGTGCATCATGGCCTCACTCATGTTAGTGTACAAGAGCAGACAGCAGCAGCCATGTTTAGAGGGAAAGATGTGGCAGCTCCAGTTGAGAAATTCAGACAATGAATTATAGGAAAAATTAGCCATGTAGACCGTAGCAGATAACCATCTGACAGCATCATTGCCTCCAGGTGAGCATGTCGTAAACCAGGTGAGTGCCTCGCAGTTGACCTGATTAAACTGTCACTGGCTTGGGGTACTTTTTGGACCCAAAAGTGCACACATGCTAATAAGCAAACCGTGCACTTATTGTTGGTGCACTAAACCAAAATTCTATACTTAGGGCACGAGAGAAACGAGACCGTGACATTGTATGCAGATAACCGGACCTTGTGCTTAACCGACGTGCACTTAAATCAGGGGTCTCAAACTCATTTGGGGTGCGGGCCACACTGCAAGATATCACTCAGTCGGGGGGCCGCATTGTTTTTAGAGACGACAAAATGCATTAAATGCAGTACGTCTGTGTACTTCTGCTTTTGCTTGTCACACTTCAAATTCAATACCTCTATCTAGAGTACTTCGGAAACGCTTTCTGCGTCAACATCAAACGGAGTGGCAAAGAGTGCAAACTGCGGTTTAAGATTATTAAACTTTTGAAAAAATCGGTCGAACTCGGCAAGTAATCAAGAAATGACATCTGCATAATCTTTCAGGCACTGTGGCTTGACTTCACTTAAACCTCCCACCTGAAGAGATGAGAAACAGTCCAAGTTGCCAGCGCCAGCTTTGGTCGCTGCCAGCATCAGCATGCGGTTCCACTAATGAGAGCGCAAATGAGAAAAAATAGTAGTTTCGCTGAATTACTGGAAAAATGCTGTAAAATGAATAAAACGATTTCTTTTTATCCTAAATTTTTAGAATTTCAGATAATGTGTTGCGGGCCGCAATTGACGCCTTCGCAGGCTGCATGCGGCCTGCGAGTTTGAGACCCCTGACTTAAATGAATCAATGTGTATTAAAAATCATTATTTACTACGTAAATTATTAAATCTTAAAAACTGCTACATACACCGAACGTCAAAGTACTTACATGCATTGAAAAGGCAATATATTTGCCAGAAAATATATAAGGATGGAACACAACATCAAATTTGCTGTTATTCGTTCACATGGATTATGTACATGTAGTTTCGTCCATGGCAGACAGAAAATAGCGTCAGATTAGAAATTCTGCAGTTCGCATAATGCACCACCCCGAAAATAACACCAAGCGTCATTAGACTTCTTCCGTGTAAATACACTCACCGCAACTCTCAAACTCGACTGTTCATACATCACCTTGAAATACACCAACAAACATTCCAGCGGCCTTAAACATATACTAACCATAACGTATGTCCGTAAAATCGTCATCGATGCGGCTTTAAAACACATATTAAATGGATATATTGCATTTATATTTATATAAACAAAATTACACAACTCCATTGACGTAAGCATAGAATATATAACGATTTGCAGGATATCTGAAATTTTGCTGAATCCGAAGACAAGTTACTATCTGAAGACGAATTCTGAAAACACCATAGGAAAGTTAGAACGGTATATTGAGGGAAAACGCCAACCTTTAAAGCCCTGACTTTACTCGGCAAATGAAAGTGTAAACCAAACGAATTTCGAGACCGCATTCTGACGTCACTGCTCAGAGCGTCACATACCGTATGTGAGTAGTAAGTAAAGCAAAATTGCACCTGGAGGAGGTGTCTTGTCTGGACTCTGGACCTAAACTTTAGTAGGACCAATGAGGATATTTCTGCCAGAACTCGATTCCTTTGACCAGAATGCCTTTGACATACTGAGATATAAAATCTATGGCCAAAAAAGTTGTGAACATGATAGTTATCATGATCAGAGGCCCGAGCCTGTGCCCCCCCTCCAGCCCGGGCCTAAAACCGCCACTGCAGCAAAGCCAAAAACCTAGAAAGCAGAAGCCCAGCATAACTCATGAACTACTGCACTAAGCTTGATAAAATGTTGCACAGATGTGCACTTGACAACCTCAAACTAACATTGATGAATTTTTTTGATCAGTCTGAAAACTACAGTAACATGTCATATAGCACTAACATAAAAAGCTAAACGAAATTTCATTTCTGCTATCGAATGTTCAAAAGTAACAAATATTGCACTTTTTTGCATACAGCAAAGCAGTGGCAGTTCTAGCCCCCAATATCTTGGCGAGTGCGGCAGAACTGGCAGAGCCCATGGTCAGGGTCTCAGGGGGGCAAAGCCCCCCTGAAGCTGAAGCACTTTTGGTTTTTGAACGTTCAATGGAAGCCACAAATTTGCCCTCTTAAAAAAAATTGAAACACAAAGAAACCAGATGTTTGTGTTATCTTTGCAAAAAAATCATGGGTGGCCACGAAACTGGGGGGAGGGGCTGGAGCAAAACCAGGGGGCCTGTGCCCCCTCTCTGGCCCGGGCCTAAAACCGCCACTGCAGCAAAGCCAAAAAACTACAAAGCAGAAGCCCAGCATAAAAATGCCAAAAGTAAAACTCAGGCAAAATAGACTGTATTTGCAGATAAATATAAACATAAATGTACGCCAATGCACAGAAAAGCTGCACAGTTTGTACTAGAAAAGGAATGTGAGCAAACACTGTGCTTGAAACTATAAACAAATCAAGTCAACAAAAGCATAAAAATACACCCAAGTACTGGTAATGCACTGTAATGCACAGTAATTGCACTGCCTAAAAGTAAATTGGAATTACAATAAAATTTTCAGTCAGTACCAGCCAAACAGTAGCCAATATACACTGTACAACTCTGAGACAAAATATTCTGATATCTGTTTGTCTAAGCCACAATCAGTAACATCTGTAAGGCAGACGAGTGCCCTTTATACTGCAATTCCAGACTGCAAACAACACCGATAAGAAAGCAGAAGGCTGCAAGAGAAACGTTAGTGCTGCTGGAAACAGAGCTGCAGGTAATTGCAACTGTACTAATATGTCATGCAATACAATACTAATGAGATCAGCAACACTCATGAGTTTGCGATACAGAATATAAAACTGTAGTAAAACTAGTAGCTTCCACCAATTTGGTAAGTAAGCAAACTAGATGAATGCACACTGACTGCCGATAAAAAATATGACAGCATTGTGAAACAAAGTAAGCAGGGCAGTAAACTGCAATTTTCCAATGAACAGCACCGATTTCTGATAAAATTCCAACAGACAGCAGCAAATTTCGGACAAAAGAAATTGCGGGTGGTCAAAATTTTAATTTTGTCCCAGAATTTTCAGAAAATGGGGGTTTTCAGCGGCAAATTTTTATTCTGCATACAATTTTTTGTACAAGAGGATTTTCAGACAATTTTTCAACTGCCAAAATTTGGGGGGACATGCCCCCCTGTCATGACAGCTCAGATGGAGTCAGAATGGACAAACAAATAAAAAGCATTAATGTCAAACTATAAATAAGCAGTGTGAAAATGTCTCAGTAATCTGGGCTATATGAAGATTATCTCCTCCAATCACTCAACCTCTCCTTAAAGGAGCCATTTCAGCCCATCAACGAACTGCTGTAACTATGCAATGCAGCAGGGTACTCTTTATACTGCATCTCAAGACTACACTGTGTCCCAAAATTAGCAGCCCCCCTGCTTCAAACACACCTTATTCTGTTTGTAGTTTGTGAATTTTTGTAAATTGCTTTTTATTGTAAATCTGTCATAAACCTGCCGTATGTCATAACACTGTCATAAAATTGTCTTACGATGTTAGAAATTGGGTCTATTCTGACATGATACCAGATCAATACAAGACAGGAAAGAAAGGGGCATTAGGTAACCAATCACCATTCACCCGGATAGTGTTCAATTGATAAATTGTGTGTTAAGTATGCAGCACGCAAGAACAATCTCTACTGCAAAAAAATGGACAATCTTTTTAGACCTTTTAGATAAGACAGATCTGACAGATCACTAGAGACAGCTAACCTTGCAGTAACACACTGTGGTCCATGAAAAATATGCTGCTTTTATTTTTTGAACAGCTTCGTGAAACATTGGCTGATTTTAATAATTTCTGGCACGCAACATCAGGAAAGAACTTGATGCAAATGACTGTAGTTTGGCCACCTCACTTTAATACTGTCGCTACACTACCTTGTGAAATGCAGAAGTCATAGTTTGGCCATTCACAACAATGATTTCATACTGAATAGCGCACACGTTGGTTCAGAAATGATTAACTGAAAAGCAACAAACACGATTGGCAACTATTGTATCTCAAAAAGTCACACGTGCCACATCACATTATCTTTATTACAGCATGTGCTCAAAATGTCCTCCTTCAGCACAAATGCAAGTGGCAAACGTTGACACCACTCGCAAACAGCAGGCTCAACAACATGCATTTCACAAGGTAGTGTAGCAACAGTATTAAAGTGAGGTGGCAAGCAAGTATAGTCATTTGTGTCAAGTTTATTCCTGATGTTGCACGCCAAAAATTATCAAAATCAGCCAATGGTGCACGGAGCTATTCAAAAAATAAAAGGGCATGTTTTTTACGGACTACGGTGTAAATACTAACTTATCATATTGACGCAACTGCTGATCAAAATTTCGATCAAATTTCACTCTTACAAACTGAAAGGCACATGCATGGAATGTGCTTTAGAAAATGACAAAATAAAATGCAAAAAAACTTTGAAACAAAAAAACCACTCATTAGTGAGAAACACAATCAGTGGAAAGCAGCAACTGCATATATACAATACAATTTACTTCAATATACAGTAATTAACTAATTGTGTCACTGACATAACAAGTTAACAATATACATTACACCAAACCCTAATAAACCTGCCACAAATATATATCAAATTGTGAAAAAATAACCTAAACAAACCGCTAAATTTAAGTTCAACAATTCAACATGTTTTCAATTTAACTGCTCTACGAAAATTGCCCAAAACATCCCCATTTGACCTCTTAAGTTTAAAGGTCCATGGCCACAGTCAAACTCACTTGTAAAATTTATGTAGACCTCAATTAGACATTTCACCTTGTTTGTATAATATGATGATTCAAGCTCTATAAATGTATGAAATTAATTAATTAATGCTTGAATATAACGAAAAATGGCGTTACGTTAAGTTATGCCGCAAAATCTGACCTTGGCAAGTGGCCAGAAGTGACATCACCGCGTGTACCCAGTTGGTGTTTACTAATTAATATTAATATTTTTAACTGCAAAAAATGCTGTGTCGCATGACAACTGCAGCAGTACATAAGTAGACAATGTGATTTTATAATGCTTATGTTTCTGTGCGTATTTTACGTTGACTACGGGTACATGCAGTGACGTCATCAGCCTGTCAACATGGCGTCTCATTTTCTGCATCGTTTTCGTGGATCGTCAATTTCATATGTAAGGTTCTTCATGTTGACAAAATGCTGGGTGCCAATATTATTGTCAAAATTCTCAGAAAATTGTGCTCTTTTAGGAAAATGGTAAGTTAATTTTGGTGTCCACGGATCTTTAAAGCCTGTAGCCACAAAGGTAAAGCTGATATCATCTTCATATTAAAAGTACTTGCAACTAAGAGACACCTCAAAAGGCACAAATTACACGACTGTCTTAAGCATATTTCTGTTCTACATCAAATCATTATTCATTATAATGGAAGGTATCAGAGTAAGCCAAAAGCCAGGAAGAACAAAATAAAGTATTGAAAACGATAGTCACTGAGAGACTGGACGAATCATCTAAAGCATGGTGCCACTGGACATTGCTGCAAAGCTCAGTGAGTTAATAATGTGTCATGGTAGAGTCGTTGTAGCTAGTAACGTGATGTAGTGGTTGCTGTAGTTACGTGATGGGTGGTCTCACTGCGGTGAGAGCTGGCCTTTCTATAGGCAATTATGGCGAACACGAGGTCAACGATGTAGGCAATCATGGCAAACCAGCCAAATGCCTAAACACAACATTGCACCGGATGATTAACCTGAAAACCAGTGTCTCAAGAATTATCTGCTTCAATAGTGGGAAAATTTGATTATACTGGGAAATGCCCAAAAAGTGGAACATACGTGTTTTATGTATATCGAACAATTGGACAGTTTCTGAAATGATTAGCTGCGATAATTATTGCAGTGGAAGGTTGTCAGTGAGTGAGTGAGTGAATAGGGTTTAATGTCCCACATGAGACAGTATAGGTCATTTCAGTGATGGCTTTTCCAGGCAAGATTGCACATACATATAATAACGAAACACAAAGTTTAACCTTTGCAAAAAGTTTAACCTTTATGAAACACTAGACACAAAAAATGACCTAAACCTAAAATTCTAACAACTGCCAATTATAATTGTGCAAATATAACAATGATGGCAACTCTAATAATCTTCCCTGTTACCCTCCAGACGGTCATCAATCTCATAATGCTGTCTATTAGAGGACAGGGGGATAAACCACCATTAACCATTCACCATACTTTCTGAGATACTACTTGACATAAAATAACAAGTTACTTATGACTACCCAGTCAGCCAGATACCCAATTAGTTTAACCTGACACCCAGCTAGGCCGAAGAACAAAGAACAAATGCAAACCAGCTATACCTGTACTGCCACCTATGAAAAACACTTGAATGATAACTGAAACATGAACATCAATCGCTGACAACACGAAAAGCAATACAACATAAAATCTTATCCTTAACAAACAGCTTTGCATCAGAGCACTGGAGTACTGAAATAAAATCACAAAGCAGAGAGTGATAAGAAATAGATAAATGAATGAGAAAGTGATGGTTTACCACTCCAGCTTTCAACTGGTCAGTGCAAGCTACAGCGGACATCAGAACATTTGCAAGCAGCAGTATAGCAATTGCTCCGATATAGTAACCCAACTCCTATACGACAAACATAAAGTTCAGTATCTTGTATCGTATCACATAACAAACACCGACGAATAACAGGGGAGAGAAAGTCTAAAGCTTCAACTTATGCTACAGTACACTACATACAGATTCTGCTAAATCAAAATCATGTTATTCAGTTTTCAACAACATCATCAATGTATATAAAAGTTGTAATTTGATGAATTTATCAACTTATTAAGTTACATTTGAACCTATGAGTCTATTAAAAGAAAACTGATCAACAAAAAAGCATAATAAAAACAGATGTCTAAATTTAAAACTCCCAAACATAATCTTTGCATGACTATGAAGTGTGAACTCACCACGCGTGGCCAGAAGATACAATCACAGCGTAGTATACGCAAGTGCAACTTGAACACGAGAATGACGTAAAGGATAGCCGTTGTGATAACACATAGCATTGCGACAAAATCATAGAACGGATTAAGACTCGTCAGTGGTGCACAGACTATGAGAGAGGTTACCACCAACATGAATGCTATCAAGCCAAACAGCTAAACAGACACATTGTCAACAATCAATGCATATAACCTTACCAAGTAAACTAAAAAAAATACAAATATTCATGACTAATTAGTAATTAATTATTAATTAATTATGTGCATTTAGAAAGTGCAAGCTTCTGCTTCTGCTAAGCATTTTCACATTTTGTCATTTTTTATTTTGATTTTTTAATGTTAATTTTGTTAACATTCCACACTATCGTCATGCACAATTTAGCAGACATGTTTCTTAGTTCCAACACAAGCGTGCACTGTGCAAAAAACATAACAGCCCATTAAACTGTTAAACTGATGAATAAATGGCATGTACCATTTCTACGAGTTTCAGTATGCCAGGAATGCTTTTAACATACAGCATATCAATTACTCCCGACGACGTCGTCTGTGTAGTGGAGTATTGCGTGACAGTCGTTGTCTGCTCATAATGAGCACTACTTTGACTCTCCATTGCTGAAAATAACAAAACATACCAGAATAATTATGGTAAATTTAAAATATAAAAGTATTACACAAATGACATAACTATGATCACTATCAAACCAAACTTATTGACATGAACAGAAAATCTGTTACCGAGATTACCTGACACAATAAATGTACTAAAATACGAGCTGCTCAGAAGCAGGCAGGTTGTTTAAGTTGTTTGTTAATGCACATGCAACACTATTATTTAATGGCCGTGCACAACAAACAGGCACTCACTATCAGCTATTAATAACAACAGCATCGTTTACATTGCAAAAATATCCAAGCTGTAAGGTTAACACCTACAGTTTACTGTGTATAATCACACCTAAGATGACAGTTTTCAGCTGCGTTATGTTACGTACATTCTCTACCGGTAAACTAAACCCCAGGACAAGATATTAGCCGTCCTTCGCAATAGCAGACCTCCGCCCTAATGCCAGATCCTAAAACAAAACATACAGTAAAATTACCGCCAAACTTTACACAGCGTTTTTATGACAAAACGCAAAAAATTACTTGAAAAAAACACGACAACACGGGTAAACAAACAACGTTTCCGTAAACAAACAATGGTTTGACGTAAACCCGTGACGGACCGAAATGAAATTACGGTACCGTACGACCATAACACCTGTGCTGTGGTACGACCGACTTCGGTCAACACTGGCAGTGGCTACCGGTACTTGTTGAACTTGACGCGCTACAGCCTACAGCTATGCTGTAGAGCGTCTATTGTGTCGTCGGTCTGTCTGTCCGTCTGTTTGTCACGGTCACGGATATATTGTGGCTAAACGGTAGGTCGCAGGGAAAAACTTTTTACACCACTAATTAGCCGTGTCATAAACCTAGGCATGCAAACTTTCAGCGATCTAGTCATTCTAGTGCAAGGGGAACATTTTCAAACTTGGGGTTGAAATTTTTTGAATGGAGAAAAAACGTGCGTTTTTCAACGGAAAACTGACCACATCTAGGAAACGATGCGACCAAGGTTATCACTGATCACTAATAGGAAGTGGCATATAGGCTTTCAAATGACATGAAAACATCGACCTTGGAAAGAAGGTTTTGGGAAGAAGTGTTGGTGTTTTTAGCTAGGTTTTCCATGTTTTTTGTGTTTTATGGTTATAGAGATGAGATTAAAATTTAAAAAGAGTGCTGAGACAAACCGATCATGTCGACTGTGCAACAGGGATGTCCAGAGACCTTTTGAGATGAGACCCGAGACTCATGTCTCCCGAGACCATCTCAAGACAAAGACCGAGACCATATCACTGTTCTGCAATAGTTCATGTCCAGTGACAGAACAATGCATGGTAGTCACTTTTAGCAATGATTTACAGAGCAGCCGCTGTGCGTAGCTCTTGATTTATTTATCTTCAGTGATCGACGATCTGTACGATGCAGTTTCAACTAAAATAAAGCAAATTCATGCATTTGAACATGCGAGGCCTATATCTCACGCTAAGTATGCGCACAGGCCTAATTAGAAAAGTTTCAGCCAATATCGAGATGCAGGCAAGACTTGCAGAAGTTGCGGCTGTGGACTGCGATGCACAACGATTATACAGGTACAACACTCCACAAGTTAACATGTTAGATGGAATTGGAACTATAATAGCATAACAGCCTGCCACTTGACGATGATGATTTGGTTTTACTTCTTGTATGCTTACTTAATTTGTGCCTTGATTCATTATTCAGTAATGGTAGCCGTAGCGTGAAGGACCATAATAACTGCTGTCTTTCTACACATGGTCAACTATGGCAAAAAGAATTCTAAAGTCGGTGCCAGGACACAAACGTCCTTACCAGCATCAGCATTCAAAAGATCCAAGATTGCTAAACAATGTTAATACTATACCAACATGCACTAGCCACAAACTTAATAAACATCTACAAACTATACAGTCCTGTACATTATTAGCAGTAGCTTAACTGTACTTTTCACAAATAATACCAGAAAAGCTGTACAGAGGGGAGTCGATGGAGGTGTAAAAACGGGCAAAAACAATGAGCGGTGTACAACAAAACCATACGAACGAAGTGCACAAAAAAGGGAAAGCAGCATGTTCAGACAGCAATGCAATTCCAAAGAAACTTTGCTTCACAAAATAACGAAGTAACATGACCAAGTCTTCAGTGGGTTAGTCCAAGTTCAGTATGAAAGCTACAAAAAGTGCACACTGAGACTTGCCATCATGTATCAAAAGGATACAACCATGCAAACTTACTATGAAAATCATGTCCAAAAAACTGAACCACCAAATTGTTAAAGCGGCACCAAATACTGGCCAATTTTTAAAATGTTTTCCATCAAACATGCAGCAATAAGCGATCCTATAAAACGGCAGCTGCACTAAAAAAGCTAACAATAAACGTGCTACAAAAGTTAGAAGAACGATTCGTATTCTGAGCAAAGTGAACATCACTGGCATCACCATGAGAATAGGCACTTGACCCTCAAAAATCCCCGACTCTATCCTCAGATTTGATAAATCTGATGAATTTAGAACTTCCATCCAAGGAGGTGCTAGATATTAGATGGCACTAAATAATGAGACAAAGTGTCATTATATACCAGTAGCCTACTTTCGCTAAGTTAACAAACATTTTGCCTTTCAAAATGAAGACAAGTGAATGAGTGAATTTTGAGCAACACAGGCTAACGATATAGAAATCCCACACCAGGACTTTGCCTTGGATTCCATTCAGAGGTTAACATCCCATAAACCCTCTGGCCCTGAAAACCCTGACGACATCAGTGGTGAATGTACATTATATATGTTAGACCGAGTCAACCTGATATGACCTTAGAACCAAGCAGTCTGCTGCCTGATCTGAAAATAAGCAGCTCAGGTTCACAAACAAACAACACACAACCAGTATAAAAATACACACCTTTCATAATGTACACAATGCAACAGTTACAGGAATCACTGACTTATATCTAAGACACTGTATACAAATGATTTTTGCAGGTCGTGTAATTCGTTTTCATTGCAAAGAATAGCGATCACATCATGCACTTATTTTCTAGTATCAGACAAATCATTATTAATAAGCTAACAAGATAGCTAATGGACATGGTGACCACAGAATGTCGCACACATGAATTCAGGAATGCGTCATTGCCACATAGACACAACACGTTAGCACTAGATTCTACAACCGACCAAAAACCTGCAATATAAGAATTGACCAATAGCACTGGAACAAAAAAAATCAGTATAAATGATTTGGAATATTAATTATCATGACAGAATAAGTACCTGTCTTGACACAGAGCATTTGGAATCGTATTGACAGCAATGATGCGGTTATAAATGAGTGAGTCAGCACAATTATTCAAAATTTAAAATAATAACTAACAGACAGAACAGGTCACAACATTCAAGACATGGTACACAATTGTATAATAAACGAACCAAAAAAAAACACTGGCTCAAGTCAAGAAAACCATGCAAAAACAGATACAGAAGAAAACGAATACTTTCAAGCAAAAAAAAACCAGAAATGCACACAAACAAAATAACCACTATTCCACATAATTCATTATCATGGCTGTAAAACAAAAGGAAAGAAGAACATATATAACAAATACGGCAAGAAGCATAACAGCATTTAACTAGAAAGCAGTCAGAGCCCGCACACACAAGCCTCGAGTGCGTTTCAACTACAGTTGCTTTTTATACACTGACCTAGTTCTATGTGATCTAAAAAACCTTGATTCAATGCCATCTTGTTCGAAACGTGTCAGCACCATAGCGACAACAGCAGTTTCACTTATAGCCCATTGAAATCAATGTAAATTCCAAAGTGATCCAGAATCCAGGATTCTTTACGGATCACCCTCAAAATTGAATCACTGGTAGTGTTTGCCATTCCCGACATACCCACAAAATTTCACAAAGATCCGTCCATAACTTTCTGAGTTATCCTTCTGACACACAAACAAACAAACAAACAAACTTCGGCAAAAACATTACCACCTTGGCGGAGGTAATTATTATGATGGAATCAATAAGCAAATATTGCACATTCCTGTTAAGTCTCTAAGTAAAAACATGCATTGAGACAATACTGGTCCTTTTACCACAAAACGTGCACTAAACATGTCAGGAAACCTGCCATGATGATATTTATGGAAGAAAAAATCAACCTGTCATTGCTATTGCTAACATAACTGAACAAGAAATATTATTAGATTGTGACAAATCTAATGTACTCCTTGCACGCATTATTTTCTGCTGTATTCTTCTAATGCTTTTTTGTTCCTTTCGGTTTGTATTAGACAGGGTGTCTATTTGTACCCATCTATAATTATACTAATAGTGATTGGCGTCAAGATCGTTTTGAAAATTGTCTCTTTTAAATTTGTAAAATATTCCGACTTTATGAACTAAGGAAAAAAAAATTTTTTACTGGTCAATGACACAAGTTGCCATTTGTCTTGTTAGATCTCAACGCATGCGTCTATCTGGCAACATTATGGAGATATGGCAAATCAAAGATAATGGGGTCACGATCTTGACCTTTTGGGGTCACGTGACATCGTCGATCACGTAACCATTTGACTAGCGGTGGGCGACTTCCTATTGGTGGTTCACTATGACCATGCATCTATCTTCCATCGTTATCGAGATATAGCCATTTGAAGTTCTTCCAGGAAGGCTCTTCCAGGAATGGAGGTCGGTCCTCAATATTAATATTTTACACTGATGTCATATACTCCTCTTCGCTACGTTGAGAACGTAGCACGCAAGGAGTAAAAATATGAGCACTATGTATGATATGGCGCTGCAGCCAATAGCAGTAACAATCATATACAGTATGGTTGTAACACATCTACACCAGGTGGCGCATATACAGTGAAACATACGTGCTTCATGCAGACGGAGAATCGAACAGTTTCGGCAACAGTTAACCTTGATCATTTCAGTGAAAGACAATTGTGTGAGACCCAATGTTCAAGCGTTCACTTCACTTGGTTGGTGGTTTAGCGCAGCGGTAACGTGTTTCATCTGATCAGCGAAGTTACTCTACGCCGGGCCGGGTTAGTACTGGGATGGGTGACTGCCTGCGGGCAGACAAACCATCTCAGTATGTAAATAGGTCAACTCAGCCATCCATCCCTCCGGGGTACATAAATCGAGTACCAGCGTATGTGGCTGGGGTTAAGGCGGGGTGCGTTCACCTGTGTCTGGTGGCAGGTAACACTTTGTGATCCCATATGGCAGGTGATGCTCCATAGGTCTGAGATGGGCTTCCCATTAAGAGCCATATCGCCACCTTTAACCTTTCAGCAATCAGCATTACCACCCTCACTGCAGTAATCAAAGCTATAAAAACTGTCCGACTATTTGATCTAAGTAAAGCATGTACATTAGACTTTATGTGCCACCTTTTACGATACTGAAGCTAGTGTATGTCAACAAGAGTGTTTGTTATTACTTGCAAACATCACTGTTAAACAGTACAAAAAAAACTACCACAGTTAAAGAGATGTCAGATGATAGATAAAGTTGGCCATTGATTTTTAGTCTATCATATTTATTTTTGTTCATTACCGTGGATGACGGAAAAAATAATTTTGAGATCTGCTGTTGTGTATTTACAAAGCTGATACTGTACGAAGTTGCAGATGATTTTATTGGTCATGTGTCATGGTTCAACAACTTCATCGGCCGATTTTCTCGGTCAACTAGACCATGCCCATGGAAGTCGGCTGACTTTATCGATCATCTGATATCCCCTTTAGTACAGCACACTATACAATACAACAAGTATGGAGGCACACATATTGGAAAGAAATGTTCGGAAGCATGGATTGGATTGCTATGGAAAAATCTGATGCGACGAAGCGATTCATGAATACACAGTGATGACCTCATTGCCGCCACCTCGAACCATCAGCACTCGGCTCAGACCCTCCGTCAACACTTCCAGGAATTCCATGTCTTCACGCAGCCAGTCAAGGAACCAAATCAGCTGCAGTTCTTTTGTGCTATTTTCTTATTTTAACGTTACATTAGTAACCAAGCTCACCAGGCGTCAAGATTTCTATGCGATCTATTACTACTACCCAGGCCAACTCAGCCTGGCCATCCCTCTGTGGGTAGATAAACATGTGGCCTTAGTTATAGCCATCGCTAAGGAAGAGATGGCGAGTTCTGCATAACAGTAGGCCCTGTGGCCAGGAGTGCTGGTATACTGGCCCAATCGGTTAAAGTTGCCGGCTGTTAATTAGAGCCAGCCATCCAGCCAACTTGGGTTGTATGCTAGCTTAATTGGGTCTAACCCTCGCCAGCTCAGTGCTGAAAAAGAGATGAGCTCACCTGCAATGAACCTAGATGTCATTGTCTATCTGATATCTTCTACTACTACTACTATTTTGCCGTTTTTAACACAGCTGTGGGAATTAACCATTTTCAATCAATCAATTAATCGTTAATTCTTGTGATAATTAATAAAATGTTACTGATTAAATTTCTGATTAGTCATGTTATTAAGAAAACATCATGAAGTAGATATGATGACAAGATGATAACCTGAACTTTCTTAAGAGAAAGTAACATAAACATTCCAGTTTGTGTACATTGTACAAGGCTGAATAAAACAAACAAATTCTAATACACAGCTGTCTCATTGCATTTGTGAAAGCTGTTAGCTAAATGACTTAAAAAGTTGCTTTAAAAAGCAGGCACTTTCTTCTTGCACATAACCACCATTAGTTTTAGCCGAAATTAATGACTAATTAAAAGTTAATGTTTGAAAAGTTAACAATTACAAATTTTTCAATCATCAACAGCAATAGATTTTAAACTAGAAATTTGGGGCAAAACCCAACGTGAGTCTGCCCGGCGCCTAAGCGCAATTGGGGGAAAATATAGGGGGGATGAAATTCCCCCGGTAGCAGTCATGTGGCCCGCACTCAAATGCCTTAGTATACGCAGAATGCACACTTTTGACTTAGGGTGGGTAAACATTAGCCACGTAATCTCTGGTGCTAGTGGACAAAAGTTCACCTAATTTCTTATATTCAATGCGGGATTAATCGTACTTGATAACGCCGTTTACCACTTGTCGATAACTCTATCCAGTCCAGAGATATTTGCAGTCAAAGTTAAAGATTGTTGTAAAACATACTAAATTCTGAACGTTTTTTGGCTTCCCAAATTTTAAGGGGGCAATGCCCCCTAAAAGTTGTACATGCGTTATCACCCCCGTCTAGCAGCACGTTAGGTGGCAAAGTTTCATGAAGCTACTCTCTTTCACTCTAAAGTTCTCACGGCTAATACGATACATTTTAAGCCAATTTTGGACCCCCCTTTAAAAAATTGTAAGGGAGACCCCCATCTCCAGTGGGGGGTGTGCTAGTAAGACTTGGTCATTCTCTAATGCGTGTAAAAATTTGGGGGTGCAGCACCCCCCAGGGGTCCCAGCAGCAAAAATGAAATTTCAGGACCAACTTTTTAGTAAATTTCAGGACAATTTCAGGACATATTTACGGTATCAAAAATCTCAACAAATACAAATTTATTACGTGTTACC
>Ga0056128_1001833_pt1 | contig 24511 bp, 11 predicted proteins | sample WorMetLIZISLAND2_FD_71113 | JGI IMG/M metagenome (GOLD analysis project Ga0056128, IMG submission 71113) | Marine gutless worms symbiont microbial communities from Max Planck institute for Marine Microbiology, Germany - Olavius geniculatus... ... | reverse complement strand
GATATCTTTCCATCTCATTCTCCAGCAGTTCAAGTTTGCCTGGTGCCCACATGGTGCGCACATTCCATGTTCCAACTGTTAGCATATGTGCGCATGGTTTGAGTTTTCTTTCTGAGCGTGCATGGTTTAATTACGACACTGCACTGTCTGGAGTGGTATATATTGGCGCTCGTATTGCGTACTCGCTTATCCACTCCACCAGTGCAGTATATAGTACTTAATGTAGGCCTACGTTGTGCAGCGATGAATGAATGACCTTTGCAGTCGGCGAGTGGACAGACGCGAGTCTGCTGGTGTGGTCCACTGGCAGGACAGAGCGCATTGGCGACCACCACGTGACCAATGACGACACACGTCCGAGCACGTGTCTGGTGACCGCTGCCATTGCCACACTGACCGGAACACGATGACCACTCGGTCCAAGCCGACCACTGACCGGTATGAACTGAGTCATCCAGCACTGTACAACATGTACGCGATTAGTGCTGCCGGATTAATGTAGCAGCAATAGTAGCACATAACATATGGACCGGCCAGCTCCTAGACTGATAAAATTAACGCTAATAATTTTGTTCTATTAGGCCTAGTATTTTTTGCATGTTTTGCATGCGCGGCGCTAGGAATCTGAACCTAAGGGAAGCAATGGGGGCAAGGATCAGGGCAGAGGGGGCAATAATTTTTTCGTGTCGGCCAAACATGGACATTATTCAGTTGATGTGTGCTTCGAAAAGATGTAGCGGGGTCCAGGAGCAGAGCCCTTGGTCAGGAGAGTACGAGGGGTGGCAAAGCCCCCCTAAAGCTGAAACACTTTTAGCTTTCGGAGGTTCATTGAAAGCTGCAAATTTGCCTGTTTTTAATATTTAAAAATACAAAAATCACAGATATCTGTTGTTTTGCAAAAATGACGTTTAATGAGCCACATTTTGGCATGTGTATGCTTACCAGAGGGCACTTTATCATCAAAATTTCTCCTGGGGAAGGCAGTCGCAGGGGGGCAAAGGCAAGGACACGGCTGGCAGCTGCCTCTCTGTTCCCCTCTGCCGCCGCCCATCATGGTTTGTGGAATTAGCCATCTAGATTCCGAAGTCGCATACTTTATGACTTCCAAATTACAAACAGACTACTTGGTTATTACAGCTTAATTGAAACAAGGCTTTGGTTTATTTATTTATTTCACACGTCACGGTCGTGGTTCGCATTAAAGATGCGAATAAGTGTAGGATTATGCGCATGCACTTTATGCACAACTTTCAACTTCCTGATCGTACATCAGTCACCAATGACAAAAACTTTATTATAAGAATGCTATATAATGACAATTTGTATTAGCTTGGACTGTTTGTTCGTACCATTTCATTGACCTCCGCTCGTTTTTATTGTGTAACAGCGTTTTGTCTGTTTTTATTAAACTTTGAATAAATGAATGAATGAATGAATGAATGCGACCGGTACGCACGGGTGCAGTTGATGACTTGAGTGGCATCGCCGGGACATGATGACGATAACGATGGTGACACAGGTGATGATACAGGTGAGTGATGCTCATCATCACACGTTCTACTCCGACACTGACAAGCCAGCTTCATCTCTAGCGCAGGTACGATACAGCGTTGCCATGGCGACCAAGCCGACCAACCGCCACCATTCACTACATACATCATCACATCAAAAGGTGCGTATAAAGCGACAAAAATGACATGAAATGGAAGCCGCGCGCTCCGGCTTTCGTTTTATTTCTGTCGCTCTGCACGCATCTAAAGACTGTTGGCGTGAACCAAGTGTGCCGTAGGCGCTGCTGCTATCTCGCTCTAGAAATACGAAAGTTAAAACCAATCTCCTCTTTTTCCTTTTCATTTTCCTCTGAATTCCGTTAAAAAGAGCTGAACAAAAAACTAAGTTTGTATCATAATGTAATAATAATCACAGTTTTCATCCGTTTTTTCCACTGTTCTACCAGGCCAAAACAATTTTCCCCTTGACGTTACAATTTTAGCTACCAAAAATATTTAGAAATATGAAAATACACACACCCAAAATTTACGGGATTTGCCCCAATAGTCCAGTTAAATTAACTCGAAAAAGGCATGAACCCAGAAAAAAATACCACAAAGCTGAAAATTTGCCTAAAACATCTGTAGCGCCTGCCTATGATGGCACGTCGCACGTCTATGCAAGTACGTGAATGTGAATGTGTATGAATGCACGGCGGTCTTTGATCAACTTCAACAGTTTTTTCAGTGCTGCAGATTGGCTGACTATAATAATTTGATCTACCTCTGAAATTATAACGACGCTGCTTGCATGAATGCAGGTTCGGATTGCCCTTCGCTGAGCACTTCTGTTGTCGCTCGTTCCACGAGCAGTAAGGATCTTGACGCCCGGCGCATTGCCTTCAGTCACACAAAAACAAAGACCTCCCAACACGCTAACCGATAATCGACTGACGGTGAATTACGCCGTCTCTCGCTCAAACATGTATTACGTGCAAACGGCAGCGCAAAATAATGTGGAAATATTGATTTTTTGTCCGATGTTTTTTTTGTTTACGAGTTGAGCTCGTACAAGATGGACGGACGGACGCGCAAGACAAGCAATGCAGCCTATTAGGACGACTGCGTAATCAACAATAAGAAATGAATGCTCTAACAGAATGGAAGAGGCACGCGCGAACAGAACTGAGGATCCAATTGACAGAAAGCTTCTTGCACTGTCCACTAGTTAGGGTTATAGGCCTACTTGACCGTAAAATCCACGCCAGGCGTCATACGCAACAGATGAATAAAATAAATTCGTAGCTAAATGACAGAAGTTGTAACATCAGCAGCAGGTAACATATGTGAAAGCTTAACAGTCGCACACATTATCTTCCGCAACTTTTCAACATTTTCGTCCGTGAACAATGAAACACATGGATCAGTCATCTAGTTCGTTCGCACCTAAAAATTAGGCCTACTAGTTTGTTACGGGGCTGAGTCAACGACAGCCATCATCACGTTGTAATTCAACAACATTCCGATTTGTATCATATAATAAAAAAACTAAACTGATTAAGCTTACTTAATAAACTTAAGAAAACAAAATTAAACACTCACTTTCGTGTCTTTGATCGGTGACAGAGCCGAGTTGGAAACCGATACAGATGACTGCTTGTGCCAACCAGCAATGCACCCTGTCAACAGAAGAAAATCTTTTTGATTTCTATAACGAGCATTGCATTTCGTTACTAGAGAAATGCTCTTAATGCGTCAACACTACAACTTCCGAAGCAAAAGAGTGACATTACGTATGGACCACGAGTTATATTCATTCTAAGCAATAACGTTGAAAATTTTTTTTTAAAAATAGCAATTAAATTTTAATCATTAGTTTTAATTAAAGCAATAGTAGTAAACTTCATTGTTGAAGAAAATGCACATTTCTGTTTAACACATTTATACGTCATTTCTAATTTATTTAGGCATAGCTAACAGCACTTTGCTCTCCTAAATGCAATGATACGCTATTAGTGGGCATACGCGTGTGTTTTATACTGTCTAACTTTTACTCTATATTGATAGACTAAAATATTTGCGTTTTCTGTAGAAAGTGATCGTTGTTTACCAGATTTTGTCACTGTGTCTACTTTAGAATTCTCTTTAGTGGCGTGACTTCATTCTAAAATTTAAAGAGCAGAGTTTAGTTAGCGGCCCATAGCTAGGCCCATACGACAGGCCAGTAAGACTATGGCGCGAGTCCTCCTGTTGCTAGTATCTACACCTCATATCGTTCTTTTGTTATTACTTAACCCGAGAAAAATGACTACTCAAATCTCGAAACAAAACACGCAGTATTAAACACGAATGACATGACATTGCTAGGTCGATATATCTTTTGCGACTGGCTGCTTACGTTGCGTTGGTCAAGCGTGAGAGAGGCGATTGGTTGATGGCGCCCCGGCGTGACTTGGACGCGTTCAATCAAACAAGCCTCACTGTGAGACGACACTGGCTTGGGTCGCAGTACGACGTACTTATATAGTATGCCCTCGTACGTAGTCATGAAGACAACGTCCAGGACGCGCTGAACTGAGTTGTAGATGGCCTCGACTCGGTCGACAACGATGTGACTGAAGCTGCGTGTTTACCAGCCACCGCATACAGCGTTAGACGTTCAATGAACAATCTTTTATACTTAGTCAAATTAAGTCAATTTTGTCGCCGCAATGGCTTTAAAAATTAGACGGTGCGAGGCACTACCTTGTATTCCTTTATACTTCGCAAAAGAAAATCGTAAACGAACCTGCTTCAATTAGCTGTAGTCAAATCGTCGAATGCGATTAAATTCTGAAAATGTGGCATTAATGTCTAAAAGAAACCAATGTTAGCGATTAATTATACGGCTCAATTTCAAACAGCATCTTTTTTATGGTAAGTCGATTCATAGAATATTGAACGGTGCTGTCTTTAAGTACCCTCAGTCACACTTGAAAGTGCTGCCACTGCACGACGGGTCACAAAGATTGCTCGCTGCTTGTTTTAAATTTTGATTTTAAAAAACTCAGTATGAAATCAAAAGATTCATGCGATTTGTCAATACGTACAACTCGTACTATACGTCATTGACCAAATCGGTCGATGCTTCATATCTGAACCATGCCAGCAGTAGCAAAACCGCACGTAAAAAAGATAGCAAATATGCCGAGCTACACCTATTTACTGGCGTTTTATTGTTGTGTTGCATAGACCTCTTAAAATAGGCTATTTTAGGCGGTCTATGTTATGTTGTTACGTATAATTATTGCCGCGTTTACGCTTTTTTTAAATACCGGTACTACAGACATCGTAGACAAACCGCTGTAAGTCGGCGACAATCGTAGGCCAGCGTTGAGTCGGCTGCACGGCGTTGTCCATCATCTGAAACTTCTGCACGTGCACCAGATGTCGCTGCGATGCTGACAGTCCACTTCCACGCGATTTATCGTAACCGCGCATCGTAACAGCATCGCACTAATTGAAACATACGTACACCACCGCACGTAGAACGATGAAGATTGAAGAATACAAATATACACGGAAATGTACGTATATTAACGCAGATCTACCAGCTTGTATTTCGGAGGCAAGTTTCTTCACGTTCTCTTTCAACCCAAACACAAAAACGTTTATTTTGCAACTCAGGCAAAGCAAGCTATTAATTAATATCTTTACTTTCAGCCTAAGTGCTGTACTTAAAGATAAATTTTGTAGCTGCTATCTTGCTAAAACCTGCTCTGACAAGTCTTATTTGTTCTTTGCACAACAGCATAACAGCTTAATTTCTGTAAGCAGTAGCAACACAATAAAAGATGGCGCCTTGTTCAGTAAGAGGTCGTAGTGTGATGGCGTGAATACTAATTAATCGACCGAGTTGAGCTCTAGACGAAAAGTGAAAAACGTGCGAGATAAACTGACTGTGACGGGGGTGGTGTTAGGTACGCGAGTCCAAGCCGACTGACTATCCGCTTGGTATTTGAATGGACCGTCAAAAGCCTCGTCAAACGCCGTCAAGTTATACACGCAAACCGCCGACCCGTAAACACTCGTCCTGCAGTTTAAACATTCAGCACAATAACTGCAACCGCAAGAGTCTACCATGCAGCGTCCTCAAACTGAGCTAGTTTTGTCCTTTAATTTTAATGATAATCTTTAATCAGCGTCATACTACACCAAAGCATATTATTACCTAATTTTAATGACAATATCTTCGCGATTAGACTGTCGCTAAAAACTGCTATTCATTGTTACTACTTGTTGTAGTTCTTTTTTAATTTTAGCAGTTTTTTGCTATATAGATCAAGTTTATTATACAACACGAGTTCGCAGTTTGTCAAACCTTTACAATAAACAAATATGACGATAATGATGAACAGTCACAAAATAGCTATATTATTGCTGTGAACAGCAAGAAAATAACCTTAAAACCATTGCAAAAAATCGTCAGGCATGAAAAATTCGAAGAAAGTGTGAAAAAATAAGCGACGACGTGACGATGGGGCAAATATAGAGTGTATACTGACGGTGGCGTAGTGAAAACGGCGTAAACGAGTCGTTGTTTTCGTAGCAGGAACGTGTTCTGTAGTTCGTTGTAGTAGAACGGAAACTGTCCCGGCAAAGAACAGTTCAGTCTCGCCTTGACGAACGTCGTCCAGTTGTCCTGCAGCAGAATTTTGCCGCCCGCATCTCTCTGCAGCATCACACGTTCGCCATGTACAAAACTATAAATGCACTTATTATGCGGCCGTCCTAATAGGTTGCATTATCAAATCAAATCTGCCGTTATATTAAGGCTAGGGTTGCACAGTAATGTACGCAGTTTTATTTTTTTGGCACATTTTACATCAACCAATTAAAAAGCAGTAGAGAACGACAGTGTGGACTATACCTTGCAAACTCGCGCCACTCTGGAATAAACCACCTGCAACGTGCACAAACAGCTGGGCATCATCGAATCATCGTAGATATTTTTTATCTGGCCTAAACAGCTCTGTAGGTTTATATCATATGAATAGATATGGGTTCAAACGGCATAACAGAAATGTCGTGAGAGATAAGACGTTGTCTGAAGACTGACAGTGACGGTGGTCATGTGACAATTATGCTGACAGGTCGTTCTAGATGTTGGCGCCAAAAACTGGAAAAATAACCCGTCTGCTGACTGCAGTAGGCCTTACATAAGTATAACAAGAAATCTGAGCTAATGCTCATAAGACGCGCGAGAGCCCATAACAGTTCCTGTTCGCAGGTAATTTTGGTCTATGTCCATCCATTCGGTCTCAATTCGCCATTCTGCAGCCGAAAATTGCAAAAATTTACTTAAACCCCCTATTATGGGGTTGAAGGTCATCCAAGGTCACTGATGTTAGTAGTATTGAAAAGCACGTTACCAGTGCTTGTTCTGATAAGTAGCAGGTCTGCGCCTATACACCCATGCAAGCGTTTTCACGATAGACAAGAAAATAACGCAAAAATCACCACTTTTTAAGGGGGTACCCGTCTTTGACATCTGCGTGCGCCGGCCTCATTGAACGTAGAAAATTGGGATCTAGACCGCTAAAATCTACGTTCAATGCTGAAAATTCTACGTACAGGTTTTCTTGGTCCCGTCATTTTGGCGCAATTTATTTTTGAAATGTGCGTCGCAGTCCGAAATCGCAAAAAAATTCACTAAAACTCCTTATTTTTAGGGTTTAAAATCATTTAAGGTCACTAATCTTGACATTTCTAAAAAGTTCGTCACCAGTGCTTGTTATGATAAGCAGCATGTTTGTGCCTATCTGCAACCATTTTCATGGCAGACGAGCCAATAGCGGTAAAATAACGTCTTCTCATGTTGGGTGCCCCTCTTTCGCCTCCTCGTTTGTGGTGACCACCTAAACCCAGCGGCGTAAAATTTTGTCACAACATACTACAGTAGAGACCCTAAGCTGTCGTATGGTGAAAACCCGAAGTCTCCCTCACCTGGTCTTGCAACGGTACCGAGACGTAACACTGAGACAGACAGACAGACAGACAGACACCAAAACAGAATTAACATAGCTATTACGCGTTATGCTAGCTCTCGCGCGTAATAATTGCAAAGTATCAGGAACCAAATTAGTCCATTATCCTTAAGCGAAAATTTATGTAGTGTACACACTACATAATAATATTTACATAGCCTACGTTTGACATGTGCATTGTATTACTACTCACTTATCTATTTACGTAGTTATTATTTAGTTTGTCTGCAATTTCCCATGCGTATTGATGCTTTTTCGAACTTTCATATAGAGTAAATTTATCCAAAAGTTCGCCTACGCAACTAGTCGTGTAAGGAGCAAAACGATTGGCTTAGTCACGTGCTTAGAGCAGACTTAAGGATAAGCCTTCGAGGAACTGTCGTTCTGGCACAGCAGAGCAGAGCAATGGCTGGCTATGTGCGCCGGTATGGAGCATGTCTGTCTATATGCGCACTTGCTGATAACAACATCCAAGTGGCTCAAGCACGTACTGCCACTTGCGCAGTATGTTCTCTGTGATACTGGACATAAGATCATTCAGTCACAACAGTCTGCCCGTCAGTTTTACACTAAACGTCTTGATTTTGCATTAACGCCTTCTCCTCTGTTCACTCAGATCTATACAAAATATACATCATCTATAGTCAGGACAAAAACACAGCAAATTTCTAATTGATAAGTAAACATTACAGATTCATTATATTAATAATAATAATATAATAATTGACAAACAATCTGGCAACAACTAGAAAACAGCATACATGCAAAGTAGCTGGCTTATAGCAGCACGTACATTGAAAGCAAAGTGGGTTCTATACGCAACTGCGCTGTATTAAAAAGTAAAGAGAAAGGAAGTTCAAAGTCCCAGTGAGGGCAATGGGTGGAGACTTGGTAAAAGGAGATTTAGGAAAAAACTGTTTTAAAAGCTGACAAATCGAATCTGAATATTGGCATACACTATGCCTCAACGATAGCTTTTCTGAAAGTGTATATTTTGAACTATAAAAATGCACTCTTATTCATCTAATAAGCTTAGCTGTAATAATTGCAACAATGGCAATATTTATAGCGCTATCATTCTTTCAAATGTCTTTAAATTCTAAGCATTGGAATACATCAGCAACCACCCACCTCATAATTTGTCGGTTGTAATTTCCAAATTTTCTCTCCCCCCAAAAAAGTCACCATCTTGCAACTACCGATTGTTGGATATCTACATGTCCTCGCCTAATTCCGAAAATTCCGACTGTATATATACCGGAAATTCAGTACTGTGCGCGTCATCGACAGCGCCAAGTATAAACAACGTGTGCAGTCTGTGCACTACACTGCAGCCTGACCTTGCCACAGTTGATGTACTCTATCGCCGTTTCGCGGAAGAAGAAGTAGACGTAGTCGTCGATCTCGTACGACGACACAAAGTCCGGGTCTAAAACACGCATCACACGTCGACAATTCACGAGTCGCTGAATAGAACCGAAACGAAGCTGTCGTCGAAAAGTTTTCAACGAGAATTGCTTTTATTCTGACACTGCTTTCGTCAAATTTGTACTTATAAAATCCCATCTCATTTAATTTCAGACAACATTTGAAATGCCGAATCTTTTATCACGTGAGCTTTGGATGATTGAAAGTATTCGTAATTTGTGTCATTCTTCTCGTATCTTTTAGCAGCCAATTTTTAATTCAAACGGTCAAAGGACAAGATCACTCTTTGGACGTCAAAAACCTCCAGCGAATGACGCATATCTCGAGTAGCTCGTGTTTACTAGCGGCCCGCGGTTTGGCCCACTGCACACTAGGCGCAGTTGGACGGCCGCATAGTGTGCCGCCACAGAGCCTGGCGACATCTTTGTATGTTAGTCGATATCGTACCGTTGAGCCAGCGCGAGTTGTACTGAGCAGTACGCAGCTGCCTGCCGGGTCCCATAGACCTGTAGACGGCAGCGTCACGCCCAGCAAAGTCAGCCACGGTTGCACTGTAGTAATTACCATCAGCCGTCATCAGGTAACTGGCGTTCTGACTCGGTCCGTACGGGCACTTAGCAGCACCTCGCACCCAGCTCACCACGTTGCCTAGCGACCGTCTCTATGGCAACGCACGCACACACACACTGATCACCGTATATACGATACACACGCTGTTTCATAAAAGGCACCCTTTTTGTTTCTTTTATAACTCAGTCAAATGGTGATGAATTTGCATGAAATTTTTGTCAGATGTAGCTGAAGAAATACAAATTCAAATTATTTCAACAAAATGTGGCCGTTAGTTAAATATTTTTGCTAATCGTAATGTGACGCTGACGTCATAATGTGTCGTGAGTACAAACTGGCTTGTCTCAGCTGGTTCTCTCAGTAGCTATCCTGCTTCTTCGATGGTGAATTTTATCTGGTTTACTGGTGAAAAATGTTCATCGTGTCAGCACTTAGCAACATGGAGGCATAAAATCAGGTGTCTTACAATCCAAAAACTCATCCATCTCGTAAGCAGAGTGTGCTGGTGCACTGTCTTGCTGAAAGGTGTAAAAGTTAAGCTATCCCCACAAGTGTGTGACAGTGATCGTTTTGGGCATTTTTGTGGATACAATGTTAAAACTTCAACAGTTTGTCATCAATGAACCAGATAAAGTTTGCCATCGACGCAGGGCAGCTATTCAGCATGTCTGTCAGCACCGGTTGCGACAAGCCAGTTTGTACTCGCAGTACATTATGATGTCAGCATTACGTCAAGACTAGCAAAGAATATTCAACTATCAGCCATATTTTGTAAAAAAAAATATTTCGAATTAGTATTTCTTCAACTACATCTGGTAAAAATTTCGTGTAAATTGATCATCATTTGACTGAATTACGAAAGAAAGAAAAAGGGTGCCTTAATTTTTATTAAACACCGTGTATATTTTTTCAGTTGCATTCACCGACCGCGTGCTCCATGAAAAAAAAAACACAAACTTTCGAAAATTCAACTGCATCAAATATTAAACACTTTTTAAAAATTTTTTTCGCTGGGCAAATCACTGGTAAACTTAGAAAGATGCATTACGTCCTAAATACGTCGTGTAATACTGAAAGTTGAAAGTTCCTTGTAACTTACTTATTCTAATGCTGACTAAACTCTATATTTCACAATGTGGTGTAAAGAGACGTTTAGAATGTGACGGGATTTTGAATGGTCACTTCATTGTCGCAAATTTGCTGCAAACTCACACTAACATTTCATATCGGTGAATACACAATGCAGCAGTAGAATATGTGTAGCCTAGTCACAGGTGTATAGCTGATATCACAAACGATCTGTCGGAATAAAATCAGTAGCGCTCGGAAGAAATAAACAAACGTCGTTTAGCGGCGGCAGTCAGCCGCAGCAGCCGTCAGACGCTAACGGTGACGACAATGACTGATGATGGATGATGGACGATGACAGACAAGCCAAGCTTCTGTACCGATCTTGCACGAGTCTCGCGTATTTTCAGTTAATTCGCGCTTTTTCGATCGCAAAAAAATTTCATGCACTTTGTTATCGACCAAAGTCTTGCAAGTGCTGAGTTTGAAATACATGAAAATGCATTGGCAGCAAGAGTCTGACGCAGTCAATACTGGGAGTTTGTAATAGTCGCTCAACCTATAACTAAATTTTGGTCAAGGGAGAGGAGAAAAGGGACATGAACGAGACGAGAGAAAAAAGGAAAGAAAATAATAAAAAGAAAGTAGAGAAAAAGAGATGAAAAAGACAGCAAGAGAGAAAGAAAGAAGAAAATTTTTCCAATGTATTTTCTTTTCCGCCTCGGTTTGTCCGCAATAGCGATGACGAGGTATGGGCACTGACCTGGCGCCATGAACACTGAGGCGAGTAGGAGTTTGTACCGCACGCAAACACCAAGTTGTCATGCAGCAGCAGCACCCGAATGAAGTTGTGACAATCCTCCTGTCGTCAGCATCGCACCATCGATATCATCATTTGCGTTCGCACACATGCACTTTAAAAATAACACCGCGACCGGCAACTGAACAGTGAATATCATCGCTAGCAGTTACATCAAGCAACACGAAAGAAATGCTTGTGTTGGTCTGGCCGCGGTTACGTGTAAAGCAACGAGTTTCAAAAACATTTGGTACATGTTTCGCGCGTTTATTTTACACACTACCTCTAAAACGTTTGCAGGTTAAGTCGCAAATCTGTATTATTCGGACGACTTCAACATTGTTTATCTCTGGATGCGACAGTGAACAAGTAATTTAAACTAAGCTCACGTGACGCGCGATAGCAGCGGTCCTGCCACTTTGGCAATCAGTGTACAGCATGCAATAAAATAATAGTAATTTTATACGAAATTCACTCTTATAATGTGTGTCGCAACCTGAAATTGCAAAAAATTACTAAAAATACATATTTTGAAGATTTAAGGTCATTCAAGGTCATTCAAGGTTATCTGCAACTGTTTCTATGCTAGGCGAGGCAATATCAGTAAAATAACCACTTTTTAGAGGGGTACCCCTTTTTTACGCTTGCTTGCGCAAACCGCTTTGTACCTAAAACTTCGGGACTTGGACAGCTAAAATTTACGTTCAATGCTGAAAATTACATATGCAGGTTGTCATTGTCAACCATTACGTCGCAATTTACTGTTGAAATGTGCGCTGTAGCCAAAAATTGCAAAAAAATTACCAAAACCCCCTTTTGGGGGGTTAAAGGTCGTTCAAGGTCATCGATGTTGACAAATCTAAAAAGCCCGTCATTAGTGCTTGTTATGATATGCAGCATGTCTGTGATAATCTGCAACTGTTTTCACGCTACACGAGATAATTGCGGTAAAATAACCACTTTTTAGGGGGTAGCTGTCTTTGACGCCCGCCTGCACCGGCCTCCTTGAACCTAGGGGGTCGTGACTTCGACTGCCAAAATCTACGTTTAATGCTGAAAATTTCATATGCAGGTTGTCTTGGCCTATCTTCAGACATTTCGTCGCAATCCAGTGTTGAAATGTGCGCTGCATCCAAAAATTGCGAAAAATTCACTAACTCCCCTTTTTAGGGGGGGGGGTTAAGGTCGTTCAAGGTCATCGATGTTGATAAATCTAAAAAGCTTGTCACCAGTGCTTGTTATGATAAGCAGCATGTCTGTACCTATCTGCAACCGTTTTCACACTATAAGAGCCAATAGTGGCAAAATAACGTCTTTTTTAAAAGGAGTACCCCTATTTGACGCCCTTGTTCGAGAGGAACTCCCTCATCCAGGAGCATGAAATTTTGTCACCAAAAACTAAAGTCCTTGGGGCAGCCCACAGTGAAGATTTTGTAATCCTAGCTTGCACCGTTTTGACACAGATCACGAGTGTGACAGACAGACGGACAGACGGACGGACGGGCGCCTAGACGATGGCTAAGACGCGCGACGTATTCTGCTGTCGCGCCTAAAAATACTGAAATTGGTCTATATTTGCCAAAGTTATGATTAAAAATGGAAATTTTTATGGCTTTTGTAGGTGGCCCAAATTTATAAGAGCAAATACGGGCCTACGCTTGTACAAAGCTTACGCGCATACCACAAACGCTGTAGTATCCCTCTGTAAGTTGTGCATACGATTAGGCCTACAATTAGGTAACTCAAGACTACAAAGCTGTACAATGGTATTTAATTGGTTATAAAATGATGAAGCTTCTTAAACGATCAGCTGTGCTTGAACGGTTTGATATCGAAATGCCAAATTAATACTAAACGTCGAACTTGGGTTGGACAACGACAGAAGATAGATACGGTAACCGACCAGCGGTTGTCCCTTGGCGATGCACATGGACACGGTCAGGTTATCAGACACCCATCGCACTCGCTCCAACATTCGTAGGTTTGACAGTCGCAGTCGCAGCAAGTTGTTTCTACAGAACATCCCAGCTGCGACTTATATTCCTAACTCACACACTAATATTTGCGTGCTTAAACACGAATGATGAAATAAAATAGACTAAAAAGACTAAAGACGGTCGCCGTCGACTCAGTGTGAATTTGTCTCATCGCAGCAGTCTCCAGTTCCCACATACGACTCACACGTATAAAGCAATAAAGCAAAATAAGACAGCTTACCTTGTTTTATTGCAGTATGACCGCAGGACATGCGGACCAGCGTGATACAACCGTCGTATAGCCTACAAGTTTTATGCACGTTTGCAGAAACTTGCGTAAGAGTAAATAACTTCAGACAGTGTACTGTATCACACCTGACGCCGACGACGAGTTGTTTCATGCGGTGGTCTACGACAACGAGCGAGAAGTCGACAAACCCGTCACCGGAAAATGAACGAGTTGAACGATCGCCAACGAACTCTGAGAGAAATAAAACACAAAACAGAATCACGGTAGTCCACACCTCAGCAAGCAGATAACATGATGTATAGTAGGCATTGTCGATAATGAAGTTATCTTACTTACTAACTTACGCGCTCTTGTAATAATTTGCCATGTTGCGGCACGTAAGATTACAGGTATGGAAATGTGAGACAAACAACTAGCTCCCTTGCCACGCTGGACCATGTCAGAGCTATGTCTGCTGCTGATGGAGCGTGACTGCTGTCAAGTTGCAGCAGCTGGAACAGCAGGCTCTGGTCTGAGTGTCTTCATTTAGCAAACACTCGCAATATTGTGCGTCGCGCACGGCGTAGTCAAACAGCCTGCGCAGATATCTATCCCGTAACAGCTCACCCAAATACTTACAAGAAATTCCTTTTCGTTGATTTTCGCGAAGTATAGAACGCCTAGGCTACAGTAACACTACAATGACCCTGCACGCAACGTCGTTGTCGTTAACATGACAGCGAAGCACTTTGCTGTACATTTGTAATAATTTTGCAGCAATTATCGGTGCCGTACAGTGGATACATAGAAAAAATAGCATTAACAAATAGCACTACCATCTCGGCATTAATATTTTATTTTATTCCAACAGATCAAAATTTGCATTTAGGCCTAAAAGTGACCAGCTGTGATTAGCCAGAACATTAGTTGCTTGGCAGTTTAGTTCTGCTGCATTCAGTCCTATACTGCAGCACTGTGCAGGGCCTTAGGCCTATATAACGGACAAAATATACATGATGCACCATGTACCCTGAGATTTGCTTATCCACAGCAATAATGTTTCGATTTCCCATCAAACTGCAAAGATGCGAGTTTATGCAACGTGAGATCATTGATTAAGTGCCTCAACATGCGGCAACGACGCACAGGCATGCACGGACGTTGCGTAAATTACTGATTAAGTCGGATATAATAATTGTAAAGCGCTGATAAAAAAAAATTCCCATTGATCAGCGAATTAATGACGTCTGAATGACAGCAGCTGAACCAGTTTCGTAAAGAACTGAACCTTCGTGGTCAAAATGCATCTAACTTTTCGCATACTGTACAGTGGACAGAACAGCAGCACCTTAATAAGCTACATACAGCTTTTATTTTAAGGATCAATCTTTGTGTATTTTAATCGTTTATTTTATTTGCTATGTTTTGTAAGCCCATACGTAGAACGACAACGTTATTTGTTCCTGAGTGATTGTAGCTTCCAGCATTCTGCTACAAAGATTCACGATAAAATCACGTTTGGCAACGCGACCTAACCTAGAGCTACTTCGAAAAAAATTGGCGAATTAAAACTAATTAAACAAAACAAAAGACAGTTTTCTGATAGCATCAGGATGCCTACGAAGTTTATCGTCATCGATTATACGCCATCAATATACTCCTTCGCAGTTTGTCATTTTCTCAACTTTTCTTGATCATCGTGAGTTTTGTTTTTTTTGCGATGATACAAAATGATCACCAGGTTTCACCATTAGGCCTAATGGACGAAACCTGCAAGTCAATGACGATCGCACATACGGCATCAAGCAGCTGCAGCAGCTGAACGAATCCACATTGCAGCAGCTGCTGCAGCTGCCTGCGTATCAGTCGCCGCTGGTCGGCGGCACCGCATGCGCTCAGTCAGTCAGTCAGTGACAGTGATCGCCACACCATATGTAAACAATGCATACGCCAGAGTCCGTCCAGGTGTTAATCCCGACGTTTAGCATTTCCCAAATACCGGACCAGGTGGACTCACGCCTCTCTCTCCCCTCTATTCCCACACTCAGCCCGGCGACAAACGGCGTTAAAAACGACGGAAAAATACGAAAATACACGCAAACTGACGACAAGTTAACGAACGTTAAAATAAACCGCAAAGACTAGCTCAGGAATTTAAGTGGCTAATAGTCAAGACTGAAGATGAACGCAGTTGCAGGAAGGGACGAATATCTCATCAAACTGCGGCCATACATCTTTTTGTTAGAGATCCTACTTGCCAAAGTGAATACTTAAACCTACGATAGGCCTACAAACCATTTCGTACCCCCTCAGTTCTACCGGTCACTGGTTGACAACACCAAGAGCATACGGTCTGTAAAAGTCCTGCAAGTCATATACCGACATTTCTCTAAAATTCATTTGCGAGTTTAAAAGAATACAAATCCCCCATAAGCTGGAGTAACTCCGAAAAATTGGCCAGTTAAAAATCGTCAAAATACAGGGTGTGCCAAAAAATGACCCAACTTGTTTTTGTCAGAACTTTGTCAAATCTGCACTAAATTTGATAATTTTTGGCATACAGGTAACCAGAACGACAGAACTATGTAAGATGCACTCATTGTCCACCTCACCTAATTATGTCAACGCACTATTGTGTAAAACGCAGATGCTCTATATTGTTGCGCAATGCTGAGTTGTTGTCTCCGCAAAATTCTAACGACTTAATTAAAAACACAATAAAGTAAAATGTGATTTATTCAGCAAAATTATAAGTTTGTGTAACAATTTGCTTTTAAATTATCAGAATTTATGTTCATAGTGTACACACGTGGCTTAGACAAGACGCCACGGTTGACAGCGGCATTAATGATCAACTGATCAAAATGCACAGCACTCATTCACGAACAAAATGTGTTTTGAGCGCATCAATCAGTTATTTTGTTGTCTGCTATTTTCAGCGTAAAATATTTAATACCAAAAATTATTACATCACACATGGCACTTTCTGTCAAATTGATAATAAAAAAGTGAGCAATTTGATACTGATAATCACCACGTGATGTAACAATTTGGAGCATCTGCGTTTTACACGGTAATGCGTTGGCATAAAGTATGTGAGGTGGACAATGAGTATACCTTACGTAATTCTATTGTCTTGGCCATCCATGTGCCAAAAATTATCAAATTTGGTACAGAATTGACGAAGTTCTGATCAAAATAAGTTTGGTCATTTTTGGCACACCCTGTAGTTCATCTTTTGTTTGCAGTCGTATGATGCTTGAAGTAACGGCTTTAACGTACCTTGGTAGGAGACGTCATGGACGTAACCATCGCTGTGGTCGCTGCCACTTCCAGCACAGACGCAGCTGATCGTTGTCAACAAAGCAGACATCCGTAACACCAACCACGTTCTGTGACGAGACATTTTATCTCATCTGCGTATACGACTGTCACTCGATACGCGCATGCTGATTTCACTACTTGCGTCTCAGAAAAAATTGTCGCCAATGTGATCGTTTACAGCATCGTTCACACGGCAGCAACTGCAGCAGCTATCGCCTAGAAGACGAAGTGACGTTATAGATGGACGGCGACAGCAGCATCAGCAGCAAGCAAGCAACACGCCGGCGCTGGATGTACAATAGGCTAGCTAGGCCTATATAGCCAGCGACGGACGACGCGTGAGATCACGTAACAGACGATAGATGAGGTCAGTGAACCGGTATCTCGTCTAAGACGTGGTCGCTCGCCCGCCTGGCTGCACGAGAGTGAGATTTATCAGTCTTCTACGCGCACCCGCTCTGACTTGCGTCTAACCGCGGCGCGCGTACGGCCAGTCCAGTCCACCACTGACCGCGCCTCTACGCTGCTCTGACGGAGTGCGGCGGCGTCGCTAGCTGACGCACTCGAATCCGCATCAATCTGACAAAGACCAGCTGCTTCGCTGACTATCTGTGACGGACCGAAACATCAAGACTGAAAAACTTTGCTATGTTTTCGGGAAAAGACTTTTAAAGGCTTTTTGGAGGGTTATAAATTTTCTGAAGTTTTTTTCTGGTTTTATTGTACAAAAGAGACCGGATACAACACTGCGACCCAGGAAGAGCGTCTGTTCTATACCATGCTTTCATTTCTCTCTGTCAAGATGTCACAAATCGTTTTCTATTAATTACGCTATAACAATGTGCATTAAATTTAATTAGTTACAAAATACATCACGTCCACTTCCACACATCTATGAAAACGTACTGTCCGCCGCAGCGACACATGGTGGACAGTAGTTCCGAAGAAGGCAGCAGCGGTTGCCGAAACGTCAACAATAATTAAATAAAAGGTTGTATTTCGATGAAGTTGCATAACTTATTCAAATACAGCACAACTATATAACTTAGCACGTAAACTATATTATACAAATTGCACACAAATACCAACCGACAGCTGGACTTTTTTGAGTTTTTAGGTTTAAAAAACTTTTAAAACACGGTTTTTAAAACCAGTTTTCCAGCCGTGATAAAGATGCGCGTTCTGACTGCTTAAATGCACGGTGCTACAGAATTGAGCTTTTGATCCTTTGGCTTAATTTTTCAGCATGATACGATAAAAAGACCCGTTTGGCTCACTTTTTCTACTGGAAGAATTACGGTAGAAGAGGTCATTACTGTCATTCCATGCCATATGTTTTATTTCACTGTCTTCTGAAATTATTGCGGCTGTCTTTTCGCTTTTACTTTAGTTTTAATAGAGATAGTTACTAAAAATGTTCCTGCTGTGATCGGGTGTAAGTTGCAGAATGTTGATCTGCAGATTGACGTCAAGTCATTCTCTGGAATGTTGCGGCCCTTGCAACCGAACGGCGGACTGAGAGTGGACCGGATTTCTGAGGCTGTGCACTCATCAGGTCGGCGAGGCGTCCAGTTTTGCCGTCCATCTGACGGGCGATCAGACGTGTGAGCGTTGAAGGAAGGAAGCGTGAAGAAACTCGGTTGGTTCATTGGACCAAGCCATCAGTAACATGCTGAGCAGCTGGGCTTGGCTGGCAACGTCACTTCATACAAACTGAGACCATTAATCGGCGTTTTCTTAGATATAATAGGCGGGGGCTGTAAGCGTTTGCCTGCCAAACACCGCAACGGGAAATTAAATGTCCACAGCGCAATATAACGATTCCGGATAGTAGTTCTATTTATTTACTGTAAAGCTTACCTATGACAGACCACAAAAATCAGAGGCATTCAGAGCTATTCGGACCAACGGTAACCATTAACAGCTGGACACCTGCTACAGCCATCTGACTCGCGGTTATGATATACGAGTATTGCTTGAAAGCCACGAGCTAACTTGTCAGTTATGCATCACGTTGAGCAGAGCCGCAAAGCAACAGTAACGGGCAGAGGACAGGCAGTACGGTGACTGTTACCACCGGTGTCGGCAGTGAAGGTCTCTGCTAGTGCCTACTGCCTAGTTGTAGTTTGTGAAAGCAATAATGGAGTGATGGAGGTGGTTTGACAAGTTGATGATAAAGACGGCTGCAGCAGCAGCAGCAGCAGACTCAGCAGCAGATAACGAGCGCGCAGCGCCGCAGCTGCTGCAGCTGCTACCTCCTAGCTCTTGGCACAACGAACGACGCCAGCGAACAATACTGATTACTGATCCACCAGCAGCCATGCCATCAATGACTCAGTTCAGCCATCCGTCCATCTATCCAGCTGGGCGTTTAATGGCGATCATTCAGCGCTGATGGATTCCGGGCACGCGTCTGAAACAAAGATCATCACATCAGTGATGGACTCGTCCGTCCGTCCGACCGACCGACCGACCTCTGCCGGTGATGTCTTCTATCTGTTCTGCAGGACTGGCAGTGGCAGCAAGCATTCGAAAGTATTATAGCTACAAATGTACGCGTAGACACCAGGCCGACTTTTTCGCATGGCGCTGGTTTATTGAAATCTGTGACTACAGTGGCTAGATTATGGTCAAAATTTTCGCAGTTCATCAAATTTGTGGCTGCTTTTTTCGGAGAAAGTGGTGACTGACCGAAAATTTTGGACCTGAAAATGGAAACAATTCGTTCGAAAATAGGGGCGGCTAAAACGATTAAAGATGTTTTAGAAGTTTTTGAGGTCAAAAGGAGTGGCTGCTTAAGAGACGGCATTCTTAAAAAGCCAAAAAGCATTATTTATTGCACTATTTCTCAACTAAAGAAGTTTCTTAACCAAGCTGTTAAAATCCCAATAGCCAAGTGTACTGCAAAAAGTGTGATTTTGCCGCATGCAGTTTTTTTCATACACAAAGGCAAAAATTGACGGCTAGTAGGCTAATCTCTGTTGTTTGAAATTTGTCGAATTTTTTTCTAGATAACGATATTTTATTTTTTAAAGTTGTGATGACTGCGTACCAGCAATAATATCTTCACCAAGCTAAAAATCTGCAAAATTTAACGCCAGACAAAAAACGTAAATGTTTTATTAGATTTTTAAATATTTATAAAGGTATTGTTAACCAGAGGCTTATTATATGCTTTGTTAAACTGTTGATGAATGTTTTATTTAACTATAGGCTCGAGGTTTTAATTGAAACAAAAAATAAACAAGTAAATAACTTCAAAATGATTTGCAATCACTGTAAAACTCTTTTTTATAGTCATACATGTTATCAGCAACATTTTGACTTTTGTGAAATTCAGGCATGCAGACAGTGCAGGGCATGACTGCGTCGTTGTAAATGCGAAAACGAAAAGGAACGAGTGCACGAAAGTACTGACAGTGAAATGGTGATTGTGTGATGTCTGATGTTTGAGCCAGTGTCGCTGTTGTCAAGGCAACGTGTTCGCTGTCGCCATCATCCATGCATCAGCTGCGTTCATTTATTTTGCAACGGAACGAGAGACGTCCGTCCTCATGGTCAGCAGCAGCTGCACGCTGTGCTAGCGTCGATGAAAGGCAGTCTCAATGTTTGGCATAATACCACACCCACGTGCGACTTCGCATTCGATCGCACCCACCGTGCCTCGCCGGCGCTATAGTCGACAGAACTGATCGTGGGTGGTCGGTGTGGGCGGCGACGACGACGACGACGACGATGCTGCGCCATCTGTGTCGGTGTCCCTCGGACGCCATCGCGCAACAATAAATCACCGACGAAAATCGCTCACACAACTCCCTCCCTCACTCACTCGTCAACTCCCAGTACTCGCCGCAGGGACACCGCCGTCGCAGACCGACATCGCACCGCAGACCGCATTGTTCGCTACCAGATCCATGCAGATTTCATTTATCGATACACGTACGCTTGCCTCATTCGCGAAGATCGATGCTGCTATTTGCAAGCGATAAACAATATTCGCGACACTATATGTAGGCCTACTTGTATAGGCTAGTGTATACTTTCAAGGACTGACAGAATCGCGACGCCCAGGCGCTTTTATGCGAAATGAGTGACTCGTTCTGACTAATAGGGTGTTTACGCGATCCAGCAAACGTCCAGCATTAGCACATGTATTTTGAACACATTTTCTGGTAGTTTGCTGATAAATCACATGATTTAATAATAATCACAATAATCACAATAATGATTTGTCGATAAATTCTTGCTGGACGTTTGCTGGATCGTGTGAACACCCCCATAAGATTACTCGCTATAACGTAGCCTCTAGTCGTTTGTGAGCTGCCGTAGGCTATCAGCAATTACACAAGTTATGAGTTGTAAACGACAAGAGCAAGCTAAAGGCGTTTCGACAAATGGATCAATGAGACCTTAAAATGACAGAACCAGGCCTATTTTTGTCAAAACAAACAATGAAGCACTAACGATAGTAGTATACGTCGTGAGGTCGTAACTCGTACGCGACATAAAGGATAGAGAAATGGCGTGCAAAATGTGTTTTTCTGTCAGAGGTAAAACCCACCTTAAAGAATATTTCTAGTAAATTTTTGTATTTTAGACAAAATCGCTCTAGCCCAAGCGATATAATCGATTCCGCCTAGAACTACACATTTCTTCGTATCGTGGTCTGTCCGTATGTCGTCTGCCAAACTCGAGCACCCTGCTTCAACCGTTCCACAAATTAGATGCCATTCAGCACATTTGGGGTCCAATGACACACAGTTAAATGAGAGTCCCTGACAGCGAGGGAAGCAAAGATTTGAAAGTAAGTAAGTAAGTAAGTACCAATTTATATAGCGCCAAAATCTCAGAAGAGAATCAGGGCGCATAAGTTCGAAACTCTACCCCAAAAATAGCATGCAACTGAAAATGCTGCTGACACCTGGCAAATAGAAACAAGAAATTGCATGGACTGGTGACAGCGATTCCGCTTCTTGCCAAATTACTTTGAACTTGTTTATATTATTTATAGTAGACCAAAATGTCGTAGGTCTAATATTACGGCAAAATGCTATTTGAATTATATGAATATGCCAATGTCAAAAGTAGATTTATGTAACGCATTCTTGTAATCTAGTGCGCTGATGTACGTAGGCTATTTCTTCCATAATATGATGAACTATGATGTGAAAGTTAATTACCGATAAAGTTCAGTTTCACTGTCGACTATAAGAAAATAGTAAATAGGCCTAAATACCATGTTACAAATTTTAATTTATTCTTCAACTATATTAAATTAACTAAATTTTTCAAATCAAATTTTCCATGCGACTTAATAAAATTAACCATCTTCGTCGTGAAAACATATAAAACTATTATGTAATTTTTGTTCTACTCGCTTTAATTTGACTATTTTATTGTGTAACGTAATGTTTTAATGCAGTCAACAATAATTCCTTAGGCCTGTACCGTTTTAATTAAAATAAAAAAAATACTGGTAGAGAAAAAAATATTTCGGCATTAACCATTTATTAACCATTTATCTTTCTTGAACTACATTGTGTCTCAAGAAACATCCTGGACATTTTCGATTTTAACTTGAACCAAAAATATCAGATTCTCTCAATTTTTGGTGTGAATATTCCTGACACAACTTGCCATCAACTTGGTGTCTTGGTGGCTCAGCGGTTAAGGCCGGTTTACACGAGCCGTGTTCACGGGCCGTGTTCGCGGCCCGTGTGCACGGCCGGTGAACACGGGTATATTTTTTCACCCATGTTCGCGGGCAGTGAACACGGCCGTGAACACGGCTCGTGTGTATACCGGCCTTTAGGGCGTTGGATACGAGACCGGGAGGTCCACGGTTCAATGCCCAGCCGATGCACTACCAAGTAACAACTCTGGGAAAGTTGTTCACACCTACATGCCAGGTGTGTAGGTGCAAGTGGTCTAGTGGTTAGTGTTGACTCGCAATTTTCAGGTTGCAGTTCGATTCTCACTACTCAGCCTCCTACCCTTCGTGAGATGGGAAATGACTAGTAGCTTACAGGCTACGGGGTGAAAGCTTAGTGTGGCTGATTGGGGCAGTGGTATGTCTGCTAGCTGCAAACCGCAAGTCCAATTGTTCGCTTAGGCGGGCAATGGATGGCCGCATACTGCGCCGTGGTATCATTAGCTCATGCCAATCAGCTGCCACTTCCAAGATTGTAAAGCGCTTCTGGTCTTGAGTCCGTCTCATGTAAGAAGCACTATATCAAGTACTGGACTTTACCTTTTTACCATCAAATGACCATTCATTTTTTCGCCTCACCTAATGTCTGTTTCTGCACTACCTTGGGAAAGAAAACCAAGTGAAATGTGCATTGAAATATACATAGAACGTGAAAAAAACATCCCCAATCTTATTGACTGTAACTTAAAGCAAGATTATCAGATTTTAAAAATTTTTGGCACAAATATTTCTGGCACAACTGGCTATTAGGCCTAAATGACTGTTTAAGTTCCCACCTCATCTAGTGTCTACTTCTGCACTACCTGGGTAAAGCAGACCAAGCAAAATATGCATTAAAGTAAATGAAAAACGTCGATAAATTCCGTCTATCCTATTCTGTGGCCCCCAACAGACAGTTGATTAAAAGGCTTGACTGTCACGCAGCAACGTATCTACCAGATGACGTTCAGGAATGTTTAAAAATTTAAGAAGCAACTGGTGAAGTCTGGATTATTCTGGAGCATAACATTATCGATACTGCTATCAATAAATAGAGAAATCGTCTCCATTCCTGTGTTTGCACAATGGGCTAATATTTCGATTAATTTTATTGCAGGCAGCTAAAAAACAAAACAATTAAATGAAGTATCATCCAAAGTGTCCAAAATGTGAACAAAATTAGTTTTTGTGCATTATTTAGATTGAGTAATAATTAAAATACCACTTTAGGTAAAAATGTTATATTTCGTTGGTTCTGCTTTTCCCAGGTAGTGCAGAAACAGACGTTGGGTGAGGTGAAAAACTACATAATGATTTGATGGCCAGTTTTCTCAAAAATATTCTTACCAAAAATTATCAAAATCTGATAATCCTTCTTCAAGTTACAATCGAAAATGTTCGGGATGTTTTTTTGAGACAACAGTGTACAACCCTGCCAGATAAGCATTCACGTCGTAGCCCGATGCTGAAGATGTCTATCTGGAAGCTTTAGCCTACACTGTGATGACCGTAGCGACACGTCATTAACGCTGTCGAAGAAATAGACAAGCCAACGATAGCGTTGTCACGCAGTCTCAGATTTGAGCACGTCAGTCATGCGTGCTGCCGTAATTATTAGCCTACAGCCATCTCAGCTTCTCTGACATTGTTACTGACAGCTCTATCCATAGATCTGCGCAGTGAGAACACAGCGTATGTAGGCATATATACAGGGTGGGCCAAAAATTTAAGCTATTGCACTTTGTCCATACCTTCGCTAAATACCGATCAATTTTCACAATTTTTCACCAGTGGACTCTGTGAGAAATTTGCTACCCAGTGGCATGCACACCACACCTATTATGTCGCTACACTATTTTGTAAAATTTAAATATCCAAAAACGTACAATATCTACAAATGGACAGAAGGTCT
>Ga0056128_1001831_pt1 | contig 24519 bp, 15 predicted proteins | sample WorMetLIZISLAND2_FD_71113 | JGI IMG/M metagenome (GOLD analysis project Ga0056128, IMG submission 71113) | Marine gutless worms symbiont microbial communities from Max Planck institute for Marine Microbiology, Germany - Olavius geniculatus... ... | reverse complement strand
CAATGCTCGTTTAAATTTTTTCAGTAATCGTGTTATAGCAGTTTGGAACTCTCTGCCTGAAACTGTTGTGACAGCCCCAACAATAGACATTTTTAAATCTTTGCTTATGAAGCTTGAACTACCTATAGTTTGATTGTGATAGGTATTAGTTTTATTTGTATTTGTTCTATGTATTGCCTATTTTTCTTTTTTCTTTTTTTCAACAGGGCACATATTAGAGGCTTGCCCTTTGTGTCCTTTATCAGACCACATGCACTGTGTTATTGATTTTATGTTTGTAACTTCGTCTGGTATGAAGTAAATGATGATAATGATGATTTATTTACATGCTGTTTAGAAATCTGCTAGAAACATTCTGAGATCTATGCAAAAATAAAGGCACTTGTTTAGAAGAAAATGTTACCAGTTATTTAATTGTATATTCTCCTGTGATGCAGAACAAAATATGGAGGCACGTTTTGCAGTTAAGTTAGTGCATTTTTATTAAAAGTATGTAAAAGGTGCAAAGTAGCGAATGATTGGATATGGCTGTAGTATGCAAGCTGCGTTGTTGTTCATGTGTGCTAGTTTTCATTGTCTGAGGGAGAAAGGTTCACGACGGCGTTGTCAAAGTTCTGCCACAACCAGTCACATGCACTGAGGGTGCTGAGCATTCGGCAACGTAAAGATCAGAAGTTTGCCAGTTTCTTACAGGTATTGTGTGTCATTAGTACAACAAGAATAGTATGATTATCTGAAGAGCATCTAGAGAAAACATAGCATGTGTGCATTGACATACCGGTAAATAGCTTTATCTTTAATGCTTTGCTAATGATAATGACTTTCATGCTATGCAGTACTGGTGAGTAGTTATTATGGTTGTCTGTCACAGGATGCAGCTAGTCATCCATATTGCCGTCGTCTGGAGCTAAAGGATTTCATTCCAATGACAATGCAGCGGCTAACCAAGTACCCACTGCTCATTGAAAACCTGCTGAAATATACGCCAAGTATGTAAATGTATATAATGCACCAATTGATTTCCCAACATACCAGAGCTTGATTCATGTTTTGTTGCATTGCTGATTTATACAAATCCTGTCCATTACATGTAATACATTAGCCATCTAATCTGTTATTGCTCATTTATCTATACCACCTGTGTGCTGATAAATTGACAAAATTACCGTGGTGTTCATCCATCTGTCAATCTGTAGCCTACATTTGTTATGGTCGAAGGTCAGGCAGATGGCTGTACAATATGATGGCACTGGACTGACATTTGTCCAGTTTTTAATACCACAAAAATATCATATGCATATTTTGACTGCTGGTTGCAGCAAACACAGCTGAGTATGAGCTGCTCCAGCAGGCGGATGAATGCAGCAAGAACGTACTGAACGAGGTGAACCGGGCCGTGCAGGAGTGCGAGAACCACCAGCGTCTGGTTGAGATACAACAACGCCTCGACCGCCGGCCCATTGAACACTCATCGCACCCAGTCATTGCCGAGTTTAAGGTTTGTACCATCTGGTTGTCTGTCTGAATTGTAGCTGGGGACAGTTCACTAGTCCAAAGGAACACTAGTCCAAATATCGTGAGGATTAGGAATAGGGTTAGAGTTTATATTTGTGATATGGTTAGGAATAGGGGTAACTTTGCATTTTTGGCTTTGGCAAACCTTGGCTATGGGGGCTTTTGGCTACGGCGTCCCCTGGCTATGGCGAAATGAAACATGACCAAATTTGGACTCGTGCCACTTCGGGCTAGTGACCAGTATTACTTTGTACTCAGTTGAACTGGTTGAGTGGTCTAAATGGGTTTGTGAAGAGCAGAAGTTGATGATGAGAAACTATTTTTCATCCAGCTTTCAACAGTGTAAACTATTTTTGAAGAGCTATACTTACCTTTACATATAGCTTTTTATGGGAACCCTTTTCAAAAGCTATGGAGCGTCACCTGCCATATGTGGTCACACGGTATTACCTGTCATCCAGCACAGGTGAACGTGCCCTGCCAGGCAGACTTGTGTTTGATCTTACTACTTCTAAGCGGTGGATGGCTAAGTGGTTGGTCGTATTGAGATGTCTGCAGACATCCAAGTGCTAACGGAATGTTGTTTGATGTGCCCAGACATTGGACGTGACGCAGTATAAGATGCTGTACGAGGGTCCGTTGACATGGCGCATCAGTCGTACAAAGCAGATCGACCTACACGTAGTGTTGTTGGACCACATTCTGCTGCTGCTGCAGCGTCAGGACGAGAGGCTGGTACTGCGCTGTCAAAGTATGACTGTTGTCGAGGGCACCAAGTTCTCTCACAGTCCCATCATCAAGCTCAACAACCTGCTGACGCGCAGTGTCGCCACCGGTATTTACACTGTCTGCTAAATCCCAAAAAGTAGTAGACCGAGCTCTTTGTCAATGCTCAACAGATTTTCAAAATTCTTTCACCGTCAGACGCAATGGAAAATTTGTGATAAAAATATCATTAAAGATCTCTCCACATTCAAAACTCGTTGCTACACCATCCGTTGAGTTGAGAATTGACAAAGTTATTGATCGAGCTATGTGTACTATTTTTAGGGGGATAGTGTATAGTACACGGAGTTAATTTATGCATGTTTCCCGCATTCCTACCTCCACCCTCCACCCAGGAGGTTGTGGTTTCATCCGGTAGGCCTATGTCTGTGTATGCAGGGGTGTTTATCCCTTTTTGGGCACACTACAGACGTTTACTTCAGATGTTTATTTTACCTCTCTTCTCAACATCACACTTAGTCAAGTGTTGCATCCCCCCGAATTGCAGATGACGGCATCCGTACTCATGGGTGTTTGTAGAAAATTATCAAAGGGGAAGAAATCGATGCGTCGCAGGCGTCAAATGGACTGGCTCAGTGACGATTTTGGGGGACGAGTATCATTTTTGGATCGGTTGAGTATCGAAAAGACGCGCGCAGAACGACCTAACTGAACTGAACTGAACTGAACTAACGGAGTTTAGTGTTAGACGAACTGGCCAATCATTTCTTGATATTCCGACTGTGTCTGTTGCTGTCAGACAAGCGTGCGTTCTTCTTGGTGAGCACCTCTGACGTCGGAGCCCAAATCTACGAGCTCGTCGCCAACTCCAAAGATGAAAAGAACAAGTTTGTACAAATTTGTGTTACCATTTGAATTTTTTTTCTGACAACTTTATGTGAGTGTTTGTGATGAATGTGAGGTGTTAAGTAACTGTGTAGGGCCTACCTGCTGTTCAAACATGTTTTCGTTGTGCAGGAGCGTCATTGGGATGGGGGGCTGGAGGGTCTGTTGTGTCCATTCACTATTATGATCGTATGAGTAGGAAGAATACACACGATGTGCAGTGACCTAAATACTCTCAACGCTTGAGACGCTCGGCAACTGGACGGACGGACGGCTGCATATGATGTCGGCACTCGACATTGGCATTTTTTTTGTTTATACTGTCATAATAAGTGATATGAATTTACCAAGATTGCAGCTTTTATTTTGTTGACGGGAACGATGGCTCGGTAATTTCGATATATTCATTCGTATTGCTTCTTAGTAGTTAATGCTGCTTCAGCGTATGAGTTTATTCGAAGTTTTTATACGTTGTATTACGTTGCATAATTGCATCTGGCAGCAGTTGTATCACTCTCAGCTGGAGGCGTATTTAGCTGTGAAGTAATGGCAGTGTTTTTGCTCTACCTGGTGATGTACGAGTGACGGCCGCATGCAGATTGCGTGCGTGCGTCTAGTGGCGTAGCCAAGGGGGTGTGGGGAGGGGGCAGCCCTCTAACCCGCAGACAAGACCTAAGTACACGTTTAAAATGCACTAAATACACCAGTTTGGTCAGTTGATTCTCAGGAAAATAATTAAAATTGTTGCTACTAGGTCTCACATTTTTTTTAACTACAATACAGCAGATTTGATTTCGGCTGGGGCTCTGCCCCAAACCCCGCTGGGAGAGTTACAGCACACCCCAGACACACTACCTTGATTTTAGGGCTCCTACTTCTAAGGGAAGGGAGAAGAGGGAAACGAAGGGGAGGGGTAAGGAGAGGAGAAAGGGAGGGAAAGAAAGGGGAAGGGACGGGACGGGAGGCAGATCCCCCTTCCCCGAAATTCACATTTCTGGCTACGCCACTGCGTACGTCTCGCGCCGACTTGACGTACGTTCGCTGCCAGCTTTTTGCGCCAGCTGCAGAACCGCGAATGTTTGGCTGTAGCCGAGCTGCCTGCCTTGCCACGTGGGTGCGTGGGAGCCTGCGAGGTGAGGACGTGGGGGAGTCAGGTGCGTTACGTTGTCTTACTGTGATTGCCTGAGCATTGCAGTGCTGGCGTCATTAGTGTAGTCAGTGCATTCGTATTGATGCGGAGATCGGATCAACGCGGGTGGCGTCGCCGATTTCTTGTACTGCAACGCGTTAACAGTTTTACGTCCGGACCGATAAATGCGGCGTGATCGACCGTAGCGCGTCCAGGAGAATCGGACCACCCACTACCAAGCGCTAAATTTTATTTTACGATGACCTCATAACTGCACTCAGCACTGAGAAGATTGGCCAGCCGAGAGTCTGGCACGAGGGTTCTGCGGTGGTCTCTCAACTCGCGGACGCATGTGTCGTCAGTCGGATCTAGATTATGCAACTTACGGAGACAGATGCTTGAGCGGCTGCACCCCCAAACTATGGATCTGCCTTCCAGTCCATCTGAGAAAAACCAACACTTTAAACGCTTCAGGCGGTTGCTACCGAGATTTTCGTTCGGGTGTTGACTGTTGAGGTCGCGGCGCACTGCGACTAACTGAAATTTGTGCCTTTCGAGTTTTCTTACTTTCTTGTGGGAGTACTGAACTCATTGATACGTCGCCATGCACTATACAGGCTAACCTGCTGATCGTTGGGCAACTTATTATGATGTCGGTGAAGCCGGATTCCAAGTCGTTGAAGTCTAAGCTGAGAAGCCCGCGTGTGTCGTTATGCGAGGCTCCTGCTGTCAGTGATGAGGCGACACTACAGCAGGTGTACGCCGGTAGAACGAGACAGAGTAGACATAGTGTGGCTGACGATGGCTCTTACACCAAGGCACGGCGTCCCAGCACCGTCGCAAGGTGAGTAATGATTGGCTTACCTGTCTGTCATACAGGTGCTCGTCTGGCCAGGTGAGCCACCGACGCAACTGCCGTGCCGTGATTTTTGCCTGTAAATGTTGATATATCAATTTTATACAGGGCGTGAGCATAGCTCTGCATCTTGTCTTAGCTATCGCAATGGCGTCCGTCTTTCTGTGCGTGTGTTATTCTCACACTCTAGCTCTGTGTAGAAACGACACAAGCTTGGATCACGAAATTTACACTGTCACCTCCGTGATAGAATCTATCTTCAGGTTCCGTAAAGATTTTCTACTGATTCGAAAGGGACCACCCCGATCGTAGGGCGTTAAATGAGAAGCGATATGGGAAATTTGCGATCTTCGTCCAATTAGTCGCCGTGTCTCATAAGCGATTTACACACTCAGTGAGCTATAGAGAATAAAAAAGTATTTTAAGATATTTTGCTGAAGTATGTGCATCGCAGACTGTTCCATGCCACGAAGCAGAAGCTTGCCGTTCTCCTTCTGCGACTGTAGTGTGTAGGGCTTTGTGACGTTTGTGTTGCCCGGTATAGCATCGAGGCAGTCGAAGATGCAGGTCGCAGACGATACGCCACGTTTCAAGCCAGAAATTACCTGATCAGTGACTGAATAACTTCTTGAACATAGGATCTGAATGTTATTTGCTACTACATCATGGTATGATGCCACGATCACGCTGAATGTGATTTGCAGACGGCTGACGACGAAAGATTGGTTATTTGGTCCTCACCAGATGTAGTTCGATCAGTTTATCGTTGACGTTGTGAGGCACCCATGGTCTGCTTGTGTGATATGGGGGCCGGGCGCTAAATTTTACATGTCATGACGATATCACATGAATCTGTATGCACTGCTATGCCGAGAGCATCTGGACTGCTGCCACGTGTCGTTACGTCGTCGTATGAGTAGCAGTTGGCGTAGAGCTCTGGTAGTTTATGGCGAGTTGTCGCGTGTTTAAACGCCGCCAGCAAAAACCATACACTTTTCTTTTTTATGCGCCGCTTTTGCGCTGCTACTAGGACTACTTGGTCATCTTTGAATTTAGTGGTTGTCAAGCGTTAATTTGATTACTTATGGTATTCAGTTTATGTCCACTATCCGCGCTACTCACGGTGTTTTGCGCTGAGCTGGTATGTGTGCAAAGAACGTACTTTCAGACATGCTTTGAACAGTAAATGGATGGTCGTCGTTGTTGTCTGTGAACACGCGTCTGTCTGTCTGTCTGTCTGTCTGACACTGTCTGTATCAACGTCTTGGCGTCACTCCGGACTGTCTCCTCATGGTAGAGGCTCCTAGAGAGTAGAGCGCCATACCGTTACCATATATATACACCGTCGTGTATATATATGGTAACGAGACAGAAAGCATAGTTTTTGCTTAAGCCTTCAAAGCCGTAGACTTCTGCATTCTGTATGCTGGTATACAGGGTGACGCAACACGGAAGTGAACGAAACATTTCGTTTTTGTACGACAACATGTTTTATGTTGCATAGCTAGTTTCGCTGTGCGCTGCAGCGATCGACGAACGCAAAATACCATTTAGTTGTACGTGAAATTTCTCTCGGCGATTTCTGGTTAAGTAAGTAAGTTAGTACCAATTTATACAGCGCCAAAATCGCACAGGAGAATCAGGGTACAGTGGGGAGTGACTCAATAAGCAGACTGAAAATAATGAGTTTTAAGATGGCGTCCGTAGGAGGCAAATGTTTGGGCTTGACGAGTATGAAGAGGAACGGAATTGTGTATAGGCCTACTTGTGGTGCGGAAACCGAAATGCACGAGAACCAAAATTGACGATCTTCTTGGCTGAAGGTGAAGAATGTCAAAATGGTCTCGTATGTACGGTATGTTTCAGTTTTTATGCTGCACCCGGTACGGTGCTAGCATGGCTAAGGTGTTGTCTAGTTAGAGCGTTGAAAGGGAGGGAGAGGGGGCGGGCGGCGAGTTTCCTGTCGGCATCACGTCGCTGATCTTTATCGTTAAAGTGATGAAAGTGGCGCCACGCGGCGGTCTATCAGTGAAGTGGAGGACACGCGCTGCTGGTGCTCCATTATAGGATCGCCCCCAGAAAAGTCTCCCTCGGCCGACAATTTACCGGCGCGGCCGCCCCGGCCGGCCAGGGGAGACTTTTTTTCTGGGGGCGGGGGTGATCCTATAATGGAGAACTTTTTATGGGGCCGGCGAGACATATCATTTTCGTGATTATTTCTGCCCGGGCGGATTTTTCATGGGGGAGACATTTGAATGTGACAGCGGCTTGGCGTATGTCTGTCAGCTTGCGGCTGTTACAGCTGCTGGCAAGGCTGCTGCTGCTGCTGTGGCGCCGACTCCGAGGACAGACGGACTGTCGACAGGCAGGAATGCCGTGCACCGTGGCCGCCGGGCGTCAGTGACCAGTCTCACCCACTCAGATCTGGGAATGCGTCCCCGCAGTCGTCGCCGTTAATAACGCAGCGTCACTTCGAGACTCAGCGGCGTCGCGAGTTGAAAAAGTAGGCTGGCCAGGAAGTTGCTTTTTTCCAACAAAGTTTGCTGCGAATTTCCGATAGAGTAGATTATGGGTGCTCAAAATTTCGATTTTGCTCTCAAAGGTTTTTCAAAATGGGAACGATCTGTCTTCTGCCAGCTCCAGAGCGTCGGTCACTGGTATTCCCGTGTCCCGGCAGATCTCATGAATCCAGGTGGTAGGAGGTCGACCTCGAGCACGCCTCTACTCGGGATATGGCCGGACACCATCTTGAGCTTCGCAGCAGGCCCGAAGGGTCTGGTTTGTTGGGACAACGTTAGCGAGTCTGGCAACGCGACCGAATTATCCAAGTCCACGTGTATTACCGGTATAGAGTACTATAAGTTGAGGTTTGCGCTTGCTGTGTGTTGTCAGATGGTTCAAGCACATCACAGACGCGGCCGAGGCATACAAGCAGAAGGACGGCGGTCGTGGTCGCAAGTCGCCGGCTGGTCTTTCTCAGACCGTCTCTGACGGATCTTTGTCTACCAGCGCAGCAGCTGCCGGACTCGACACCAGTTCATCATCAGTTGATATCACGTCTCCCGTCACTCCGTCCCCTTATCTGTCAGTTTAGCTGCAAACTTTGATCTGATTGTCTTCTCCGTTCTGTGCTTAACTAATCAAATAATAGTCCTGATTTCTAATTTGTACAACTTGCTGGGAATATTACTAAGATCTTCCAGGCTTCTTAAGTTCTTCCCTAGTCAGCTGCATAGTTTTTCGTTTTCCATAAGTTTTTTTTGTTTGCATTTTTTACTTAAGCTTTGCATAAATGCGATTTGTTGCTAAGATTGATTAGTTGGTTGAACGTAGTTGCCTGTGCCGTACCCGATTAATACTTAGGTGTGCAGGCCGGTAAACTGTCGTGGACGTAACCCATAACCAACTACTCGATTCAACTCAGCCTTCCATCCTTCTGGGGTTGGTAAGTTGAGTACCGGTCTATGGCATGCCTAGCTGGGAGTTAAAGCGGGATTGGAGAGAGGCAGGAAGGCATTCTCTTGTGTCGGGTGGCGGGTAACACTGTGTGATCTCATATGGCAGGTGACGCTTCGTAGCTCTTGAGACTGGGTCCTTGTGATGCTGTGCTGTGTCAGGCCTGATGGCGTGGAGAAGCGTGGCAGTGTTGAGAGCCTTGATGCGGTCAGTCAAGGTGTGGAAGTGCTACACATTGAGCCGTCCAGACTCGTCCAACCTAACGAGGTTGTCATCTCAAGCACTGTCTGCATGGAAAAGCCAAATCCCGTTCTGTCTCCCTACGGTTAGTTGTCGTCGAGAATTTCTCTCATACTGTAGTGTGTCTTTGACTTGTTACTGCTAACTAGAGTGGGTGACGATCAAAAATAGTTAACCTGGCAAAAATATAGTTTGAAGTTATGTCCATTAATTGAAAACGATAGTTATTGTAGTTTGTTAACTAGTGAATGTTCTTTCTTCGGTGACGTGACTAAGTAACTCTAGAAGTACTTTGGTTAGACAACGACTAAACCACGACCAAATTTAGTAGTAGAACTAGTTATAGTTGTAGTGGTAGTTTTAGCCATTTGTGCGTTGGATACAGAATGTGTTTTTATGAAATAATGGAAATAATTGAAATCATTTATTTGGATTTCTGTGTATACAGAGTTGGTGAACCAGAAGACGGAAGAAGTGGAGCGAATCATGAATGAGAAGAGAACGCTGATAGCTGATGTTCTGCAGATTCCACTTCACGACTATGATACCATTTCTGAGGTTAGTAGACAGTGCCACTTTGCCTTTCTTTGCAATATACACACTTGTTTATGTGTCTATGGAGGAAAACAGGGAAGATTATTAGAACTGCCATTTTCGATACATATGCACAATTATAATCGGCAGTTCTTACAATTTTGGGTGGGTTTTCATCGTTTTTTTCTGTTTTGTGTTTTATGAAGGTTAAACTTTCTGTAAAGGTTGAACTTTTTGTTCTGTTATTATGTGTGTGTGCAATTTTGCCTGCAAAGGCCCCCCCCAAATGACTTACTGTGTCGGGTGGGACGTTAAACCCTACTCATTCACTCACTCACTATCTGCAGTTCCTTGGGAATGCAACTTCAGATAATACAGTAGCTGACGGAGTGATAAAGTAGTCAGTTTAATGATATTTGCTGCTGCTACTTTTTCCTCTTTTGGAAGTGGGATGATAGTGCCATTTTTTCTGTCAGCTGGGACACGTTCTTGTCACAATACAGCCCATACAGCCAGTATGACAGTCTGTTGCCGTGCGCTGTGCAGGTGGTGAATGAAGCGAGCGATTCAAGTGACCCTCGTGAGTTGCTTCTTGCGTCTATAACTCAAGCCGACACTTTAACGCACGTCGTCAACAAGCGAATTACTGCAGAGCACGTGCAGCGACAGCCGTCAGAAGACTCAGCGTCTAGTAAGCATTCGAAGCTCTTGAATGGACTTCCAAGTAACTTTTTAAAAAACTTTTTCATTAAATTGTCTGTAGTGATTAGGTCTCCATGTCGGTCTGATTCGTGTAATTGTATCTCACTATCTGAATATACCCACAACTCCACAAGTTATGAACAGATTTCGATGAATTTTTTTGAAGAGTTGGGGTATGTCGCAGATGGCAGTGAATTAAATTTTTATATTGATTTGGATTGAAGTTTTTTAATACAATTTGTTGAACTTACACATGGAATTTCTGAAAATAGTTTACGTGTTCTCCAGATGTTAGCATTATAACGCTGGTGGCTGATCATATACAGGTAGGTTTCTATGTGGATGACATTTCTAGCTACATTTCTTAATGCCACACGCCTTGTAGTTTTGATGTTGTTAGCTGGCTGACAGCTGGAGTGTAAGAGTCTTTACTACCGTTTTTGGGAGACCCGGCCTTGCCAAAATTTTACTCAAAAGTGCACTGTTTCAAATAACTGAATGTAGTTATTTTAATGTGGCAGTGCTGTAGTTTCTTACAGTAGGCGTGAGTGATATTTTTCTGATTTGCTGTAATTGCATTTTGGCATAATTTGTCTGCAGTTGTCTTTGTATATGAATGAGTGCTAGCCTTGACTATTCGCCTTGTTTCACACTGCTTAACACTGCTGACACTGTGTCATTGTGTAGGTCAGCAGGCTGTGGCGGGGTTTCCAGTTGTCGTTTCTGGAGTGCAACTGTTGTCCATATCAACGCGTCTGCATCATAATCTTAGTCGCCTTGCTGTGAGTTGCTTACATTATACGATGCTGCAAAAAGACCCCCTAGCAGCAGTGTTTACGATATAGTTCAGTATTTTCGTACAAAATTTTCGGAGACCATTCTTGACACAATTTGCCGTTATTTTGCAAATTTTGTTGTTCAGAAGTAGTACAGCTTCTGCAGGTTTTTCAAGTAAAAAGCTGATTGAGTTCTCCTACCAGAGTGATGTTTTTGTATTTGTCATAACATGCACCATAATTTCATCAGCCTGGTTGCATCTGTAGCATATGCCAGATTCGGACTGATCTTGGTTGTGGGTTGTGACAGGTTTATGCCTGGTGTCTGTGGTGCGTTTAGGAGGTGCTATTAGAGAAGCTGCAAGAGAATGAAAACTTAAAGAGTGAACTGACTGAACTGCAGAGTCGACTTGATGCTACGGCAAACGCTGCCGTGACGGCATCGAGTGAAGAATTATCACAACCCCAGCACCAGCGTAGCAGTGAACATACACCGCCACAGGATGTCAGCAACGGCCGACCGCAGAGCTTTATATCTGTAACATCAACAGCTGATGAATACATCGATGGTATGTCAATTACCAGCCTGCCTGACTGGCTAGGATTAAGGCAGGTCTGTTTTGGGTGGGTGTGATTTCATATGGCAGATGACGCTCCATAGCTCTGAGATTTGTTTTCATGAAGAGTTATACATGCTCTTTAACTTTTAACTTTTTATACTGTGCATAGTGTCATAAGAAGTAATATTAAATAATTATATGATAGAACTGGTAGTTAATTATGCTGAGGTTCTGTTTGTCTCATAATTGTACATTTTTATAATTAAATCTTTTATCGTCATGTGTCGTTTATTATAGAATTATTAGTTGTTGTATTTGTGTGAAACAAAATTCTTTGGGAGTAGGACTTAACAATAATCCTGCTTAACTCACTATTTACAATGTATTCTGTTTTAGTAACCAAGAACTATTTTTCAGTTGACCAGATTTGGGACAGTTTCTGTTACACATTCTGAATTCCATCAGAATAATTCATTTGCATTAATTTGTTCGATCTGCCAGCAGAGAAAGTAGCAAGTGTGTTGTATGCAGTTTTTTTATCATTGACTGTTTGCATTGTTGATATTTGAGGCAGTAAACTGCCATTTATCACGCAGCTTTTCTATTAGACCACACTACATGTCTCTCTGTCCATCCATCTGTCTGTCTGTCTATCTCCTAGCTTCAAAACAAAAGACATAGAAACCCGAATTCATGTGAACGTTCCCTAGGGCAGGAATAATTGATACGTCAGTTTTAACTCAAAAGTTTAACTGTCAAGGTTACCGGGCGTCAAAAACCTTCTGAAAATTATTCATATCTGAAGCAAATATCTACTTATGGCTCACGGCTTTCAACCAATGCGCAGTGGTCACTAGAGATGTTCGGCCGCATCTCAACATGGCATGACAACATTTGAGCTTGTTTGGCACAGCGTCAGTTTGTGTTGTGCAGAAGTGGTGGCGACGACGGAACCGTGTGAAGTGGACCATCTTGAGATGGTCGAGATCGAGTCAGTGACGATCCAACCTACGGTCGTCGATGCCTCCGAACTAGCGGTCCTTAGCAACGAGATGTTGACTAACAGTGACACTAGCGACCAGCCTGTCGACTCATAGCACTGATACCACTCTACTAAATTATAGGCAGGCCGACGGGGTCTATCTGGAACCTCCAGGAGGCTAGGTGAAGAGCTTTTCCCAAAATTTGTTCCAAGTTGGCTTTGATTTTTAGATAGGCATAGTTTGTTTCATGATTGATAATTACAAAGTGAGGCCTACAGTTGTCTGAGATAATTTATGTAGTGCAAACTCCATCAGTTTTGCCTGAAAATGTTGTATTATTTTTTAATCAAAATGTTTTTTTGTTTTACCTAAAATGCATCAAATTGCATTTTTTTTTGCTGGAGCAAAACCGCAGCTTACGGCACTTTCCAGATTTCGTAGCTGAAACATGCCAAGGAACCCCACCGCACTTACACATATTGTGTGTGGTCGCCGTCTGGACTGGATGACTATTGTGAGAATTAAACACAAGCTGCATCAGGCAGAACTCTGATCTCGTCAAATTGTTGATTCTGTCGTCATCTCTGACTTATCAACACGTTATCGTTTGCCTACGCAAGAGCACGAGTTGATGGGGGGTCAGCGTATCCCACCGCCATCTTGAAGTGTCTGAATTTCACGTAAAAGCTCCCCCAAGTGCATGATGTAGCAACTGAGACAGACTTGTGTATGCTGGGCATTTGATGCGTTGCTTTCTCTCGTGGTGCCAGTGGCAGTGTAGATAACTTGACACGCTGTTGATCATCGTCACTGTTCAAATCTTTACCGCTGTTCAAACTGCCACAGAATGCACGTGGCAGAACATGGCTCCGGCCTTGCAACTGCTTGATCTTTAGGCTGTGATGTACTTGAATCAGTGACTTGTTGTTGACTGAATGGCCTTTGTGTAGACATACCGGTTTACTGCAGGATTTTTTTCTTGAAATCTGTGTTCTGTGTAGATACGAAACTGCACGAAAATATGTGGAATTTGTTGAAATACGTGCCAAACATGTGACATGTACAAAAAATATGTCAGTCTGCATATTTCCGTATACGTGTCTTTGGAAGCGGCCATTAACCGAATAAAATATGGTATTACGATTTGTGGACTGCTGCTTTCTGCAAAATAAATGTCATAGCGTTGCACTATCACTTGAAACTGGTATGTCTGAACGCAAAAGTCAGCGTTGTTGATTTTCTGCATGTTGAGACTGTCCAAGTATCGCATAGCTTCATTTTTTAACTGCTGAATAAGCTTATTGGTGTATTGTATGACTAAAGATATTTGTTTGATTCATTTTGATGTCGGTCTGCGATGGTTGAAAGCCATTACTAGCAGAACGATGTTATGAGACTGCGAAGTTTTCTTTTATGTCGAGTCCTGTGAACTGCTGCAAATTTCTGTTGATTTGTTGTTTTTTTGTTGTTCGTCGATTTCTATTCGCAGTCTGTAAGTTCGTTTGCACCGCCGTTCTTGTGGAAGACCAGGTCAGAAGTTGTTGAGTTCTGGCTGTTGAAAATTGTGAAGTGTTTGTAAAGTCGGTGCATTCTTTTGCCTTGCTCGTCCTCCATTACCAGCAGCTGCGATACTGTGAGCCAGTTTTGATGTCGTTATATTTGATTTTTTATTGCGGACTGCCCACTAATACTACCCAACACTCAGAAGCACTGTGGTATCGGTGACGAAGTCATGTTATAGAGTACAGAGAGCCTGACAGCGCATCTTGCTGATGAATTTTTATATTGTGAGATATGGAATAAAATATCCTAGTCAGCTGTAAAATAAGCAAATAATTATGCATTCTGGAACTGCTCGGTTGTGCTCTCATTTTGTTTAGCATAGCCACTATATATTATCTAGCGATGGATATAAATTTCGTCATAATGCATTGTGTTTATCAAGAATGAAAATATTCAACAGCAGCATAATATGCCATATTGCATTTTGTACCAGACACAATATTTCTTCTGTTGAAAACTTCAAGTATAATAATTATAGCACCGAATAGCAGTTAGACAGTACTTGTGAAGAGGGTAATGCATGCCACACGATGGAGTTTTGTTTGCGTCTCTGTCATAGAGAGATTTTCTAGTGATTTGCATCTCGTGATCGTGTTGTAGCGGATTTCCATTATTTTGCTGTTATTAACCGATTAACGTTGTTGCCGAGACGATGCTGTTTATCGGTAACATCTGCAAGAAATTTTATTGTTGTGTTGCCAGTGTTATTTATTCAAAATGAGTAAAGTTATTCTAGTGATTAATGTTTTTAGCAACTGTTAACTTGATGATTGACAATGTCAGTTGAGCAATTAATCAATTGTAATCGTCTTCCTAGGCTAACTAAGCTAGGCCCTACTTCAAGGTGAAAACGTTTAGCAGTTTAAAGAACGAAGCAGATAAAAATAGTGAGGTCTGTGTGCATTTGAATAGGCTGGTTGTCAGAAGTTTTTACAATTTAGGTCGAGAGTCCTAGCTACTATTTTTCTATCGAAATGCACTACGTAATGATAAGACAGTTAGTTGGATTTTAAAACTGGCAGCTTTAGTTAATTTGCTGAATATTTTTGATCATGCTTAGCCTGGCTCAGAGCAAAAAGTAGCAGTCGAATCGGCAAACGGGCAGTTTGTGTAAATGTACGTGTATGAAAAATGAATGAACGCGTGAAGAGTTGTGGGGCGTGATCGAAGCGTGAATGGACGGCGTGACGTGATGACATTTTGCGGCTATAGATCTGTTAATCCAACATCGTCCAACAGCGCCACAGTCGAGTGCACCCACGTTACTTATCCCACTCCAGACAAAACGACAAAATAGCCAGTACGAGTAGAATAATGAGGTGTAGGCTAATTTCTCGTGTACATAGGTGTCAGCTGTGCGGCTGGCTGTTTTCTGAATGGCCCTGTGATTTGGCTATTAAGCGATGCGTTGTCGCCTGTCATCTGCAAGCGTCATGGTCAACAGTCGGTGGCGCTGCAAAGTGCATTGCAAACCTATTATAGTGACATATTCGTCGTGGTAATCAGCTGATCACTTTCTCTCCCTACGAGGGACAAGTACATGGTGACCCAGTTCGACGGTTCGACTGGCTGCACCGCTGTGGATTTAGGGGTCATACAAAGAACAGCTTTAGAAATCTTTCAGTGGTAACCCATCGCAGAGTACTGGGCGTCACCTACCATATGGGATCACCCGGTTAAGAAATGCTTATGCAAATCGGCCAGTTAAAGCAAAATTTGCACCGTAACATTATGGTGACTCACTGCTTGCTATACTTAAGACTCTTGATCGCTGAACTAAACAGTATTTATTCTGCATTCGGTTTAGTGTGCTGCAACCTATTGAAATATGGCAGACTTCGCATTGCTCCCAAAATTCTGGCACTGCCGCTTGTAGCTTTATCTGAACGAATACAAAACGTGAGCAGAATTCGTGCGCTTGCGTCAAATCAAATATCGGCCGAGAGAAATCTAGTTAAGCGGCAGCCGCTTAAATTGCGCATTGGGCTTAAATCGAATTTTGTAAGTTTCGTTGTTCAAAGCTTCTCTCAGCCCTCGGCTAGCTTGCGTTGGTTTTCAATGTTGAATCGATATAATTCATACAAAATGGAGTTGATTCTATCACACAGAGTTACTGCGATTTAGTAAGTTAGACATAACATTAACACAATCTATAACATATTATACTGTACAAATAAATATGCGTCTACGGATAATTTACAACGTAGCCTACGCAAAGTTTTGCAGAGCACTCGGCGTAAAGCACGTCACCAATTCCACTGATGTCTGACATCGCACTGTAATTCATGCGCTGCGACAGTAGAACAGCAGAGCCAATCAGTCAAGCCGTCTGCCACTTACACTGGGTGGTCCATAAACGTAAACCACCAAGTTTGAAAAATCCACAACAGCACTGCTTATAACTACTGACAGAGTTTGAATATTTATTTCCGGTCACACACCCAGCATTATAGTGGTCATTAAAGAGTCCGCCACAACGCTGCCGTTTTGTTACACCACAACATTTCGTAAAATAACAAAATAAGCAAAACTTGCTTTAATACTACAGAATAATCATACCAAAACCTTTCAGAAATAATGGAATATAAAATCGTCACTTCTAGCAAACTTACGTGAAGAGAAGGAATTTACAAATCGGTCAATGCAGATTCGACAAACATGGTGGCTTTAAGGTTCTGGACCACGATTCAAGCTTAAAAAGAACACGTATTGGCATTTACTTAGTATACAAGCGTAGAGTACCGTAAGTTAATTGATTACATAACGATCAGGTACTTATTAAAAACTGCGGTCTGCTCAGTATTCCATAGGTGACTGGAATGCATAACTGCAAGTGGCCGACAAAAATTATACATTTATTTTAGCATAGGTCTACATTTAAGACATGCACCACCAGTAACAATAATATACTACTTAGTACATTGTACTACCGGTGCTATAGATCATCTAGCGATGTGATGTACAGAACTAGAACTGTAAAACAGCCAGATACGATTTTACAAACAGAATGTTCAGAGCCCTATACACTTTACAGAGATGTGTCAAAAAAAATAAATTAGATCTGATCATCTGAACTAATGTCAGAAATTCACATTTCAACATAATAAACACACACACACACACACTTGTACGAGTCCACGTCAACAACCGCAGGTTGCTTAATAGTTGACTAAAACATCTGGACTGGAAGTTTCAATTGCTGCACATTTTTCTTATCAACAAAAATGCTATGAACACTGTAGAAGCCGCTGATAATGACTGTTTGCGCTTAAATGGACTAGAGTGCGTTCAGTGCTATCGTAATGCTTATGGTCGTATATAACTGTTTTGAATTTTTGACTGATTGATTGTCCGACTGATCACTAGTTAGCTTAACTCACGTGCTTAGGCCTTAAAAAATTCCAGTGCTTCCAGTTTCTGTCCGTTCCTGGAACACATCTAGTCCGTAAAGCTGCAGTATTTTTTACTTTAGTTTAATAAGCATGACAATTTTTGTGAGTTTTTGTACAATATTACATGAAATGTCGTGATACAAAAATAACAATCTCAAAAAAAATAGTTTTTCCGCCGCCCCCGTCCCTATTTTGTCGCCAGCTAAAAATAACCGGAAACACAGAAATTTGTCTGGGCCTTACACATTCACTTGCTGGCAGGTGTGGAAGGTTCGACGCCAAGCTCGCGTAGTAGTGCCTGCACCGCGGCGTCGTCGTCGTCGTCGTCGTGTCGTCGTCGCATGTCGTCGTTGTTGTAGTTGTTGGTGTTGTTGTCTGCAGCTGACGTCACGCGTCCGTTGCCCTGCGGCCTGCCTGCCGTTCCTCCGTCCGGCGCCGAGCGTTGCTGCTGCTGCTGCCCCCTGGCATCGGCCACGTCACGGTCAGACGACGTCATCAGCCGCCGCGAGGCTAAGGCCGAGGCTATCGGCGTGTTTTCGTCCAGCGGGTCCGGCGTGAACGACACCGCGCTCAGACGGGCTCGGTTCCTGCCCGGAGACCCCTTCATTATGCCGCCGGTGGAAGCCGTTGTCGTGGTGGCGGCGGGTGGCGGCACGGTCCGGACGTGGTGGCGCATTAGAGTCGGCTCGGTCGGGGGTCGACGGTCGTCTGGCGACGGCGCGGTGACGACGACACAAGGCAGTGAAGGTTTGTCCGACGAGTTGCCTGTCTGAGTCGACCTGCTCTGCACAAGTCGACACGCTCGACCCTGCTTCCATCACCGCACACAATACAACGTACAGTGGCAGCATATATAGAATCTACGATGATCGCCCTTTGTCTTTCGGCTTCTTTGTTGTTAAATGATTAGTTAGTTAAATGGTATAGCTCTTCATAGAAAAACCTGTCTCAGAACTACGAAGCGTCACCTGCCATATGGGCTCACACAATGTTACCTGCTACCCGACCCAAGTGAACGCTCCTCGACGTGAAGTCTTACGACCTAGAATGACCATTCAGTAAATTCCGTGTATTTCTCCTCTTGCCAGACGACGGGCTTCGTCGACAAAACTATTTTTCCGTTGTACACCGCCAGACAATTTACGTTATCGCCTGCTAAAATACGTATTCCCAGAAGAAGGTGACTCTGTCAACTTATTAATGCAATAGAAAGAACAACTCTGTAAAGAATCACGCTAAATTTCCGGACTTCCTTTTTCTACAAGTGTCCCGCGTAGTGTGCAATAAGTAAGTCGTTGCTCACTGATGCCAGTTTGCTCTGCAGATGGAAAAAAACAGACAGCGGAGTCAAACACGAAATTAACCTAGACATATTATACATGAACATCAAAAAAACGTCCGCGTTACCTGTAGCCTTAAGGCGCGGATACTAAACTGAACTGCAGAGCTGGCATCGTTCAGTTTTGAAGGAACTGACCAGGACAAGCAGTGTTTACGTGACTACAGGCACGTACGCGACGACCAATCAGTTCGTCAAACAGTAAACCGTGTCAGTTCAGTTCAGTTCAGTTACGTCGCTCTGTACGCGCCTTTATTGGCGAATACTAAAGCAGCGTACAGAAGAATAGAAGATAAAATTTTAGTTAACCTTCGTCAGAGATCCATTGACAGACGAAGCAATGATGCTGGGCCGTGACTGAGCCTGGTTTCTCTTGAATTCACTGTAGTGCCTACCAGCACATATGTACAATGTAACCAAACTGCCGACATTCAGACAAGCATTACGAAAACTTCTGAACCAAACTGCATATAATAAGCAAAATTAAAAAAGAAGATTTTGCAATCTTTGCAAGTCTTGCAACAAACAGCTGTGTTTTTAGCACTAATGCAGTTTTCATAGTGAGGACACGGACCCTGCAGTTTGAGAAACGCGTCTTATCAGTCTGCGGTACAGAATTTTGAAACCAAATTCCCCCATATCGAAACCTTTAATTTGCTCCGGTTTTTTACAAAGCACTTAAGACTCAGCTGTTTTTTTGCAACTCTAGACATTGTAAACGCCCAGGATCGAGAACACTGGAAGCACCTCGTGGAAACCGCTACGCTCCAGCTCGGGGCATGCGCTTGATGATGACGAGACATTGTAATGCACTGTCGGTTTTCATCGACGAAGACACTCAGAAGACACGTGCGTTATTTCTGCGAATATTATTGTGATCATAGATATGAAAAAGAAGAAGAAGAACTGACTTGATGACGAAGTATGCGATGGCAATAAGCAGCATCAGTATCAGGAAACCCGCTAGCAACAGACCGCCCATTGCCAATGGACTGTCGACGACACTTGCCGAATACACACCTGCAGGGCAACGACAACCGCCAGTCATAATATAGAGTAATAATTTGCAAAATGCAGCGGTAAACTACTCTAGTCGTTGAATATTATGATCACTTCGCTTATATTCTTTGTATGACGGTTGAATTCAAGTGCATTGTATTATGAATTTGATGCTGTATGAAAAGTCTTGGTGTTGATCTTGACATACATGTAGGCCTAAAGGTCATGTTTACATGACTGCATCGAAAAAAATTACATTCGAAATAGGCATAGTAAGGCTATCATACACGAGAAATCAAGCGGATATATGGCCTAAATTTTAACATGTTCGTATAGATCTTTGACGGCATCACTGCATAAGTCAAATGTCAAATGTCAAATGTAAATTTATATAGCGCATTGTCGTCAAAACCTCTAATGCGCTGAACACACTAGTACTGTGAAAACAAAAACGTTTTTAGCGACTGTCTGCAAGTTACTGTTTTTGCCAGAGTTATGCTGACACCGTCATAATAATTCACTGACAAGTGAAAAAAGATGCTATTCATAATGTGTAATGAACAGTTGATTAATTAATAAGTAATTATTTTGTACAACAGAACAAACGCAGCGTATCACAAGAAATTAAACAATAGGACCTGTACAATCGACCTACGTGATAACGTGCAAAGTTCACGTAGATATATAAAACGTCTTACTTTGGTCCAGTTGGACATCTCGACATCGCGGTCCCATGTACGGATGAAGACATCTAGACACATTTTCCATATACAGATATAGACTTAATGCAATTATCTTTGCTGTTTTGCTGAAAAATATCACTAAATACTGAAATATTAGGCCTACACCCATGCTGTAAATACATAACTAACCAACCAGGTCCACTCAGCCTGGCCATCCTCCATGGGCAGCAAAAGCCGGGAGAAAAAAAACACCACGCGTTGCAATAGCAGTGTCTGTGGTCTCGCAGAGGTAAAGATTTAAAGAGGCAAAAAGACGGAGGTCAGCGCCGACTCTAAGACTTCAAAATCGTTAAGGACTTTTTACTAAGATTTTGGTTAGAAACGTATAGTACATCGATTATATCGTGAACTTGAGTAGTTAGCTTATTGTCTAGTATCACACGTGCGAAATAAAACAAAAAATAACGAACTGAAGAAAGAAAAACAAGTAAACTTTAGCAGTATGATTAACAGTTTAATGTGACATACTGGTGCTGCCGTTTGGGCACCACCGTTTTGGCGACGCCGTTTAGGCGCGGGACTATTGGACACCATGCTTTGTTACTGGCAAGTTATCAAAATTAATTTGCATATCGTTAAAATTTAAATCTTACAAGTCATATGTAACATGACGAATACGATTTTATTGGCTTTGTAACGATAACTTTCTGCTGCACTTAGTAGTCATAACTGTTGTCGTTCGTCGTCGCATGACGTCATTGTACGTCGTCCTCGTGCGTTGTCGTCAAGCTTGGCGTCGTGCGTCGATTCTTCGTCGACGTTTCGCTTCGTCTTCGTCGTCGTCGCGTTTCTTCGTCGTACATTTTCGTGCGTCGCCATCGTTATACGTCGTCGTCCCGCGTCGTCATCGTATGTCGTCGTCCTGCTCGTTGTCGTCAAGTGACAAAGCAGACCACTGTTTTCTGAGTAAACGGTCGGACAAATTTGGCGTAATTTGTGCCAAAATTAGGCTACGCGCTATAGGCTGGCCAGTGTCATGCATAAATTTCAAACCCTATTAACGGCAGTGTCGTGGCTATTCTGTGGGCTGATAGCACGTCGACAGACGTCCAAAGGCTAAAGAAACTGAGTGAAAACTGAAGAGTGTAAATTCCACATCAAGCTGACAGCGATCGCTTCTTATCTGTATCTCAGTGGTAGTACGTAGCATACAGCTGGCATGGATTACGGACTGATGTTAGCATGGATACTGGCACGGACGAGCGCTAACAAGCAGTCGCCTGCAGCAGCAACACGTGCATGTTGCATGCTTCCTGGTACGCCACAGAAAAAGCAGCGTAGCAGTGCAGCAGTTTCCGCCAAGAACATGCCCATGTCTACTAGGCTCACTTACGCAGTTGTATATATTTTGTAGGCCTATGATACGATGTTATTTTGGAAAGAAAAAGCACGTGTCCAGTGTCAACATGGCTTACAATACTAACTGTTGAACTACAGTAGCATACGTTTTATAGTAATACTGTTTGCAAACGCTTAACTGCAACGTGATTTTGTCATTATGCTTTGATTACCGCACTGCCATGAATGGACAGACGGCAACTGAAAGTACAAAATTTGTTTAACGATCTAAGCCTATTGAAGATATGATGCTGTTGACCCTTTCTGGGAGTTATAGTCTGCTGGGTCCAAATAAATGGCATTCCGAATTCTGACCTAATAGCCTATTTCATTTTACATTTTGCACTTTACTTACTCGCAGTATTTCCGGTTGAGCCTAGTTAGCACGTAGCAAGTGCCTTTGTTCAGGCAGTAATACTGAACATCGCAGAGCCTCGAGTGCGGCTTGCTGGCGGGAACTGTACAAACGACATCACAATTACATGTGCCCAGTCAGTTATTTGCAGATTTGCAAAACATGTAGGCCCTATCTGTTGCAAAAGCTTCATGTTAATGCAAGCCAAACTGACAAACTAATAAACCTAAACATGCTTGAATATATAAAATGTAGCCTAAACGCTGTACAGCAGTTTTGTCTATAAACTTCCGAAACCACGAAGACGTCACTGATGCTTTAGGCAAGTCAAAGGCTATTAAATGCTTAACATACAGAGTGACGCATAAAATTGACTTCGCCGTGATAACTGCCTAAGATGACACCCGCACGAATAAAACAACATAAACAAGTAATCTGAGCAAAGCTCACGTGATGCGCGATAGCAGCGGTCCTGCCACTTTGGCAATCAATGTAGACTCCGTGAATTTAAGAGATCGAAACTTAGATTCTTAACAAGAAACATTTTATATTGTGACCAATCTAATGTACTCCTCACTCGCATTATTTTCTCCTGTATTCTTTTACCTGCTTTGTAATTCTTTTTTTCACATTGCAAATAGCCATATTTCATTGCCATGGCAACGAAGATAATGGGGTCACGACCTTGACCTATTGGGATCACGTGACGTCATCGGTCACGTGGCCACTCGACTCCCGGGGGTCGACTTCCTATCGGTGGTCCATAGTAACCATGCGTCTATCTAGCACCGTTATGGAGATATGGCCGTTTGTAGTTCTTCCAGGAACAGAGGTCGGTCGTCGGTCGGTCCTCAATATTACACTGATCTTATATACTCCTCTTCGCTACGTTAGGAACGTAGCGCGCGAGGAGTAAAAAATGTACGTTCTATGCTAAAAATGTGATACGCAAGTTGTCCAGGTCCGTCTCCAGCCATTTCGGTGCAACTCATTTTTAAAATGTGTGTCGCAGCCGGAAATCGCCAAAAAATTAACTAAAAATCCCTACTTTGGGGATTCAAGGTCATTCAAGGTAATCAACGTTGACACTAATAAAAAGCTGTCATTGCTTTGTTATGATAAGCAGCATGTCTGTGCCTATCTGCAACCGTTTTCACGCTGCACGAAATAATTGCGGTAAAATAACCACTTTTTAGAGGGGAGGGGGTAGCTGTCTTTGACGCCCGCCTGCGCTGAAATCTACGTTTAATGCTAAAAATTTTATACGCAGGTTGTCTTGGTTTATCTCCAGCCATTTCGTCGCAATTTGCTATTGAAATGAGCGCTGCATCCAAAAATTGCGAAAAAAGTTACTAAAAACCACTTTTTGAGGGGTTCGTGGTCATTCAAGATCATCGATGTTGATAAATCTAAAAAGCCTGTCACCAGTGCTTGTTATGATAAGCAGCACGTCTGTACCTATCTGCAACCGTTTTCACACTATGCCAGCCAATAACGGCAAAATAACGTCTTTTTAGGGGGTACCCCTTTTTGACGCCCTCGTTCAAGCCTTCGAGGGGAACCCCTCACTCTGGGGCACGAAATTTTGTCACGATAGAGTCCTTGAAGCAGCCCACAGTGAAGATTTCGTGATCCTAGCTTACATCGTTTTGATACAGATTACGAGTGTGACGGACAGACAGACGGACAGACGCCTAGACGATGGCTAAGACGCGCGAAGCATTCTGCTATCGCACGTAAAAATACTGAACCTGGTTCAGCAACAGTGACGTCAATGGCGCCGCTAACCGCTGAGCCAATCACGTTCATCACGTGACACGAATAGGCGCCAGCGTCGTCCAATCGCGCCTCGTGGATCACGAGCGTCGCACCGCGTCTACAGACGCAAACACTAACCGTAAAAAAACAAGAATCACACCTCACACGATAGTGTGAGTGTTGTAAGGACGACCTACAAAGTATATGGGTAAAGGCAAACTTTGACCCTCAGCCATCCAAAAACCCTTAAACCGATCGTCACCAAATTTGAACGACGTGATTACGTCGCGGAGGCCTACCACCAAAAAATTGGGGCTCAATCCGCCCAAAGGTTTTTGCTCACCATATAGGTGAAATATACACCCCTTCTGTTCGAAATTTACTACACTTTTTTGGTTCTTAAACTCCCCTACAGGCGAGTCCGTTAGACCGATTTTAACGCTTAATACGTCAAATAACGCGGTTCTGCGCAAGGAAATGCTTTTTTATCGTTATAAAAAATATTTTTCACTTATTTATTCGACAAATTCGAAAAAATTACAATGGCGCCTATCAATCAATCAATCAATCAATCGCTTTTATTTCAGGCAGCATGGCCCATAGAAACACAAGACAAGACAAGACAGACAGGTATTGACAGACAACAATAAAAGCAAGGACAGACAATAGT
>Ga0056128_1001828_pt1 | contig 24559 bp, 10 predicted proteins | sample WorMetLIZISLAND2_FD_71113 | JGI IMG/M metagenome (GOLD analysis project Ga0056128, IMG submission 71113) | Marine gutless worms symbiont microbial communities from Max Planck institute for Marine Microbiology, Germany - Olavius geniculatus... ... | reverse complement strand
TCCGGAAGGGCAGGTGTCCGGGGGGCAGGTGTCCGGGGGGGCAGATGTCCGGACACCGTGACTCTAGACGGGCTTGCTGCACGAGTGTATAATACATACGTCCGTCAAACGTGTAGCGTGGATATTGACTAATGACTATATTATTGAATTATGACATACGTGAAGTCGTGACCTTACATCATGACAACGTAGGCCCTAAAGTGCGTGGTCGGTTGGATGATGACAAGACAGTGACTGATCATAGGCTCAGACGCAGGCAGGCAGCCATGTCAGAGGCGCTTCGTGCATAAGGGTACAATATAGGGGCGCTCGTCCCCAAGGCGAAAAGTTTGTGGCGACCCCTCAAGATGCGCGTTTTATTCCTGGAAATTTTTCGTAGCGTGAACCGGGGTCACTTAGTATTTGGATCGGTGAGACTGATAAACCATCTCGGCATGTAACCAACCAGTCGGCCACCCCGGTTAACTCAGCCTAGCCATCCCTTCGCGGGTAGCTTTTCTACCCTACTGTTTTATTGGCGAAAGCTTGGAGAAAACGGACACACCGCGCGATGCACTAGTCTTGTATCCGTGCATGTCTCGCAGTGTAAACCGGTGTCTGGCTGAAAGCTAAGAAAACGGAGATCAATCAGTGCCGCCCTACTGTTTTATGGCTTAGGAAAACTTTACGTTACGTTTACGTAACGTAGCATAAACTACAATGAATTATACATTAGATTCGCCGTGGGGCGTGTTTCAGTCTTAATGTAAGTCGTTATTTTTACATCCAAACCGAACAACTAATAATAATAATAAAATGTACTAAAATGTGCCTCAAAATGTACCAAAAATCGCTGGGTAAGCTTAGTCCTACAGCAAACGCAGACACCGTAGCTGGATTTATGGGTAAAATTTAAAAAAAGTAGGAAAATGAAGAAAAAAGAAGAAAAAGATAGACCCTAAAATTATCCCTAAAAGTAAGCGCCAATGCAAACGGGACCATGACAGCAGGAGGGGGCTTGCGGGCTGCAAGCTGGGTGGTCCTAATTGACGCAATCAACGTCACTGATGACAAAGCGTGACCTTTCACAGAGAACTAGGTTCGCCAAGTTATACCACGCACACTTCTTCCTACCCGCCTAGAACGTAAAATAATTGTGCTCCCTGGAAGTCGTTGTTTGTCTCTGAAAAGCCTACGTCATTGAAATTTTTATTCAACCCCTCCTCAAACATACAGTTGTTGTTTACTTTCAAAAAAATGGCGAAGCAAAACCGTCCGCATTCAGTCGTAATATGTTTACTTTTGTTCTCTTGGGTACTATTCAATGTGCTAGTTTCTTTCATATGCTGTTGCGTAATATTACACGAAAAGTCATGCGATAGAAAAATATTCCCCGTCTCTACTTTTTCGCTGGCTAAAGTACCAATAAACCTAAAAATCAGTACTGAATCTGCCATAACCAGCTGTTTTTTTTACATAGCAGTACTTGTTCCATGTCTCTCATTTCCGCTTAAAACAGTTTTAGTTGTGCTAACTTTTATGTCAGCTTCGCAGTGCAAATCATTCATCGTAACAGCAATTAATTGTCTTCTGCGTTTCTCTGAATTTCAATCTAACATATCTGTTGTCCGTCCAAAGCAGTGCAATTGTGACAGAGTATAAAATCACCTGAACGTCCGTGCGTCCAACATTTGAGGCTTCATAATTATCCCCATAACGGTGCAAGACAGACGCATGGTCACAATGGACCACCCATAAAGTCGACCACCGCGAGTCGAATGGTAACGTGACCGATGACGTCACGTGACCCCAAAAGGTCAAAATCGTGACGCCGTTATTTTCGAGGCGGCAGTTACTTTTTTTAATTGTTACCACTGACCAACACAGCTCACTCAGTTAATTCATACGGATTTCACTGTTAGCTATCGACACGCATTGGACAGACTCCGTGTTCATTTGAACAGTATCTTTTTTTCAAATAATCTTGATTGACTGATCCATGACTAATTGAGTTTACACATCACGGCTAGATAACAAGAGACGAGGCACATCAAATAATGTATTAGTAAACATAACAAAATTACTGTACTTCTGGCCCAGAAAATTCGGAGATCAAATATAACCCAGTACTCACCCAAATTGACATTTTCGGAAGACCATATCTTGGCCCCTAGGGGGTGCTGCGCCCCCAAATTTTTACACGCGCTAGAGAATGACCAAGTCTTACTAGCGCACTCGCCTCACCGGGGACGGGGGTCGCCGAACAATTTTTTTTACAAAGGGAATCAAAATTGGCTTAAAATTTAGCAAATGTGCGCCTATAACTTTGGCGGTAGTGGGCGTAGCCCCATGAAACTGTGCACGTGACGTACCCCTGGGTGGCTGATAACGTGGGTACAACCTTATGGCGGCAGCGCTCCCTCAAAATTTGAGAGGGCAAAAAATCGTTAAATTATTCAGTGCGATTTAGGACAACTTTCAACTTTGACTGCAAATATCTCTGGAACGAATTGAGATATCGACAAGCGGTAAATGGCATAATCAACGGCAGTCTCTCAAGAGTTGAGCAAACATCTGGTGAACTTTGGTCCACTAACAAAAATGTTATAGGTGTGTATATTGACCCACCTTAAGTCCACAACGTGCGTTCTGCGCATGCCAGAGCATTTCAGTTCAGGCCATGTGACTTTTCCAAGAAGGGAATTTCAACCCCCCCCCATTTTCTCACAATCAAACTTACAGCGCCGGGCCAATTTTCAAGTTTGTTTTATTTCACGCCATTTCGTGTATAGTTTTACACAAAAACTCATCAGAAACAAAGTGACACACTGAATAGTACTAATGAGAACTCAAAATACTGCAGCATAACATATTAAAGGTTAAAGGTGGTGATATAGCTCTTAATGGGAAGCCCATCTCAGAGCTAAGGAGCATCACCTGCCATATGAGATCACACAGTGTTACCTACCACCCGACCTACCTTTTGTCCGCCTTAAAACCGCCAGATAGGCTGGTACTCGATTTACCTATCCCAGAAGGATAGAAGGCTGAGTTGACCTAAGCGGCTGGTTGCATACCGAAATAGTTTACCTGCCCACAGGCAGTCATCCATCGCAGTACTAACCCGGCTCGGCATAGAGTAACTTCACTGATCAAATGAAATGTGTTACCACTACGCCAAGCCACCAACCCAAGATGCAAACAGTCTGACTCATCAAAACTTTGAAAGCAAACAACCAGCTGCACTAATATTTTGATGAGGGCCATAAAAATAAAAAGAATGGACACTTTTAAGGGATGAGTGACAATTTTTTATGCTTCAGTTACCCCAGACAGTAAATATTGCATAGAATGTAAGACAGTTGGAAAATACGTACTCACAAATCATTACTCATGCTAGTGCTAACTGCACATACAAATAGAAATGAACAAAACAATACATAGGCCAAAAAATCAAAGAAAAACATAAATTCAGAAAAGTTCCATTTACGCACAAAAATATGCAAAGATAACTCGTGAAAACTTGTGCAGCGGAAAAACTACACCAGAAAAATCACACTAGTGACAGATGACTTTGACATTACAACGCCACAACACAACGCCGCATAAAAACTTCACACGTCCATGTATGCAAGTCACGTAGCCATATATAGACAATGGGTAAAGCTCTAAAAACAATTCAAGATGGTAAAACTGTAGCAAATCAGACGATATGGCTGCATAATTGGTTTCTGTGACTCCTGCTTTCAAATGCATTCCTTCAAGCTCAGTCCCGAAAATCAATCTCAGCTGGCATTAGTAGAGTTAACAACTAGTGCCCAAGACCTTGAATTCAGAGGTAAAAAGCCAGGTGAAGCCAACAAAATTTTTTAAATGCTAGAAAAATAAAAAATATAATAAACATGTTTTCTTACAAAACTTACCCGGTGATAAATGTTCATGAAATTTATTGCAGTTATGTTCAAATGCATTCTTTTGAGCTGAGAATGACACCAAATTAAAGGTCGGTGGAGTTGAACCATTTAGATTAAGAGATGGGGAAAAAGACAAAAGCCCCCAACAAATATGAATATCTGGCTACATTTCTGCATAAATAAACAATAAATAAGCAATTTCTGTCAGCACCATGTCAATAAAAGCAGAGACAGTGACTTAGATGAAGGCAAAAATCAATAATATTACAAAGCATAAGCTGCATTTTTCATCAGATAACGGGGCGAGGCTGTTGTACTAGACTCCACCCCTATTGCCTTATTTGGACGCTCATTACTCAGCTAGGTCAACCACTAACGCAATCTGCCTACTGAGATAAAACTGTGGTCGTAGTCGTTCTACCGTAGTCTCGTGACTCTGTGGTGGGCATGTCTGTTGTTTTTTTAGTTTTTATCATTGAACTAGGCCTAAATATTATGTAATAATTATATGTAATATTTAGTTCAATGGTTATTATGGTATGTAACGTTAAACAAGATTAAAATATTCAATTATCTCTATGCGTTAGACCACGTTCATTTAATATCGTTTTGCATGAATATGTAAATGAACATGATGTCAGCAGTGAACAGCCCCGCCCCGTTCGCTGATGAAAAACAGAGCTATACAGTAACTACAGCTCAACATGCAAACGAAATAAAATACCAACAATACTCCATAATAAAAATAACAGTTAACAGTGTATGGCAGACATCGATGACATGCACAGCATGCGACATAAAATTGCTAAATTCTGATAATGATCAATATCAAATTTTGTACCCTACATTTTTAGAGTGGCACAAAAATACTCTAATAACCAAATAAAACATTGGGGAGACTGCCAAAAATAGAAACAAAAACCATCTAACCTAACTGACCAACAGCTTTAAAGGCCAAGTTATACCAAAAATGATATTGGCTAAATATGTGTAGAATGTAATGTTAGTAATTAATAATACACTGATCCAATGAAAAAAAACATCGCTTTAAAGTAATTTTCAAAGAAATATGTTGTTCCAGTCGAACACACCTGAACGTGCCACAGTAATGGATGATGTCACACACAGGATGTTTTGTTGCCAAACTGACATTTGCATTGTCGGATTTACTCAGAATAATGTCGAATTTATAATAGCAGTAATGACGCACAGGTGACATCAGAAATTACGTCATTTTTAATCTGTTCACTAATAGAAGTATGTGGTTAGTAAAAACAACGATGTGCTGGAATATTGTGGTTTTTAGTGGGCTAACTATTTATGGAAAAATTGGCTTTTTTGAGGCTATTTGATCGTAAATTAAGCTGCATTTGACCTCAAGGCAATAAAGCTAGTAAGCAACCCTCCTGCAGATGACGTCACAGTTCCAAATATGGCCGAAGCTGTGAAAAGGAAAAAGTGAGTACTTTGTACCTTATTTTTGAGCTACTAAGATGTATTAGCAACAAGAAAATTAATAAATATTGACAATTAGCATTTGATGAAGCCAACTAGCGCTTTATAACAGTTATGTAAACCAGTGCGAATTGGCCTTCAAAAGTATTGATTTTCCACATGAACTTAAAAAATATGGTTTTCAGCTTGCTGTAGCACGAAAAAAGTTGAGATGTTACTAAAATCTATGACCATCAGATTTTTGGCTATCGGCATTTTAACTACACTGTGAACTATAAAAATGTGTCACCAAACTGTTGTCCATGCCTTTGCCAAATATTAACTGATTTCAAAAATACTTTGACTGATGCAATCTGCAGACAATTTGCCATAAAAACGTCAGCAAAAATTACACCACACAAAAAAAAACGTTGCTAAAAACTGCCGCAGCCAAAGCATAGCAACAGCAAACTAATAATGTAAATAACATACAAGGCATATCATTTCACATCTTTTTTGTGTGTTTTTCTCTTGAATATTCTGCATCAAATAACAACACATTAAAGGCCGGACATTGCGCTTGACTGCTGTAAAAATCAAAGCAATGTACACTGGGTTGTAGGCAAGTGTAAACAGATGCATTGTTCTCAAAACTCTACTGAGTGACTGCAGCGGGCAGTTCTTGCTGATGAGCACTAAACTTTCGTCGAATGTCAATCACTTGGAACAAAATATCGAGTCCGTACGAGACCACCGTGATGAAACAGAAAAACTGTAAACGAACACACATTGCATTAATACAGTGTCTACATGACGGAGTGAAAGCAGCATGTTGGACTACTGATTGCGAGAGTGCTGGTTCAACTCCCGGCCGGTCCACTGCCAGGTAACAACCGTGGGCAAGTTGTTCACATACATATGCCTCTGTCAACAAGCACTATAATTTGGTACTGGCCTAACCACTAGGAAGGTAACAGCAGTTTATGCGAGAGGTCTAGCCTACCTCCTTGGCTTGGTAGTCTTAATGGTAACATGCCGAACTTGTAATCATGAGGTCGCTCAGGTCGCAGGTTCAACTATGCGCAGTGACACTGCCAGATAACGACCTTAGGCAAGTTGTTCACACACATACCTCTGTCTACCAAACAGTATATTGGTAATGGCTTCACTGCCGGGAAGGTTACGACAGTAACATGCAGAGGTCTGGCCCTCCTCCCATATATAAAGCAGGGACGGGTTTGCCTGTATCAGGTGGCAGGTAATACTGTGTGATCCCATACGGCAGGCGAGGTGTCCCTAGGGCCAGCAGCATTGCCATGAAGCTTAAAAACAGCGGCCATTTTTAAATATGGCTGCCGGTGGAGCACTAACCTATCCACCTGAAATGTCCGAGCCCAGCTTTTGAATACTTTAGATACCAAGCCAACCAAAAATCATGCTTATACCTGTTTGACCAGTTTGATAGTCAAATGAGTTTGATAGTCAAATGCCAAATTTTTTACTCCTCACGCGCTACGTTCCTAACGTAGCGAAGAGGAGTATATGAGATCAGTGTTATATTGAGGACCAACCGACCGACGACCGACCTCTGTTCCTGGAAGAGCCTTCGCGGAAGAACTTCAAACGGCCATAATCTCCATAACGGTGCCAAACCAACTACGGACCATTCATTGGAAGTCAACCACCTCGAGTCAAATGGTCACGTGACCAATAAAGTCACGTGAATGTAAAGGGTCAAGGTCATGACCCCATTATCTTTGAGGCGCTATATTTCCATAACGATGCCAGACAGATGGGGAGACAATTTCCAATAACAACTTTGATGCCAGTCACTATTATATAATATTAGTATAGTCTCAAATTGACGCCAGATCTCTAATACAAGTTGAAAGAAACAAAAAAGCACCTAAAAGAATACAAAAAAAATAATGTGCAAGTAGTACATTAGATTGTTCACAATCTAATAATATTTCTTGTGAGATCATTATAACTAGCATATAGAATTTAAGCAACTTACGCAGACTGCAGTGACTGGCATGCTGGTCCAGAGACTCACTGCCGACAAAATGAAGCCAACAAGCAGGAAAGCAAGTAGGATGCAGCATATTACAAGCTCCTGCACCAATCAGCAACACTGTGACAGTGTGACACATGCTTAGCAGTCATAACAGAATGGTGTCATTTTCTCATTAGTACACATTCAGCATGTTCATTTCTAGCATACACTACCTACTCCTGCAGTTTCATATACTGAGATATTGATATTTCCTCCACAGTTTTAGTGCACGTCATAACACGTAATTACATATGATGCTGAACAAAACATCTAAAAATATGTATTTACAATTTTCCTTACTGTAAAACTTACTGTACTTGAATTGTTTTCCATTTCGTGAGCCTACTTATCCTGTGTTACTCCAAATTAAGCACCAATTTTGGGATTGCTGCAGGTTTTTGGGTTTCTGAATGATCATGTCACTCAGGTGTCTTTCATGTCACTCAACCAGCAGCATGAAAAAAGTGGAAAAAATTAAACTTACGATACAACTACAACTGATCAGAGATCTGAAACCTAGCCTGAGAATACCTCATGGTAAATACAGGCATTACAAAGTGCTTAATAACAGTACTTGTGACTATCAACTAACGGTAAAGAATACTGATGCAGAATATGCTAACACTGTATCGAAATCTAACAAATTTTTCCTGGGACCACAGCATCAGTGTACAACTAGAAGCTTTTCTACAGGGTGGGCCAAAAAATGTGCCACTTTACTTTTGTCCATATCTTCACCAATTATTGTCAGACAATTTGTAATAATGTAATTATTATAGATCGCACCACGACGTAAATGCGTCTCTACACTACCTGGTGAAATATCAATGAAATATGCACACGTAACGATAATAACAAACAAACATTTTAGTAAAATTTAAAAAAAAAACACTTCAGACCAACACTGCAGTGAATGGTCTGTACAACACTAGTGTCATACGAATCATCTATTGCAAAGTTGGTCTGAAGCGTTTTTTTAAATTTTACTAAAATGTTTGTTTGTTATTGTCGTTAGTTTTTGCTTACATTTATATTTCACAAGGTAGTGTAGAAATGCATTTAGTGTGTGGTGGGATATATAATAATCACATTATTGCAAACTGTCTGACAATAATTGGTGAAGATATGGACAAAAGTAAAGTGGTACGTTATGGACCACGGTGTAGTGTTTATGAGCTACGTTTCACATAGTTATTTACATGCCCAACCCCTCCACAGAATTTCATCGAAATATACTCATACTTTTTGACTGACGCAATTGACAAAATCGACTGACCAAAACCCTTTCATTGCTTAGCTTCAACAGGGGTAAAAACATACAGCTAGGTTACACAAGAATAAGCAACAGAGAGCAACAACTGACGATGTAGTAGTTGGCAATGATCTGAGGCACCATGTGCATAAGCTTCAGAACAAACCAGATGACTGCCTGGATGAAACCATTGATGGTAGCAAAACTTGTAAAGCCACTGCCAATATAGTATGTCGTCATGTTAATGATGAACGCAACTAAACAGGACACCTGCACACAAACTGTCAGCATTACAGTTATCAGCAATCTAGTTTTGCATCAGATCTTGCAGACAACAGCCATATAACCTGGGGCCTAATTTACATTACCTAAATCACACTTACGAAAAATCATTGGAAACAATCCTATGAAAAATCTCCATAACACAATTTACAGCTTTGCTGAAAATAATGAAAAAGTGTCGACAAAAATACAGCCACAGGTCCACGTTCACACTAAACGATAATTATACGTTCAGATCGGCGATCTGAACCTATCAATTTTTACACACCTTTCAGATCACTGATCCGAAGGTATCAATTTCTGTCCAAGATTGTCAGATCGCCGATCTGAATGTGTCACTGTGTATGTGCAAAGAGATACGCGAGGGGCCACTAGTGCTATACATAATACAGTGGGATTAATTATTATTATTTTATTAACGTTAGGGCTACAGTTAGTGTTTGGGTTTATGGATAGGGTTGGGCTTAGGTTTAGGCTTATCATTAGTATATTTGACAAAGTTACATGATGATAGATGGACACCCATATTAAGGGTGTAACATTAGTTATCAACTGATCAGAGTCTGCAAATTTGGCTGACTGCAAGTAACCTGTGATATGCTGTAGGGATTGAGGTCGTCAGTAAGCCAACTGCCATGATGGCATGTGTCATGTGCGGCGGTACGAGCACCGATAGGCGATCGTATCGCCGTAGACACATGCTGTCATGGCAGCACACCTTGGAGTGTTCAGCTCGCTGATCTGAACGTATCAATTTTTGCGCACTTTTCAGATCGGCGATCTGAAGTTATCAACTTTTGTCCAAGATTCTCTGATCGGCGATCTGAACATATCACTGTGACACACTAATCGCTTCTTGCTCATTTATGCCAAAATGTGTAAAAGTATTCCATTACAGCATAAAATGTTTTATTACATAACCATGTGACGGTGGCATCACTCACAGCCTCGATGATCTTGAGAATCCCGCCTGGAGATTTCAAGTAAGCCATATCTGGTTCTCGAACCATTGGTCCTTGTATGGCAGCCGGCGGCGGGACTAAGAGTGCTGGACTGGGCGAACTCTGTCCATGCAGAGGTTGTAGGCCCACTGTATAGCGCGCTGAACTCTGCTGACCGTGCAGATGCAAACCTACAGCTTGATTGTAGCTCGGTGGAGGATCTGACCGCTTCGCTTCCATATCTCAGACAAATCGCACGTAAAAGTTTGATTGTGCAGTTACAAATAAACTAATATATATCACAAATAATCTCCTGAATGCACATTAACTGAAATTAACGCTAAATCGACATTTAATTCAACTACACAAAACTATTTCACAACCAAAACATCAACAAAAACCACAGAGATGTAAACAATAGAGAAAAAAACTAAATTTTATGTAGACTAGGGATGGGTCGATAACAGAATTTCGATGCGATATCGACGAGATCGAAGCGATTATTAAACAAGCTTTAGTTATCGTGTCCAACCTATAAAATTATATTCGTAGACATAGTTCGTAATTTTAATACCCAAATTTACAGTGGAGTAGCAAGAAATTTCTATTGGGGAAGGCTCGTCTTCCTCCCCTCTTCTTTCCTTCCTGCCTCCTTTCGCCACTTCCTCCCTTCCCATACCCACCCTTTTTTCTCTCCCCTCTTTTCCCCGAGAAGTAAGACCCCCTAAAATCTGGCCACTTCTTGTTAGTAATTAATAGTACACTAGGCCGTATCTCTCACAGTTTATGATATGGCCAGTTTTCTGTTAAAACCCATTTGTCCTAACCCCATTCATTCAACCCCCAATTTGTAAATGTTCCTCTTGGAGTAGATGGCTCAAATTTTGCACGCCTGAGTTAAACATCCATGGCTAGTTATTCGTGCAAAAAGTTTTTCCCCATACCTTACGCGTTAGCCAAAGTACATGTGTAACAGACAGACGAACGGACAGAGAGAGACGAGAAACATACAACAGCTCGGCCAAAAATCAGTGAATGAACAACATGTTGAGTTTAGGTTGTTACTTTAATTCAAGTACACTTCATGCAATGAGAACAAATGGCACAACATTTCATCTGCTACACTGCGATGTAAGTTTGTAACTACTACCACGTTCTGAAAAGAAAAAAAACATTATTCAATAAGATATAACTAGACATAATGTTACAAAGTAAGTCTAAAAGACTAACCACAAGAGCTCAATGTACAGTGAGTGAGTGAATGAGTAGGGTTTAACGTCGGGCCCGAAACAGTATAGCTCATGTCGTGGACGGCCTTTTTGGGTAGAATGCACCCAAACACATAACAACGAAACAGTAAGTTTAAGATTTACGATGACAATGACCCTCTGATCTCCAGCTTTTGAACAAAGTAAACACATATGCACTTGAGTAAAAACAAAATAAATACCAAAAAAATTATTGATAGTTGAAAATATAACGCATTCTTGCTATATGGAATGAGATTCATGTTCTGAATACGTCCTAATGAAAAACTTTTCTCTCTGTTTCTGGCTGTTAGAAACATCAGTATCTATATGAAGAGTGTACATCATCACTCATACGTTTAAATGCAGTCATCAAATCAGTCAATCAATCAGTGGCTTCTATCTCCCCAAATCTGGAATCGAAACTGAGTGTAACTCCTTCCATTTTTGGGTCTCAAGTTCCCCTCCCCTGTGGGCTTTTTCCCTTCTCTAGGGAAGAGTTTTGTCAAGGGTGTCGATTGCCCAGTGAAAAATAGGGAGAAAATTTTGTTAAGAATGTAGATTGAAAAATGGGAGAAGTAAAACAAATAGGAAAGTGGGGTAGAGTTGTTAAGGGTGTTAAATGCCCAGTAAAATAAAAGGTAGTCTTGTTAAGGGTGTAAATTGCCCAGTGATAAATAGGGGGAAAGTTTTGATCTACACTCTTGACAAAACTCCCCCCCCCCTTTTCTTTCACTGGGTGCAGCTTGTGCCCACCAGGTATAGAGATAGAAGAAACTGCAATCAGTCAACCGACCAATAAACCAACAAAAACATACAACGGAAATAACTGAATAAAAAAACAAAGCTAAAAATTGGAAAATTACATCCACAAAAGCAACTTTTGGCTCTTGGTTGCATAAAACATAACATCGACAATCAACAGCTCAGAAACATTTGCAGTCCGGGTTATAGCTTACAGTACAATAAGAAAGGCCTCTGGCAAGCATACAGGCCTTCATAAAGCAGAACTATGTTCAGCAGACATAGAAGCTGTCCAAACAAATGTTACTAGGTGGCTCTTGTGTCTAACAAATGCTACATAAAGTCCTCGTTTAAGCACCGTAAGTATGACACTTAAACACACTTGACACATTTGGTAAATAAAGTTAACCAACATTAACTTCAGAAAAACGAACATTGCGCAAGACAGAAATCACTAAGGCACAGTAGTCAACGGTGAAACGCACACAATCAAAAAATTTAATAACTCATTAAGGCACAATAACGGACGATTAAACAACAAGTCTTAAAGTAAGAAAAATATTAAAAGAGGCACTTAGTTTAGCTCGTGCATAACTCAGTCTTAAAACAATAAATACACAGTTGCAAAATTTTCAAATTTTGTGATAAAATTTTAACAAATAAGAACTATTTAACAACTCAGTTGCCCTGCCCTCATTGGTTGTACAGGGGTGACGTAATATACAACCAGCTAAGTGTAACACAACTAGAATAAAAATAATGACAAATAAAACAGTGTTTTGAAAAACTTGAGTAGCAGATGTTATAATGCATACGATAATTCAGTCAAAATGTTTACTGTATGAAGATGCAGCAAAACACACAGCAAAGTCGCTTAGTCTGTGGAGAAGTAGCATCTCAGTGGTCATCATCGGAAGACGAACGATGCGGAGTGAATTTACTGCGAATCTCACGCACTTGCAGAAACACGTCCACTCCGTATGCGGCCGTTGCAACAAAGCAGAAGAACTAGATTTACAATACAAACAGATAAACACACACCACTATCACTCGGCTGAATCCACAGACAAAAATAGTCACATAGCACTAAGCAGAACAAACACACATGTAAAACTATGAACTAAAATAACCTCACCCCCCAAAATAACACACACACAATAACAGATACATATATTACCCATTTCTGGTAAATATTGGGCAGTACACAATACCCCGATACATAAAAAATAAGTAAACATTTGAAACCATCAAGGAGTACTGTGCAGTCTGCCAGAGTATTTACACAACATAGAAATGGCTCTTTAACATTTTCCTCAGCAACACTCCTTCATCACAAAGTCTATATAATTTCAGCCTGGAAAAGCAACATCACTTGATTGTTACCAGATGGTTACTGATAAAGACAAATACTGGAAATAATAAAAAAAACAGTAACTCACGCAAACAGCAGCAATGGCACCATCCATCCAACCGTGAACTGCTGAGATGATGAAACTGATGAACAGAAACAGAAGCAGGATGCTGCACATAATCAACTCCTGTGACATCACCAACACAGCATCATATTAATACAAAAAGCCCAGCTGTCACTAAGACAGCCGACTGTACTGGTTGTCTGTGACTTTCAAGGTCATCCAAGGTTGATGAGTTTCATCTCATCTGAAAAGACATATACCAGCTCCAATAAGTGATCAATAGCAACCTAGGCCCTATCTTGCACCACTCAGCCACAATACATTCGTGACAGACGATGATAAACAGATGATGACAACCATACCATAAGCTCGACCGTTACTTAAGTATGGTCGACTAAAAAGCAATCGATTGACGATATGATCAAATCAATCAATCAAATAAAAAACCACTTGCACAAACGTGTGGCTCCATAATCCTTGCTGACTCACAAACATTTTATCAAATGTCTATCTTCAATGGTAAAAAATTTTATTTGCAAATGTGTAAATATGATGCCAGAATCACATACCAGCAGCAATGACTATGGTATTTAACTGTGACGTTGATGAAATATAAAATGCATCATGAACATTTCCTGAAAATTTATGCGCAAATCTATTTTCTAAACACAGTGAAGTTTAGTTCACCGACAGTAAACAATGCACAGGAATAATGAAAAATTAACTATCAAATTACAGTTATGTCGCTATTCAGTCAGAAGTAGGAACAGAGAGCAAACTGACAATGTAGTAGTTGGCAATGATCTGAGGAATCGCGTGCAGAAGTCGCAGAACAAACCAGATGACTGCCTGCAGAAAACCGTTAATGGTTGAGAAACTTGTAAAGCCACCGCCCGGATAGTATGCCGTCATGTCAATTATGAACCCAATTAGACATGAAACCTGCACACATGTAAGCAGTAATAACAACAGCAATGACAACGTTTGTGGTGCTGTCATCATGGCGCAGCCATCGCGAGAGTTCACCCAGTTCATCTGATGAGTGCTAGCCAGCTGCCAACCTTTCGAACACATCAGTCAGTGTGAGCCACAGTGGCAGTTTTAAGCCCGGGCCAGGGGGCGGGGGCACAGGCCCCCGTTTAGCTCCAGGCCCCCCAGTTTCATGGCCCCCATAATTTTTTGGCAAAGAAAGCACAAATATCTGATTTCATCGCATTTCCAAATTTTAGAAAAGTGGGCAAATTTGCGGCTTCCATTGAATGTCCAAAAACCAGAAGTGCTTCGGCTTCAGGGGGCTTAGCCCCCCTGACCAAGGGCTCTGTCCATGGACCTGGTACCCCCATTATAAGCTCACGCTACTGCACTCACTATAGGACAATGCCCCCCAGATCTTGTGGGCTAGAACCACCAACAGATCTGCCTAAACTACTAAACTGGCAGCTATGCTCGATATCACCATTTATCAATAGCCCAAAATCTGCTACTCATTTTACCATGCCATACCTGCCCACGAACAGTCAAGGATACAACTACTGGCCCAACACAGTAAATTAATTCATATGCAGCAGATGAGGCTAGATTACCAGCATTTAGGGTTATGGAACACTCTAACTGTTAGAGTCAGTTGTGTCAGTCTTCCACGTTATAACTGACACAAAATACTACTATTATGCCATGCCATCAACCAAACAATAAACTAGAAAGCAGTCATAGCCCGCAAGTTCCTCCGCCAAGGCAAAGCTATTCGCCAGGTGGCGTCACCATCTTCGCTTTGCCAGCGGTTCCCTTACGCCCCTTCTAACGCAATGGTAACGAAAATTTCAAAGTAATCCAGAATCCAGGATTCCTGCTGGATCACGCCCAAAATTGAATTACTGGTAGTTTATGCCATGCCCGACATACCCTCAAAATTTCGGAAGGATCCGTCCATAACTTTTTGAGTTATCTTGCTAACACACCGACAAACAAACAAACAAAAACCAGCAAAAACATTACCTCCTTGGCGGAGGTAACAATGCAATAATACAAAAACAGAGATCACTGCTGCACGTTGCTCTGTCAAAGTTGATACCAGAGACTTATACAGGGTGGTCCAAAAAACGGCACAAAGATTACGGCACCATAATCTGTAACCCTACATCTTTGAGGCAAGTTCATGATAGAAACTAGATGCACACGAAACCCATTGTCCAGAGTCAAGAAAAAAGGTGCTTGAACAGCTTGATGTGTCCACTACAAAAACGAACAACAGACGATGGTCACAAATAATGAAAACTGTTGAACAGTTCATAATCAACTAATTTACATAAATTTCTTAATATATCAAATTTTAAATTTCAGTTATCAATCACAATATAACTCACAGCCTCGACGATCTTGAGAATCCCTCCTACAGACTTGAGGTAAGTCATATCTGGTCCTCTAAGCACCGAGCCCTGTTCACCAGATGGCACTGGTGCAGATCCATGTGAAGTCTCGCCATGCATTGTTTCATTATAGGTCGGTGGTGGTTGCGATGGCTTCGAAGCAGCCATATTTTAGCTGATTCACAGAAGTGAAGCTTCTGATTAAACAAGTTTTTCTGTGGCAGAAATCATGCAAAAGTCAACGGATAAAATGCTGCATCCAAACACCACTGATAGCCTTGCAACTGACAGTGAAAAGCACAACAACAACAAAACACATCTAACATCACTGAGCAAAGCAGATCAGATCACCTTATGTGAAAAGTGGACATATAACATCTCCCAGCACACAATAAGACCTCTTGCCAAATGTAATCCTTAACAAATCTGTCTTGGCATAAAAAAAAGACTGGTGTTATGCACACGGCCGGCCGTGTGTATAGAAAACGGCAACGACGTACACGGCTGACTGTGAACAAATTAGAAAATTTCTATACACACGGCCGAGTACGATTGCAGTATTTTTTCACCTCGTAAAATTTAAAATGTTCATACTGTCTTACATCAGTAGGCCCCTTCCTGCAAGACTGTCATAGGTTACTTACAGAACTGTACTAAAAATCTGTCACAATTAAGCTGGAATGTATCTGCAAACTTTTAACAACAGCTTTCTGAAACATGTATTCATTTCTAACTTGACATCAAGAGGACACAGATAGTTAGCTACAGTTAGGTCATATGCCTGAAAACCACTCCATAAAAAGATCGCAGAATGAAATGCATAAAAAACCACCACAAGACGATTTTCTACACACGGAATCAAAACTCAGCCTTCCAGATTTTATTAAATGTAGATAAACGCTACCAGACAATGCAAAAATGACGAAACCAGCATGCCGCACATGACTAAAAACAGAGATAAAATGCCAGACACCGACGCTGAGATGCAAGCTACATGCCTGGCCACAAGGGGTGCGTATGTCAGGTGCTCAACTGTAGGCCTACGTCACTTATGTTGTCGATGCCTCAGTGCCTGCCCTGCACATTCACTCATGATCGCTCATTCTCAAATGCTTCACTGGTCAAACTTACAATCAATAAATGGACTAAATATAATTTTTAAAAATCCTAAACAATTTTTCTGTGCACTGCTTAACTACGGTGAAATGTTGAAAATATGGCAGCAATAGCTCCACGGGGAAAATTTCTGTGAAGTCATTGTTTGTCACTACTGTTCGCGTCTGATTACTATTTTTTTTTCATTGGCCGTGTGCATATGCCTCATTCGTCTAAACGGCCGGCAGTGTGTACAGTAACTACGTAAGAAAAAAAGGACATCTATAAAAATAACCTAAAAGAAGCCAGGGAAAGCCGGCCATACACGGCTTATTACAAGGCTAGGTCGAGCAGGAAGTAACTTTGTTTACCCTCGGTTTTCGACCAAAAGCGACAAAGTTCACCGCGTTCACCTACCTACACAAACCTATCAATGCTTATAAAAGGATTTTAAAAAATCGAATAACGTAATTCATATCAATAAATCTTAACAGTCATATCGTAACGCATTATTACCGTAACGACTGTGCAAACTTGCAATGTCAATAACGCTAGAATAATTAATTCAGTGAATGTAAACACCATAGAAGTATTAATATATGCAGGCGTCATTTAAACGAAAAACGACAGTTAAATGTTTAAACCAAACAAAATCTGAAGGCTAAAACGAAAATAAGCAAATTTTTTGCACAACGATGGCGATAAACATAGCTGTTAACCAGTAGATAGTTCATGCACAATTTATTGTGTTTTTGGTATTAAATTTAAACATTTATTCTTTCTCCCTCCGCGACGTAGGGTGTTCAGACAGGAATCGGTCTGAAATATAGAGATGAAAGACTTCACAGTAATTGAAACGAGATCCAAAATGGAGAGAGATGTTCCCCTTGCCAGACAACTATGGCATCTTGATAACTGCACACGAACCAACTAACAGACTGTTAAAATCGAAATATTTTTTGTATTCCACCCTTGATAAGAATAAATTATACAAACTTCAGTTACAAAAGTTACACATCAGCTTGTGTTTAGAGGTTAACATTTCCACTACGCAGTGCAGCACAATACACTCAAAGCGAGAAGAAATATTTAATAATCATTCGTTGAAAACTCACTGCTAAATGTCAAAACACCTATTGTAAAAAACAGAAAAAAATGAAAATTGGCAAGAATTCACAGTTATGATAGCATCGATGTACTGGTGTTTTTTTCCATGTACAATTGTGATTAAACGTTAAAACATCCATATTTTGAAAGACTGCAGCCTATAGCAACAAAGTTAATGCATAAATTTCCACATAAAAGTTTTAAAAAGAAAATAGGCCTACAATAGTTTGACAAGCTCATGATTTTATTGATATAAATACAGAAAAATAAAATATGTACATATCCAATTATCTACATTGCACACAAAACAAGAACATCATTGCACACTATACACTGTGATAATCATTATACGACTAAAAACACAAGAAATATATGCACCACTAGGTCACACAGTTTTCTGCGAGACACGAAATTTCGAGCCGACCTGTAAAATTTGCCCTTTTCCACGGAATTTTGATATTTCTGCGGAATTTTGCACAATTTTTGCAAAAGTTGAGAAACGATCAATGATTAGTACAATAGTCAACTTGATAACATAATTAAACAGATTAAATATATCACGAAAAAATCAAACTGAACTGCCTTAATTTGTGGGCCCTATTATATACCATCACAGTATGTTACAATTGTATATAAACACAATGTGACCTGACAGACAGCACTTTTTATATGAAATAAAAATTGATATTTTTTGACCCGCAACCCAGCATAAATAAGCATAATGCCAGCCTTCAATAAAGTTGTTTTAACAGGACAGAGCTCAGCAGTGCTGGGTAGTAACGCATTACAAAGTAACACGTAACTGTAACGCGTTACTTTTAGGAGTAACTAGTCCTGTAACGCGTTACTATTGGCCCGACGTAACATTGTCAGTAACTAGTTACTTTTTAAAGTAACTAGTAACGTAAGCAACGAGTTACATTTTAAAAAAAATTTTCAACTACTCAGCAAATAAAAATGGCACATCTCTAGAAGTTTTCAGCCGTCTTCGCCGCTTCCCACTTGTGAAGAAAGTGTTTGTTGCTAAGAACACTGCTCTACCCTCAAGTGCTTTTGTGGAATGGTTATTTGGCATTGGAGGGCAAATCTTGACTCCTCGAAGGAATGGGCTCTCTGATAAACATTTTGAAGAACTGTTGATGTTGCGTGCAAACAGACATTTAAAGGAAAACAGCTAGACGCATGAGTTTTAAATGTTGATGTCTAATGAGTTGTGTTGCGTCTCGGGACATTTATGAATCTTCAATGTTTTGTTGTGGTGCTTAAAATACTGATTTAGTACAAACCGTGTTGCCACTTGTAGCAGTGCATTATTAGAATGCTTATGAAACAGTGTAACTAGCAAAGTAAATAGTTACTTTTTATAGCAACTAGTAAAGTAACTAGTTACAATTTTATAGACGTAACTAATTGAGTAACTAGTTATATTTTAGGGACAGTAACTAGTAACGGTAACTAGTTACTTTTGGAAGTAACTACCCCAGCACTGGAGCTCAGTTTAATCAAAAACGTAAGGCTGCAGTAAGCGGTGAAATTTGGATGATTTTGCCGCAATGAGCCACAAAATTTTGCGAACAGATTCATGGAATTTGGCAAAATTTTTTTGCGGAAAACTGTTGGCCCTACACATCACTTAGCAGTCCATACAGCAGATGCTTTTATTTCTACAGGGTGGCAAAAAATACAAATATTTAAGAGAAACATATAATTCTTATTTTCATACAGTGTACATAATGCATGCAGATAGAAGGCTAATTAAACATACTGGCAGTACTACCAATACAACCGATCAATCTTTTCCAACTCATACTTTACCACAACGACCCAAGCTAAGATTTCGGAAACCATGGTTGAGAAAATATCTGCATAAAACATGCATGTTCTACATATCATGTGCCCCTCGAGCCCCGTAGTAAAAAACATAATACTAGTGTGGAATAGTAGTAAAATGAAATAAAATGTCGCATTGGCAGTCTTCCTGTAGGCAACGCTGCAACTGGGAGGGAAATTCTAAATTACACACAGGCCTGGTCCGTGTGTAACAAAAAACATGCTGTGGGACATTTTAAAACAAAAGTAATGTACTTCAAGGCATGCAATGCAGAAAAACAACTTCTTTCAAAATGTCATAAGAAATGGTAACAGTAAACACACTGACTCGAACTTTATAAAAAATTTCATGATTAAAGTAACTGGCTGTAATGTTGGTTCAAAAGAATTGCTGCTAATGTAGTTTCGAACAACATCTCCCTATCCCTGCATACTTTCATCGAATTGACAAAAATGGACCGATTTTTATGCAAATGTGAAGCACAAATACACTGACAACTGCTCAGCACAGATAGGAGACACACAAAAATCAACATAAACAATAGGCACCACCAATAAAATGTTTAATGCTTGAATGAGAACTGGAATGATAAATGCAATTAGTAACAATAAACATATATTACGACAAACTGATTAAAAAGAACTTTACATAATGCCACAGATACACTCACCAACTATGGCATTAATTGCTGACTAACCGTTAAGTGAGCCTTAAAATTTTCTTAATCACTTACTCTTGATTGACTTGGCAAAGACAGCAAAAAACAGAAGAAAAAGTATTACAGTAGCTCCAAAGGATAACACACATGGCTGCAGACTCGTCTTCTAAGGGGGGGGGCATCTTGGCACTGTGCCAAGGGCTCTGTGCCACAAAAAGGCCCTGCGCTCCAAGGGACGATGAATCGATCAACGAGTCTAACTAATTTTCATCATCTTAGCAGATAAATTATTGTCACAACTTGAACTCAGTCAAAACATCTAAAAAAATGTTGGGGAAGAGGGAAGGGGGAAGGGGAAAAGTTAAAGTCTAGGATCCAATTTTTTTTGCTCGCTTTGCTCGTGAAATTGTAAGAAGACTACATTACAGACACTTAAGCCTATTACACAGTGACCACAGGTATTATTGGCCCAACAGGCCAGTCAGTGCCAAAGGCCCCCGCGCTGGCAAAAGACAGCCCTGCATGGTTGACACTTGACACATAGTAAACGTGTGCATGTTGACACAGGACTGGCAGACCAGCGGCATTTATCCATCCTTTGTCACACTATGCAAGCCCCCTCTCCAATGTCTACCCCTTCTCTTTCAATGTCGAACCCCTTCCAAAATTCATCAAATGCTGCATTTTCCACCAAATGGCAGATGATGGCAAAAAATATTCCAAGGGTAAAAGGTTAGAATGCCACAGACATCAAATGGAATGGGGATCAAATTGGACGTGGGCGAGTCCCTCCCCAGCTGAAAAGGAAGTTCGGGGAAGCATTGCAAGCTCACCCACTGAGGTATAGGGAGATCCCAGCAGAAATAAATTTAGCGCACTTTTTGCCTCACTGGTGGAATGATGACTGCCCCCCCAGTCTTAAAAATTGGCCCCTGATTGCCCCTAGTTTACCCATTTTTTAAAAACCGGGCATGATTTTTGCACATCGAGACAGTCAAACACATCACGTTGGACAGCACGGGTTATCAACAATCAACATGACATCGATCCCGTAGATCTCAACCAGTTCCATCAGAAAGACCCGGTCTCCGACTGGATCGAGGCTCATCAGTTTCATGTGTTCGCCGGTCAACTGGCGGTCCTGCGACTGCGACACTTCGATCAGTGTCTGAAAGATACGGTCATTCAGGTCGGCAAAAAACCTATCCACAAGCCATACACCTCATGTAAGTAACACATGAGCAACCTTATCAGCATCTGGAAGATACGGCCACTCAAATCAGCAAAAAAACCTGTTCACCACATAACAAGTGAACGAGCGAGCAATGGCAGATCTAAAAAATTTTTCACAGGGGCAAAAATCAAAACCCAAAGAGCGAAAGCAAAAAAGTTCTTGGGGCAGAGTTGGGCAGCAAGCCACTCCCCAACAGCTGCGAGGTTTGGGGGAACGCCATAAGCACACGAGTTAAGTCCAGGGTGAAGCTCCGTAAACAGATAAGGTTTGCTGCAATTTCAGCAAAGCAGTCCGAATGAAGTTTTTGAATGCTTCAAATGAAATGTTTCTTCTGTGCCAAAACAATCTTAATATCTTACTATAATGCACGGAAAGTCTGTCTGTCTGTCTGTGAGACCCCACTGTTGCCTTTTGCGTTGCACAATCGTCAACCACAACCGTGGCGTTCGAGTCCTTAGGCCTTCGAAATGTGCGCCACACCTTACCTCCCACCTTCCACGGGCAGAATGAGGGAGGGCTGAGTTGCCAAGTAACAGAGTGGACCTGCCGTAGAGCGGGAATATTGCTAGTCTCGATAATCTGCATTCTCGCCATAGTCATTAGTCATGTGTGGCCTAAAGGGAAAGGCATGGCCAACTCCTGCCTGAATTTAATGTGGCTGTATAGCTGGCAATAACAAGTAACAATCAGAAGAAAAAAGTAGTTTAAATACTCTTACATCATCCAGCCAGGAAACAGATCATGCCTGTTCTAAAAATACACCTGAATAATACTATGACCATAGACCTCAAACACTGCTATGAGAAATGAACTGCACAGACTTACGAGGTGAACATGTCTTCTTCATTAAGGCTGTCATCTCCGAAACCTTCCTGCAAGAAATGCCCCTGGTTCCTTCAGCAAAACAGCAACAGCAAATTTACTCACATGTTTTTCCAAGATAAAGAGATTACTTGCAGCTGTAGTGAAAGCCAAAGCTCACGATGGTCCAGAAACACAGACCAGCGCTTTCTGTCGAATATTGATGCTAAAGAGCTTAAAATCACCTTTAAAACACCTGTAGCATTTTTCTGAGGTCGTGGGTTCGACTCCAGTCAACTGGTTATTACTTGGATGGGTGACTGTCAGCGGACAAGTAAACCGTCTAGATATATATAACCAACACCAAGGTCAACTCAGCCTTCCATCCTTCCAGAGCAACTGCGTTGCACTGACAAACAAATTAAAAACTGCAATATGTCAGTGGAGTTCAGTGCATTTCAGTTGCATTGTACAGACTACAAAAAATCTGAACTAATGCTCATGAGACGTGCAAGAGCCTATAACAATTTTGTTCGCGGACCTGTAGTCTTGGTCTATCTGCATCCATTTCATCGCATTTCACTTTTCTGCAGTCAAAAATTGGAAATAAGATCATTAAAAATACCTAAATTTGGGGTTCAAGGTCACTCAGGGTCACTGATGTTGACACCACTAAAAAGCACGTCACCAGTTCTTGCTATGATGAGCAGCATGTCTGTGCCTATCTGCTACCGTTTTTATGTTAAACATATTTATAGCAAAAAAATAACCACTTTTTATAAAGGTAACATTGTTTGACAGCCGCGTTCGCAGACCTCATTAAACGTAGGGTTTCAAGACTTGAACTGCTGAAATCTACATTCAACGTTGCAAATTTCAGATGCAGACTATCTTGGTCTGTCTCCAGCCATTTTGGCGCAACTCACTCATGAAATGTGTGTCGTAGCTGGAAATCGCGAAAAATTCACTGAAACCCCCAATTTTGGAGGTTCAAAATCATTGAGTTTCATTGATGTTGACATTAATAAGAAGCTTGTTGCCAGTGCTTGTTATGATAAACAGCATGTCTGTGCCTATCTGCAACCATTTTCATGCGAAATGAGCCAATAGCGATAAAAAAACGTCTTTTTAAAGAGTGCCCCTCTTTTGTGGGGACCGCCTTATTCAGTGGCATGGAACTTTGTCACAAAATATTAAAAACCCTAAGCTACCAATCCTACCATATGGTGAAAACCTGAAGTCTCTATCTCACCTGGGCTTGAATCGGTATCGGGTCATGACAGACAGAGAGAAGGATGAACAGACGGACAGAATTACTGTAGCTAATGCGCGCTATAGCTATGCTAGCTCTTGTGCATAAAAAATGACACTGCACTGGAGCACCTACAGATTCAGTGAACCAATAGACAAACCGTAAATTGTTAAGCTTGTCAAACTTCTCACGGTCGGCTGAGCTGACTTTGAGCAAGTCTTTCAACGCTGCCGATTGCGTTGTTACGTTCTGATTGTTGACATAAACGTCGTATAAATGCGGCTTTGTCTCAAATATTCTCTCCGTTGTACCTGCAATGTAAAATAATGCACAAGTGAACAAAAAGTAATGTAATAAATATGACACCTTTAACTTATCGTAACAGATGACAATCTGATAATAGCTTTCGTGGTGTGGCTATCGTTGTCACATACTTACAGTATTCTGAACAGTGTTACAGAATAGTAGGGCCCACAGATTTGCACGGAAAATTTTGCCAAATTCCGCGGGCCAGTTTGCACAATTCTGTGGCTCATCAAGGCCTTTCGTTTGTGAATAAACTGTCTACAGATTTCCGTTGTTGAAGGCGGTCATTGTGCTCAGTTATGCTAGCAATACACAAAGTAAAATTATCCATCTTTTTTTCCTTTTTAAAAGTGCAGTCTGTCAAGTTTTGTTGTGTTTGCTTTATCCGATTGTGCCGCGTTGTGATAGTTATTAATAGGGCCCATGGTTTTAGGCAGTTCAGTTTGAATTTTCCGTCACATTCCGTGATAAAACTGCGTCATCATGCAGACAATAGTACTAATCGTCGGTCTTCCACGAAATTCCGCAAATATATCAACATCATCATCATCATCGACAACCGTGGGCTCAATGCCCGTTGGTGTCTGACGCCATTCTTACTATCGCTGCCCACCGCTGCCTATCTAGGGCAGCGTGGCTTAACTC